>LSQX01243438.1_pt1 | contig 16491 bp, 16 predicted proteins | sample 654561 | NCBI WGS metagenome assembly LSQX01 (sample SAMN04489861, study PRJNA283612) | anaerobic digester metagenome | isolation source: 4 biogas reactors fed with cattle manure at either 37C or 55C with and... | place: Denmark: Kongens Lyngby | collected 2014 | reverse complement strand
TAAAACTTTCTTGAGGCCGATACTTTTCGTTAAATTATTATTTCTTTTTGCATACACTGTCATTTAATTCACTACTATAGATATTATTATAAGATAGTTTTTAACAAAATAATCATATTAATGGATATATTTACGGACAATTTATAAAATTCGACATTATTATATAAAACCACAAAAAAATTATAGTCTTTCTATTTTACAACTTGAAAATTGACCTTATACTTTGAATTTATAATCATGATTATAAATAAATATTCAAACTTTGACTCTATAGGCTCATACTAGACGATTTACTAAATTTCAATGAATTAACTGAATATTAAAACTTTCTTAAAACTTGTTGCTTATTTTAACAAACCTTGATCTTTTATTAAAGAAAGAAGGAAAAAGCACAAAATGCATTTTCCTTCTTTCTTTAATGGTGTATCGAATTTTTATGATATCTCGGTATAAACTAAGATTTTAAGCTAAAGATAGTAAAGTGGCTTTCGCTTTCATTCCTTCAATGGTATGAAAAATTACGTCGTTTAGATCCATATTAATCATCTCGCATCCTTTAAGGATGACTTCTCGATTAACGCCCGCTGCAAACTTTACGGTTTTAAATTTCTTTTTTACTGATTTCACTTCTAAAGGTAGAATACTTTTGTCTGGCCTCATAAGCACTGTGGCCACTATAAGACTTGTCAATTCGTCAATGGTATAGAGAACCATCTCCATGGGAAGCTCAGGTTTAACTTCTGTACACATGCCATAAGCATGACTTTCGATGGAGTGAATCATCTCCTCCTCAATCCCTCTGCCTTCTAAGATTTCTCTAGTCTTAATGCAATGCTCTTTGGGATATTTCTCATAATCTAAGTCATGGAGTAGACCTATGGTTCCCCAGTAATCTTCGTCTTCTCCCCTCTCCTTAGCAAAATGTTCCATAACAGCCATAACGGCATAGCCATGACGTCTTAGGGATTCTGTTTCATTATATTCATGGAATAATTCCATGGCCTCTTCTCGCTTCATTATGTTTATCTCCTTCTCTATTATTATTAGACCTATTTTAGCATGTTTACACCTAATGTCCATGGATAAAGGTTTTCATATGTTCATTTCATAAAGAATATGGTAAAATTTATCTAGTTTAACAACGTAATTCAAGGAGGAATTCATGAAAGATCTAAATAACATACTCGAAAAATATGCTCGACTTACGGTGGAAGTTGGTGTTAACCTTAAAGAAAAAGAAGGGCTAATCATCACCACCACTACAGAGGGTCTTCCCTTATCAAGACTTGTGGCTAGAGAAGCTTACAAAGCTGGTGCCAAACACGTGGAAATCAGCCTTAATGATGATGAGATGACTCTTATGCGCTATAAATATGGTAATAAAAATGTGTTTGAATCTTTTCCTGAATGGAAAATCACAAACATTCGTGACATCTACGAGGACAACTACCATCATGTGTTTATTATTTCTCCTGATCCTGAGCTTTTAAAAAGCGTAGACCAAGAGAAAGTTACCATCAGTCAAAAGACTCAAAGCACAGCTATGGCTCCCGTAATGAAGTATCGCATGACAGGTATCACTAAGTGGGCTATCGTTGCCGTACCATCTGTGGGCTGGGCTAAATCCATATTCCCCGATGACACTGATGAGGTGGCCGTAGAAAAACTTTGGGATTATATTATAAAAGCCACTAGACTTGATCATGATGATCCCGTGGTCTCTTGGAAGAAGCATGATGATAATTTAAAAAAATATGAGAACCTACTTAACGACAGTGACTTCCTAAAATTAAAGCTTGAAGGTCCTGGAACGGATTTAGAAGTTTATTTAGCAGAAGACCATCACTGGATTGGCGGTTCTAATGATGACATGCATGGCGTACCTTACATGGCAAACATCCCTACAGAGGAAGTGTTTACTACTCCTCATGCTTACAAGGTTAACGGTACTCTTAAGGCCACCAAGCCTTTAAGTGTTCATGGTAATCTGGTTAATAATTTCGGATTTACGTTTAAAGATGGAAAAGTAGTGGAATTCTTTGCTGAGGAAGGATACGACATTCTTAAAAATCTTTTAGACAGTGATGATGGAGCGAAGAGACTAGGTGAAGTGGCTTTAGTCCAAGATGACTCCCCCATATCCAACACAAAGATTCTATTTAACAATACTCTATTTGACGAGAATGCTTCTGTCCATTTCGCTTTAGGTAGAGCTTACGGTTATGCCATTAAGAATGGTACTACTATGACTCAAGAAGAGTTGGACAAGAAAGGTGCAAATTATAGCCTTATACATGTAGATTTCATGGTAGGTGGACCTGAACTTCAGATTACGGCCTATAGAAAGAACGGAGAAGAAGTACAACTCTTTAAAGATGGTAATTGGACCGTTTAAAAAAACCCTACAATCTGGTCATTTCAAATCTAAATTTAATTGAAAACTAATGATATTACTCCAACTTAAAAGGCATGAGGAAACTCCATTAAACTGGAGCTGCTCATGCCTTTTCGTACTGGGTCTTATTTTGTTAACTTATCCATAATCAACATAATCTCATTAATCTTTTCAGCTTGCTGCTCAGTGCCAAAAGCACCATGAACACAATGATTGATATGTTCGTGAAGAATTTCGGCGTTAACTTTTTTCAAAATGGCTTGAGTAGCCATAAGTTGGTTGGATATATCCACGCAATACCGATCATCTTCCACCATTTTCATCAATCCATCTAATTGACCCCGGGCTGTTTTAAGAAGCCGTAGGCTCTTCTCTTTATCTGCTTGCATGGATTTCTCCCTCCTATTATCCGAAAATACTCTTTTTCTCTGTAATGGATACGAGTTCTAAGTCCACTTCTTTAAGGGCTTCTCTTATTTCAGCTTCATTGATCTCTCCAGAAAAATTAACATTAGCAATTTCTTTTTCTAAATCAACTTTTGCACTTTCAATACCGTCTAATCCTTCTAAAGCCTCAGTCGCTCTCTTTACGCAGTTTTGGCAATGCATTCCTTTAATGTTTAGTATCTTTTTCATATGTTTTGTCTCCTCTTTATCGTTTATTTTATTTTATCATCTTTGATTATTATTTTGTAACTTAAGCTACTTTATTCTTACGGCTTTTCTCAAAACTAGGTTTGAAGAACTTCAGTCTTAAAGCATTGGTAACAACGAACACTGAACTTAAGCTCATAGCCGCTGCTGCAAACATAGGATTAAGCTTCCATCCTAAGGATAAGTAGAATACTCCTGCTGCTAGTGGAATTCCTAAAGTATTGTAGAAGAATGCCCAGAACAGATTTTCTTTAATGTTCTTAATGGTGGCCTTGGATAGTTCCACAGCAGTAACAGCATCAAGAAGATCGTTCTTCATTAACACGATGTCTGCTGATTCAATGGCAATATCCGTTCCTGCACCAATGGCTATACCTACGTCAGCTCTGCTTAGAGCAGGAGCATCATTAATTCCATCTCCAATCATAGCCACTTTATGACCACTTTCTTGGATTCTTCGAATTTCTCTCTCTTTGTCTTGAGGTAGCACTTCTGCAATAACTTCATCAATATCAAGTTGTCTACGAATAGCTTCTGCTGTCTTCTTATGGTCTCCTGTAAGCATAACCACGTGTATTCCCATTTTCTTAAATCGATCGATGGCTTGTTTACTATTTTTCTTCACCACGTCAGCTACAGCGATAACCCCGAGGACTTTGTCCATGTCTCCAAAGTATAGAGGAGTCTTTCCTTCTTCAGCTAAACGCTCTGCATCATCTTCGTATTCACTATAATCAATGTCTTCTTCTTTCATTAGAGCTAAGTTTCCAGCAATGTATCCTTTTCCTTCGATGAAGGCAGCAATTCCCATACCGGACACAGAGTTAAACTTATCAATTTCTTTTAAAACTAATCCTCTTTCTTTTGCTTTTAGGATAACAGCTTCTGCCAGAGGATGCTCTGATGGCTTCTCAATGGACGCTGCAATGAGTAGAAGTTCATCCTCACTCATGTGCCCCTTTGTAATAATTTCGGTTACCACAGGCTTCCCTTCAGTAATGGTTCCTGTTTTGTCCATGACCACGGTTTCAATGGAGTGCAAAGTTTCAAGAGCTTCAGCGGATTTTACTAAAATTCCGTTTTGAGCTCCCTTACCTGTTCCCACCATTATAGCTACTGGTGTAGCTAACCCTAAGGCACAAGGACAAGAGATAACTAAAACTGTAATTCCTAGAGACAGGGCAAATTCGAAATCATAGCCCATAAGTAGCCATACTGCTACAGTAACTATAGAAATAGCAATAACGACAGGGACAAAGACACCACTAATCTTATCCGCCATTTTAGCAATAGGGGCTTTGGTAGAATTGGCATCCTCTACTAATTGAATAATTTTTGCAAGGGTGGTATCGTCGCCAACTTTTTCCGCTCTAAATTGGAAATAACCTGTCTTATTAATCGTAGCTGCAATAACTTCGTCTCCTGGATTTTTCTCCACGGGAATACTCTCTCCTGTTAGAGCGCTTTGATCCACGGAGGAACTTCCTTCTATAATAGTTCCATCCACAGGAATACTCTTTCCTGGTTTAACCACGATGATTTCTCCGATTTTAACATCATCAATAGGAATCTCAACTTCTTGACCTTCACGGATAACAAGAGCTGTCTTAGGGGCTAAATCCATTAACTTTGTGATGGCTTCTGAGGTTTTTCCTTTAGATCTAGCTTCAAGGAACTTACCAAAAGTAATTAAAGCTAAAATTGTAGCTCCTGCTTCAAAGTACAAGTCATTGGCAAATTGATTCACTAGAGCCATATCATTATTTCCCAGGCCATAGCTTATTCTAAAGATGGCATAGATTCCATAAATAAATGCTGCGGATGATCCTATGGCAATTAAAGAGTCCATATTAGGAGATCTTCGCCATAGAGTCTTAAAACCAATAATGTAATACTTCCGATTAATATAAGCTATAGGCATAGACAGTAGCATTTGCATAAAGGCAAAGCTAGCGGCATTTTCAGGTCCATGAAGCCACATGGGAATAGGTAGACCTATCATATGACCCATGGCGATATAAAGCAGTGGAATCAAGAAAATAAAAGACACGACTAGTCTAGTCTTCATTTCTGCTAGTTCTAGCTCTAAGGGACTTTCTTGAGCCTCCACCACCTGAGCAGAATCTCTTTTTTGATGAACTGATGCCCCATATCCAGAAGATTTTACAGCGTTTAAGACTTCGTCTTTATGCGCCTCATCTAAATAGGTTACCGTCATTGAATTAGTTAATAAATTTACACTGACTTTTTCTACTCCTGGTACTTTACCCACGGATTTCTCCACAGATTGAGAACAGGCTGAGCAGGTCATGCCAGTGACATCGAATTTTTGTTCCATAACTTCCTCCTTACCCCACCCCTAGGGGGGTGTATAGTTATATTCTACTCTTAACCTGCTTCCATGTCAATAACCTTAAATTTAAAACCATTTTTTCTTTTTAAAATAATAAATCATACCGACAACAATGGCCCCCATCAGTGCTATGGTGATGGGATAGCCGTAACGTTCATTAAGTTCCGGCATGTATCTAAAATTCATACCATAAAGACCTGTAATAAAAGAAAGGGGCATAAAAATCGTAGAAATAATGGTCAGGACTTTCATGACTTCATTTAGCTTATAACTAATATTTGCTAGGGTTAGCTCCATGAGGCCTGACAAGATTTCTCTATAAGTATCTGTGGTATCAAGAATCTGCATGAGCAGACTATTTAAATCGCCAAAATACCGGGTGGTGGACTTTCCAAGAATTTCTGAGTCTTCTTTTCCTAGCCAAGATACCACGTCTCTAAGGGGCCAAGAGTACTTGTGTATATAGAGCAGATTCTTTTTAACCTTACGGATTCGATATTGATCCTCATCATTTGAGCTTTTAAGAATTTCTCCTTCTAGTAGGTCAATTTCATCCCCTATAATTTCTAAGGTTTTAAAATATCCGTCAATGATAGCATCAAGAAGATCATAAAGAAGATAATCAATCTTATATTTGCGTAAACTACTTCCTCTTTTTCTAAGCCTTCTCCGAACATCATCAAATACATCCCCCGCCTCTTCTCCAAAAGTTAGGAGATAATCCTTTCCTATGATGAAACTAATTTGCTCCATGATAAGATCTTTCTCCTTGTAATAGATCATTTTGGCCACGGCAAACACATAATCATTGTAATCTTCAATTTTAGGCCGTTGTCCCTCTAAAATGATATCTTCTACAACTAATGGATGAATATTAAACACATCACAGATTTCTTCCACTGAACTTTCATCATATTCATCATCCATATTTAGCCAGAGAATCTCGTCTCTGTCTTTTAGGCTCTCCACTAGCTTAGGTAAATCTCTAATTGATATCTTTTTCTCTATATAATTCTCTTCATCATAAAGAATCATATCCAGCATGACTTCTGAATTTATTTTCTTAGTATCCGAACTTTTTTTAATTTCCACCATGTCACGTCCTTTAACTTTTTTGTAGCATAACCCTTTATTATCCTTATCATAACAAAAAACCTTAGAAAGTTATCAATTTAAATTGCCTTCCAAGGTTTTTTATTCACTATATGGGTCTTTAGAACATCTAAAATGAGTATTTATAGATTTTTTTAAATGAGTCTAGAGATTCTAATGCTGATTCTAATTTATTTGTCCTCTTTAAACTAATAAAGTAAGCACATGCTCTGGCTGAACTAGCAAACATCTTCCCCATTTGATAGGTTACATCAGAAATCATATCAAACTCTAAGAGTTTTTCTTGAATTTCTTTTTGCTGATGTAATGCACTAATATAGATATAGTCAAAAAAAAGACTTCTTGGTTCCAAACTATAAGGTTCATCTTCAAAATGAAATCCTAATAGTCTCCCTGATTCTTTTAGTCTAGGATCTTCATCTAAATCTTTAAGATCTACATGAAGTAAATCTCGATAAGGTCCTCCATTTTCAAACACTTTTGATGATTCAAATATGTTTATAACAGGATAAGACCTACCTTCATTATTCTCATATTCTAAGTTTAAACTTGACAATTGTTTGCCTAAAAGACTTGGAGAATATTTTGATACTTCTAGAACTTTCCCTCCACTCTCGTAAGCCTTGATGGCATGTTGCATAGATTCAATAGATTTTTCTGTTTGCTTAGGATCTTGACCTCTAAAATACTCAAAATTTATGGTCTTTTCCACAATCAATCCCTGATAGGATGGTTTGGCGATGAAATAGAGTCTTTTGGCCATGGTTTAGTTCACCTCACTACCTCTCTATTATATCAAGAGATTTCTGTCAATTATTTCCAATTTACTAAACTTATGTTAACAATGTCATCATAAATTTAATATCCATCCATAACCGTGTATATTATTAGTAACGCTACTCACCGCTAAAAAAGGAAGGATAAGTATATGAAGAATACGATGAAAGCTTTTGTTATGAATGACTATGGAAGTATTGATAAATTAGAGTTGGTGGATTTGCCCATACCTAAACCTAAAGAAAATGAAGTCTTGGTTAGAGTTTATGCATCATCATTTAACCCTGCAGACTACGCCTTGCTCATGGGGAAGTTTGGGGAGATTCTTCCATCAAGTGGAAAGCCCCACATATTAGGTTTAGATGTTTCAGGAGTGGTGGAAGAGGTTTATGCGGGTGAACAGGACTTTAATGTGGGTGACCAGGTTTATGCTTACGTAAGTATTGTTAAAAATGGATCTTACGCCGAATTTATCACCATTAAGAAAGATGATTTGGCTGCCATGCCTAAGAATTTAAGTTTTATTCAAGCAGCTGCCACCCCATTAGCTGCTCTCACCGCTATTCAAGGACTTTATGAACTAGGTGAGCTAACAAAAAATCAAACGGTGCTGGTCCAAGGGGCGTCCGGTGCAGTGGGGATTTTCGCATTGCAACTAGCCCTTCTTAAAGACGCCAAAGTCTATGCCACTTGCAGCAGTGAAAGCAAACACTTAATTGACCACTACAATTTGGAGAAAATCATTGATTACAAAAATGATTCCTTAACTAAAGAGATTACAGAGAAAGTTGATTTGATTTTGAACTTGGCTCCCATGGATCAAAATCAATATGAAAAGCTCATTTCCTTACTTAAGCATGGGGGAAAACTAATTAGCGCCATGGGTATGCCAGAAACTTCTTCTAAGGATGAAGAAAACTTCACCTTAAAGGCTTATACCACTAAACGGTCCGGAGAGAGGCTTAAAGAAATTACAAGTCTTTTAGAGGCCGGCCATATAACCCCCGAAGTAACGTCCATCTGGACCCTAGACCAAGTTAAGGATCTTTACTTAGCTTATGAAAAGCATGAACTGTACGGAAAAGCCGTCATTGAAATCTTTGGCTAGTAGGTATCACGTAAAAGTATAATTTAAAAGCAGAAAAGAAGCTCATCTCAGCTTCTTTTCTGCTTTTTTATTTTCTCTATTGATTGGGATCCCAGATTTTCACAGTAGACTATCTTACATCTACAACTATTTAGACTGGTGTTTTCATTTCTTGATCTTTATTCCTATTATTAATATTAGCTCTATTTAACCCATTTTGAGCAATGGTCATGATTAAGTCTTCATAGCTTAATCCTGCTTTAAAGGCCATCTTTACAATGTCACTACTTTCTTTGTGAAGTCCTGGCAGGGAATTTATTTCAATAACATAAGGAATTCCGTCCTTAACTCTGAAATCTATGCGAGAATAGTCTCTTAAATCTAAACTGTTAAAGGCTTTTTTCGCCATGGTCTCAATTTTTTCTTTAAGTTCATCCTCTAGTCTTGCTGGAAGATGATACTTCACATAGGATTCAAAAACGTATTTCGCCTCAAAACTGTAAATCTTATTTAAGTTAGAGGGAAGATTTGTAAAATCAATCTCTAAGATGGGAAGAACTTTAATATTTTCTCCTTCTCCTAAAACCCCCACTGTAAACTCCCGTCCCTCAATATATTCTGTAATCATCATAGGAGGATTATAGTTTACTAAGTTTTCTTTGATTTTCAAAAATAGAGCTTCTTCGTTGTAAACTAATGAATCGTCGTGAATCCCTCGACTAGATCCTTCATCTTTTGGCTTTACCAAAACAGGATAGTTTAGCTTCAAGCTCTTAATTTCCTCTGCGGAATTTACGGTATAAAACGATGGAGTAGGGATGCCTGCCCCTTTAAAAATATGACCTGAGTAAATCTTATTATAAGCCAGGCCATGGGGAACAGGTCCTGCTCCAGTATAGGCAATCTTAGCATAGTCTAGAAGAAATGGAAGGGCTGAAATTCTAGACTCTCCTTCAATTCCATTGCAAAGGTTAAAAACCAAGTCTACTTTCTCTTTTTCTAAAACCGTCAAAAAATTGTCTGTCATCATGAGTTCAATCACGTCATGTTGCTTAGACAAAACTTTCGCTACGGCCTTTGATACCGATGCTTTGATTTCGTCTTCTAATATCCCCTCTTCATTTTGAAGAAGTGAAGCTCTTTTTTGATCTGTTACTACTGCTATTCTCATTTAAAATCTCCTCTTTATCTTGTCTTTATTTAACCTTAATTAAATTCTCAACTCAAATTTCTGTTAGCCATATGAGTTCATTTTAGTCCTTTTTATGTCAATGGATGAGTAGCTTTCACTAAGGTCTTCTTCCATTATAGGCTTCTCTTGTCTAATACACAACTTGCAGCCATTCAGAGTCAAAGGGTTTCGCGAGTTCTAAGCTTATATTTTCCCATTAAAAAGAAGACTCTTCAAAATCTGAAAAGTCTTCTCTTTTAAACTTATCTAGTTTTCTCTCAAAGTCCTCTTAAGAAAAGCTTGAGTTCTTTCTTCTTTAGGTTTATTAAAGATTTCTTTAGGAGGTCCTTCTTCAATGATAACACCGTCGTCCATAAAGATAACTCTTTGGGAGACATCTCGAGCAAATACCATCTCATGGGTCACCACAATCATGGTAAGTCCTGCTAAAGCTAAATCTTTCATTACCTTTAATACTTCTCCTACCATCTCCGGATCTAGAGCTGATGTGGGTTCATCAAAAAGCAGAACATCGGGTTCCATGGAAAGAGCCCGAGCAATAGCCACTCTTTGTTTTTGGCCACCAGAAAGCTGCTTTGGCTTAGCATTGACGTATTGATCCATGCCTACTACTTTAAGGTATTTTAGAGCCACTTCTTCTGCTTGTTTCTTATCTCGCTTAAGGACTTTCATTTGACCGATCATACAGTTACTTAAGACATTGTGATTGGCGAAAAGATTAAACTGCTGAAAAACCATGCCTAATTTCGTACGATATTTTGTAATACTATGATTATCGTCTAAAATATTTTCACCACGGTAGAGAATCTCTCCCCCGCTGGGCATCTCCAGTAAATTGATACATCTTAGTAGAGTGGATTTCCCTGAACCTGAAGCACCAATAATCGAGAGGACTTCACCCTTGTGGACATCTAGAGAGATGTCTTTTAGAATCTCTCTTTCTCCAAAGGATTTCTTTAAATGGTTTAGTTCTAGTATTTTTTCCATTTTATTCTCCTCCCAATGTCTTTGTCTTTGGTAACAATACCTGCATTTGGTTTCCTGTAAGGTTGTAGTTTTGAGGACCATCCATTTTCTTTTCTATAAAGCGTAGGATTCTAGTCACTGAAAATGTAAGGACTAAATAAATTAGAGCTGCCACTATATAGGTTTCCATGTACATAAAATTACCACCTGCTATAGACTTCGTGGCAAAGAATAACTCTGTGACACTAATGACATTAAGTACAGAAGTATCTTTGATATTAATGACAAATTCATTTCCTGTGGCTGGAAGGATATTTCGTAGTACTTGAGGAAGCACTACATTGATCATGGTTTGGAAATGAGTCATTCCTACAGATTGAGCCGCTTCATATTGCCCCTTATCGATGGAGAGAATTCCTCCGCGAACAATTTCAGCCATATAAGCCCCAGTATTAATGGTTACAATCAAAATAGCTGCAAAAGTTCTATTCATGTCTATACCGTAAGTTTGGGCCACTCCGTAATATATGATCATGGATTGAACAATCATAGGGGTACCACGAAACACTTCGATATAGACCGAAAGAAGTCCATTAATGAGTTTCAATGACCACTTCTTTAAGCCTTTTTCTGGGCTAGGTATAGTTCTTAACATTCCTATAATCATGCCCAGTAAGGTTCCGAGTATGGTACTGGTGATGGAAATTTGCAGAGTTGATACGGCTCCTCTTAAAAAGCTGGGCCAATTATTTACTGCAATATCAATAATGGATTCTAACATGATGATCCTCCTCGTCTAAAAAACCAATCTTTACTCTTTTATTCTCTTACTAATTCTTTTAGTTGGCGGCAGGTTGGTTAGCTATGGATTTCTCCATGATTTCAAGCTGCTTCTCAACACTGATTCCACTTAGAATTTCATTAATTTTATTGGTTAACTCATCATTATCTTTCTTAATGCCCACAGCAATAGCGGTATCATCTGGTGATGTTTCAAAGCCATTTTCAAATTCTACAAACGTAAATTTATCATTAGCTGCTTTTGCACTGACTCCTTCTGGCTTCTCAGATACATATCCATCAATAACTCCAGATTCAAGAGCTACTCTAATGGCGGAGAAGTTGTCCATGGCGGTTTGCTTCTCTGATCCTACTAACTGGTCAATTACGTCATAATGGAAGGTATTTAACTGAGCTGTTATCTTTGCTCCTTCAAAGTCCTCTAAGGTTTTCGCATTTTCGTAAGGACTACCTTTTGCCACCACCACAACTAAGTCTGACATATAGTAGTTGTCTGAGAAATCAATGGATTCTTTTCTCTTTGCTGTAGGAGACATTCCTGCAATAATAGCATCAATGGTGCCAGACTTTAGAGCAGGGGTTAACCCATCCCATTCCGTCTTGACAATAACTAATTCTTCTCCTAAGCCTTCTGCAATTAATTTAGCAATTTCTACGTCGTATCCAGCAGCGTATTCTTCTCCATCTTGGATCTTCACCGCTCCATTTTCATCACTATTTTGACTCCAGTTAAAAGGAGCATAGCCAACTTCCATGCCGACTTTAAATACGCCGTCTCCTTCTGCATCAATTTTAGTTCCACAACCTGCTAATACGGCTAGGGATAAAACTACACTCATCATAAGACTAAGATTCTTTTTCATTTTTTTGCTCCTTTCTCAATAAGAATTGTATATTTATACAATCTTTAGTATCAACACAACGAACAATTTAAAAGAAAATAAAAAAAATGCTTGAGCTGAGCTCAAGCAAAATATAAGAATTTCCTAAATCCCCATTTTTTCCTTTTATAAGATAGCTCAACCGTTTAACCAGGGTGTTGGTTAAATGGACAGTCTTAACGTTATTCACCTTAAGCCCAGCATGAAACCATGAGGTGGTTCCAAACTTCGGCGGTATTTCCTTCTTTTTGAGATCATAGCTTCCTCGGCTCCTTCAAAAACTGTTAAATATCGCTCCTCTACCCCATCTGTGAAAAGATGAGGTTACTATTAAATTGTTGTCTTCATGTTACATGATGAAGTTTTATGTGTCAACCCTAATTTGAATAAAAATTGATTTCTCACTATTTTTCATGCAGGGATAATTTCTACAACTTGCGCTTTTCAATAGTCTACACCGATTGTTTAAAGTAAAAATAAAATATAAATGATCACCGTTACTAAGATGCTATAGAGAGTTCCGATCAAATAGTACTCTGCAAAAATCGGATCCTTTGAAATTTTATCGTATCTCGCAATGGATTTAGCCGTCATAATTAATCCCACAGCAGCAAATTGATTAAGACCAAGGAAAATTAACATGAGTATTCTCTCTAAAGACCCAATCACAGCTCCAGCTCCACTGATGGAGATACTATCTTTTTCTAGAGGCGCGTATCCACCAAAGATAATCTTAAAGGTAATGTTAGCCGGCTTAAACAAAAATAAAATACCAGGCAAAATTGTAATGACTAGAGGGAGATTAAAACTTTCAAGAAGAATACCTCCTCGTAGCTCTGCCACAGAAATTGTTCCAATGAAAAATAGACTTAACAAGTGGATTCCTTGGTCTATTACATATATCCACCTGGGCTTAAGGCCAAAAAGAGTTTTCCCTTTCTTCTTCTTTCTCTCCAAAGCAAACTTAATTCCATCAACAATAAAATGAATACATACAGCCAGCAATAACAGTCCCAAGCTATTCTCAAAGATTAGAATTAAGAGAATAAAAGGAATGCCGTAGTAAAGACTGTGTTTTATAGTCATAGTTAAGCTGTCTTTTTTTAAATTTGCCATGGCTTTAGATTGCAGATAGAAATCTCCAATCAAATGGGCAGAAATCAATGTTAAAAAAAATAGATTATCTCTCATCTTCCCCTCTCCATTCCGTGGATAGTATGGTGGCCACCTGGTTTCGCGCTCGAATATAACTATAGTATCCACTGCTTTGAATTCTTTGGTTTAAAGCCTGGTTGGTTAAGTTTAGTTTCTCCGCCAAGTCTGTTTGTTTCACTGTTAAACTGTGACCATAATTAAGGATGGCGGTTTCCACTAAATTCTTTTGAGTTTCTCTCCATCGACTTTCAATATAATCGCAAAGTCTCAGTATTTCATTAATCATAAGAATCAAATTTGGGTTTTCTTGGGCACTAACCATTAGTTTTGCCGTACCATAATCATTGTCCTCATGGACTTTCAAGATGGCTTCTCTGGCATGCCAGTAGGCTGGGCCATCGGCTCCAATGCTTAACTTATTAATTCTTGTTTTAATCTCTCCAATACCAATGCCAAAACGAATTTGTACCGGGTACATAAGAATATTAATCTTATCAATGATTTCTAGTACATGGTCTCCCTTACGCAAAAGTCCTTGAAATTCATCTCCTATGGTTATGATAAAATTAGAAGCTAAATCTTCTTCGTATTCCTCATTAAACTGACCTAATATGGCCGTCAATTTTTCTTGTACAGCGAAACGGTCTGGTAATTTCTTTGAACTAATAATGTCTCCAATTACAGCATAATACATGCAAATCCCATCCTTTAACCTGTTGTTACACTCATTATATCATTGATAAGATTCTTTTCAAGTTTATAAGCTTGAATTCATGCTGATGAAGGTTTTGCCCTTTTTTCTATCTATATGGAAAAGACCATAGAAGCTTATAGCTCTATAGTCTCTCAATTCGGTCATTTAAATAATCTAATTTAATCTATTAACCGCCATTTATTGGTATTTTCTCTTATCTACTTCCTTATCTACTTTTAACTGATTTGCCACGTCTCTCTTAAGCAGGGTATAGATAACCGAGCTAATGGGAACAGCTAGTAGAACACCAAGAACGCCATAGAGTCCTCCTCCAATGGTGACGGCAGCTAATACCCAGAGTCCAGGTAGACCGATGGATCCTCCCACCACTCTTGGATAAATAAGGTTTCCTTCAATTTGCTGAAGAACAAGAAATAGAAGCACAAACCAAAGGGCTTGAATGGGACTTACGACGAAGATGAGAAATGCTCCGATAAACATGGCGATAAAAGCTCCCACCACCGGGATTATAGCTGTGATGGTGACCAGCACTCCCACCAGTACCGCATATGGGAATCCAAAGATAAACATGGCCACCACAAACATGGTTCCTAAAATCACGGCTTCTGTTAATTGACCGGTGACAAAACTATGGAAAATTCGATCAATAATCCCAAGGACGCCTAACCCTTGATCTACTCTCTTTTCTGGAAGATAAGCATAAAGAAGTCTTCTTACTTGTCTTCCTAAGTTTTCCTTATCAAATAGGATATAGGCTGCAAATATAAACCCTAAAAATAGATTAAGGGCGCCTCCAAATAAGGTTCCCAGTAGACCTACAGTGAAATCCGCCACATCGTCTCCACCACTTTTGATGAAGTTAAGTAGGGAACTTCCTAGACTGTCTAAAGATACATCAATACTCTTAATGTAATCAGCAAACATGGGGAATCTCTCTAATAAACTATTAAACCATACGGTACTATCCTCAACAAATCCAGGTATCATTTTCGCAATATTTTCAAAAGTTCTTCCCAGTTCAGGTATGACTAAAACTAGAATTAGTCCCAGGACAACAAACAAAAGTAAAATGGTGATTAAAACACTAAGAGCTCGCCTTGTCTTTTTCTTCTTCACCTTTACGACTTTGTCTTCAATAAACCTCATAGGGATATTTAAGACAAAAGCCAAAACTCCACCAATAATTAAGGATATGGTGGGTTTAATAAGAGTCGTCAGCACATTATAGAAAAATGGGATATGCTCTAGAGCCCAAGAAAATAAAATGGCAGCAAACAATATATATATAATCTTTTTTACACTTTTTTGGTCTAAAGTCATAATTATCTCTCCTCAAAGTTAAAGCGCAACGGTTCTATTTATTTTTTAAAGATTTCTCAAATAAGTTGTTTTCATTATACCGTACAACTTAGTCCCTGTAATGAAAAAACAGCATTTTTATTCCCTTAGGTTTTTAAATTTCTATGAAGCGAGGCTTTTTATCCTGATTAGGAAAGGATATTTTAATCTTTAAGAAAGATAGGGGTNNAATAAGCTAATTCATTTCTATAAGCCGGCATCCTAATAAAGCCCTCTAAAAAAAGCAAGGTTAAGATTTTTCTTCATCTCAACCTTGCTTTAAAATAATTGTTCTACAATATTCCTACGCTTCTTGTCTTTTGGCTTCTTCAATTTGTTCTTGATTATACATTAAAGGAGCTTCATAAAGAACTTGGTACTTCTCATATTCATCTTCTCTGACATTTTCAAAGAGAACAATCTTAGTCACTAACAAAGGCAGTTTTCCAAAAGTAAGCTTTGCTTTTAAATCCTCAATACTCTCAATTGTCTCAATAAACGTTGAGTCTTTAGCTAATGTAATATGAGGAACAAAGGGGAACTCACTTTTTTCAAAGAATAAAGCTTGTAATTCTTCTTCTATTAACTCGTATAGTTTAGCTATTTTCTCTTTATGTTTTATTCCCACCCAGACCATTTTCTTACTTCCTTTGTCAAATTCACCTAATCCACTAATCTCGGTCAAAAACAATTGAATTTTTTCGCTTACCTTTTTCATGGCCTCTTCAATAACAGGGATTCGATCAATTTTTGTATCGCCTAAAAACTTTAAGGTTAGATGAAAATCATCCTTCGAAACTATTGTCCCTTCTTTAAGAAACATCCTTAATCGTTTATCCATTTCTGCAAGATTTTCCTTGTGCATCTGAGTTAATTCAAGTCCTATGAATAATCTTTTGCTCGTTGCCATAATATCTCTCCTCCTAAAGCCACCATATTGGATCCTTCAAAAGGTTTACAATGGTGTATAGTCCTATTCTACCACTTATTTGGATCTTATTGTATGGGTTGTTTCAATAATTAACTTAATATTGGTTATTATTTTAGTTTATTCTTTGAAATGC
>LSQX01046552.1_pt2 | contig 16494 bp, 16 predicted proteins | sample 654561 | NCBI WGS metagenome assembly LSQX01 (sample SAMN04489861, study PRJNA283612) | anaerobic digester metagenome | isolation source: 4 biogas reactors fed with cattle manure at either 37C or 55C with and... | place: Denmark: Kongens Lyngby | collected 2014 | reverse complement strand
CTCGGCGATCCGGTGCATTTCCCAAGTCCGGATCTGGATTTCCACCGGCTCTCCCGTGGGACCGACGACGGTGGTGTGCAAGGATTGATACATATTCGACTTGGGCATGGCGATGTAGTCTTTGAACCTGCCCGGGATTGGCTTCCACATGGTATGGACGATCCCAAGCACCCCATAGCAGTCCTTCACCGACTCCACGATCACCCGCACGCCCATCAAGTCATAGACTTCATCGAACTCCTTGCCCTGCTGCTTCATCTTTTGGTAGATGCTGTAGAGGTGCTTGTTCCTCCCCTGCAGCTCCCCTTTAATGCCGGTCTCAGTTAGTTTCGCCTCCAGGTGCTCAAGGACTAGGCCTAGATTTCCTTCCCGCTCCTGCCTGCGGGATGCGACCAGGTCCACCAGGCGGTAGTACTCCTTCGGCTCCAGAAAGCGCAAAGCCAGGTCTTCCATCTCCCACTTGAGGCTCCACATACCTAAACGATGGGCGAGGGGCGAGTAGATTTCCAAGGTCTCCTTGGCGATCTTGCGCTGCCTCTCGGGGGGCAGATAGCGAAGGGTACGCATGTTGTGGAGTCTGTCCGCCAGTTTAATCAAGATCACCCGCAAGTCCTCGGCCATGGCCAAGAACATCTTGCGCAGGCTCTCGGCCTGATGTTCCTCCTTGGACTGAAAGGGGATCTTGCTCAGCTTGGTGACCCCATCGACCAGACTGGCGATTTCCTCGCCGAACTCGGCCGCTAGTTCCTCCCGGGTGATCTCCGTATCTTCCAGCACATCATGGAGCAGACCCGCGCTGATGGTGACCACATCCAGTTCAAGGCTGGCCAAAACCTTGGCAACTTCCAGGGGATGACAGAAATAAACGTCCCCCGAATCGCGAAATTGCCCCCGGTGGGCCTTCCGCGCGAAGTTGCAGGCCCTCGTCAAAAGCTCCTCATCCGCCCCAGGATTGTACTCTTTGACCCTGGCGATGAGCTCCCGCAGGCCCGCGTCATTCTGCTCCTCATCGGGATGGACCTGTGCTTGGATCCCGTCCCTGCCATCCAAAATCCTTCACCTCAAGTAGGGTCAATACTTGACCAGGGACCAGATGTCGTGACCTTTGATTTTGTCCCTGCCGTTAAGGTACGTCAGTTCCACCAAGAAGGAAAAGCCCAAGATGCGGCCGCCTAGCTTCTCAACTAGCTGCGCGGCCGCGGCGATGGTGCCGCCGGTGGCCAGCAAATCATCGACCAGCAGGACCCTTTGACCGGGGCCGATGGCATCTTGATGGATCTCCAGAGCATCCCGCCCGTATTCAAGGGTGTACTCCACCCTTTCCTTGGCCGCTGGCAGCTTGCCTGGTTTGCGTATCAGGACAAAACCAACACCCAATTCATAGGCCAGGGGCGCTCCCAGGAGAAATCCCCGGGATTCCACGCCGCAAATTAGGTCCGGACCGGACTCCCGGAAGGGTTCAGCCATCTGCTCGATTACGTACTTGAGCGCTTCCCCGTCCTTAAGCAATGTCGTGATGTCCTTGAAACTCACCCCCGGCTGAGGGAAATCAGGTATCTCTCTTATTCTAGCCTTTAGATCCATCAGGGGTCTCCTTCCTATAACCTTGGCAGTAGGCTTGTAAATCGTGAATAGGAGCGGTCAAGAGGAAATTACTAAAACGCCTAAACTCCCCCGGTGAAATTCTGCTTTCATTATACAGCATGGATAATGTCAAGTCTACCTTGCCTGCCGGAGGCTTCACGAGGGCAAAAGACCCGCCCTCGCGCCTGAGCAGACCCACTTCTTGGAAAATGGACAAAGCCATGCTCACCATCAAAGGGTCGGCATCCGCTAGATCAGGGAGCCGCCAAGCCTCCTCCTGTGAAAACGTCTCCCCATAAGACCACTCATCCCGCAACGAACGATATACTAGGGCAAGCCTCTCCCTCGTGGGGAGCACATCGTCGCGCAGCCCTTGGGTCCGTGGCCCATCTTGAGAGTTGAACAGCAAATGGGTCTTTTCCCCTAGGGTCCACCGCAACTGGATGGGCGCCAAAGGTAGATCCCAAAGGACCACGGTCGTAAATCCTTCAGGGAACGCCGCGGGGGGATAGGCTGCCGCAACCGCGAGGGGAGAATCATCGAGCGGGCCGCGGCCCTCGGCTCCGAACGCGATGAGCTGCTCTGCTAGGGAGGCGGCTTCCTTCGGACTGTTGACGACGATCAAGGGACGCTCCCCTGCTTCGCGAAGCCGGGCGAGATAGGCGCGTTTGTCCTGGACGTGACGGGCATCGACCAGCTCCACCGGTTCCCTTAAGAGGCTTGCACTGACCTGTCTCGATGCCAGGAGCGGCATCTGGGAAGCTGGTCGAATATCCCGCAGCTCGAGCTGAACCTCCTCCCGACTCTCCCAGTGGTTGATGGTCGGTCGGAAAGCCAGATCGACCAAGCAATGTCGGCTGAGGCAGCCTTCCAAATCACCCATCCGAAATCCGATGGCGCTTACTTCCAGGCCACTGGCAGGGTCTTTGACCAGGAGCCTGAGGTGTTTTCCCTCCTGTCCCACCCGCCTGGAGTGCAGGACCTGAACCTGTTGGACAGCAAACACGGGCGCTGGATTGGCCATGCCAAAGGGCTGTAACCCATCCAACTGGCGAAGCACCGGCAAAGTAAGCTCATCTAAAGAGACCCAACCATCCAAGCGAAGGCTTGGCACCAGATCAGAGTCTTCTAGAGTCCGCACTGCAACTTCATTCAAACGGTGCCTCAAGAGGGGCACCATATCCGGGTGAATGGTCAGTCCCGCGGCCATCTCGTGGCCGCCGTACTTGGTCAACAGATCGCCGCAGGCCTGCAAAGCAGCATAGAGATTAAAGCCCGGGATGCTCCTCCCCGAGCCGCGACTTGCTGGGCCGTCGAGGGCGATCAGGATCACTGGACGATGATACATCTCCACCAGTCGGGAAGCAACGATGCCGATCACGCCCGGGTGCCAGTTTTCATGGGCCAGAACCAAGGCCCGATCCTGGTCAAGATTATGCTCCTCCTCAACGAGCGACTGGGCCTGCCGGAGGATCCTCGCCTCAATGGCCTGACGCTCCCGATTGTATGTCTCAAGCTCCATCACCAGCTCCCGGGCCCTGGCAGAATCATCACATAGCAAGAGCTCCAGAGCCGTCTGGGAGTCGTCCAGCCTGCCGACGGCATTCAGGCGAGGCCCGATGACAAAACCGACCTGGCCCGCAGTAATCGACCCATCGTCCAATCCAAGGCTAGTCAGTAAAGTCGCCAGGCCCCGGTTGGAGCTATTAGGGAGAAGGGCCAAGCCCTCTTTGCACAAGATCCTGTTCTCCCCCTGCAGGGGCACCACATCGGCGACCGTTCCCAAAGCCACCAGGTCCAGGTACAAATCGGCCGCTTTCTGTCCGGCTACAGCCGCGGCCAGCTTGTATGCCAGCCCAACGCCGGCCAATTCCTTTTCCGGATAGGGACAGTCCGGCTGCTTCGGGTTGATCACCGCGCAAACATCGGGAATCGCGGCTGGAACCTCGTGGTGATCGGTGATGATGAGGTCCATGCCCTTCTCCCTGGCCATGGCGATTTCTTCCGGGCCAGCGGTGATCCCATTATCGACGGTCACAACGAGCCTAACCCCCATGTCCGCAAGCTCCTGCAAAGCATCGGGACATAGGCCATACCCTTCTTCCAGACGATGGGGGACGCGGGGAATGACCTTTCCCCCTAAGGTCCGCAGCGCCCGGGTCAAAAGCGCGGTGCCGGTTAAGCCATCTACATCGTAATCACCATAGACGCCAATCACTTCGTTAGTTTGCAGCGCCTGCCCGATCCTGTCACATGCAGCGCCCATCCCGGCGAGCAAGAAAGGATCGTGCCTCTCATTGCCCCACAAGAAGCTGCGGGCAGCATGAACAGTCCTCAAGCCCCGGTTGATGAGCACTTGGGCTACCAGCCGCGGGATGCCAAGTTCACTTGCCATGCTGTCCCGCAGCTCGGGGTCAGACGGGCAGGAAACCCATTCTTTGGGCAACGATCTTCCTCCTCATCAGCTAGAGTCATTCCTTAACCCCACCGGAATCGGTCCCCTCCCCGGTGAGGGCTTCTTTTTCCTTCTGTAGCGCCTCCAGTTCTCCCTGCAGTTTGGTCAGTTTCGCCTGCAGACCTCGCATGCGCAGCCCCATCTCTACTTGCTTGACAAGTCCAAGGGAGCCGGCAATGAGCGCCCCCAACGCGGCCGCAGCCAAGATGACGACTGCCAGCGATGTGCTGATTTCCCAAGCCAAAAAGGAAACAAGGACGGTGCTGGAGTTTTGCATGGCAAAAACAGCCACCAGCACAGCAAAAGTCAAGGCGAGGACCAACATCAACATCATATCAACCCCTTCTTAGACTAGAACCGGCCGGACCGAAGGATGGACAGCATCAACCATATGCCCACGATGCCGGCCAAACAGAAGCCAAGTAGTCCAATGGCTGGAAAACCCCACAATTGAGGTCCCCGGTCGGTAAGCATGATCAAGGAAGAACCGATGATGAGAGCCGCGGTGATCATGCCAAAGGCGATGCGATTGCTCGCAATGTCGATCCTGACCATCAATCGTTCCAAGCCTTCATGTTTGAAGCGTATTGCCAGCTGCTCCGCACTGGCCTTGCGCAAGAATCGATCCAGCCCTCGCGGCAGTCCAAGCAACATGGAAAGGTATTTGCCCCACTCGCGGCGCCAGCGGCGCAAAATGTACTCGGGCCGCATCTGCCGTCGCAAGAGTTCCTTAGCGAAGGGTCTTGCAATCTCAACCACGTTGAACTCGGGATCAAGGAAGCGGCCAACACCTTCCAGGGTGATGAGCCCTTTCACCAACAAGACGAAGTTGCCCGGCAGGTGTAAACCATAACGGCGGGTCAAATTCAGTATGTCTTGGATGATCTCGGCCACCCGGATTTCCTCCAGGCTCTTGCCATAATTGCGATCGACAAGTTCGCTGATTTCCTCCCGGAGACCGGGGATATGTCCTTCACCCACCACCCCCAGCCGCTCGAGGCTGGCCACCACTTGGTCTTCATCCCGTTCCAGGACGGCCAAAAACAGCCCGGCAATGGCATCCATGGTTTCTTCCCTCAGCCGCCCAACCACCCCAAAATCAAGGAGGGCCAGCTTTCCATCCGGCTTCACCAAGATATTGCCTGGATGGGGGTCCCCATGGAAAAAACCATCGACCAACACCTGCTGCATGAAAGCCCGGGCGCCCTGCACCGCAAGACGTTTCCTTACTTCCTTGCTGGCCGCCTCTGCAAACTCGGTCAGTTTTTTTCCCTCGATGTACTCCATGGTCAAGACCCTTTGGCTCGAATGACTCCAGTACACCTGGGGGATCTGCACCTCAGGGCGGTGGAGGAAATTCCGGCGAAACCGGTCGATGTTCTGACCTTCCCTAGTATAATCCAGCTCCCTTTGCATAGCCCGCCGGAATTCATCGACGAGCTCTACCGGACTGAAAGAGAAAACCCGGTCTTCCGCCAAACGGGCAAGTCCCATCATGATCTCCGTATCGGTCTTAATGACCCCGGCTACCCCAGGCCGTTGCACTTTGATGACCACCTCTTGGCCGTCATGCAGCCGGGCACGGTGGACTTGACCGATGGAAGCCGTGGCCAAGGGCACTTCATCCACTTGAGCAAACAGCTCAGCCAGGGAAGCTCCCAGCTCCCGTTCGATTTCAACCTTGATCTCACTGAAAGGAGTTGAAGGTACATCGGCCTGCAGCTTCTCCAGCTCCTCAATGAAGTGCCTGGGCAGGATATCGGGCCTAGTGCTAAGGACTTGTCCCAGTTTGATGAATGTCGGACCTAGCTCTTCCAATACCAGGCGAAAGCGAACCGCGACAGGGATGCCTTTGTCAGGATACTCCCGCCGCTTGCCGACCGGAATCAAATGGCCCAACTCCAAGTGTTCGAAGATATAACCAAATCCGTGCTTCAGTAGTACCTCCACAACATGACGAAAACGACGCAAGTGCCGGTAGCGACGTGCGATGGCCAAGCCAGATGCCACTCCGTTCACCATCCTTTGGCCCACGCTACTTCCAAAAAGGTCCGTGGCCGTCAATTAGACAACCACGGACCTTACTTCGACGCAGGACTTAGTTATCCCCTTCCAAACGTCTTAACCGCTCTTCCAGCTCCTGAATCTTTTCTTTCAACCGCTCTAGCTCTTCGATCCGTACTAGGCCCACATTCTTGAGGACTTTCTGGACTTCCGCGTTCACCCGATTGGACAGCTCCGCGCGCTGTGCCTCCGCCTTCTCCATCAAGTTGTCGAGGAGCTCTTTCCCTTCCTCCTTGCTGACCTCGCCCTGTTTGATCAGTTCTTGGACAGCTTCTTCCATCTTCTCCTTGGTCAGCACAGCAAGGCCTACTCCAGCAAGCAGCCAACGTTTAAAGGATTCCGAGAGCATTGTTCCCGTTCCCCGCAGGGACCGGACACCCCCTTTCTGCTTCCTGTCATACCATAGGCTTGCAAACTACGCCGCCGTCAAATCCCTATCTCGCTGCAGACGCCAAGCAGTCCAGAGAGGACCGGCAATGAAAATGGAGGAATAAGTTCCGGCCACGAGGCCAACTAACAAAGCCAAGGTGAAATCCTTGATCGTCGTCCCCCCGAACAGAAACAGAGCCAACAATACAAGCAAGGTGGTGATGCTGGTGTTGATGGTCCGCGCCAGGGTCTGCTGAACGCTCTCGTTGACCAGGCGAACCAAGTCTTTTCGGTTCGAGCTAAACTGCAGATTCTCCCGGATACGATCGAAGATAACGATGGTGTTATTGATCGAGTAACCGATGATCGTCAACAAGGCGGCGATGATGGGGCCGTTAATCTCTTTCCCTAATAGCAGAAACAGGCTTAGGGTCACCAGGACATCGTGAACGAGAGCGATGATGGCGGCAACTCCCTGGCTGGGCTGGAAGCGAACGCTCACATAAGCCAATACCCCAAGGCAAGCAAGGGCAATCGCGATCATCGACTGGCCTACTAGCTCCTTTCCGATGGTCGGCCCAACAAGTTCCGTCCGCCGCACCTGGACTTGTCCATAGGCCTGCCGCAGGGCATCGTCGATGGACCTGATGTCCTCATTGCTGAGGGCATGGGCTCGAATTAGCACCTCGCGGCCATCCCCTAATGGTTGGACCACAGCGGAGCCCAAGTCCATCCCCGCCTTGGCTAGGGCTTCTCTGACTTCCTGTGCGGACACCGACCTGGGCAAACCCCGTTCAAGGATGGTGCCTCCAGTAAAGTCGATCCCTAGAACAAATCCACGGGTCAAAAAGGCTACTACTCCCAAAGCAATAATGAGCAATGAAATCGCAAACCAAAGGCCGCGCCTTTCGACGAAGGGAATCATTTCGTCGCCTCCCTAACACCCAGGTAGCGGGAAAAGCCAACCGGATCTCGATCGATGGCTAGGTCGAGAAACACCCGCGTGACCACGATGGCTGTAAACATGCTAGTTAGGATGCCCAAAGAAAGGGTGACTGCAAAACCTTTAATGGGCCCCGTGCCAAAGTTGAATAGTACAAGGGCGGTGATCAGAGTGGTGATGTTCGCATCCAAGACCGTCGCCAATGCCCGGCCAAAACCTGCCCGCACCGCGGCTCGGGCTCGTTTCCCGGCAGCCACTTCCTCCTTGATGCGTTCAAAGATGATCACATTGGCATCCACCGCCATACCGATGGATAGGATGATGCCGGCGATGCCAGGCAGGGTCAAGGTTGCCCGCACAAGGGCGAGCTCCGCCAACACCAGGACCACGTAAATAGCGAGGGCTAAGTTGGCAATGCCTCCGGGCAGCCGGTAGTAGGCCAACATGAACAGCACAACGCCTATGATTCCGATGATGCCAGCCCTCAGGCTGCGATCGATTGATTCTTGGCCCAGAATCGGTCCCACGTTACGGATTTCCACTACTTCTAAAGGCACAGGCAGCGAGCCTGCTCTGAGCAGAATCACCAGTTCGGAGGCACTTTCCGTGGTAAAACCGCCTGTGATCTGCCCCTTGCCTTCAGTAATCGGCGTTTGAATGACAGGGCTGCTGATGACCTTGTTATCAAGCAGGATGGGCATTTGGTGCCCAACCCATTTGGTGGTTACGTCCGCAAACTTCTTAGCCCCCGCGGCGGTGAACTCCACGTCAACCGCCGGTCGGCCCATGTGATCCCGTCCCAAGGCAGCATTGGCAAGATCGGCCCCGGTCAAGACCGTCTCGCCGGTCGGGTCCTTAAACTCTAAGACCGCGGTCTTGCCAATTACCCCGATGGCTTGCTCCTGGTCTTCAACCCCAGGCAACTCGACGATAATCCTTCGGTCCCCCAGCCGCTGCAAGACAGGCTCCGTGACCCCCAAAGCATTGACTCGCCGGTCGATCACCGCCAAAGCCCTGTTCATTGCATCCTCAGTCAGGGGTAGCTCCGGTGTTTCTACACCTTCGAGGACGACATGGATGCCGCCTTGCAGGTCGAGCCCCAGATTAATTGGCCTGGTGTAGAGTACGCCCCCTGCCGCCAGGAGCAGGATCAAGATCACGACCAGGCGTACGCTCCTTCCTCGTCCCATGCCCCGTCTCCTCTCCCATCAAAATTGACTATGTCCCTTGATGCACAAAAAGATTATATCCCACATCAACTAGCTTGTCAATTTGCCTCCACATCCCCAAATCCTCCTGTTTTCGCCCCTTTTCCCCACCTCCCCCACCAGCTAGAGGAGTTTGCCGCCATTGATTTCCAAATGGAAAGTACAGTCGAGGAATTGGGCCGCCCGGCGACACATCATCATCCGGGTCAGGAAGATCTCGAAGTACTCCATCACCGGGCAGATGCCGGTCTCAATGGTGAGCTCGAGGGTGATAGTCCGACTCGAGCCGCAGACATTCAAAAAGGACCGGGTAGCCGCGTAGTTCACCCGGTCATGAATATCGAAGGTGGCAACATCGGGGTTGCGAACACGACTGCGATGAACATCACTCTTGTCCGCCAAAATCAAGGCCGCGGCAACTTCGCTGACCGGTTGACCCACCTCTTCCTCATGGTTCCCGATAGCGCCAATGATCGTCGCGACCTCTTCGGGGCCCATGCCCAATTCCACGAGGATCGGAGCAACCAGCACAGCTCCAGCCGCTCCATGATGGGTGCGCCCGATGACGTTGCCCAAATCATGACAGTAACCGGCAATCTCCGCCAGTTGGCCCAGCCGTTGGGGATAGCCCAGCCTTTCCAGGACGTTGCGGCCGATATTGGCCACTAAGCTCACATGGCGCTGGCCATGTTCTGTATAACCCAATCTCCCCAGATACTCATTGGCCTTCTCTAGATAAACGGCAATTGCCGGATGCTGCTTCACATCATCCAGCACCACCGGCCGGTCGTCCTTCCTCCCCACCATCATACCCCCTCCAGCATCTCATAGCAAGGGAGCCTCCGGTCTAATGGAGGCTTAGCAGCCGCACAAGGAGCTAGTTGGAGTCTCTGCCCTTGACAATGCTAACCCCCGCCCGAGCCAGCCGGATTTCCACCTTGTCGGCAACCCGGAGGGTAATCACATCATCCTTTAGGTCTGTTATCTCCCCGTGGATGCCGCCAACGGTGATCACCCGATCCCCTTTCTTGAGGCTGTCGAGGAGCGCCTGCCTGCGCTTTTGCTGTTGCTGCTGGGGCCTGATCAGGAGGAAATAAAACACCGCGAACATGACGATAAAGGGAAGAAAAGCTGCCAATTTGCTCGGCGCCGCTCCTGCCTCCTGAGCCAGTAGAACATCCATGATTCAATCCTCCTTTCCAATGTCGCCCTGGAAAAAGGTCGCCCTTCTACGTTCTCCGACTACCAGAAAAACCCTCTTAGGTATGTCCGTAGTAGCTAGCGAAAAAAGATGCCTTCAAGGAAGCAAACCGTCCTTCCCGCAGGGCATCACGGATGGCATCCATCAGTCCTAAGAGAAAAGCCAGGTTGTGCCAGGTCACCAACCGCATGCCTAAGATCTCTTTGGCCTTAAACAGGTGCCTAAGGTACGCACGGGAATAATTGCGACACACATAGCATCCGCAATGGGGATCCAAGGGACCGAAATCCTCAGCGTAGGCCGCGTCGCGAATGATGATCCGTCCCTCTCCCGTCAGGGCCGTGCCGTGCCGCGCCAGGCGGGTGGGCAGGACACAATCGAACATATCCACCCCCCGCTCAACTCCCTCAAACAGACAGTCCGGCGAGCCAACCCCCATCAAGTACCGGGGTTTGTCCTCAGGCAGGAGTGGCACAGTCACCTCGAGCATTTCGTTCATCAGTTCCTTAGGTTCGCCGACACTAAGTCCCCCTATAGCATACCCAGGAAAGCCCATTTGCACTAGCTCCAAGGCGCTTTGCCGCCGCAGGTCGGCGAACATGCCTCCCTGGACGATCCCAAACAGAGCCTGGTCCTCTCGGCGATGGGCCTTCAAACATCGCTCCGCCCAGCGGCTGGTCAGCTCCACTGACTTGGCCGTGTATTCATAGGTGCTCGGGTAGGGAACGCATTCATCAAAGGTCATGGCGATGTCCGCCCCCAAAGCCTGCTGGATGGCCATCGACTCTTCTGGCCCGATGAAGTGGGTAGAGCCGTCGAGATGGGAGCGAAAGGTGACCCCCTCCTCGGCAACGGTGCGCAAGTGGGCCAGGCTAAATACCTGAAAACCACCGCTATCCGTTAAAATGCCCCGCGGCCAATTCATGAACCGATGCAGCCCCCCAGCCCGCTGAATCAAATCATGGCCGGGGCGCAAATACAGGTGGTAGGTATTGCACAGCAGTATCCCCACCCCAAGTTCCGCAAGTTCATCGGGACTCATGGTCTTGACCGTAGCCTGGGTGCCAACGGGCATGAAGACCGGGGTCTCCACCTGTCCGTGGGGAGTAGTCAACCGACCCACCCGGCCTTGATTCTCCTGCGAACGATGAATCACCTCAAAGGAAACTGGCATTTGCTTACCCCTTGTTCTTATAAAATCAAACAGGCATCACCAAAGCTGAAGAAGCGATAGCGCAGCCTGATTGCCTCCTGATAAGCTTTCCGCATGAGCTCCAGGCCGCCGAAGGAACTGACCAGCATGAGCAAAGTCGAACGCGGCAAATGGAAATTGGTCAGCAGACAATCAACTACTTTCCAGGTGTAGCCGGGATAAATGAAAATGTCCGTCCAGCCGCTCCCTGGCTCTACCCTGCCCTTCGCTCCGACTGTCTCCAACGTCCGGGCAACGGTGGTCCCGACGGCAAAGATCCGTCCGCTCCCTTCCTTGGCTTGGTTAATTATCTTTGCCCCGTCCTCGGAAACCGAGTAGTACTCGGCATGCATGCTGTGTTCTTCGACCAGGTCCGTTTGCACGGGACGGAAGGTGCCCAGCCCCACATGCAAGGTGATGGGGACTACCTTTACCCCTTGGCGTTGAATCTGGGCCAGGATTTCCGCGGTGAAGTGCAAACCCGCGGTGGGCGCCGCCGCCGATCCTTCTTCCCGCGCGTAAATCGTCTGGTAGCGCCCCGTATCTTGCAAAGGCTCTTTGATATAGGGGGGGAGGGGCATTTCCCCCAGTCGTTCCAGAACCTCCGCAAAATCACCCTCCCACTCAAAGGCTAGTTTGCGTCCACCTGATGAAGTCCGCTCCAGTACGTGGGCCCTGAGCAGTCCATCGCCAAATTCCAAGTATTCTCCCGGGCGGACCCGACGTCCCGGTCGCACCAAAGCTTCCCAATAGTTTCCTCCCAACGGGTTTAGAAGCAGGACCTCGACTTTGCCGCCAGTGCGTCGCAGGCCCCACAACCGGGCCGGCCTGACTTTGGTGTCGTTGATCACCAATACATCCCCTGGCAGGAGGTACCGGGGCAAATCATGGAAGCTGCGGTGCTCAAGACGGCCGCCCGCCCGATGGACAACCAAAAGGCGGGAATCGTCCCGCCGCGGGAGTGGATGCTGGGCAATTAGTTCCGGAGGCAGATAGTAATCAAACTCATCGACCCTCAAAGCAAGACCCCCATCACGAGTAACCGAGACTGCGCAAGGTGTTTTCTTGTTGGCGCCAGTCCTTCTTCACTTTGACCCACAGCTGCAAATTCACCTGACGGTCCAGGAGCCCTTCCATCTCGCCCCGAGCCAGCTGGCCGATGCTCCGCAGCATCCGCCCTCCCCTGCCGATGATGATTCCCTTTTGGGAGTCTTTTTCGACGTAGATAGTGGCCCGGACATCGGTCAGCTCCCGATCTTCCCGGGGAGATACCTCCTCCACTTCGACGGCGACGGCATGGGGCACCTCCTCCCGGGTCAGCTCGAGGACCTTTTCCCTGATATACTCCCCCAAGAGGAACTTAAGGGGTTGATCCGAGACCATATCATCAGGATAGTACTGGGGACCTGGGGGAAGATGCTCGATCAGCTTCCGTACCAAGTCGCTTAGTCCCTGGCCGGTGATGGCGGAGACGACGACCGTATCCAGGAAATCGCCCATGGCCCGATACGCAGCCACCCATTCGGCATCTCCGAGCTGATCGCCCTTGTTGACCACCAGCAGGCTTGGCACTTTCGCCTCGGCCGCTTCGGCGACGATATATCGATCCCCTTGTCCAGGAGGATGGGAGCCATCTACCACCAACAAGGCCAGGTCCACATCACTCAAGGCCCCCTGCACTTCCCGCATCATATACTCCCCAAGACGGTGGAAGGGTTTATGCATGCCCGGAGTGTCAACGAAGACCACCTGGGCATGGGGCAGAGTCAATATGCCCCGGATCTGGTTGCGAGTTGTCTGCGGCTTGTCGGACACGATGGCCACCTTCTGGCCCAAGAGCCGATTCAACAGCGTTGACTTGCCCACATTGGGTCTGCCGATGATAGCCACAAAACCCGATCGGTAATTATCGTCCATAAACCTACTCCTTAGTCTTTAGGCTTTCAGGACCGAAAGCGTAAGGCAACAAGTCCCCCATTCGGACTACCTTCTGTTCCCCCCGCATGTTGGCCATGATCACATCAATGTCCGGCCCAAATTCAATGAGCACTTGGCGACAAATCCCACAAGGACTGCATACTCCCTCTGTGTCGGCCACAACGGCCACGGCCTGGATGACTTCCTCCCCGGCCGCGACCGCCTGGCCAAGGGCTACCCGTTCAGCGCACAGGCTTGCCCCGTAGCTTGCGTTCTCCACGTTGCATCCCTCATAAATGCGACCACTTCCACCAAGAACTGCCGCCCCCACCTTGAAGCCCGAGTAAGGTGCGTATGCCCTCTCCCGGGCCTCAATCGCCCGGCGAATTAGCTCATCACGCGCCATTAGCCCCATCCTCCTCAATAGCCCCGTTGTTGGGGGAGACCAGACCACCGCTGATGATCATCTTCAAGGCGTCCTCCACCGACATATCCAAGAACTCAAGCTGCTCCCGCGGCACCAACAACATGTATCCCGAAGTCGGGTTGGGCGTTGTGGGTATGAACAGGGAGTAAAGCTCCTCCGAACCTCCGCCCTGATACCAGGGAGCGCCTTGGCGGGTGACAAAGGCCAGCGAATACATGCCTGGGCGCGGGTACTCGACCAAGACAACTTGTTGAAAAGCGTTCTTGTTGTCGAGCACAAACCCCATCAGGAGCTGCTTGATCGATGTGTAGACAGTCCGCACCAAGGGCAGACGGAGGAGGAGGCTCTCCCCAAATTCGATGAACCGTCTGCCCAAGACATTGGCACCAATCACGCCCACACCCAGGACAAGGAGCAAGGACAACAGGACCCCCAGACCAGGGATGCGCCTGCCCACCAGGAAGACGGCCAGTCCCCCGAGGAGATTGTCCAGGGTGTGGATGAAGAACCAGAATATGTACGCAGTGAGCACCAGCGGCAACAGGATGATGACGCCGGCAACTACATATCGCCTCAGACTTCCGACCATAACGGGGCGCACAGCAATTGACCTCCCGACTGAAGCTACCGATGCGATGATACCATGCGGCCGCCTCCTTGCCAATATTTAGGGTCGAGGCCGACAGAGAATCTCTACGATCCGAGTGTCAAAAACACTGTTGGAATGGGCCGGGCGAATGATCGCTGCCGTATCGGCGCCGCGGCTTGTGCCGCCGATGGCGATCACCTCGGTCCCGTAGGGGATCAGCCCGCCGTCCAAGGCCATGATCGCGATCTCAACACATACCTTGACGCCTTGACCTAGCATCCGGAGGGCACTGGCGATTATCTCCGGCGGATAAAGCCCGCCGAATTGGTTGCGCACCGCCCGGTCGACCCCCGCCAGAACATGGGTCGTGGTGAGCACCTTTGCCCCCTGTTCTTGCAGTGCCTGCCTCATCTGCGGCTCCATCTCATCATGGCCAGGTTCCTTGAACCCCACGTGATGGGTCACGCAAATGACCTGCAGCGCACCCTGGGCCTCATCCAAGACCGCCTGGGCCGTCCGACCCGTGTTGGAAGCCACCAACACATAGGGGATCTGCCTTTGTTTCGCCTCAACCACAGCCAACTCCACGGTTTTTTTCGTGTTCCCTTCGCCAGCTTCGGACCAAAGCACAGATGATACCTCCCTTAACATTCACTATGGCCACAGGCCACACACTTCGCGCAGCCCTCCACGTGGACAAGGGCCTGCATGCCGCAAGATGGGCACAGGTTCAGGCTTAGTCGTTGAGGTTCCACATCACCGTCCAGTGTCGCCGAGTCCTCTTCTGCTATGCTCCCCTTCTTTTCTTGGAGATAATCGGCAATAAATTGACCAATGGCATCGGGCACCGATCGGACCCTACCTAGGCCAAAGCCCACCGTCCTGCTGCCGCCAATGCCCTTTAGCTGGTTGGCTACCTCCATGGGGTCAACTCCACAGCGAAAAGCAAGGGAGATCAGACGGGCTATAGCCTCGGTAAAGGCGCTGACGTCACTTCCCGCCCGGCCGATTTGGGCGAAGAGCTCAAAGGGATGATCATCGAGCATATTTAGGGTCAGGAAAAGGCTTCCCATCGGGGTCTCCTTGCGCACGCTGATGCCGTGGAGCTTGTCCGGCCGGGGCAGGGGCCTGATCACACCCCACTCACCGTTGGTCCGCTTTTCCTCAACTTTTCCTGCATGGAGGACCTGTTCTTGGCGGCTGCCATCCCGGTAGATGGTAATGCCCTTGCAGCCTAGCCGATAAGCGAGGCGCAGGATCGAAGCCACTTCTTCCCTGGTGGCTGCCTGGGGCAAGTTCACCGTCTTGCTCACCGCATTGTCCGTATACTTCTGAAAAGCGGCCTGCATGCGCACATGCCACTCAGGGGCGATTTCCAAAGCCGTCACGAACACGCGCCGCATGTCAGCGGGGATTTCGCTCAAACCACCGACCTTGCCTTGCTCCGCCACCTTCTCTGCCAGCTCCGAGCTCCACAGTTCCCGCTTCGTTGCCTCCTCCTTGAAAAGCTCATTGATCTCCACCATCTTGTCCCCATCGAGGACATTGGTTCTAGTCAACCCCACACTGAAGAGGGGCTCAATGCCGCCGCTAGTATTGCAGATGATGCTGATCGTTCCCGTCGGCGCGATGGTCGTCGTGGTCGCATTGCGCTGAATCAGTCCTTCCTGCTCAAAAGACGAGCCGGAATAAGCGGGAAAAACGCCCCGCACCTCAGCCAGCTTAGCCGATGCCGCCTTGGATTCCCGTTGGATGAAGCCCATTACCTCTTCACCCAAGGCAACAGCTTCTTCACTGTCATAAGGAATCCCAAGCTTGATCAGCAGTTCCGCCCAACCCATCACGCCAAGACCGATCTTGCGCGTCTTGAGGGTCATCTCTTCAATCTGGGGCAGGGGATAACAATTGGCGTCAACCACATTGTCTAGGTAGTGCACTGCCTGATGAACAACTGCTCTCAGCCTCTCCCAATCGATGTCGCCATCCTGGCTTACGAAGCGAGCCAAATTGATGGAGCCCAAATTACAAGACTCATAGGGCAGGAGGGGTTGTTCGCCACATGGATTGGTCGTCTCGATGGGACCTAAATGGGGACAAGTTGACTTGGCATTAACCCGATCGAGGAAGATCACTCCCGGCTCTCCGTTGGTCCAGGCCATCTCGACCAGCAGATCAAACACTTCTTGGGCCCGCAGACTCCCTATTGGCGCGCCAGTGCGCGGGTTGATCAGGTCATACTCCCGGCCCTCCTCGAGAGCCGCCATGAATTCGTCGGTGATGCCCACGCTCAAATTGAAGTTGGTGATGCTGTCATCATCGGCTTTACAGGTGATGAATTCAAGAATATCAGGATGATTGCAGTTAAGAAGTCCCAGATTGGCGCCCCGCCTTCGGCCCCCCTGCTTGATCTGCTGGGTGCTGGCATCGAACACTCGGAGAAAAGAAACGGGTCCGCTCGCCACGCCGCCTGTGGTCTTGACTATATCGTTCTTCGGCCGGAGACGCGAAAAGGAAAACCCTGTGCCTCCCCCGGATTTATGTAGCA
>LSQX01348628.1_pt1 | contig 16495 bp, 14 predicted proteins | sample 654561 | NCBI WGS metagenome assembly LSQX01 (sample SAMN04489861, study PRJNA283612) | anaerobic digester metagenome | isolation source: 4 biogas reactors fed with cattle manure at either 37C or 55C with and... | place: Denmark: Kongens Lyngby | collected 2014 | reverse complement strand
GAATAGATCTCAATGTCCTTAACGATCACCATTTCACGGTAGTCTTCCTTGAACATGGCTGAGCGCAGGATCTCGTGCGGGTCGAGGTCATAGCCATGGGTAAGGTATTGCATGGCCTTGGCCACGCGTTCAGGGGTCTTGAGCAGACCTTCGCGGGAGGGGTCCTCGCCCAGGAGCTCGAGGATCTTTAAATAATGCTTCCCCAGCGCATCAATTTTCTTCATATTGTAAAGGTCGATTTTTTCGTAATCGTCCATTTTGTTTTCTATGGCCATACCCCTGTTTAGTTGTGATGCCATGGCAAATATCTTTTAGTTATTCTTTCCGTAATATTCTACCGAATTTTTTTCGGTTTCAAGCAATTTAACGCAATGAAGGGCGGCGCCGATCTGCCTTACAGGCTCTTCCAGTTGTTCCCAAATGGCAATGGCAAGGTTTTCAGAGGAAGCATATTTGCCAGCCATGAAATCGACCTCTATATTGATGTTTTTGTGGTCGACCTTTTCAAGGATGTATTTTTGGATTACCAGGCTCAGGTCCTTAAGGTTGACCAGAAAACCCGTATCAGGGTTCACTTCACCTTTCACGGTGACATACAAGACGTAATTGTGTCCATGCCATTGAGGGTTTGAGCATTTCCCAAACACCTCGAGGTTTCTGTCATCGTCCCATTCGGGTTTGAACAGCCTGTGGGCGGCATTGAACGTTTCGCGGCGGGTAATATAGATCATGGTATTGTAAGGCCCTTTGGTTGGAAGCAAAGGTAAGTGAAAAAACCTTGAATGTATCAGCACTGGCCTGATAAAACGTAGGGGCAAAAAAAAACAGGCCGGAAAATTTCTTTTCCGGCCCTGCTGAAAAGGCAATTGGGAGGAATTACCCCACAGCAACGATCTTAAGGTTACAACACGGGAAAAAGGGTATCGATCCAGCGGTCTTCTGTAATGAAGAACTTTCCCCAGGCTTCCCATTCACGGAGGATGCGCGCAGCCTTCATTTGTTCGGCGGTCATGCCCTGTTGTTTGGCTATGCGGACAGTTTCAACGGTTTTTTGCAGTTCCAGGTTGTATTCGCGCAGGCGTTCCATGGTGTAGATGGGTCCGTGCCCTCCAATAACGGTCAGGTCGCGGGGAAAATTGTCCAGAATGTATTGTTGGTTAAGGATATAGCCCATGGGATCGCCGCCACTGCCGACATCCACATAAGGAAAGTTATCGGCAAAAAGCAGGTCGCCCACCACGATCACCTTGCTTTCGGGGAAATAAATAATAACGTCGCCATTGGTATGTCCTTTGGGCAGGTGGAGCATTTGGAGGGTCTGCCCGTTGAAGTCCAGTTTCAGTTCATTTAGAAAGCTGATGTCGGGCCTGCCTTCCTCGGCCATGGCAGGGATCACCCGTTCACCGGCCCGATGCTCGGAGCTGACATAATCGCGGACATACTGATGGGAAATAATTATAGCATTGCTGCCCAGAGCCACGTTGCCGCCCACGTGGTCGCCGTGGTGGTGGGTATTGACAAGGTAAGAAATGGGGGTTTGGGTAATGGCTTCAATGGCTGCTTTAAGCTGGGTTGCGGTTTGCTCGTATGCGGCATCAATAAGGATAACGCCATCAGGGCCTGAAAAAAGCACAGTGGCAACCCGTTCGTTGACAAACAAACGATATACCCCCGGGGCAACCTCCGTTGAATGAACTGGCAAGGATTCACCACCTGACTGGGCGAAAGCCATGAGAGGAATAAACAAAAACAAAAAGATTATTTTCTTTTTCATATGCTTTGATTTTGGGATTCTTAATAACTAAACAATCAAAAAGCTATTTTGATTATTTAAAAAACAAAAAAACCAAAGCCATGTGTTTATTCATATTTGAGGGCATCTACCGGATTCTGGCTGATCTGCCTGATGGCAAGCAGGTTAATGGTTAGCAAAGCAAGGCCCCATCCAGCAAGGGCGGCAGCGACAAAATACCATTGGCTCAGGGGAATTCGATTTACAAAATTATCGAGCCAGCCTTCAAGGAAATACCAGCTCAGGGGCCAGGCCAGCAGAAACGCCATCAGGATAAGGAGAGAGAACTCAAGGGAGATCATCCGTATGATCCTTCCGGCAGAAGCTCCCAGGACTTTTCGAATGCCAAACTCTTTTTTCCTGGCTTCGATCACGTAGGCGGTAGTGCCAAGCAAGCCCAGGCAGGCAATAATAACAGCCATCAGAGTAAAGAGGCGAATCACCTTTTTCACATGTAATTCTTTCCGGTAAAGATTCTCATATTGTGTGTCCATGAAAAAGAAACTGGCAGGGTATCCAGGCACGTGCTTTTCCCAAACCTGGTTCAATAATGTTACGGCACTATTGAAGTTGCTGGTGTTGAAGCGAATAATCATTTTCATGGTAGCCGGGGCATACCCATGAAAAATGTAGGCCGGGAAAAAGGCTGTGGGCTGCACGGGCTTGTGCATGCTCTGAAAATGAACATCCTGAACCACACCGATCACTTTTTTGTTGATGGTATCCCAGAATCCGGTAAGGATTGTTCCCAGGGGGTTTTCCAATTCCAGCAGTCGAACTGCTGCTTCATTGAGGACAACAGCCTGGGTGCTGTCGGAAAATTCGTTCAGGGAAAAGGTTCTTCCTTTAACCATCTTAGTGCCGAGGGTTTCGAAATAACCGAAATCGACCGGGGCAAAAACGATGGGTTGTGAAAATTCTGCGGCAAGTCCCGCCTGACTTACTCTTCCCTGATTGCCGATGGACTCGGTTGGCACATGGGCTCCGGCGCTTACCTTAACCACTTCAGGGTATTGCTCCAGGGAATTCTTCACGGCATGGTAAGCGGTATTCATTGCCGGACCAGGCAGGTTGTTCATAACCACGAGGTAATCCCTGTCGAACCCTGCATGGCTTAGGGAGTAACTGGTTTGGCGCGAAAACACCAGGCTTGCTGACACAAGGCCTATGGATATGGCAAATTGCAAAACAATAAAAACCTGTCTCAAACGAAGGCTAACTCCCAGCCGTCCTTTTAATTGCTGGCTGATGAGGGCCGGAGAGCCTTTCAATACGTGAGCCGGATGAAAGCCTGCCATCACAAAGGCGGGATAGCTTCCGGCAAGAAAAGCAAGGAGGAAGTAAACCGCAAACAAACCCGGGAGAAGGATTCGGGGAGGGATACCGGAAAGGGCCAGGGCTTTACCCGAAAGGGTGGAAAAGAAAGGCAGGGTAATCTCGAGCATCCCGACGCCTATGATCAGGCCCAGGAAACAGACCAGGAATGATTCCCCCCAAAAAAAGCGGGCAAGCTGGTTACGATCGGCGCCGAGCACTTTGCGTATTCCCACTTCCCTGGCTCGCAAGGCAGACCGGGCAGTGGCAAGGTTAATGTAATTGAAACAAGCCAGCACCAGGATCAGCAGGGCGGAAAAGGAAAATATGCGAATGGCTTGTTTATTTCCCACAGGGGCATTGGTAAAGCTCTCCACCTGCGATGAATTGAGGTAAATATCTTTTAGATTGACCAACTGAAACCTTACCCCCCTTTCCTGGAAATCGACCCCAATGGCATTTCCGTAAGTTTCAAGTATTTTCTCCTGAACCTGAACAGGATCAGCACCTTCCCTGAGAAGGAAATAATAATCAGAGGAGAAGTTTCCCCAACTGGTCATTGCATGGGGATGAATAGTTTTCAGACTTCCATAATTGAACAAAAGAGAAAACTGAAGGTGAGAGTGCTGGGGGATTGGCCGAAGCACGCCAGCCACTTCAAACTCGATTTCTCCCTCAACCCGTATGGTTTTCCCGACGGGGCTTTCATCTCCAAAATATTTTGATGATAATTCATGTGAAATCAGCACCATATATTCATTTTGACGCCAGTTTTCCAGGTTGCCTTCGTTGAGTTCGAAGGAAAAAACATCAAAAAAGGCAGGGTCGGCAAAGAAGACCTGTCGTTCAAGGAAGGTTTGCTCACCGGCTTCCACCATGACATCCTGAAATCGGGGCATGATGCGAACCACAAACTCGACCTCAGGAATGCTTTCTATGATGGGATCATAAAGCTTGGCAGGGAGGTTGGTCATTACCCTTTCCAGGTTGAAGGAATTGCTTTGGGCCCGGAAGATCCGATCGCCATTGGCGTGAAACTTATCATACTGGTTTTCGTCGTACACATACAGGCCGATGGAGATCAAGGCGGCAAAACCCAGTGCAAGCCCAAAGATATTGATGAAGGTAGAAAATTTGTGTTTGAGTAAATTTCTCAGGCTCAGGGTAAGAAAATTCCGGATCATACCAAGAAAAAGATTGTTATCAGATAAGAATAACAATCCTTGTGCCCAATTTCACAATCTTTTATTTATCAGAAAGCTACAATAAGTCTTGTAAATACAAATTGTCCGTGTCCGAACAAAACAATGTTCGGACACGGACACCAATAATTGTTGAATTTCTATTCAGTTAGGGCTTTCAGCAGGGCCTCCTCTACCCCCGGGTCTGCAGGCTGAGGGGGGCGGTTATCGAAGATGTTCCCATCCTTGCCAATGATAAAGAAAGCAGGAATCCATTTGACCTGGAAAAGGGTGGGAACTCCCCTTTCACGTCCCGGGGTATTGAAGTGAACGCCCGTAATCTCATTCCTGGCGATGGTATTGCGCCAGGCAGCGGTATCTGTGTCGATGGAAACATAGATAAACACCAGATCTTCCTGACCGGAGAGGCGTTCTTTAAGTTCCTTGGCTGGAGGCACCTGGCGCATGCAGGGACCGCACCAACTGGCCCAAAACTTGAGGTAAACCACCTTACCTCTGAAATCACTCAGGGAAACTTCATTGCCATTGATATCCGTCATGGTGAAATCAGGAGCAGGATTTCCGGGCATCAGGGCCTGAATTCCTTCCCATGTAATGGTGACGCGCTGTTTCAGATCTTCAGAGGCAGCTGAAGCCATAAAATCATCGTACAAGGCCTTGGCCTTATCCAGGTCGCCATAGTTGAATTCACGGTTGATGCTGATTGCCTGGACATATTCGCCAGAGGTGCTCGGGATATGGTCGCGCGCCAGGAAATAAGTGATCTCGTGTTCAGAGGAATCTTCCATGAAGGAGAATGCTGGATCCTGAGCACAATGGCCCAGATAAGCCAACAGAAAGTTGACATAGGTTTCGCTGTTCAGGCGGCTGTCATCAAAGAGATTGTCCTGATGCAGGAAGTCATAGTAATTTTCCGGCATATCGGGGGCTTGCTCAAGTTGATTGCTGCGCTGGTACATAGCCGGATAGCTTATCAACCTTTGGTACTGATCATAACGAACCTCGGTTTCAAAAAATTTCCTGAATGCGGGGTCAAAGTTATCCCCCCCGGGGTAACCGGCCAAGAAAGCAGCCTTCACTCCTGCGATGCTGTCGAGGATTGCTTTGAAGGCATCAGGGCTCAGGCTTGCGGCAGCATTGCCAACAAAGGAGTTTCCAATGCCGGGAAGCAAATCGCGCTGGTAATTCACAATAAACTGGTTGACCTCCCCTGCGGTGCCCGTGCATCGAAGGCTTGCCATCCAATCATTGGCATCGGCGTTCAGTTCGAGCTGGTCACCCTGCTTCAGGAAAAGCTGAATAGACGACCTGCCGTTGCGCAGGGTACCGGCAGCGGGCCCAGGGAGCTCGAATTCTGCTGAGAATTGATTGTTCTCATTCAATTCGAGGGAAATGATTTCACGGTGGTTGTTGGTGAAGTCGCGATAGAAGACAAACTCAATGGGTTCGTTGCTGGGATTTTCTACCGTTCCATTGAGCCTTATTGTACTATCTACCCGGGGCTGGCTGCAGGCAGCCAAAAATGCCAGGAGCAGGATAAGCAAGAGGTTTCTCATGGCGATAGTGATTAAACGGTCTCCTGAGCAAGGGCAGCCTTGAGGACCTCGTCAATATTGGGGTTGCTTGGTCTGGGCGGACGGTTGTCAAAGATCTTGCCGTCGCGTCCGATCAGAAAAAAGGTCGGAACACCCTTGAGGTTATATGCCTCAGGAATTTCATGGCTGAACCCTGGTACATTGACATGCACGCCGCTGATCTCTTTTTCGTCCACGGTCTTCCTCCATGCTTGCTCATCGGTATCGACTGAAATGTAGAGGTACACAAGGTCGTCATAACCTTCCATCCTATCTTTCAGTTCCTTGGCAAAGGGAACCTCACGCATACAGGGGCCGCACCAACTGGCCCAGAAATCAAGATACACCACTTTGCCTGCGAAATCGCTAAGCGAAACGGGATTACCTGTAATATCGGTGAGGTTAAATGCAGGGGCTAAGTTGCCCGGGGAAAGGGCAAGGACTTTCTGGTATTCGGCGTCAACAATTTCCTTTACATCAGCTGATTGAACCAATCCGGAGAAATCGGCAAAGAGTTCCTGGGCACGATCGAAGTTCCCGAAGTTAAGCATGGAAATCAGGGATTGTGAGAGCAGAATTTCGCGGGTTTTACCGCTCAAGGCCTCACGGATGGCCAGGTATTGCCTTTCGTAATAGGGCACATCAGCTGAGGCTTCGGACTGTTCTTCAATTTTCCGGTTCACAAAACTATTTGCAAAATTGAGGTATGCAGGAGAGCCCAGGTAGTCGTCGTTGAGAAGATTTTCATCTTCAAGGAAAGCATAATAAGCTTCGGGCATAACAGGATCGCCTGAATCGGGGTTAAAGTATGCAAAGGCCATGGGATATTCGAGCAGCAGGCCATACTTCTCATACAGGAAGTTGGTTTTCATCAAGTCAACAAAACGCTTATCCAGCTTATTGTACCCTTCAAAGCCTTCTAGGAAGGTCAGCTTTTCCTTGTGCACCTCATCCATTTTTGTCTGGAATTCATCGGCAGGAGTGCTTCCCAACTGATTGAGGATGATTCCCCTGTTGAATTTGCTTTCCATCTCCTGATAATAATTCACGAGGAACCGGCTCTCAAGGGCTTTATTGCCTTCAATCACAGGGATCTGATCAGGGTCCTGGGCATCAAACAAGACATTCACCGAAGAACCAGGGGCCAGGTAAAGCCTGACGGTGCGCCGGGGTTCGCTGACAAAAACGAATTTCGCCTCATCGAGGGGCAGGGTAACACTGAAGCTGTTGTTTTCATCGAGGGTGGCCTCGACCTTTTCGGTTTTGTTGGCAATCATATCCTTATAATAAAACACCTCTACCATGGAATCAGAGGGGTTATTGATCGTACCTGTAATGGTCAATTCATTGACAGGAGTCTGGTTGCAGGCGGCCATTACGGCCAGGGCAAATAAAAAAAAGAATTTTTTCATGATTGAAAATTGGTTTGGGACTATTCAGGGGCAAAGAAACAGAATTTTCAGCAAAAAAAGAATTTAAATTGTGGTTGCCAAATGAATGCGTAATTTTGATGCATGTTTATCTTCCCTATGAAACCAGGAAAAAATCTTTACCTTGTAATGCTTGGAATTTTTGGAGTAATGATTCCTGCCCTTTCCGCCAGTAGTCAGATACCCTTCCAGGTAAGTTTTCACGGCTTTGTAAATTATGAGCTATTTTTCGACACCCGACAGACCGAGACGGGGCGTGAGGGGAATGTTTTGCTGTTCCCTTCGGCAGAAAACCCAGACCCCGAAGGTGTGGATCTAAATGCTCATCCTTCTTTCCAGATGTCGTTGCTGTCCTCGCGCCTGCAGGCGGCCATCAAGGGCCCCGAGGTTCTTGGGGCCGAGAGTTCAGCGCTCTTCGAAGTAGACTTTTTGGGAACAGGCCCCAGTATGTTTAATCACATTCGGATGCGGCACGCCAAGGTTCAGCTCGACTGGGAGCAGACCAGCTTAATTGCAGGGCAGTACTGGCATCCCTTATTTGTTACTTCGTGTTATCCCGGGGTGATTCATTTTGGAGGCGGGGTGCCCTACAATGTCCTTAACCGCTCGCCTCAACTGAGGCTGACCCATAAAAGCGGTGCTTGGTCAAGCATGATTGCCTTGCTGGGGCAAAGCGACTTCGCTTCCACAGGGCCACAGGGAAAAAGCAGCGTTTATTTGCGCAACAGCGGCATTCCCGAGACTTGGGGGCAGATCATTTTTGAGCATGAAAATTTTATGGCCGGGGCTTCTGCAGGGGTTTTGAGCCTGCAACCCCAAACCCAGACCCCGAACGGATACAAAACCAGCGAAAGGATGACTTCGCTGGGAGGCAACCTTTTTTTTAAGTTGCATCTGGAAAGCTTTGATATCAAGGCCCAGGGTACTCTTGGGGAAAACATGAATCACCTGGTGATGCTTGGTGGCTATGGAGAGGCCGGACTCATTGATGCAGAAAAAAACACGTACAGCTATTCCGGCATACGCAGCCTGTCGAGCTGGATTGACCTTGGTGAAAGCACCGGGAAATGGCGGTCAGGGATATTCGGGGGGTTTTCGAAAAACCTGGGGTCGACCCGTGAAATCGAGGGGACAAGCTGGGTTCGGGGAGGGAACATCTCCTACATCTACCGCCTGGCTCCCAGATTGGGGTATTTTACTGGAAACACTTGTTTTCACATTGAACTCATTTATGATGTAGCCGCATACGGAACGCCCGACGGGCACTTCAACTTTGGGGAGACCACTCCTATTGCAAACCTGAGAACTCTGGGGACCATAAAATACAGTTTTTAATCATTGTAGAACAGTGTTTAATTACGATACCATGAAAAAACGGAATAAAGGCGGAGGGAGCCAAGGATTTTCTGCCAGGGTCAGGTTGCTCCTAACCTCACTTATGCTGGTGGTATTTGTTTTCTTCCCGAAACAATCGCATGGGCAGATTGACATTGAGCGGTATCTTGTCAGGGAAACAATTTCCTGTTCTGAGATTGCGATGAAGTCGACAGCGTTGATTCCTCTGCTTCATCAGGACAATCAGATCGACACCCTGTATGCCCTCCTGTATTACTGGGATGAGCAATGCGGGCTGGCAGAGCCTTTGCTGCGGTTTTATCTGCTGCACCAGATCGAGACCAACACCTTCTCTGACGACTTTTATCCCGACGAGATCCTGACTTATCTTAACCACTATCAAGAAACAACCACCTTTCAGGACCCCAACTATTACCTGGATTACTACACTTGGGAATACTATCCCCTGGATTCTACCTATTATGATTTCACCCGGAACCTTGCTCTTTTCCTTCAACGATACAAAGATCTGCAACCCATTGAGGCCTTTTTCCTTGATTTTTATTCCAATGATTTTAAGAAGGCCATGGATCGCCTGAAGAAGGGGGAACTGGAAGGGACGCGACTCGACTCGATTTACCAAACCCGGCAACTGGCCATCAAGCAGGCCAAGAGAAGTTTTGTGAACCTTTACGGGGGACTATGGAGTCCCAGGGGTAAACTGAAGCTGCTGGGTAACCATCCGCAAACTGGGTTTGGGGGAGGTTTCATTCAGAACAGGCTGCTGCTGGAGTTCATCATGAAAATTGGCTTTTTGCCCAGCCCCAATTATTACGAAGTGATGGTGGATGGGCAAGAACATCAAAGCAAGAATTTCATGAACCTTCATCTTTCGGGCCGTATCGGGCTTGCCCTGGTGGATTTTAAGCGCCACCAACTGATCCTGAGCGTAGGAATGGGTTATGAAGGAATCGAAGCATTTACCTCTGCTGAACAAGAAGATTATGGCTTGTCGCGGATGATTTCCAGTTTCAGCTTCAGTCCTGGCGCTGAATTTCGCATTCCTGCAGGTGAAAACACTTACCTGGGTCTTAATGTGAGGTATAACTTCCTCAACTTCAAAACCAGGAGAGATGAAACACAACTTCCGGGAGATGCCTTACTTATAGGTCTTTCTGTAGGATTTGGCCTGGACTGATAAGAACAATTTGACCGGGAAAGTGTTCATTGTGTTTGAGTATTCATAATACCTTCATTCATTAAGCCAAGGCAGGGCAGGAATCCATGATCTTTAAACGTTTCAAGGCCATTTCGCCTCCCGAAAGGAGCACGTTCAAGCTTCACTTGGCTTATTCCTTCATTGAGGGCATCCTGGCAGGGCTAATTGCCCTGAATGAGTTTGTCTTTGTGAAAAGCCTCCATGGCTCAGGTTACCAGCTGGGGTTTTTGTTTCAGTTTACAGTGGTAGTATTCCTGCTGCTGATCTTCTTCAATGAATTTCTTAAGCGGATTCGCAACAAGAAGGGTTTGCTGAGGCGAACCGCCATCATTACACGCCTGCCCCTGGCCCTACTATTCTTTTTCCCGCAAAATCCAGAGCAGCTCACGGGAGACTCCATTTACCATTACATTTTCCTGGGGATCTTCCTGATCTATTACCTGGCCAATCCCATCATTTTCCCCACCATCAACCTGTTTCTGAAAAATGCCTATCGGCATGAAAATTTCGGGCGATACTACTCCTACTCTACTACCGTAAACAAGATTGTCATGATGGTAACCACTTTTGTTTACGGCTGGGCACTCGACCTGAACCATTACGTCTTCGTGTATATCTTCCCCGTTGCCGCTTTATTGGGGATGCTATCGGTGTACCTGCTTTCTCGCATCCCCTATGAGAGCCCAGTCAAAGAAATTCCGCGTCAAAAGCTTTGGGAAGGCATCAAGATCTCGGTATTAGAAATGAAGGATATTCTTATCAGAAATATTCCCTTCAGGCATTTCCAGGTTGGTTTTATGTTTTACGGCTTCGGGTTCATGTCCTCCACGATGGTTATCGTGTTATTCCTGAGCGAGGGGCTGGGGCTAAACTATTCTAGCGTGGCTTTTTACAGAAATTCATACAACTTACTTGCCATCCTGATCCTTCCCTTCTTCGGGAGGGTGATCGGGCGCATTGACCCACGCCGTTTTGCCGCCATTTCCTTTTTGTCGATGTTCCTGTTCATCTTTGCCCTGGTGCTTACCGACCCGGTAGGCAGTAACCGAACGTTCTTCGGGATAACCCTTTACGACACCCTACTGCTTTATATCTTGTTTCACGGGGTTTTTGCAGCTTCCATGGGTTTAACCTGGAGTATAGGCTCGGCCTATTTTTGTGAGCCTTCAGAAGCGGGTACCTTCCAGGCAATACACCTAGGCCTTACAGCGGTTCGATCCCTGTTTGCCCCCTTGCTGGGCATCCTGTTTTATGAGACTTGGGGATTTAACACTACTTTCCTGATTGCCATGAGTTCGCTCATGACAGGGGTAATAATCATGTTGTGGTCAGAAAGGAAATTTGCACTAAACCGCTAATTGGCAGATATTCGGGGAAGGATTATTCTGTGGGCTTCCTGTCGCGCTCATACCACTTCAGAAACAGAGAATAGAAAATTATAAAAAGGGTAACAAAGACACTTACAATAGCAGAAGGTAAGGCAACAGCCGGCTCGTGACGAAAAAAAGTGAAGGCAGCCACGGCTGAAAAGGCACTGCTTTTGGTGACCATCATCAGGGTACTGCTGATCAGGAAAGGCCTCCTGAATTTCAGTTTATCCATCATCACATGGTAGCCAAATCCCATCACATACATCGTAAGAAAAAAAATTGCAGACATGATAAGGACAGGCACGGGTTGTGAAAAGAAAATGCTTGCGCTCATGCCCATGATCGGGACAATAACCAGAAAGAAACCCCATTTTATGATGGTATCTTTTGCGTAATTAACTTTGGGCAACACCCTGGGGTGGCGTAAAAAGCGACTGATAATCAATGGTATTACAATCAGCTGAACCATGATCTTAAGGATGGCGATGGGGTTGATCATGCTATCGCCCAGAAAGACCAACAGCATGACAGGGGTGAGCAGCATGGCAACCAGGTGAAGGCCAAAAACACCAGTCACCGAAAAATTGTCATCGCCCCTGAGCATGGTGGCGAACGGAATGACGGAAGGGCCAGGAGGTGCGGCTGCCAGCAGGATAATACCAAAGTAATAAGGGGTATTAGGTTCGTGGCGGAAGAAGACCCAGCCTAAGCCAATGATTGCCAAACCAAATACCACATAGTTAAGCAGGACAGACCATCCAATGGGCTGAAGTGCATTTTGGAGGGGCCACCAGTTCTTGAAAGAGAAGCCTGTAGTGGCAAAAACCATCACCAAGGCAAGAGTATAGACCGATATTTCAGCCAGGAATTGTACGCGCTCACCCATCACAAGCCCCACTATCAGGGCAAGGGTCAGGACAAAGTCACGGTGATTGAGTATTTTTATCCACTTGTTCATGAACCAAAATTAAACATAAGGCAAACAGGCTTTTTAGTAAATTTGTTTTTCGGCAAGGGAAAAAAATAAAAAGCATCTCTATGAATGTTTTCTTTTCAACAGATTTAGACGGGGATATGCTGTTGCTCAGCCCTGAGGAGTCGCATCATGCAGTGAGGGTATTGCGTTTGCGTGAGGGACAAAATGTAGTTGTGACCGATGGTAAAGGGAAATGGTGTAAAGGTTTGCTTGCTGAAGCCAATGCGAAGGCTTGCCTTGTTAACGTAAGCAATCGTGAGCAGCAAACTCCGCGCCCCTTTCATTTGCATATGGCCGTGGCCCCCACAAAGAATATCGACCGCTTTGAATGGTTCCTGGAGAAGGCAACGGAATGTGGCATCGATGAAATCACCCCAATATTTTCCGAGAACAGTGAACGGAATGTGATTAAGGCAGAGCGACTGGAGAAGCTTTTGGCATCAGCGATGAAGCAATCGATGAGGGCATGGCTGCCTGTCCTGAACCCTGCCATTCGTTTGAAAGACTTTCTGAATAAGCAAAAAGGGGGTATAAAAATGGTTGCTCATTGCGGGCCAGAGCCCAGAAACACGCTCAATGAAATATATATTGCAGGGAAAAAGGCTACGGTTCTGATAGGCCCTGAAGGTGATTTCTCGAAAACCGAGGTTGAGATTGCTTTTTCGGCAGGTTTTTTGCCCATAACCATTGGAGATTATCGCCTGCGAACGGAAACGGCTGCCCTGGCCCTTTGCATTGAACTGAATTTTTTAAATAACTTACTTTAAAATGGAAACAGCATGAGGAAATTCATTCTGATCCTTTTCGTCCTCTGGGCCAATCTTATACAGGCCCAGCATTTCCAGATCGCTAAACTGAAGTACCATGGCGGGGGTGACTGGTATGGCAATCCCACGGCCCTCCCTAACCTTGTGGCTTTTGCAAATCAAAATGCGGGTACTTCCATCAGCCCCCAAATAGCAACGGTTGAAGTGGGCAGCCAGCAAATCTTCAACTATCCCTATATTTACATGACTGGGCACGGTAACCTGGTATTTTCATCCCAGGAGGCTGAAAATTTAAGGCAGTACCTGATTGGGGGCGGTTTCCTGCACGTGGACGACAATTATGGCCTTGACCCTTTCTTCAGGCGTGAGATACGAAAGGTTTTCCCTGAGCTGGAGTTGATTGAACTGCCATTCACTCATCCCATTTATCACCAGAAGTACATGTTCCCGAATGGATTGCCCAAGATCCATGAGCACGATGGAAAGCCACCCCAGGGATTTGGATTGCTTTATGAGGGCAGGCTGGTATTGTTTTTCTCCTACGAGTCGGACCTCGGCAATGGCTGGGAAGATCAGGTCGTTTATGGCAATCCCGAGGAGGTAAGGCTAAAGGCCCTGCAAATGGGCGTGAACATCCTTCAGTATGTATTTTATCGACCAGAATAATAAAAACCAAAACCTATGAGAAAAGTCCTTCTTTTATTTTCCGTTTTGATAAGTGTTCAGCCCTTGTTTTCGCAGGATCGCATTACAGGGTTGAATTTTGCCACGCGTTCTGAGGTAATTGCCCAAAACGGGATGGCAGCCACCAGCCACCCCTTGGCCACCCAGGCAGCCCTTGACATCCTGAAGCAGGGTGGCAGTGCAGTGGATGCTGCAATAGCTGCCAATGCCATGTTGGGCCTGATGGAGCCCACAGGTTGCGGCATAGGGGGCGACCTCTTTGCCATCGTCTGGGATGCAAAAACCCAAAAACTCCACGGTCTGAATGCAAGCGGGCGCTCACCTAAAAGCCTCAGCAGAGAATATTTCATCGAAAACGGATATACCCGCATTCCCTCCTATGGAGCCTTGCCGGTAAGTGTACCCGGAGCTGTAGATGGATGGTTTGAGCTGCACGGAAAATTTGGGGAGATTAGCATGGAAGCCATCCTGCAGCCTGCCATTGATTATGCCCGCAATGGATTTCCCGTAACCGACCTTATTGCTTATTACATGCAGCGCTCGGCGGCCAGGTTAGGGCAGTATCCTAATTTTAGGGAGACTTATATGTCTAATGGGCGCATGCCTAAGAAAGGCGAGATCTTCAGTAACCCTGACCTTGCACGCACCTATGAAACCCTTGCACGCCAGGGACGCGATGCTTTCTATAAAGGGGATATTGCAAGGACCATTGAGCAATACATCAGGGAAAACGGCGGGTTCCTAAGCTATGACGATTTGGCCAGCCACCAAAGCGAATGGGTTGACCCTGTTTCCACCAATTACAGGGGTTTTGATGTGTGGGAGCTGCCACCAAATGGCCAGGGCATTGCTGCACTTCAGATCCTGAACATCCTCGAGGGCTATGATGTTGCCGCTATGGGATTTGGAAGCCCTGAATACCTCCATACCTTTGTTGAAGCTAAAAAACTTGCTTTTGAAGACCGTGCGCATTACTATGCCGATCCTGCTTTCAACGTCCTTCCTGTGGAGAAGTTGATCTCCAAGGAATATGCTGCAGAAAGGCGGGCGCTCATTAATCCTGGCCAGGCAGCCAGGCGCTATGAGCCTGGCTTCAAGGATTCCCCGAACACCATTTATCTTACCGTTGCTGATAAGGATGGCAATATGGTCTCGCTTATCCAGAGCAATTATCGCGGCATGGGCAGCGGGATGACGCCAACAGGCTTGGGCTTTGTACTGCAGGACCGTGGTGAAAGCTTTACCCTTGAAACAGGGCATCTTAACACCTATGAGCCCGGGAAAAGGCCCTTTCACACCATTATTCCCGCCTTCATCACCAAAGATGGACAGCCTTATATCAGTTTCGGCGTAATGGGTGGTGCCATGCAGCCCCAGGGGCATGCGCAGGTAGTGGTCAACCTGATAGATTTTAAGATGAATTTACAGGAAGCTGGCGATGCGCCCAGGATACAACACATTGGATCTTCTGAACCCACGGGTGAAAGGATGAATGACGGCGGGGTGCTTTTAATTGAATCGGGAGTTCCCTATGAAACGATTCGTTCCTTGATGGAAAAAGGTCATAAGATACAGTGGGACCTTGGTGGGTATGGCGGTTACCAGGCTATTATGTGGGACCTGGTTAACAAGGTTTACTACGGTGCATCCGAATCTCGCAAGGATGGCCAGGCCGCAGGATATTAAACACCCTGATTGTCTTTCACCTCACAGAAGCCGAAGCCTAGGTTGCAGCTTTCCCCAAATCCCAGTGCATAGCCTGTTTTGATCAAGGGGGCGGGTGCTTTTAGAGAAAATAAAAAATGATGGCCCTTGATGGACAAGGGGGTAATGGTTTCTGTTCTTACCTTGATCACCCTCGATTTCACAGATCCGATTAAAGTGAACTTTAATTCGGAAAGGTCAGGAAAGGCCACATTGCCGTTTCCTGGAAAAAACTTCATCAACAGCGCATATTTGGCCATCAGGTTTTTGAAAAAAAGTTTCTCGTACCCTTTTTCTTCAGGTGAAATGAATTGATTCTTTTTGGGGTTGGAGTCGTCACTCATTACCAAAGGATTGGAACAACCAAGGGTGACGACATCTCCAAAAAAAGGTTCAGGCAATAGCTCAACCTCTTCCACTTTGAATTCAAGTTTGCTTTTCTTGTCTCCTACCCTGCCTTCAATACCAGTAAACAGTTCAGGAATCAATGTCTTGAGTTCAAGATCTGGAATTATTGAAAGTACCATGGAAATCCTGCTGTCTCCAATAAACATTCTGTCATCCTGAAATGAAAAATCCCTTACTGCCAATGGGGAAAAGGTAAAGTGATTAAACTGGTACTGCATGTCCAAATATCCCTTTTTCTTAAAGAAGTTGGTCATGGCCTGATTGCCAAAGTGCAGGGTTTTGTTAATCCAGGAAAAGAATTCGTATTGATGGTTGGAGGGTAAACTATGGAGGCCATCGCCCCTTAACTGCATACTGAACTTAAAACGCATGATCTTTGATATTACAACACGCCGATTTTTCAATACAAATATACAAACATAATGCCCAAAATTTCTACAAGAAACACGGAAGAAGAAAAAGAGCATTGAGCGATGAGTATTGAGAGAACCAGCAATTAAGGTTGGATAAGAATTGTATTGTCTACTGGTACTTTCCTGACTTGTCTTTTTTTGTTAAAGTGCCCTGGCACCATAGGGTTCTAAAGAAAAAAAGCGATATAAAAAAAGCCCCTCTCTTACGAATGGGGCTTTAAAAAGGGTGGCGACGACATACTCTCCCGGGTGTGCACCGAGTACCATCTGCGCTGGCAGGCTTAACGACTCTGTTCGGAATGGGAAG
>LSQX01179815.1_pt1 | contig 16496 bp, 12 predicted proteins | sample 654561 | NCBI WGS metagenome assembly LSQX01 (sample SAMN04489861, study PRJNA283612) | anaerobic digester metagenome | isolation source: 4 biogas reactors fed with cattle manure at either 37C or 55C with and... | place: Denmark: Kongens Lyngby | collected 2014 | reverse complement strand
TTTCCCTATTCATTGTCCTCCAAAATTCCCCCCTTTCCGTCCATCCCTCAATGGTCTCTTAACCCATCGCTAACACCGTCGACTGGATAACAAATCGGTCTTATTTCTTTCTTTCATTTCCTTGACATGCTTTTTTTCTGTATCTAATCGATCAGATCCTTCTCAATAACCCTCCATCCCTAAGATTCATTTCAAAATCCGAGCCCTTTTATCCACGTCCTACCCTCTCTTGTGGCCAATTTTTTAGTTAATTGAGGTTTTCTATACACCAAATACCTGTTTAATGGAACGACAAGCACTGAAAACAAGGCTTTTTGGTCAATTATTAAGGAATAAGAGATTAAATTGCCAAGTAAGAGGTGTAACAAGCCCTTTTCCAGTAGAGTCGTCTTATTAATGGACACTTTCTGAGTTCTTTCTGACGTAGGGGGTTTCGAAGCTAATAGTGTGGACACTATTTACAGTTATTTCGAAAAACTGGTTTTTATAATTTTATGAAGAGAGGATGAGAGGTAATAAGGGAAGTGCGAATTAAGAAATGATGTTATTAACGATGCCATTTTGAGAGCGATTCTTTGTATCCAAGGTATTGATCGTGTCCTGATGCTGCGGCAATACAGATTACACGGATGCCAACCCTGTGGAGGGAACTTGCCGCAGCAGATAAGGTGCTCCCGGTTGTCATAACATCGTCGACTAACAAAACGGATCGACCGTGAAGAGCTTTGAATATATTGCTCTTAGTATTAACTGTGAATGCATCTTCTAAGTGACGTCGTCTTTCCTCAGCAGATTTTGCCTCGCTCTGGGGAGGAGTGCTTGTGATTCGCGACAGTAGTGTTTCAACAACAGGAAGTCGAAGGCGTTCTGCCAGAGCATCGGCAAGAATTGCTGATTGATTGAATCCGCGCTCAAGTAGACGGTTCCGATGAAGTGGGACTGGTATTACTGCATCCACCGAAATTTTGTGGCGACAAACGGTTCGAGCCATCCATCGCCCGATTGCTTCTGCACGGTCGGTTCGCCTTGCAAATTTGATTGAAACAATCATCGTCTTGATAGGTTCACGGTAAAAAAAGCTTGCATAGCTTGGCCACGGGTTCTCCCAATGAAGCTGTTCACGATCCATGCGAAAAGGCAAAGACGCAAGACAGGTGCGGCAAATCAGATGCTCCGGAAGAGGCGGTGTGACGGACTCGCCACATACACAGCAATAAGGTGTGTAGTAAAGACTTTTTAACATGCGTGGTTAGTGGTTACCTGTTCTATGAAATATGGGCTAGTCTTACTGATTTATGGAAGTTCGGTAATACTGGTCTCTTTGTTTTACGCGTATATGGTAGAATTGTTTTTACTCTTTTATGCAAATAAGTTAGAACTAGTCTCTTTGTTTTACGCAAATTTAGTAGCACTGATCTTTTTGTATTTGGCGAATACGGTTGAACTAGTTTTATTGTTTTATGAGAGTACGGGAAAACTTGTTTGGCAGAACTAGTCTTTCGTTTTTAGGAGTACGATAAAGTCCGCTAATAAAACGTTTCGGTTAGTGCACATTTATTTATAGCTTATGTGTTCCTCACAAAACTAAGCAAATATGTTGAGCCAATATGGTAATGCGCCGACACGTTCGTTTGCCTCGTTGTTTTTCAACATCATTGAAAGTGTCGATTTTCGTGTCAAAAGGAAAAGATGCTGCTTGGCACGTGTAACACCTGTGTAAAGCAGGTTGCGCGTCAAAAAAGACGGAGAACCTGCCGGGATGACAAGGATTTCCACCGGATATTCTGACCCCTGCGCTTTATGGACGGTCGTTGCATAAGCCAGATCGAGGCTATCTAAATCTTCACCTTCGATAACGGCAACACGTTCTTCTTCAAAAAGAACAGTCACGCTACGCCTTGACAGGCTTACGGATTGAACAACACCCATCTCACCGTTCATAATGCCTTTTCCCGTGGTGCCTGTGCCCCGAAGCGTCCACTCCAGCTGATAGCGGTTTTTTGTCTGGATAACTTTGTCGCCTGTCATAAAAGTGTCGCCGTGCACCTCTAATCCACTGACCATTCCTTTGTGCGCGAATTTCTGCAACACGGCGTTAAGTTCTGAAACCCCTGCCTTTCCACGACGAATTGCTGTTAGCACCTGTGCTCCATAGATGCCGTCTACTTTGTAATGGTGGGGCAACACCTCGCTACAAAGCTTCAGTACTCCCTTTTGCATTTCTTCTTCATTCGCACATGGGATGAAAAGAAAATCCGATTCAAGCGTTTGATCTATCTCTAACGACTCGCCTTTTAGGATGCGGTGGGCGTTTGTGACGATTAGCCTATGCTCTTCCTGACGGTAAATCCGATCAAGCCGCGTGTGTGGAATCGACGGTGCGCTCAACAAGTCTCTTAGCACCTGGCCGGGGCCGATCGATGGCAACTGGTCGGCATCTCCGATCAAAAGAACACGACTGCCCGGAATCACCGAGTGGAGTAACCGCGTAAACAAGAAAATATCGATCATCGAGCATTCATCGACGATAAGAGTATCTGCCTCCAACGCCTCCGCATCCAACCAAAAACCGGCATCAACATGCCCATCCTCGATTACTTGCAAAGAAAGCAAGCGGTGAATCGTCTTCGCACTTAATTGACAAACTTCAGAAAGGCGACGTGCCGCGCGTCCAGTCGGCGCCGCAAGCTGTACATTTTCGCCGCGCTCCCGTAACAGCCGAGTTAACAATCGAACAATCGTTGTTTTTCCGGTTCCCGGACCACCGGTTAAAACAGAAAAGGAGTGCGTTAATGCCATCATCAAGGCATTGACTTGATCTTGATCCGGCACGAACCCTTCCGCCGCAGCTGTCGATCGGATGGCACGAAGCGTTTCCTCCTCCGTCATTTGAAGATCCCCCGACAGCTCATGCGATGCAAGAAAACTGACGCGATACGCAAAGCGCTGTTCAATCAACGCAGTGTCGTAAAGAGTAATCCAATCGACTCCCTCCGGCGAAGCCGGAACTGGTAAATTATTATCTGTCTGTTTCCTTGGCTCCTCAACCATTTCTCGTACAGCCGAAGGATGACAGCAATCCTTCGAAGCATTGTCTTGCTGATCTTGCCACTGTAGCCTGTTTGCCTTCGAAGTGTTGTCCTGCTGCTCATGACAAGAGAGGCGATTTGGCTGAGAATCATTGACCGATTGCTCCTTCCAAGGTAGCAGGGAATCTGATGAATCCTTATAAGTCGGGCGCGGTCCAGAGATAATAGTGGCCTGATCGGATGAGGACTGACGCGATATTTGGTGCGATGATGGGAATAATGGTTGGCGCGATATTTGGTGCGATGATGGGAATAATGGTTGGCGCGATATTTGGTGCGATGATGGGGATAATGGTTGGCGTGATATTTGGGATGATGGTTGGAACGGAGTTTGATGTGATGTTTGCAAAGCGTTCGGCACCGGTATCAACGGTTCAAACGGCCGCACTGCTTTTCTTGTAAGAAGGAGATCAGCGATCGCAGCTTCAATGCTTTCAGCAGGAACATTTAATTTTCCTTTAAGTTCCGAGACAATCTTTTCAGATTGAACTATGGTGTTGCCGTCACGATAAAGATTCCTCTGCAATGAAAAACAGACGGCGCTGCGAAGACGTGTCGGATGATCTCCGCTAATACCGACGGCTTCAGAAATTCGGTCAGCCGTCTGAAAACCGATACCCGGAATAGTTTCCGCCAAAGCAAACGGATCTTCTCGAATGACAGTTTCCGCATGAAGGCCATACATTTTATAGATCCGCAACACGCGTGAAGCGCCAATGCCAAGCGGAAGCAACAAGAGCAACAGCGACTGATAAGCTCGATCTTTCTGCAGTTCATGACTAAACTCAAGCGCCTTTTTATTGCCAATGCCGCGAAGGCGCGCAACGCGCTCAGGTTGCTCGCGCATCACATTAAGCGTCTCGGCGCCGAAAGCCTCAACTAATTTTTTCGCCGTTGCCGGTCCAATGCCCTTTACAGCGCCTGCGGCAAGATAACGCTCGATTTTTTCGGGCTCTTCCGGTTCTCTTCTGAAAATCGTCCGAACTTCTATCTGTGGACCGTATAAAGAATGAAATTTCCAAGTGCCCTCACCTTCGACCATATCACCTACAGAAATGACAGGCATGATACCGACAAGCGTGAAACTGTCGTCCTCGCTATCCAACTCCAATACGGTATAACTATTGTCCTCATTTCGAAAAACGATGCGTGTCGCTATACCTGAAAAACGCACATCCCCAGTATATAAATCAAATTTACCGTCGTCGTATGTATACGCACCTTCCCCTTCATCGTCGTCGTATGTATACGCATTTTCCCCTTCATCGTCGTCGTATGTATAAGCATTTTCCCCTTCATCGTCGTCGTATGTATAAGCATTTTCCCCGATTTTCAGACTTGTATGCGGCTCACTCTCCGACGAGCCATCACCATACACACCTTCACCTGCTATCGGGAATGCGTTGTACGTGTATTTCGAACGCCCAGCATCAGTTCCATATACCCATTCGCCGGTTTTCGGGATTGTATTGTACTCGTATTTCGAGCGACTATCGCCTTTTCCATAAACCCTCTCCTCAACAGAGAGAACATCAACAATATCAAGCTGAGCAGGAAGATGAGGTATATTCTTATTTTCAGCGCCATTTCCTTTGATTGACATTGCTCTATTACTCCGCGTTATTCTGCCATTTCTCTTGCCCTACCGACTCGTATTGTTTATAGGAACCTTATTCCGCAGTTTAAATATCATTGATATTTCCGAGTCATTCAGTAGCTTTCTTTAGTCCGGCTATTCTGTCTAATGTTCTGCTGAACCGCCCTTTGTCATGTGATTCATTTTGTTGGCAAAATGCAGATTCCCTCAGGTAATGTAGATTTCCTCCGGTTTTGCTTTGCCGTCGAATAAAAGCGGCGATCCTCACAACAAACCGCCGCTTCTTCTTTTCATGAATCACCGCATCAGATCAAGTCAACCGCGTCCAACCGCTCCCAAGGGAGATCCAGTTCCGGTCGTCCGAAATGACCGTAGTTTGAGAGCTGCGCGTAAATCGGACGTCGTAGATCAAATCGATCAATGATCGATTCAGGACGAAGATCAAAGACCTCTCGAACGCGTGCGCTCAATTGTTCATCCGAAAAACGACTTCCGCTTCCAAAAGTCGAAACCGTTACCGAGACCGGTTGAGCGACACCAATCACGTAGGCCAGATGGATCTCGCATTGACGTGCATATCCGGCGGCAACAATGTTTTTAGCGATATGTCGCGCCGCGTAAGCCGCTGTCCTGTCAACTTTCGTAGGATCTTTTCCGGAAAAGGCGCCGCCACCGTGATGGCCAAAGCCCCCATATGTATCACATATTATCTTGCGTCCAGTAAGCCCCGTATCACCTTGCGGACCTCCGATCACGAAACGACCGGTCGGGTTAATGAACACCTTTGTATCTTTATCAAACAAGTCGCCGGCAAGCATTGGATAAATGACAAGATCCTCGACTTCCTGACGCACTTCTTCAATATCGCTTTTTGCATGATGTTGCGTTGAAATGACAACGACATCAATGTGCACCGGTTTTTCATTTTCATAGCGGACGGTCACCTGTGATTTGCCATCCGGACAAAAGGTCTTGGCTTCACCTGTTTTGCGCACAACGGCGAGCTGTCGAGACAGACGGTGGGCAAGCGTAATAGGCATGGGCATCAGCTCCGGCGTATCACTGTTTGCAAATCCGAACATGATCCCCTGATCACCGGCGCCTAAACTCTGGTTCATCTCGCCGTCTCGCGCCTCTTTCGCAACATCGACGCCCATCGCGATATCACTTGACTGCTCATCGATTGATGTCAACACGGCACACGAATCTGCATCAAAACCGAACCGACTGCCGCTATAGCCAATGCGGCGAATGGTCTCTCGAGCAATCGAAGGGATATCCGCATACCCGGAGGTTGTAATCTCACCCATAACCATGACAAGACCCGTCGTCGCGATCACCTCGCAGGCGACGCGCGCGTCCTTATCATTCCTGATAAGTTCATCAAGTACCGCGTCAGCAATCTGATCACATATTTTGTCGGGATGTCCTTCCGTAATCGATTCTGATGAAAAAAGCCATGTATTATTACCGGCTGTCATATCCAATCTCCTCTCTTTTACTTGTAGTACACGCGTTCAATTTATTAAATTCGCATCAAAGCCCTTCTACCTCGCGTATGATGGCACTCACTATATCATAATCCTTTGTCACGCTTTTTTGATGTTTTTCGACAATTTGACGGCTAGTAGTAGATCGCAGTAGGAAAAAGTAATCTCATTCTTCAGCACGAACATTCACGATAAATAAAACATCCATTGGGCTGTACAAAAAAATAATTCGTTGGAAAGAAGATTCGGCAAAAACCGTCTTTAGACAATCAACAATGTGAATATGCGCTAGATAATCCACAATGCGAATACGCACGTGAAAGCATCCCGCGAGATATTTAAAACAGCCTGATATACGTCAACCTATAGGTCGCACTGAAAGAGGAACGTCCATGAAACCTATTGTACTGATCGCTGATCGCTACGCCGATTTTCTTACAAGGTTAGAACAACAGCTGAAACGTGAAGCGATGATCAGCGATGCCTATGATGTCATTATGATCGATGTTCATGCCTTGTCTGGCCAAACAGAAAACGGCATGAGCCAAGCTTTACTTAAATATGTATGCGGATCGGACGGACATCTTGAACTGCGTGGCACAACAAGTGACAGCAAACACTCATTATCAAGAGAACTGTCGCGCTTTCTTCCCACGCAACTTTTTGCCGTAATCCTCCCTGAAACAATCGATAAAAAGCAATTCTACGATTTATGTCCTGATTTTCGCCCGTGTGCTGACAACATTACGATCCTCCATTTTAGCAACGACACCCGGCAAAAGGACTCAAATAAAATCTCTCGTTTTTCCGCGGTTTCCGATATTCACCGGCTATTGCTTTCCCTGTTGCCAAACGGCTCGCGAAAGGCTTACTCATCAGATAGAAAATTGTCGCAAATCGGCACATTGCTCGCTTTTTCTGAATCGTTTTCAGAACGCGCATGTCGCTTTGTGATGCATCGCGCCATCGTTGAGGGCGTTTCCCTTATTTATGTACCAATTATGCCGCTCTATCGCTTGAAAGAACCTTTTCAACATGGCCCCGGGAAAACACTCGGCGACCTGATTGATCGCGTTAATGCACATGATCCTCCTCAAGGCTCGCATCTTGGACGCTGGCTTTACTGGCATGAAAACGGATATTACACTTTCCGCCTTCCTGAACGCGCCGATGACCTAATTGCCTGTACGCGCGAGACACTTCGTCAACTTGTTCAGGTCATACGATCATATGCGCGCTCGCGGGAAGAAAAAATGACCGTTTGGATCGATGCGCGAGGACTGCCGTTGATAAAACGTCAGGCCATCGCGTCATTTTGCGATTTCATCTATGTTGAAACGCCTGATGAGGTCGAATCTTCAGCTTCTGCGATCGCACGCCGCGAACTAAGTCTTTTTCTCGCCGAACTGCCCGGCGAATGTGACATTCTGGAGCTTCCCCGCTCCGATAAACAGAAGAAGGAGGTATGAGCATGACGATTGGGCATCGTGAAAAACAGAAATGGATCAACAGAATCGCAACGTATATGAACCCGGATTATGAACCCTCCGATACTGAGCTGCGACGCATTATCGCCGCCGAAGTCGCCATTCGGACTCAAGGATCCACTATGACTGTCGCTGAAAAGTCTGAGTTGATCTCGAGCCTTTTCGATGCCATGCGAGGACTTGATATTTTGCAGCCTCTGATTGAGTCTCACGACATTACAGAAATCATGGTGAATAATCCCTCGCAAATCTACATCGAACGCGGAGGGAAAATTGAGAAAACCGATCTCGCATTTGACTCTCCGGCGCATCTTACACACGTCATCAGCCGATATTTCGGACGTGCGAACAAACTCGTTCATGAGCGTTCGCCGATCGCTGACATGCGACTAGCTGACGGATCGCGCGTTCATGCCATCCTTCCTCCCGCCGCTCCGGACGGCCCCGTGCTGTCTATTCGACGTTTCACAGGCATTCTGCCGACGATGGAGGCGCTGATTGAGAACGGCACTCTCCGCGAGCGGGAAGCCCTTTTTTTGAAAGAAGCCGTTCAATCTCGGAAAAACATATTCATCAGTGGCGGCACAGCATCCGGCAAAACTACTTTTCTCAATGCTCTGGCTGCTTTTATTCCGGAAGAGGAGCGCATTGTCACCATTGAAGACGCGGCAGAACTTGAACTTAGCGGGCGGCATAATCTAGTGCGTCTGGAAGCCAGAGCGTCGGCCATAGATGGCGGCGGTGCCATCACGCTTTCCGATCTCATCCGCTCTTCGCTCAGGCTTCGTCCTGACCGCATTATTGTCGGTGAGGTTCGCGGAGATGAGGCCTACGACATGATTCAGGCGATGCAGACGGGACATCCGGGATCAATGTCGACCGGACACGGCAATGGAATTCCTGACATGCTGGATCGCCTTTCCCTTCTCCTTATGACAGCTTCAGGGCTTCCCTGGGAAGCATGTCGTCACATGGTCGCGTCATCGATCGACCTTATGATGCACCTTATCCGACTGCCTGACGGGCGACGACGCGTCTCAGAAATAAGTTCCATCAAAGGCTTTGAGCGCGATCACTTTCAGATTGAAACACTCTATTGTCTTACACCTGCCCTGAAAGCATCTCGGATGGTTCAATCGCCGACGGAAAGACAAATCCCCCGGGCATACACGCCGCCGGCAAAGGAACTCCCAAAAAATCGCAGCGCGCTGTTCGGGTCGCTCAGATCACCAGAAACAAGACAGCCTTCTCAAGTTGCCTCGTCGACAGCAAAGGAGCTCCCAAAAAATCGCAGTGTGCTGTTCGGGTCGCTCAGATCACCAGGAACAAGACAGCCTTCTCAAGTTGCCTCGTCGACAGCAAAGGAGTTTGTATGAAAAATCGCAGAACACTCTTCGGGTCGCCTAAATCACGTCGAAAGAAAGACAAACCTCCCGGGTGGACACGCCGTTTGCCAAAATCATGCCAAAAGGCAAGACCAGCAAAACTTGCAGTAAAGACAAAAACGCCTACAGACTTACATGGATCGCGCGTGTTCAAACGTGATCGCCTTTCAAAACGCTTGCGCAGCCGACGTCAGCGTGCTTACTCATCCATTCCGCTGAACGGAGTACGCCAGATCATCGGCTGGGGACAATGGATCTTGCTCGCCATTCTCCCCGCTCGCCTTGGAGCTATGGCCTTCCTAGGAACAGCACCAAAGGGTTGGATGGCGGCTATTCCTGGAGCTTTGCTTTTAGGAACCGGTTTATATATTTACTTTCGGCGTCGAGAGGAAGATATGCTTCTTATTCAGTATCAGCATCTTTTAGGTTATCTCAACACACGACTTTCTGCGGGAATTCCGCTTGAAAAGGCTCTCGCCTCTGCGGTCAATCCGGTCACCGATCAAATAGGACACCGCAATGCCGTCGCTCGCGCATTGAAGCGTCTTACCAACAATCTCCAAGCGCAGATGGCCTTGCGACCGGCTTTGGCAGCCTTTGTGCGTGATGTCAATCTCCCGAACTGCCAGCGTGATTTTACGATTCTTTCTCTTCTTTCAAATCTTGGAGGAAAAATAGACGTTTACATAAGACAAACACATCACGATTTAACGGCACAGATTAATGCCAAAATTGAGGTCGCGCACGAACGCCGAGGCAACACGAGTGAAGCTGTCATATTATCCCTTATTCCCTTTGCAATGGCACAATTTGTTAATAACACTTCCGGTACATATAGCAGCGAGCTCTCTCCGGAAATGATTGCACTCCCCATGGCTGTGCTCTATATCATGGCGATGGTCGCTATTTTTATACTACTTGCAGCTCTTGCACCGAGAAAAGTTGTTATAAAAAAACCTCCTAAGAAAAAGCAGAGGAAAAGAAAACCATTGCCTGACACGATGACTTCTGCGGCACGCGTCCTTTCCAATATATATCTAGATATCCTTCCAGGACAGCTTGGTCTATCACTGGCATCGGCAGTTTGTCTTCCGACAGATGATAACGATGCTGCGTGGGCGCGATATATGAATCAGAAAGTGCGTGATCTTGCTATAGGCGCTGCGATGGCTATTGTTATTGCTTTTACGAGTCGACCACATCCGATGATCGTTCTATTGATCGTTCTCATCGTCCCCCTTTTCCGTGACCTCTCGATTGCTTCAACCACCGGCAAGCGAAGAGAAGGATACCGTTTTTACTATCCATCCGTGATCAATACCCTCTATATCTTGCTTGAAAGCGGACTTACGCTTGATCGCGCATTGCGCATCGTCGCGCAGGTCGCTCCTCCTCAAACAAGCACACATGAGCAAAATCCTGTCGCGTCCGACCTTAAGCAGGCTGCGCTTCGACTTGATGCCGGTTTTAACAGCGCAATGGCCGTTCAGCACCTCGCAGAACGCTGCCCGCTTCCGGAAATCCAAGCGGCACTCCATCTCATGGCTCGTTACGAACGTGAAGGTGGACGAGAGATCCTGGATCTCATTCACATGCAGGCGGAGCGCGGTCGACAACTCTACCGCGATGCCATCAGAGGACGCGCTGAACAACGCTCTCTTTTGCTGACCCTGCCAATGGCGATAGATCTTATGGTTGTCATGGCAACCGTTGTCCTCCCCGCAATTCTTAGCATGCGCTCATTTAGCTGAACGTACGTTATTAATTTGGAAAATCGATTAGCTGATTTCGTCAAATTGTCTCCTATTGACACCTCAGAGCAGGTAATTGTTCAAAAAACACGCTGCTTCATCGACATACTTGTATCAGTGAATCGCTTAGGAAAACGAAAAAAGCACTCATTTTCATCGAAAGAAATAGAAAAAAACGGCAAGCGAAACACTATTGAATCAATGGTCATGAAAATTCACCCAAGTGAACATGACGAGAAGAAGAATGGAATGGAAACATGCCTAAGAGGCTCTATTGCCTCGTAGGACATGAGCATTTAGGAGGTATGACTATGAATAAAAAAAGGATTGAACAAAAGAAAAAGCGTGTGTTGCTTGATGGATTCGGCACGATTGAGGTTGTCATCATTATCGCTGTATTGATCACCATTGCGCTACTGTTTCGTGAGAACATCATTGCCTTTGCGCGATCATTGATCGATAAAGTTTTTAAGCCGTCTATTATCAGTGAACTTTAACCGTCATGAGAAATATTGAACTTCACAAGACGAATATAGCCGGCGTCTGGCGCCTTTCTACTACCGGATGCCGGCTGACGCCTTCTTTGGATGTAATTCAAGATACTGGGGCAATACGCGGAAGTTGGCAATTTCTTCATACGGTGTGGTGGGGGATTCTACCCTCAGGTGAAATTATCTTCGCACCAAAAATGTCAAGATGTCGCTCTTTACGCCAAATCTGTGAAGAAAGAAAAGAACACTCGCTGAACGGATGTGATCTTTTTCAGAAACTCCTTGATGCAGTAGATTCACTTCGGGATCACCTTTTCTCGTTGATCGTAGAACTGTTGACCCCTGATTTAATCTTTGTATCATCGGACTCTTCTACCGATGACATGCATCTTTCTCTAGTCACGCTTCCCTTTCCCTGCTTAGCATTGCAGCCTGCTTCCGGATCTTTTCATGACTTGGAGCAACAGACCGCCTCTGATGCGGCATTACTGACAACCTCCGGCTCGGCGCTACGACCTGTCTCAGAAATCGAGACGCAATCGGATGATGACATCGACGAACTGATCGATGATCATAGATTCGACGCTCTTCCGAGCTGGTTCTCATTAATTTTTAATTGGGATGATGAAACGCTTAATGCAAATCGAGCGGCTTGGCATAGTCGATTGCTCGGGAAAAACACCAGACAGATCGGATCTACTGTGAATGCGAAATCTAATATTCTGACGGCGCACCGTCAGAAAGAACATATGGCCTTCTCAGATAGCGATCAAAAGGACCTCGGAAATCGTGCACAAGATCCTGATTTTTCCCGTTCCAAATCCTTCTTTTCTGTTTTAAATCGCCACTCCCAAGAACAGAAAGGCGATCTAAGCAACAGGGGCACTAACATTATGACATCATCTCATCCTTATCTTGCAAAGACGCTCCAAAAACATAAGGAGGAAAGCATCGTGGGATCCTTTTTTAGACGAATATTCGGTTTCACGGATGAGCTATTTGAGGAGGAATCGACTGAAGATCTGGATCTTTCTGAAAATGCGCTCCGTATCGCCTCGCTATCTGAAGGCCTTCCGGGCACACCCGAAGAAGAGCACGGTCGTCACGCGTATATCTTAACCGACGTTTTTCTGATCGGAAGAGATATCCGCAAAGCAGATTTTGCGCTTGACGATCCCGGTGTCAGTCGAATCCACGCTCGCATTACACGGAGCGGCGGTCACTTTTTTATTGAAGATTTAGGATCAAAAAACGGAACGACCATTGACGGTATAAAAATAAAAAGGCACACTGTCCAGCTGTTGCCGGAGATGTGCCGAATTGCGTTTGGAGACGCTGTGTTCTATTTTCGCTCTGACTGACCGATGAGCAGTACCATGACAAAGGTTTTGCTATCGTTACTTCGTCCCGAAGAGGCGATCGCCTGCATCACCCAAACCGGGGACAATGTATGCGTTTTCATCCAAAGCCTCGTCGAGACTGGCGCAGAAGATGGGAATATCCGGATAGTGGCTGTGCATATTTGTGACTCCTTCCGGCGCCGCAATCAAACAAACATACTTAATGTTTTTTATATTTCGCTCTTTTAAGAATCCAATGGCAGCTACCACTGTTCCGCCCGTCGCCAACATCGGGTCAAGTAAGATAACGTCGCGATCTTCGATATCGCTCGGCAGCTTACAATAGTACTCAATGGCTCTAAGTGTTTCAGGATCACGGTACAAACCGATGTGACCGATTTTTGCCATAGGAATGAGATTCGTCATCCCATCAACCATGCCTAGACCGGCACGAAGGATGGGAACAAGTGCTAATTTTTTGCCGTCGATCATTTTCCCTTGAGTTTTCCGCAAGGGCGTCTCGACCTTTACATTCCGAAGCGGTAAATCACGTGTAACTTCGTAACACATGAGCATGGACACTTCAGCAACAAGCTCACGAAATTCTTTGGTACTCGTCTTCTTATCGCGCATCAGCGTTAGTTTGTGCTGGATAAGTGGATGATCCAAAACATAGACATTTTCAAACAATTCCGCTTTTTCTTCACATGAAGCCTTCATGTTAATCTCCCCTTTCGATTTCAGCGATCTGGTCAATCCGTCTTTGATGTCGGCCGCCCTCGAAAGGTTCCTCTAAGAACAGATCGACGAGCGTTAACGCATACGGTGCGGCCAAAACTCGAGCCCCCATTGCTAACATGTTTGCGTTGTTGTGACGCCTTGCCATTTTCGTCATAAACTCATTGGTACAAAGCGCACATCGGATGCCATGTATCTTGTTAGCAGAGATAGAAATCCCGATCCCTGTTCCACAGACAACAATACCGCGTTCACAAGCACCGCTCGCCACCAGGGATGCAGCTTTTTTCGCATAAATGGCATAGTCAACCGACTCTTCCGAGTTTGTACCGGCATCGATGATCTCATGCCCGTTTGCTTGAAGATGTGCAATAATAGCCTGCTTTAGGGAAAATCCGCCATGATCACTGGCAACGACGAGTTTCATTCAAGCCTCCGATTTTTATTTTATTTTACATCATCGATCCATGCCATACAAATATTTTGCTGACAGCAAAATGAATCGAATCTCTTTCAAAAGAACGATCATTCAGCTAATTGAGCTTACATTCTTTACACAAGCGACTTATATTAACAGAATCCGTAAAAATGTTAATAATGTTGATAACTCTGTGTATAACTTGCACGACAAGGCTTTCTAGATTTCTGGCGGCTGAAACACCTGCAATTAAGGCATTTCAAATTTACATTTTTAGACAAATGAAAACTTAATGTAAAATCTTTGACAAGATAATGACTGATAATCGTCGGTTACGGCGCTTTTTTGAAAAAAAGTGTTTCTTAAGTGTCTATGTGTTGTGGACACGTGAGCGGTCGTCATGACGACGTGAAAGGCGTATCACTTCGGCTTGATTGTATTGCAAATATTGAACATTACGACATAAATATTAGCATTTTTCATGTTTTGAAATTTCAAATGACAATCTGATGAAACACGATCTAACATAAGAAGAAACAGTTACTCTCTTTTCGATGATATGGGCAATTCATGATGGATACATCCTTTAGTTATGAAGTGGATGAGTCATAACATCTCGTACGAATAAGACAAAATGTAACCTGTAGCAGGTTAATATGATCCATTTTGGCGCTTTTTTGATATTTTCTTGAGAAGCATGCCGAGAATATTACAAAATCTATCGATATGGATACTTCGGATAATATTCTCGGAAGACGACTAGCCTCTCTTAGAAAAGCGCGAAAGATCAGACAGGTAGATGTCGCGCAATATCTGAACGTCAGCCGTCAGGCGATATCCAAATATGAGTTAGGAACGCGTGAACCGGATTTGGCAACGCTTCTTAAGCTTGCAGAATATTATGGCGTGTCGATGGATTTTCTTCTTGGCCGGAAAGATGAAGATCAAAGTAGCACGCTCGATGAGGTGACGATACAACGTTTCTTAAGCTCACTCGAAGTCGCCGAAAATATTATGGCGCGCAAAACTAAGAATAATAGTGCTAAGGATAATGCTGAATCAACTAAAGATGATGGCACATCCGATCTTACACACTCCTAACATTTCTACCTTCCCCCTTCAACAATCCCCTAACTAATAAACACCGAGAAAACCAGGATTATCAAGTCAAGAAAATCTTGATTATTATAATGAACCGATATCGATTGTTTTTTAAGTACATGTCGGCTACAATTAGGAAACGAAAAGTGTTCGGATCATCACATTCGAGTTGTCGAATATGACGATATGTGATCTGAAGGGATTACATCAAAGCGTTACTTATCCATTAGTTGTGTCACCATTAATTGAAGAACAGTGAAGACTATGTGGGCGGGTGGAATTAATCCAAAGCGATCTGAGGCATTCGTGAAATACAAAAAACAGGATTCAAAACAATAATCATTCTATGACACTATGACAGCTCTAAAAGAAAAATTATTTATGTATCCGGCTAATGAACGCGGTCTAATAATCTTCGCGCAATCAGCTTTATTCAATGAAGATGGTTCCAACAAAGGGCACCTGCTTGTGACAGGCGTGATTGGGAGCGGCAAATCGACCTTTGTACAACGGTATCTTGAAGATGCGGACTTGACTCCCTCGGGCTATATGACGATACGAAATATATCAAACAAAGGGAGAAAAGTGGGGTTTTCACATGTTGCTGCCGGAACACAAAGAGATACTGGATTATTAACCGTACGCCACCAAAACGGCTTTACCTTTCCAAAAGATTGCTTCCTTCTTGTTGAGGGTGGGAACAGTCGATTTGATATCAATCTATTTTCAAACAAAATGTTTCCTCTACTCAAGGCGCAAGGCGACGTCATCGTCCTCGACGAACTTGGAGGAGTCGAGCTCCTTGACGATAATATTTTCGACCGCGTGATGCAGCTGCTTGGAAGCAAGGCGACACCGCTGATCGTCGTCTGGAAAAACGACCAATCGCTTGAGCATACGCTCTCGCGCTCCGATATTAATGAATCCGACAAAATCAGGCTCTATGAGCGACGTCAAGCTATTCTGACACATGAAGCCATCACAAGAGTTGCACTTGAAAACGACGGTACCATCACAAAAGAGTTGGAAGAGGAACCGGACGAGCTTTCGGAAGGAGCCAAAAAAAAGCATCTGACACTCCGGTTCGGGATAATGGGAGCGATTTTCATCTTTCTAGTCGTTATCTCGTTTGCCATTGGCTGGTACTCCATCAATCCCGTGACAATTATCCGTTATTTTTGGAGCCGTCTTTGGGCGACAAGAGAAGTGTTCGCAGAGGAAATCACGACCGTCCTCATTAATGTGCGATTGCCGCGCATCCTGCTGGCGATACTCGTCGGCTCGGGGCTCTCCGTAGCGGGACATACGTTTCAGGGTGTTTTTCAGAACCCCATGGTGTCTCCCGACGTTTTGGGCGCGTCATCGGGAGCAAGTTTTGGCGCGGCGCTTGCGATTTTGGCAGGATTCTCGTCGGCAGGAATTACGATTTCATCGTTTGCGTTCGGCTTGCTCTCCATTGTTCTCGTTCTCTTTATCTCTTCTCTTGTCAGAGCAAACAAGCTACTCTCACTTGTCCTGACAGGCATCGTCGTCAGCTCGCTGTTTTCTGCAGGACTGTCGCTCATAAAATACGTAGCCGATCCGACAAACCAGTTGCCTTCTATTACAT
>LSQX01298458.1_pt2 | contig 16497 bp, 12 predicted proteins | sample 654561 | NCBI WGS metagenome assembly LSQX01 (sample SAMN04489861, study PRJNA283612) | anaerobic digester metagenome | isolation source: 4 biogas reactors fed with cattle manure at either 37C or 55C with and... | place: Denmark: Kongens Lyngby | collected 2014 | reverse complement strand
AGGCATCAACTATATACAGGTAATACTCTTTTCCCTGGTTTATGGTGTTACTGCCATTTGGTCAGGATTATTGATAGGCAGAAAACTTGTTGAAAAATCAGATTTCAATATTTCCTGGTTGTCCGGGATTATTTTGATGATCTTGGCCATAACAAAAATCATATAATATATCGATTTATCCTCTAAAACAGAAAATATTTTAACTGTTTTTTCACAATCGTAACCTGACCCCCACGGGAGGACCCGGTATTGCGTTTTTTGTTTAACATATGATATAATAGGACAAAATACAAATAATTGTTAAAAACATTGAAGGGAATAAAATAACCTTTTATTTTTATGTTTAACTGTTATCAAATGGGGAGGATTATGATGGGGAGTGTTTTTGATACTTTAAGGGAACGTGGCTTTATTGAACAAGCTACCCATGAGGATGAAATCAGAAAAATGCTTGAAAATGAAAAAATCACCTTTTATATAGGTTTTGATCCGACTGCAGACAGTCTACATGTAGGCCATTTTGTACAACTTATGGCTATGGCCCACCTTCAGAAAGCAGGTCATAGACCTATATTTTTGTTAGGTGCCGGCACAGCCATGGTTGGAGACCCTTCCGGCAGGACAGATATGAGACAAATGATGACTCTTGAAACAATTGCCCATAACGGGGAAAAATTTATCGAACAAACCGGGAGATTCATAGATTTTTCGGAAGGTAATGCAATTATGGAGAATAACGCTAACTGGTTGTTGGATTTGAATTATGTTTCTTTTATAAGGGAAATAGGCAAGCATTTCATGGTCAATAGAATGTTGGCGGCGGAATGCTTTAAAAATAGAATGGAAAAAGGACTGTCTTTCCTCGAATTTAACTATATGATTATGCAAGCATATGATTTTTTGGAACTGTTCAGAAAATATAATTGTCGTTTGCAACTAGGCGGGGATGATCAGTGGTCAAATATTATCGCGGGTACCGATTTAATCAGAAGGGTGGAAAGTGAAACTGCCTATGGGATGACTTTTACACTTTTAACCACCAGTGAAGGAAATAAAATGGGCAAAACCAAATCCGGCGCAGTCTGGCTGGATGCTAATAAAACATCCCCTTTTGAGTTTTATCAATACTGGAGAAATGTTGCAGATATGGATGTTAAAAACTGCCTTTCCCTACTTACATTCTTATCTATGGATGAAGTAGAAAGGCTCGGTTCCTTAGAAGGTGCCGAAATAAACAAAGCTAAGGAAATCCTTGCCTTTGAAGTTACAAAATTGGTCCACGGTGAGGAGGAAGCTAAAAAAGCCGATAAAGCGGCAAAAGCCCTATTCGGCGAAGGGGCAATGGGTGGCTCCATTCCTTCAACTACGATCCCCAAAGCCGAATTTGTAGAGGGTATGGACATCATCACACTTCTGTCTAAGGTGGGGCTAATCCCGTCCCGCGGGGAAGGCAGAAGACTTATACAGCAAGGTGGAATCACAATAAATGATGGCAGGGTATCCGATATCAGCACCCTTATCACACTTGATTTCTTTGAAAATGACACACTGATGATTAGAAAAGGTAAAAAGACATATCATCAAGTGGTGTTGGACGATAAATAAAAATTGTAGGGGGTGGACGACTCTGTCCACCCTTGGGCAGACAGGGTCGTCTGCCCCTACCCGATTCAGTGGTTTCGGTCAATCCCCCTATGTCCTTGCTATCAGGTTAAGTGGCAAATAATTATTGTGTCACATCCCCCGTCCCTATGTCACAGATTTCAGACTATCCCTTGTGTCCTTTATATCTCAAAATAAAATTCAATCCTGTCTTTATCCAGCTTTCTGACATTCTCATCTGTCAGTTCCTCTTCTACCTTTGTTCCTACCACAAAAATGTTGTAATCATCCTTTTCCCCGACAAATATTTCTAAAACGTATTTGCCAATAGGCAGGTCCCTAAAAATAACCCATATGTAGTCCTTACCGAATTCCTCCAGTATAAACTCATGTTCCGTAACAAATTCCGCATGCATAAATTTCGCTACTGTCCCTTTATTATCTCTTAACTCTAAATTGACATGCTTTTTAAATATAATACCTAGGGGACGCTCTTCCAGCTCTATGATGTCTTTTTTAACTAAAAGCCTATCCAAATTATAAATGTCCGCTATGTGTTCCACAGAACTCATTAAAATTCCTGTATGACTTGCTTCCATCATAAATGTTTTTCCAAAATCGATGGTTGCGCTTTTAACTGTAACTGTCCCATCCCCTTTTTTCGTTTTAAATGAAGATATAATACCCTCATCCCTGTTGTTAAGTAGTGCCTCTTTGTCCACCACCAACACTTCATCGGTTTTTTTATCCGTGCCTATAAAGCAATATAGATTTTTAATCCTGTCACGCAGCATATTTATATTCCTGTTTAAACTGTTTACAAAATTATTTTTATACCTTATATATCGGGTCGGAATATAAACATAGTTATTTTTTGTATCCTTATAACATAATACATATCCATAATCATATGTAGGCAACAGGTCCCCAAGACCCGGGAAATTTTTATGCAACATTTCAATGTTATCTTTACCCAAGGGTATGTTCAGTATTTTTTTAAGTAACCAGATATATCCCTTCTGTATAACCTCAAATAGTCGGCTGCCCGTATCTATCTTGCCCCCCATTATTTCCCCCATGCTCCATGTATAATATGCCTTCACGCTCCCTTTATTGGGTGTACCGAAAATCATCAGGTTCCCAATATTATAACTGTATGTTTCACTCTGTATATAAGTGCGTCCGACCAGCCCGCCCATGCTGTGGCACAGCAGGTCGATTTTTCGACCGGGATGTTTTTTGCCTACCTTTAACAATAAGGGAATAAGAAACTGCTTTACTATATCCCCACAGCTTTTTCGCCAGTCATAATAACATACAAACAAATCCTCATTCAATATATATCCCAAGTTTTCCAGTTGTTTTATAAACGGCCTATAAATCCAAGCAGCTACACCAAATCCCCAACCACATTTACATCCTAACATCTCCCCTCCCATGGAACCCATCAATCCGGGAATAAAAATAATCGGAACCAATTTATCGGGCATTTCTGTATCCCACCCTTCTAATTTTGCCCTAATTATATTTATCCGATGAATAATAGTTATATGACTACATATTTTGTTTTGTACCTTCTATGATAAGGCCGTCCTTTGGGGGATAGTAATCCCTTGATACCAGTTCTCTTTTTACCTCCTGCCCTTCCTGCAGATAAATCTTATATGTTGCTGTCCTGTAGCCCTTTTTCCCGCTTTTACCGACCTTTCTTTCCCACAAATACATATTTGCATCCTTTTTTGTTTGCATTTTAGGTTCAATCACTTCTAATATTTCAGATTTCAGATTTATATGCATGTTATCGATTTTTTTACTATAAAGCCTCATATATAATTCTCCGCCTCTGACAAAGCTCTCCATATAAACGGGGTATTCTTTATTGTTTCTGAATTTAAGATCTATGTAACCATAGGCAACTGTCGCATCTTGGCCCATCGGAACATAACTGATGGGTAAACCGTGATTTTGCCTCGATGTTATTTCCATATCAGATCTGAGGGCTGCTTGATACAATGTTGTGGATACCTGGCAGACCCCGCCGCCGATCCCGGTCACAAACTCACCATCCATTATAACGGAGGCTTCTTTATAACCTGATTTTGCATCCCTCGGTCCGGTAGTGTCATTAAAAGAAAATTCTTCTCCCGGCATCAACACTGTATTATTTATATCGTCAGAGGCAATTTTAATATTTTCTGTCCTACCTCTGTCTCCGGTGTTAAAAGCCGTAACGGATTCACCAATTAAGTCCCTGATACTATCCAGGTCTTCCTTTGTAATTTTGGGCTCCGTAGCCCTGACTTCTATATCTATTGATATACTGTTAAAATTATTTATAGCAGTCGATATGTTATATTTCAAAACCTCCTTGTCTATCTCCGTGCCTGAAACCTCTTTTGTTACTATGAAATTCCCGTTTTTCCTTTCAATCTTGGCATCTACGGGTGATTTGTTAATTGTTTTAGAAATTTCATCAATTTTGTTCTCAACTTCGGATAAGTCATAACCAGGTGTCAATTTAATAATCCGGGGGTTTTTCCTCAAATTTAAAACAGTCCTTATTCTATAAAAACAATTACCCTCCCTCCCCAATTTATAGGCCTTTTCTATGCTGTCGTCTGATAGATAGCACAAACCTATATCCCCCGGGAGCAAGTTCCATGAATTGTCTTTATATACTAATTGTATGACAAATTCATCCAACTGTCTTTTTAACCTTTTATCTATTTCCAACCTTGCTTCTTCAGGCGTAAGCCTACCAACATTAATATCATTGATAAAAATGCCGGGAAATATTTTAGAATTGTTAAATAGCCAAATGTATAAACTTGTACATATGGTCACAATAAGTGTAAAAACGATTGCAATTATACCGATTTTTTTTATAGGTTTTTTATCGACGGACAAGGGAGCGCCCATAGCATGATCCACCTTATAATAGCTTAAATAATCCGAAATTCAGACCTGAAGGAATCTGAACTCATTTATATATACTATTTTGCTTCTCCCGGAAATATTCAACAACATTAGTTATCCCAATAGATTTCTATTTCATCAAAGACAGACAAATTCAAACTATGAAATTCTACAAAGCACCGGCACCATAACAAAGGGCGGCCAAAGACCGCCCATATCAAAACCTGTCATAAATTTTACTTGTAATACCATTTTATGATAATGTACTGCCTGACGTTATGGCCGACTTATAATAATTGCAATATTCCCTGATTATACAGTCGGTACAGTTAGGATTTCTGGCATAGCAACACCTTCTGCCATGGGTCACCAAGAGACGATGTGATAGGCTCCACAAGTCCTTATCTATCGCCTTTTGCAGTTGCATTTCCGTATCTAAAACATTTTTAGCATTAGCTAACCCGATTCTGTTGGATACCCTGAAAACATGGGTGTCTATTGCTATAGCAGGTATGCCAAAAACATTGCTTAAAACCACATTAGCTGTTTTTCTCCCCACACCTGCTAAGGACATGAGGTCTTCCAAGGTGTTTGGAACCTCTCCGTTAAATTGTTCTTTTAACTGTCTGCACATTAAAAGAACATGCTTGGATTTGTTCCTATACAAACCGATTTGTTTTATTTTTTCTTCCAGTTCTTCTCCGGTCAACAACAAAAAATCATCCACTGTGGGATATTCCTCAAATAAACCTTCAGTTATTTCATTAACCTTCTTATCTGTGGTCTGGGCGGATAAAATTGCGGCCACTAACAGTTGAAAAGGGGTTTTATAATTGAGCCCGCATCTTGTGTTGGGATATTCCCTTTTTAAAAGCCTTAACACTTCACTTGTTTTTTTATTCATTTGTCTTCCCCCGTTTAAAAATTCTATTTAGTATTATTGAGCAAAAAATAAACAACATAGATAACCCTATATCGGGCCCTACATTTTAACTATCCGATAACTTGCCATTTAAATACTCATCGATAATTTCCAAAACATCTTTATCTCTCTCACTGTCTCGGATGTCGGAAACCAATTTCGCGGCTGTTTCAGGATCGATATTATACAGCGCCCATATAGTTATTTTCCTGATATCCGGCCTTATATCCTTCAAAAGAGGTTTGAGATATGGTATGGCATCCTTGTCCTTAGAGTTTCCCAATGCAATTATTGCATTCCTCTGCAATGCCTTTTTTCCTATCCAACCCGCGGCATTTTCACCGAACAAGGAATTAAATTCTCTGTTGGATACCTGCAACAATCGTATCAAATCCGCCCTTTCGGACAACCCTACAGGCATAAATTCCTCGGCCGTCATTTCCCTAATATCCAAGTTATGGGGACAGACATCCTGACAAATATCGCAACCGTATATTTTGTTTCCGATAATCGGCAATACTTCTTTTGAAACAAGTTTTCTTTGTTGTAATATATTTGACAAACATTTGTTGGCATCGAACTCATAGGGTCCCTCTATGGCTGATGTGGGGCAATGTTCAATACATAAATTACACCCTAAACAATTTTTATCCGTCAAAGGTTTGTCCCCTTCTAACGGAATATTTGTTATCATATATCCTAAAAATATCCATGAACCGAAGTTTTCATTTATAATAGCAGAATTATAACCGTAGAAACCTATGCCGGCACGGTTTGCCAAATACCTGTCTACAAGAGGGCCTGTGTCCACAAAGGATTCATATTCAAACCCGTCATATTCCTTAGCTATAAATTCAGCCAGCCCTTCCAGCTTGTCCATAAGCACTATATGATAATCCTTTCCCCAGGCTATCCTTGCCAATTCCCCGTAAAATCGGGGGTTTTCATCGCCCTGCAGTTTTTCCTTATCTATATAGTAGGACATTGCTATCACAATTATAGATCTGGCACCCTGTAGGGTTTTTTTTGGATCCACCCTCAGTTCTATATCCTTTTCCTCAAAACCGGACAATTTGCCCTGCTCTTTTCGTTCCGTTAAAATCTGTCTCAGGTCTTCAAAGGGACCTGCATCCGTAAATCCAATCAAATCTATTCCAATATGTTTTGAGTGGTCTATGATTTTTTCTTTTAAATCCATCAATATTAATCCCCGATTCCTAGTTCATAAATGCCCTGGCCTCATTTAACGGCCAAATTTTAAAAAGTACCTTGGCTCTTATTCTGTCTCTTGAAACAAATCCGAATGTCCTGCTGTCATTACTGTTATTGCGGTTGTCCCCCATTACAAAGCACATACCCGGCGGAACCGTACCCTCAACATAATTATAACTGCGGGTCAAATAATCTTCTGTGGAAATATAACCCTCTGTTTGTTTTTCACCGTTTATATATAAAATACCTTCCTCGATTAAAAAGTGGTCGTTTTCCTTTGCTACAACCCTTTTTATAAACATTTCATTTTGTTCCAAACTGTCGGGCGGATTAAAAACAACAAGGTCCCCCTTATTAAACTGTTCATATATATATGGTATCTTTATTACCAATAGCCTGTCCATTGTTGACAGTGTTGGGGACATTGATTCCCCCTTTACTATGGCGAAACTGAATACAAAATTCTCTATTATGATGATAATTATTAAGGATATTATGATTACCTGTAGCCGGTCTAAAATTATCCGGGCCTTTCTATTCATTATACCACACCCTGTTTAAATGAGTTATATTGCCTGGATTTGCCAGGGACATCGAAGCCACAGGGCAAAACCAAGTATCTTCCAATAAACTCATTTGTTCCCTTTTATTTGTTATGTTTAATTATTATGAATATAAACGTGTTAATTATTCATAAATTCTTTCGGTTTTTATAATCAGGAAACTCATAGAATAGAATGTTTAGATGTATTCGGGATACCGGAGTGTCTGTCGGTCTCGATTGTTAATTATTAAGAATGTTTTAAATTTATATAAGAATTATGGGAAAAGTATTGTTTATCTGTTAAACTGATTATGTGGCTGTGTACATTATGTGAAGTCTTATAGCATAAATTGTTAGGATTTTTATAATTTTTATATGGAAACCACGGAAAACCAAGGGGACGGTTCTCCCGGTTTCGCCTAGTTTCGTATTAGAAAGGGGGCCTGGCTTTTTGCAAAATATCATTGATATCGCAGGCGTCAGAAAGATCTACAAAATGGGCAACGAAAAAATTGTAGCCCTGGATAACATCACTTTGTCAGTCGATAGCGGTGAATTCGTATGCCTTTTAGGAACATCCGGCTGTGGAAAATCCACATTACTCAATGTAATGGCCGGATTAGAAAAGACCACTAAAGGAACAATCATAATTAAAGGTTATCCTGTCCATAAAATGAATGAAAAACAGTTAACTCAATTCAGGCAAAAACATATCGGATTTGTATTTCAATCTTATAATCTGCTTCCTACCTTAACCGCTCTTGAGAATGTTACTTTGCCATTAATTTTTAAGGGACTTCCGAGAGCGTTGAGAAATAAAAAGGCGAGAGAAGCCTTGAAATCTGTGGGGCTTGGGGAAAGACTGAATCATAAGCCCTCTGAGATGAGCGGCGGGCAACAGCAGAGGACCAGTATAGCCAGAGCGTTTGTGGGCAACCCTGAAATTATTTTTGCAGATGAACCGACAGGTAATTTAGATACAAAAACCACTGCGGAAATAATGGATCTTATTACATCTATTGCAAGGGATAATAATCAAACACTGGTTATAGTTACCCACGATACGGAAATTTCGACCTGTGCGGATCGTATAATGTACATGAGGGATGGAAACATTGAAAGGATTGAATCGATGCAAAAACAATTGTGTTGAATGCAAAACAACTAAAATTGAAACCATTTAACGGTTTCAAACTAGGGGGATTTTATTCTTATGAAAAAAATAACTATATTCCTTATATTATTAACGTTTCTAGTATCACCCCACACCGGTTTTTTACTCAGTTATGGGGAAAACAGTACTGATATAGTAATTAGCAACCATGACGGGCTCTCTAAAATCATTTACGAGGGTGATTCTTTTACCTTAAATTTTGAGTTATCTAATCGAACCAACGAAGAGTTGTCTGATGTTTATGTTGAAATAGAGGATACAGGTTCTTTCTATCCGTTAGAGGTTGGTTCCAAAATATTTTTGACCGGTTCTATCGGTGTGGGCAAGAAAACTGAAACCTCTTTAAAATTCAAATATACCGGGGGGACCTCTACCAGGTTGCCCATTAAAATAATATATACAAAGTCAGGATCCGAGCTTTCTATAATAGATTACATAGGTATCAACGCTGTTCCGGACAGCGCCAAACCAAAACCCGAACCCGAGGATACCTCAAAGTATATACCTGTACTCAACATAACTAATTCTTCCGCATCCACACTGGAAGCGGGTACTACTGAAACTGTTTCTTTTACTGTCAGAAATAACAGTGATTATACAGCCGAAAATATAACGATATACCCTAATGTTACAGATGGGGACAGTCCGTTTACTATTGAAAATCTGACCCAGTCCCGATCTCTTTCGAGGATAAGGCCCAACGGTCGTTCTTCCTTTGATTTAAAAATAACGACGGACGCTACCGCAAAGGAAAGAAGTTATCCTATCAAATTAAAATATCAGTTTTATAACGATTATGGCAATCCTTTTACGTCCGAAGAAACAATATATATAAAGGTGGTAAACAAGAATACATATCCCAAACTCCATGTTGAAAGTATAAGTTTACCTACTGAAGAGATTAAACCCGGGACAAAGGTCGATGTCGGATTTTTGATTAAAAATATAGGCACACTGGAAGCAAAAAATATAAATCTATCAATTCAGGGTCTGAAGGGCGACGGTTTTTCTGTAGTCAATATGACTAATCAACAATATAAGGCTTCCCTGACAGGCAACAAATCCCTTTATGTGTCCTACTTTTTGAAAGCTTCCGACAAAATAGAAGGCGGGACACACAATCTGGATCTGAAACTGCAATATAAGGATGATAACAATAATAACTATGAAGATACTTACCAGTTCTTTATTAACACTAAAACAAAGGATGAAAAACCGTCTAACCTTTTTATAGAAAATATCATAACCCCAAATTACGACGTACAAGCAGGCAAAGAATTTAAAATCAAATTTGATTTGAAAAACAATGGAGTGGGAGAGGCGAAAAACATAAAGATTTCCCTCGAAATGGATAAAGAGATAATACCTAAAAGCCCGAGTATAATAAAATTACAGAAAATAAATGCTAACGAAACGAAGCCTCTGGAGTTTACCCTTAGCTCAACATCCGAGGCAACAACAAAAAATTATCCTATATCAATAAATATAGAATATGAAGATGATGCTAAAGAAAATGAAAAACAAATCCTGAACCAATACGTGGGTGTCTATGTAGAAAAGGAGGGTGAAGGCAGCAGCTCTATCCCAAAAATTATTATAGATCAATATAGCTTTAACCCGCATATTGTAAAAGCCGGTGAAAACTTTGATTTGAATGTGTCCTTTTTAAATACAAACAGGTCTAAAGCCGTACAGAATATCAAAGTATTTTTAACTGTTGATGAAGAAACACAGAAGAGCGGAAGCGTGTTTACCCCTGTGAACAGCAGTAACACATTTTATATAGACTATATCACTCCAAAAAGCCGGGTTGAAAAAGACATTGTAATGTATACCGTCCCGGATGCCGGCCCTAAGACCTACACTATCAGGGTAAACCTTGAATACGAAGATTTAGACGGTAACCAATACAATCCCGTAGAATTCATCGGGATACCCGTGGTTCAACAGACTAAGCTCGAAACCACAGATATAAATTTGCCCCCCGAGGCTTTTGTCGGTGAAATGATACCCATTTCCTTTGAACTGTATAATATGGGTAAGGTAACACTTAACAATCTTATGATTAGAATGGAAGGAAATTTTCAAACCGAGGATGCAAATTATTTTGTCGGCAATTTTGATGCAGGCAATACAGAGTATTATGAAACCATGATTACACCGACGGAACCCGGTTTGTTGGAAGGCAATATCATACTCTCTTACGAAGATAGCAATGGTGAAACCGTGGAAATAACAAAGAATTTCTCCCTCAATGTTATGGAAGCGCCCACCGAGGAATTTCCGCCGGAAGGCCCTAATCCCGAAATGAACCGAAAAGGGGGAATCAAAAAAATCCTTTCATGGGTTATATTAATCGCTGTGATGGCCGCCACAGTTTTTATAATTGTCCGTAAAAAAATTATTAAAAGAAGAGGCATAGACTTAGATGAATAGTTTAGATTTAGTTATAATGGGCTTAAAAAATTTGTGGAGAAGAAAACTGAGGACTTTTCTAACAATACTGGGGGTTATTATAGGAACAGCCTCAATAGTTGTCATGGTTTCTTTAGGTTTTGGTATGAGCGAAAATTTCAAGGGCGAAATAAGTAAAATGGGGAGTCTGAATACCATCAACGTCCATCCTCCCTACGATGTGATATGGGAAGGGGATAAACCTGCCAGAAACACTAACAAGAATAAGGCCTTTTTAGATGATAAGGCCGTAGCCGATTTTCAATCTATTTCAGGGGTAGAGGCTGTAAGCCCCATGCAGGAAAGCTATGTCAGATTTATTTCCGGGAGATATTATGCCGACATCCCTATAAAGGGTATTGTCCCTGAAACTATGGAAGCTTTTGATTTTGAGGTCACCGAAGGCAGAACCCTCCAGGAAGGGGATACCTTTAATCTGGTATTCGGTGCCAATGCGCCCACAATGTTCCAAGACCAAAAATCCATGATGGGTAGAGACATTTTTTATTACGATCCTGAGGCGGAGCCCAATGTAAACGTGCTTAAAGACCGCTTGGTGATGACCTTTGATATGTCCTACGGCATGAAAATGAGAGGCCAAGATCCGAATCCCAATGCTAAACTTTACAACAAATATAAAGTTAAGGGGGTTGGAATACTAAAGCCCGGGGACTATGAAAAGGATTATTATGTTTTTATGTCTTTAAATCAATTGGAAAAAATAATTGAAGAAAGGGAGAAAGCTGAAAGCAAGATCAGCGGAATCAAGCCTTCGACTAACTCCAGAAATAAAAATAAATATGACAGAGTAATGGTTAAAGTAAAAGATATGAAGGACGTTCAAGAAATACAACAACAGATAAAGGATAAGGGTTTTGAGGCTTACAGTTTGACTGATTTCTTAGATTCCATGCAAAAAACAATGGCAACCATTCAGGCTGTTTTGGGCGGAATCGGTGCAGTATCCTTATTGGTAGCCGCATTGGGGATTACAAATACTATGATAATGTCTATCTACGAGAGAACCAAAGAAATAGGCGTCATGAAGGTTATCGGCGCAGCTTTGTCGGACATAGGAAAGATATTTTTGTTTGAAGCCGGTATTATTGGAACCATAGGAGGCCTGTTCGGTATTGCAATCAGTTATTTGGCATCCTTTGTTTTAAACAAGCTTGCCATGCAGTTTGGGGGCATGGGTCCCGATGCATTCAACAGCAAAATTTCCATTATTCCCTTATGGCTCGCCATATCGTCTATTATATTTACAACCGTTGTCGGTTTAGTTTCCGGGTTTTATCCCGCAAGGCGCGCGATGAAACTGAGTCCTCTTGAGGCGATTAGAACAGAATAATATCAGTTATCATAATATGGATTTATGAAAAATTAGCCTTATGCTCAGCGGTGCCTGGCACTGACAATTTGTGAATAACTCCAACTATTTTATAGATGGAGCTTCTAAAGAAGTTTGATGATGTATCCTTATTCTTTAAGGCGCATCCACTTCGCCACTACACCATAAGGCTGTATTTAGCCTACAGGTCTACTTGGAATATTATTAATTACATTGACACTTCTTTTTTGGAGAAGAGCTAACTCACATATAATATTTTACTCGCAAAATGGTTGGTTTGCGAAACCCCCTACATTATCCAAATTGTCAATGTTCTATAATAATATTATATCAGTAATTACAAGACTATTCAATTCATCTCCACCCTGTATTTTATTTAGGATGGAGTGTTCTTGAAAAGTGTATAAATATAATAAAAAAGTGGGGCCCTCATAGCAATGACAATTTTCGCACAGTTTGCCGCCCTCCCGGTTTTTAATTATACCTTCTGCGGTTCTGAATATTCCACACCAAAGGTGTCTACGGTTACTTCCTCCATTCTCTGATCTATATTTGGTTTATCGCTATAATTACGGTCTACCGATACTATTTCGTCGGCTACTTCTATTCCTTCTATCACCTTACCAAAGGCGGCGTATTGCCCATCCAAATGCGGTGAATCTGCTACCATAATAAAAAATTGAGAGCCTGCAGAATCGGGAATCATCGTTCTGGCCATTGATAAAACCCCTTTGGTATGTTTTAGATCATTTTTAAAACCGTTACCTATAAACTCCCCCTTTATGCTATAGCCGGGCCCGCCTGTGCCTGTGCCGCTTGGATCCCCGCCTTGGATCATAAAATTCGGTATTACCCTATGAAAAATAACACCGTTATAATAGCCCTGATTTATTAAGGATATAAAGTTGTTGACGGTATTGGGAGCTATGTTGGGATAGAGTTCCGCTTTCATTTGTTTACCACTTTCCATTGTAATTGTAACTATAGGATTTTTCATATGTGTTCCTCGCTTTCATACTGCTAGGTTTTTTATTGAAACTCCCGGCGTGGGTTATCCTTCCCTTGTGTGCCGGGATTTTATTATATCAATATTAATAATTATACTGTCAGAATACCCATACTGTTTGTCCCAAGACGACAAATAGGAATTTTCTATTTCAGTATTTTATCTATAGTTGCCCCGCCTAAACATACTTCACCATCGTAGAAGACAACAGACTGTCCCGGTGTTATCGCTTTTTGCGGGTTCTTAAATTTTACCCTGCAGGTGTTATTTTCTTCTATATAAACAGTTACATCCTGGTCTTTTTGACGGTATCTGAATTTAGCCGTACATTCAAACGTGGAAGGTTTCGGTTTTTCGCTTATCCAGTGCAAGTCTATCGCTGTAAGCCCCCGCGAGTATAAAGCGGGGTGATCCTCGCCCTGTACAACATACAATATGTTTTTTTCAACATCTTTGTCCGCTACAAACCAAGGCTCACCGGTTCCCGGCCCACCGCCTATGCCCAGCCCTTTTCTCTGCCCCAGGGTATAATACATCAATCCGTCATGTTTGCCCTTTACTTCTCCGCCCAGGGTCATCATTTTTCCCGGCTGTGCAGGTAAATAGTTGCCAAGAAATTCCTTGAAATTTCTCTCACCTATGAAACATATACCTGTACTGTCTTTTTTACCAGCTGTTGCAAGATTATTATCTTTTGCAATTTCTCTTAGTTCGCTTTTTAACATATGTCCTATCGGAAACATGGTTTTAGAAAGTTGAAATTGGTTTAGTTGGCTCAAAAAGTAGGTTTGGTCCTTACCGGAATCCACGCCCCTTAATAACCTGTATTCACCGTCATTAAAATCTACCCGGGCGTAATGGCCTGTTGCCAAATAATCAGCACCCAGTTTTAGTGCATGCTCCAAAAATGCCTTAAATTTAATCTCTTTATTGCATACTATATCCGGATTAGGCGTGCGGCCTTTTCTATATTCATCTAAAAAATACTCAAATACCCTGTCCCAATATTCTTTCTCAAAATTGACCGTATAGTAAGGTATGTCTATTTGTCCGCATACTCTTCTCACATCTTCATAGTCTTCGGCTGCGGTGCAATATCCGAACTCATCCGCCTCGTCCCAATTTTTCATAAAAATGCCTATTACATCGTATCCCTGTTCCTTTAAAAGCAATGCAGCCACAGACGAGTCCACGCCGCCGGACATACCTACGACAACTCTTGTATCTTTTAATTTCCTTGACAATCTAATTTACCTCCTAATATCCCAGTAATTATTCGTGGGATAAACAACCCTGTCTGCGTTTGTTAACAAACTGGCGACCAAAGGTCGCCCCTACAATTATCATCAACCAAAAATCATTCCTTTAGACTATTGTTAAACTATTGTTAAACTATCGTTTGCAGTCTCGCATCACAAATTTGCTTACTCCCTTCAGTCGTGCAAATTTGGTGCTCATTGCCTTTTTGCCCAACGAGCTCTGCGAGTTGTTGGCAAAACGGACAGCGTAGCGAGCAAAGCGAGCGGAGAAATGAGCAACGCGAATGTTGCGTTTGACCTACCATCAATCCGACACTCAGGCCTTTTAAAGATGATAATTGCCATCCATTAATATCATTGTTAAACTGAAACCGTTCTATTTATCGTTATCTGAATGTCGGATTGGGTTAGGTCATAAAAACTATTGTTAAACCATCGTTAAACTATTGTCAAACTATTGTTACTCACATGCATAACTATCAAAATACCCCTGGATCAACACTATGGGCGTGCCTTTGTCCCCGCTTCCGCTTGTCAGGTCACATAAACTTCCTAATAGGTCGGTAATCTGTCGCGGGGTTGTTCCTATCTTTTCACCCGGGGTCCTTTTACCATTATCCTGATTTTTTATTTTGTTTTTAATTGCCTCAGCTGTATCTCTACTGTCCAGACCACTGAACTCATTATCGGCAACATACTTTAATTTTATTTCATTTGATGTTCCTTCAAGGCCCTTTGTATATCCGGGTGACACTACCGGATCTGCCAGTTCCCATATTTTGCCCATCGGATCCTTAAATGCACCGTCCCCGTACACCATTACCTCTATATTTTTGCCGATCTTCTCCCGCATTAAACCTTGAATGCTCTCAACTACCTCCTGGCAATCCTTGGGAAACAGCTTAATTCTGGTATCTGTGGCTGTATTAGATCCTAAAAGGCCATAGTCGGGATTAAACCCGCTCCCGTTTACAGGTTCTGTTAATAATTCATCTAACCCATATACAGTCGTTGCTCCCGCTTTCAATAATAACCTTTTTGTTCTGTGTCTATCATGAATATTTGCAACTAATATTTCTTTAGTATATTCTAGAGCCACCCTGGAATCGTTTGCTAAAAATATTTCTATGTTATCATTTACCGCCAGGTCCTTGTACATCCTAACATAATCTATACCTGTAAACGGATGCGCTACATGTTTACCAAATAACTGCCTGTACTTTTCTTCGCTCAAAATGTCCGTACAAGGATTGACCCCTGCTTCGTCCATCATATCAATGTCCATCAAATAATTGCCTACCTCATCCGAAGGATAACTCAAAAACAAATATATCTTCTTGCCGCTCATCGCCAGCCCTTTTAATATCAAGGAGAATCTGTTTCTGCTCAATATAGGAAACACTACCGCAAAATCCCCCTTGAATTTTGTATTAACATCTTTAGCAATATGCTCAACAGATGCATAATTGCCTTGCGCTCTCGCCACCAAAGATTCCGTAATTCCTATTACATCCCTGTCATTGAGGACAAATTTCTCAGCATGCATGGACTTTAGAACCGAATCGACTACAATATTTACCAAATTATCTCCTTCTTTTATAATAGGAGCCCTGATTCCCCTGACTGTAGTGCCCACTGTTCTCGCCATATGAACATCTCTCCCTCTAAAATATAAAACAAATTAATTGATACTAATATATATACGAACATATCCTATGATATTATAACATTTATAATCCACCAATGATAGTTACAATTTAGTACCATCAGTTTTGGATGATGCATGATCAGGCTACTCCTAACCTCTCACCCCTGACCTCCGGCCTCCAATATGCGCGACTGCGGAGAATAGGCAAGCCCCTGACAAAAAATAATAAGGGGCGGACAATCACCCACCCCAAAGAACGGTGCCCGGCACCGATGGTTCTTATAAATATTTTTAAATTTTATTACCTTGCATTCCTTTGTGATCTTGTAACAGCAGAAATGTATGATTCAACAGTTATAGTGACGGTTGAGGTAAGGTCAGGCTCATCCGGCACATGTGTATGGCCGGG
>LSQX01203053.1_pt1 | contig 16497 bp, 17 predicted proteins | sample 654561 | NCBI WGS metagenome assembly LSQX01 (sample SAMN04489861, study PRJNA283612) | anaerobic digester metagenome | isolation source: 4 biogas reactors fed with cattle manure at either 37C or 55C with and... | place: Denmark: Kongens Lyngby | collected 2014 | reverse complement strand
ATACCGATGGCGATCTGCCCATTCTCGATATGCGTGCGATGGGTGTGAGCTCTGATTCGACACTTGCTCGCACCAGGCAGGGGCTGCAATGACTACACTGCATCATCGCAAGCGGTCGGCTGCTGAGCCAGTCGATACCCTCCTCGGGCACGAAGCGGCTGCTGCGGCGTCGGCGAAGCGCCCTGCGGCCCTCACGCTTGGGGCGGCGTTCGTGTTTGCTCGAGCGCTTGCGGGGTTGCTGTGGATCGCGAGTTTTAGTGTGCTGTGGCCTGACCTCGTGAGGCTGGCCGACGTTGAAACTGACGAGGCTGCTCTCGTGTATTGGTTGATCGTGGGCGTTGGCGCGCTGGGTGTAGTTGCCTTGGCTGTGTTGGGGTGGGCGATTCTTCGCGGCAGCAATTTCGCGCGAGTGCTGGTGATGTTCGGGCTCATGCTCAGCACCATTGCGGCAGCGGTCGGCTATTTCGTAAACGGTGAAGAGATCACCATTCGAACTACCCTGTTGACTCTCGCGCTCGATATTCTCGTGCTGCTCGCACTCTCGAGCCGCGATGCAAGAAACTGGTCTCGAAAGCCTCGAACGTGAGACGCTCGTATACGGGACGTCTCACCCGAGCTCATTAGCGCACGCGCGCAGTCCATCGTGAGCTGAGCTGCATGCGCCTGCTGCTCGCTAGTGCCAGCCGTCGGTGTCTGGCGACTGCAGGTCTTTACGCGCTTCGATGTCCTCATCGCTCGGCTTCGTGCCGAGCCCGATGAGGGCCACTGTCAGCAGGGACACGATGAAGACGATGCCCGCAACGATGCCGGCTTTGCCGAAATCAGGCACGCCCTCGCTGGTGCGAAGCACCAGCAGTACGACGAGAGCTGCGAACACCGCAAGCACACCCGAGAAGCCCACGAGTTCGAGTGGACGCAACCGGTCACGACGTGTGGGTGTGACGGGTTGCTGATCGGCCGGGGTAGGTTCAGTCATCTTGAGTTCCACTAGTTGCGGGGGCACCGGTTTCAGTGCCGAGGGGTGAGGATGAAGTTCGTTGTGCCGCTCGAGTATCGAACGCAGAAATTCCCAAAAAGACGCCACGCACAATTGCATAGGCGCCAAAGAGCCCAATCACTGCTATCGCATCATTACGCAGCAGCAGCACAGCGACCATGAGGGCAAGGCTGAGCAACAGTGATGGCAGTGCGACCGCACGAGGTTGAGCGCCTCGCACGAGACGCATGAGTGTGATGAACGCTGTCAGTGCCGCCCACACCGCAACCACGAGCGCCATGCTCACGCTGTCGGTGACGGCAAGCAGCGCCCCGGCCGCACCCAGGGCGACCATTGCACGGGCGGCTATCCACCAGCTCTCGAGTGTGCCGCGCATCGTGTAGTACTCAACGAACGTTGCCGCTGCAATGAGCGTGAGGCTGGCGCCCAGCAGAAACAGATCTACCGTGACGTCATCGTGCATCGTCGCGGTGAAGGCGATGGCCAGCCCGGCAATAAACAACACGGCTGCACGCAAGAGTTGAGCGGGGCGCGAGGCGCGTACCTCTGGGGTCGCGGGCTGCGCAGGTTCACTGACCGCAGATGCCATGACGTTTCGCCCCTTTCTCGGCTAGACCCAGTCTATCGGGCCGGGTCTGGGAGGCCGTTGAGTGCCCAGGTAAAGCTTGATATTCATTCTCGCAGGCAGGACGAGCGAACACGAGCGCGAAACCTGAGCCGTCTACAGCCCCGTCGGCATGTCTTGAAAGCGCGAGTAGTGGCCCTGAAAAGCGACCGTGATGGTGCCAGTGGGACCGTTACGTTGCTTAGCCAAGATGAGATCGGCTTCACCAGCACGGGGGTTGTCTTTTTCGTAGGTCGACTCTCGGTGCAACAGAATCACCATGTCTGCGTCTTGCTCAAGCGAACCCGACTCGCGAAGGTCGCTGATGGCTGGCATCTTGTCAGAGCGCTGCTCAGATGCACGGTTCAGCTGCGAGAGCGCCACTACCGGCACTTCGAGTTCTTTCGAAAGCAGCTTCAGTGCGCGCGAGAATTCACTGACCTCTTGCTGACGACTTTCACTCTTCTTGCCCGAAGACAACAGCTGCAAATAGTCGATCACAACCATCTTGAGGTTGTGGCGCTGCTTCAAACGACGACATTTTGCGCGAATCTCAACCAGCGTGAGGTTTGGGCTGTCATCGATGAAGAGGGGTGCGTCATTAATGCGAGCCTGCGTCGCGGCGATCTTCTGAAAGTCACGGCTCTCAAGTTGGCCCTTACGCAATACCTGCAGAGGAATCGACGCTTCTGCCGAGAGCAAGCGCATCGCAATTTCGGCTCGGCCCATCTCGAGCGAGAAAAACACTGTCGCCGCGTCGTGGTGCACGGAAGCCGAGCGAGCCACATCAAGCGCAAGCGTTGACTTACCCATCGCGGGTCGGGCAGCGATGATGATCATCTGCCCAGGTGCGAAACCATTCGTCTTTTCATCAAGCTCGGCGAAACCGGTTGGCACGCCCAGCATGCCCCCCTCTTGCGCGCCCGCCTTCTCAATCTCTTGAATCGCATCTTCAACCGCCACTGAGAGCGTGACATAGTCTTCAGCGTGATCAGCACCGGTCACGGCATAGATCTCGGCCTGCGCGTTATTGACAAGATCGACTGCCTCGCCTTGGCCCGAATAACCCATCTGCGTGATGCGTGTGCCGGCTTCGACCAAGCGTCGAAGCAGCGCCTTCTCAGCCACAATCTCGGCATAGAAGCTGGCATTGGCTGCCGTGGGCACGATGCTCGTGAGGGTGTGAAGATATTCCACACCACCCGCCCGCTGCAAGTCGCCCGACTTGGTGAGCTGGTCAGTGATCGTGATGACATCGGTAGGTTCACCCTGGGCATAGAGGGTCAGCACGGCCTCGTAGATGACTTCGTGTTTGGGCACATAGAAGTCGGCGCCTCGCAACACACCTGTGACGTCTGCAACAGCGTCTTTCGAAAGCAGCATTCCCCCGAGCACGCTCTGCTCAGCAAGTAGGTCTTGCGGGGGCATTCGCTCAAATGACCGAACATCGTCTTCGAACTCGGGCAGAGCGTCTGGAATGCCGAGATGTGCGATCGACAAGCCGAACTCCTTAATCTGTCTTCTGTCTGTGGGCGTCAGGTTGATTGACCTGCCGTTTACCCAGTAGACACGAGACCTCTGACATTCACGGTAGGGCCCTCTGCGCCGACGCGCCAAACCCGAGAATCGATAACTGAGACGAGCCTGTGGATAACTAGGTGAATAACTCACCGGTTTTCCCCGTGGGTTATCCCCAGAATTGGGGATAACCTGTGGAGAGTTTTCTCTGCCTCAAATATTTAGTCAACTTGATCAGGCATTTTACTAATTCACAGCTGTGAAGTTATTCAACCTTCAGGTGCAGGTTGAGGCTTCTCGGTGGGCGTCAGCTGTGGACAATTATCTGCTCAAGCCACCGTTGTCAAGCGCACGAAGCCCACTTTTGAGATATATCTGGCCAGGCACCCAAATGAGGCGCCGAATCACTCATGAATTTTGCAAACACCAGGCTTGTAAACATTAAGTAAACACGCGTGCAAAAGGGGCGGGGTGCATGCACCCCGCCCCTCAGCGCCAAATACCCTTGGCGTGCGTCGTTACTTCTGCGCGATAATCTGCAGCACAACCTCTGCGTCAACACCCTCGTGCAGGTGCACGGTCGCGTTGTACTCGCCGGTCGTCTTGATCGTCGGCAGCGTAATTTTACGCTTGTCGATCTGGCCGATGCCCGCATCAGCAACTGCTGCGGCAACCGCGGCAGGCTTCACCGAGCCGAACAGACGCCCCTCGGCACCCGTCTTCGCGAAGAGACGAATCTTGCCCTCTTGCAGCTTCGCTTTGAGGGCCACAGCCTCTTCAACCGAAGCAAGCGCACGAGCCTCACGCGCCTGGCGAATTTGCGCAACCTGAGCCTCGCCACCGCGAGTCCAGTGCACAGCGTAGCCCTGGGGAACCAGATAGTTGCGGGCGTAGCCGTTCTTTACATCGACTACGTCACCGGCACTGCCGAGACCCAAAACCTCATTTGTCAGAATCACCTTTGCCATGATTCCCCTCCTTAGCGGCCGCTGCCGGCGTAGGGGAGCAGTGCCATCTCACGGGCGTTCTTCACGGCCGTTGCGATGAGACGCTGCTCTTGAACCGACACACCGGTGATGCGACGGGCGCGGATCTTGCCGCGCTCAGAAATGAACTTGCGCAGAGTTGCGACATCTTTGTAGTCGATGACCCCAACGGTCTGCTTCTTTGCGGGCGCAACAACCTTTGCGTTCTTGCCACGACCCGGCTTGCGGCCTGCGCCGCCTGGCTTACCTGCCATGATGATCTCTTTTCGTATCTACTGCCCGTGCAGGGCAAAGCTAATTAAAATGGCTGCTCGTCGTCAAAGCCCGAGCCGAAACCGCCCTGTGAACCACCAGCGGCAGCCGCCGGGCTGCCCCACGGATTATCGTTCGCCTGGGCAGCCGCAGGCTGACCCCAATCGCTCTGGCCCGTCGGCTGTGCGCCAAACCCGCCACCCTGGCCACGTGACTGCGCGCGAGTCACCTGAGCGGTGGCGTAGCGCAGCGATGGGCCAATCTCGTCAATGTCGAGCTCGTATGACGTGCGGCTGTTGCCATCTTTATCTTGATAGCTGCGCTGACGCAGGTTGCCCCGGGCAACTACACGCATGCCCTTCGTCAGCGAATTTGCCACATGTTCTGCGAACTCGCGCCACACAGTGGCACGAAGAAACAGCGCGTCGCCGTCTTTCCACTCGTTCGCCTGGCGGTCGAATGTGCGAGGGGTTGAGGCGATGGTGAACGACGCAAACGGCACACCGTTGTTGGTGAACCGCAGCTCAGGATCAGCGGTGAGGTTGCCCACCACCGTGATCTGGGTTTCGCCGGCCATAATTTATGCGCCCTGCTTCGCGGCGCGGGCGGCCTTCGCCTGGTCGCGCTTACTCTGAGCGGCACGCTGAGCGATGAGCTCGTCGGCGCGCAGCACCTTGGTGCGCAGCACGGCCTCGCTGAGACCCAGCTGACGGTCAAGCTCTGCGGTGGCATCGGGGTTCGCAGTGAAGTTCACGACGGCGTAGATGCCCTCGCTGTGCTTCTTGATCTCGTAGGCGAGACGACGCTTGCCCCAGATATCAACCTCGTGCACTTCGCCGCCCGAGTTACGAATAACGCCGAGAAACTTCTCAATGCTGGGTGCCACGGTGCGCTCATCGATACCGGGATCGAGGATTACCATGAGTTCGTACGGATGCATTACTGACCCACCTCCTTCGGACTACACGGCCACAGTATTTCTGCAGCAGGAGGGTGTTTATGCATGTGCCCTTGCACACACTCAGATCGAGCGTTGCACGGACAACCTTTATATCTTAACGTGTGCCCGCGTTCAGAGCAAAGAGAATGTGATTTTCACAGCCGCCGGACCGTCTCGGTGACACCCACCGGCTGCCGTTGCCCACCAACATGCACCAAGTCTGTGCCGTCAACGGTGAGCTGGGTCGCATACGCGCGCAGCGCGGCAACCTTGCGTTCAAGCCACGGTGAGATGTCGTGCGATTCAACGTCGCCAGAAACTTCGCTGGGGGAGGGGGACGAGGATCCTCGGCCACCATCAGCCGCAACCACCCCCGCAGCTGCACCCTCTGCCGACTCAATCTGCCAGAACGGCAGCTCGAGCGCCTGCGCGACCGCACGGCTCAGACGGTGGGCAAGCACATGATCGGGGTGACCATAACCACCGCCATCGTCATAACTCACGATCGCCTGCGCCCCCGACAAATATGCCGCGGCGAGCAGGTCGTGCAGTGGTTCAACGGCGGGCACGCTCGTGAGCGCGTCTGGGCCCACATGCGGTGCAGCAACAGCGAGTCCGTCGTCGCCCCACACCATGCCCGAATCTTCGTAAATAGTCGGCGGCAGGCCTTCTGCACGGGCCGGCTCGACCCCCAAGAACACGTGACGCTCAAGCCCGAGCATGCCGAGTGCGGTCTTCAGTTCATTCTGGCGCACCACCGCAAGGCCGTGCGCCTTCACCAAACCCTCGAGCGGACCCGGCACCACTTCGCCCTGCTCACCGCGCGTGAGCGTCACAAGCAGCGGTTCGCGGCCAGCCTCGGCGAGCGCGGCCAGCGTGCCCCCGGTGGCAATTGTCTCGTCGTCTGGGTGCGCGTGCACGAACAGCACCCGCGAACACCCACCAAACCACTCATTGACGTTCGTCACTGCAGCATCTCCGTTCATCGACCAGCCGTCTTTCTGTGCGAACCTGCAAGACCACAAGCCAGCACACCACACAGCATCACGGCCTCAATCCTGACCAGCGAACCACTCACGCAGGCGCGCCTCAGCAGCCACCTCACCAATCGGCCCCTCATCGAGTCGCAGCTCGAGCAAGAACTTGTACGCTTTGCCGACGAGCGGGCCCGGCGGCACGTCGAGAATACGCATGATCGATTCACCATCGAGTTCGGGTCTGACCGCTGCGAGCTCTTCGGCTTCAGCGAGCTCGTCGATGCGCCGCTCAATATCGTCGTAGGCGTGCTCGAGCCGTTCAGCCTTGCGACGATTGCGAGTCGTCACGTCTGCGCGGGTGAGAATGTGCAGCTGCGCGAGCTCATCACCGGCGTCGCGCACATAGCGGCGTACGGCTGAATCGCTCCACTGCTGGTCGCTGTACCCAAAAAATCGCAGGTGCAATTCAACGAGCCTCGCCACACGCTTAATGGTGTCGTTGTCGAACCGTAGTTCGCGCAGGCGTTTCTTCACAAGCTTCGCGCCAACCACGTCGTGGTGGTGAAAGGTGACACCGCCGCGCTCAAACCGTCTCGTGGCGGGCTTGCCGATGTCGTGCAGCAGAGCCGCAAGCCGAAGCACAACGTCTGGCGAGGGTGCATGCTTGCGGGCGTTCTCGAGCTCGATTGCCTGCCGCAGCACGGTCAGGCTGTGTTCGTAGACGTCTTTGTGTCGCCCGTGATCATCTTGCGTTGCGATGAGTTCGGTCAACTCGGGCAGAAAACGTGAGGCAAGCCCCGTGTCGACGAGCAACCGCAAACCCGGCACCGGATTATCAGTCGAGATGAGCTTCACGAGTTCATCGCGCACCCGCTCAGCAGAGATGATGTCGAGTCGCTCGGCCAGGTCGACCATCGCAGTGCGCACCTCGGGAGCCACCTCAAACTCGAGCTGCGACGAGAAACGCGCCGCACGCATCATGCGCAACGGGTCGTCCGTGAACGACATTTCGGGCGCACCTGGGGTCGCAATGCGCCGAGCAAGCAGATCTTCAACACCGTGTGCCACGTCTACTAGTCGCAACGACGGCAGCATGAGGGCCAGGGCGTTGATCGTAAAGTCTCTGCGCACCAGATCACCCTCGATCGTGTCGCCAAACTTCACCTCAGGTTTGCGGGAGTCACTTTGATAGCTGTCAGCTCGGTATGTCGTGATCTCGACTTGTTCGCCGTGCACGCGGGCAGCGATCGTGCCAAAGTCTCGCCCAACGTCCCAAATGCTTTCGGTCAGCTGTTCGAGGATCGCACGGGTCTCATCTGGGCGTGCCGATGTCGTGAAGTCAAGGTCGGTCACGGGTCTGCCGAGCATCGCGTCTCGCACGGGGCCGCCGACGAGGGCGAACTCGTGCCCAGCGGCTTCGAAGGCCTGGGCAAGTTCGCTGACGGGTTTCGATTGACTGATCGCACGCAGAGTGGCCAGAGATTCGGCGAGAGGCTGCATTTCTCTAGGGTACCGGCAGTGCCGCACCTCGCGTGCCAGCAGTGGGGGCTGGCAGCAGCCAGCAACTGACTGCTCAGCACTCTTGCGCAACCGCGCTCTACACTTGCGGTATGTCACGCGCGCCCTCATTGAGCTTCAATCGCGCAATGATTCGCGCGGTGTTTGGGGCCTTACTGACAACCGTCATACTCGCGTCTTCGCTCGTCTCGCCCGCAACGGCACTAGACCCAGTTACCGAATACACGCCCCCCGCCACACTGGTAGTTGCACCAGAGGCTCCGGTGCTCACACGCACGAGCGACAGTTTTCGCTTCAGTGTGCTCGTACGAAGCCCCCAAGACGAGACGCTTGCGGCGGGGCAGCTGAGCATTTCGATAGGTCTCACCCAATTCGACCCGAGCGTGCCAGCCGAAGCCGATGCCACCGCTAGCGAAGAAGCCGCTGATGATGAGACTGCTCAAGAACCGCTCTTGTTGTGGTCAGAATTTCTTGACGACATCGAGATGTCCACAGAGCGCGAAATCGAGATTGTGATTACTCGTGACGAGCTCGCTCCGCTGCTATCTCAGCCCGATGGCATCTACCAGATAGAGGCCGAACTCGTCACAGACGATGCACCGACCCCCACGGATCCGAGCGTCACGGGCGCAGACCCGACGCTCGACGCTGAACCGACGCCAACCACGGTCATCACCTCGACATACTTCATCTTGGGCTCAGTCAGCACCGCGGCCCCGATACCACTCACGCTCGTCGTACCGCTCGTGCTGCCGTCGAGTGTGCAGGGCATGCCGAACCGCGACGATCTGGTTGCGATGACCCCAAGATTGCGCACGCTGCTCGATGAGGCTGAGCGACGCAACGCCACCCTGGCGGTCGACCCGCGCATCATCGCGTCCATTCGCGCCCTCGGCACCGCCGCCCCGGCGAGCTCACGAGAGCTCCTCTCGCAACTTGAGAACACGTTGTCACCTGTCTTCTTGCTGCAGTTTGCAGACGCCGACCCTGCGGTGCAGGCGGCCCTCGGGTTCGACACGTTAATGCAGCCGCTTGGGCTTGACTACCTCACCAGGTTTGGCACCTTCGAACCCGCAGAAGACGGTTCAGGTGACATGAGCGATGACGAATCCGATGCGGCTGTGGACGCCGTTGTGAATGCAGCCGGGGGCAACACGGGTGAGACCGATGAAAGTGCAACCGAGACCACTGGCGTTGCCAGTGTCGATGCTGACGCAGCCACAGACCCCGAAACCGGTCCACGCACTAACGCCGACGCAAGCATCGACACAAGCACAAGCACCGACCCAGGTGCCGACGCAGAAGCCGACGCCGACGGTGTGCCCGCCGACCAACACGTACCCACCCTCGAGCAACTCGTCACCCTCGAACCTGCCCGCCCCGGGGCCTGGCCCGCTGACGGACAGGTAGACGCCGCGGCCCTCGCGCTGACCGGCGCTGCAGGCCTCACCTCGCTGGTGCTGTCATCAACCAATGTGTCGAACGCGACCTCGAGCAAGGTAAAGCTCGGAGAGTTTGACGCGCTTATCGCCGACGCCACTCTCGCCACAGCGGCAGCTCACGCCATCTCGGCAGAAAGCAGCATTGAGCGAGCGGCGGGTCAGGCGAATCTCGCCGCCCATCTCGCACTCGAGTCGCATCGCGGCAGCACGGGGTTGGTACTCGCTCTCGACCGCGGCGCGATGGCCGACACCGCCGACCCCACCGAGATTTTCAGGTTGCTCGACACGTTCGGTTGGGCAACTATTGTGAGCGAACGCCAGCAACCCGAGGGCACGGCAACACTGCGTTCAGCTGCGGGAAGTGAAAGCAGGCGCGAGCTGTTGCGTGCCGCAATGAGCAGGTCGGCGCAGATCGATGAACTCGCGGTGCTGCTTGCACAGCCCGACTATCTGCCGCAATACCAGCAGGTGCGACTGCTGCAATTGTTTGGCACCCGCTATGCCGACCCGCACGTGAATTTCAGTGACGTTGACGAGGCGATGCAGCAGCGCGACAATGACCTGTTGCGGGGGGTGCAACCGGTCACGATCGAGAGCACCCAGCTCGTGGGCGCTTCGTCTCGGGTGCCCATCACACTCGTGAATCACCTCCCGTTCGACGCGGCAGTAGAACTGCACACCGTGCCAACGTCGGCGGCGATCTCGTTGCCAGAGCGCGATTTTGAGGCCGTCGTAACGGCGGGCGGCAATCACGCGGTGCTTGTGCCGGTGCAGAGTCGAGTGTCGTCGGGGGAGTCGGGCATTCTGCTTGAAGTGCGTGACCTCGCTGATGGCCGCACCTTTGCCTCCCAGGTGCAGCACCTTACGCTGCGCACCACAGTCGAAACGATCATCATGGTGGTGCTCGGTTCAGCGACCGCACTCTTGCTCGGCTTCGGTGTGTGGCGGTCAATTAAGCGGCGGCGCGCTGACGCGCAAGCGAGCACACCGGCTGGTCTCAGCGAGACGGAATAACCGCGCCATAAGATTGTTGCAACTAGTACGCGGCATTTGTCGACACTGTCTTGGCACGCCTTCAAGGAGCAGCATGCATCAGATCATCATTATCGGTTCGGGCCCGGCAGCTTTGACTGCCGGAATTTATGCGGCTCGTGCAGGGCTTGCCCCGCTCTTGTTCGCGAGCTCGGTTGAGCCCGGCGGTGAGCTGATGAATACGACGGACGTCGAGAACTTTCCCGGGTTCCCTGAGGGTATTCAAGGCCCCGAACTGATGGAGAAGATTCAGGCTCAGGCTGAGCGCTTCGGCACTCAGGTGCAGTATGCAGATGTCACCGATCTCGATCTCGAGGGCGATGTCAAGAAGGTCACCACGAGCGATGGCACGGTGCATGAGGCACGCGCAGTGATTTTTGCGACCGGCTCAGCGTATCGTCGATTGGGATTGCCCGACGAGGATCGCCTGTCGGGGCACGGCGTATCGTGGTGTGCAACCTGCGATGGGTTCTTCTTTCGCGAGAAGACCATTGCGGTGGTCGGCGGCGGTGACTCGGCGATGGAAGAGGCGACGTTTCTCACCCGCTTCGCTGACAAGGTGTATGTCATTCACCGCCGGGACGAGCTCAAGGCCTCGAAGATCATGCAGCAGCGCGCACATGACAACGAGAAGATCGAGTTCATCTGGAACTCGGCTATCGAAGCGATTCACGGTGAGGGTGAGGTCACTGGTGTGACGTTGCGCGACACGGTCACTGATGAGACGAGTGAGCTCGCAATCGGTGGCTTGTTTGTGGCTATCGGCAATGACCCGCGCACCCACCTCGTGCACGGCAAGCTCGATCTCACCGAAGAGGGCACGATCGCGGTGCAGGGCCGCACGTCAAAGACCTCAGTTGCGGGTGTGTTCGCAGCTGGCGACGTTGTTGACCCGCACTACCGGCAGGCCATTACTGCTGCTGCGTCTGGCACGGTTGCAGCACTCGATGCCGAACAGTATTTGGCGTCATTCGACGACAAGTAACAGCTACCCGAAGGAGTAATCATGTCTGAAGCAATTAACGTAGGTGAGCAGACCTTCGACAAGGTCGTGCTGCAAAGCGAGATTCCGGTGCTCGTCGATTTCTGGGCGGCCTGGTGCGGCCCGTGTCGCATGGTCGCACCGGTGCTTGACGAGATCGCCAAGGAGCACGAGGGCAAGATTCGCATCGTGAAGGTGAACGTGGACGAAGAGCCAGCGCTCGCCTCGCAGTACCGCATCACTTCGATTCCCGCCATGAAGGTGTTCAAGGGTGGCGAAGAGGTGCGCGAGCTGATCGGCGCCATGCCGAAGCAGGCGATCGAGCAGAAGCTCGAAGGCATCATCTAAGCCGTCCACCCATAAGGCGCGGTGGCCAGTGTCGAATGCACAGGCCACCGCGCCTTATGCATTCTAGAATTGTGCAATGGCTCTCGGTAAGAAGAAGACCATCTCATTCGTCGCGATCGTTGCAGCGATCGTGGTGGTCACAGCGGCAACCCTTGTCGGCTTCAACCTCTTTGCAAACGCCCAGGCGCACAGTGCGTTTAATGAGGCGCGCGACTCACTCGACAACGCACAAGCTGCGTTCAGTGCCGCAACGACAGATCAAGAGTCTGCGCATGCTGCAGCGATCGAAGCACATCTCACCGCCACCGCGTTGTTAAACATCACTGATGCGACCCTGCTCGCAGACGCCGCATCCAAGACCTCGCTCGAGGCCTCACTCACCCGCCTCGCCGAGATCACATCGCCGCCGTCACCGGCAGACGAACCTGCTGCACCAGCCACACCACCATCCATACCCAACGCAGACGAACTCGACCGCGCCGGCCTGCAAGGCGCCGCAGCAGAGATGAACGCACAGGCAGTGCGGGTCCGCGCGCAACTCGCCCTCATCACCCGTGCCACCGAACGGGTGGAGTCGGCGCGAGCCAACGTTGCACAGGCGAGTGCTCGCGTCATCGACGCGGCACACGAGCACGGCACCACGGCAGAACTACCAGAACTCGCGAGCCAAGAGACGAAAGACGTCTACGCGGCAGCTCTCGCGGCCCTCGCCGAGCCCACGGCAGAAGCCGACCTCGCCGCACTGATGGCCGCCTATCAGACGAGTTGGGCAGCTGTCGTCGCATCGCACGCCGAGGCGACACAGGCCCTCGACCCCGCATCGATTGAGCCGACGTACATGCGGGGGATCCTCGTAGTAAATAAAACGTACGCACTGCCAAGCTGGTACGGCGACGGGCTCACCGCCGAAACTGTTGCGGCGTTTGATCGCATGCAAGCCGATGCCGAGTCGCTCGGCCTGGGCCTCTACATCTCGAGCGGCTTTCGCTCATATGGGGCGCAAGAGTCGATCTATAACCGCTACGTGGCGGCAGACGGTCGAGCCGAAGCCGACCGTTATTCGGCGCGGCCGGGCCACAGCGAACACCAAAGCGGGCTTACCTTCGACCTCAACACGATCGATGAGGCCTTCGCTTACACCGCCGAGGGGCAATGGGTGCGCGATAACGCCCACCACTATGGTTTCGTGATTCGCTACCCGCAAGGCAAAGAACACATCACCGGCTATATCTGGGAGCCCTGGCACCTGCGATACCTCGGTGTCGACGTGGCAACCGAGCTGTTCTCATCGGGCCTGAGCCTCGAAGAATATCTCGGCATTACCTCGCAATACGCCGACTAACGGTGGTGGCTGCGCCTCGTACCCTCGTCGCGCCTACGGTCGAGCCACACCTGCGCCACACCTGCGCTATACCGGGGACCGCGTCACTCGCGCGCCACCGCCGGGTGGGTTGCCAAATACTGTTCGAACGCTTGCCGTGAGGTGAATTTCGGCGTGAAACCGAACTCTCGTTTCAGGCGCTCATTCGAGAGCACTGGCCGGTACCGCAAGAACCTCACCTTCTCGGGGCCGTGCTCAGTCAGTCGCAAGCGACGGCCAAGCCACAGCGCTGCCTGCAAGAGCCCCGCAGAGATAGTGAAGAGAGGCTTATTCAGTCGTGTGGCGATCTCAGGCACCGTCATCGCCCCGTCGCCCGCAACGTTGTAGATGCCTGCCGGGCCATCGGTTGCCGCTCGCACCATTGCTGCCGCCACATCATCAACCCAAATAAACACGAAGGGTGAATCGCTGCCCGCGATATGCAGAATTCGCTTACCGTCCCACAGTGCAGTGATCTGGTTGCTCACCGTGGGGCCCAAGATGGTACCGATGCGAAACACGACCTGTTCGAGTTTGGGGTGTTCGGCGCGATAGTTCGCAAGCATTTCTTCGACCAAACGCTTGTGGCGCGAGTAGGCAAACTCGTCATTGCCGCGAATCGGCGCCAGTTCGTCGATAAGCGCGGGGGAGTCGGCATGGTACCCATAGGCCGCACCCGAACTCGACACAACAATGCGTGTGACGCCAGCGGCAACACACGCCGCGAGCACATTCGCCGAGCCATCGACATCAACGCGGTATTCAAGCGATACATCGCGCCCTGGGTTGACGATCGCCGCCAGATGCACGACCGTGTCAATGGCATGCTCGCGCAGCAGGGGTGCGATGCCATCAGCATCAGTCACGTCACAGTGCACAAATGTGACACCCGGCGGCAGCGTCTGTGGCTGACGGACATCTGCCATGTAGACGGCAGCAACATCTGGCCGAGCAGCGAGCGCGGTTGATACGTTCGCGCCAAGAAACCCCGCCCCGCCGGTCACCAACACCCGAGTCACGCGGCATCACCCTGCTGACCTGAGCCCGCACGCACGCTGTCTGACAGGGGCACGCTCTTGCCGCTCGGGTCTCCCTTTTCTGAACCGGTGCGGCGCTTCGTATGACGTGCCCACAGACTTGCGACGATCATTCCGGCGATGATGTCCCAGATGCCCCACCACCCCGCAACGATCGCCATGCCGCCTAGCCCGCCAAAAAATGTGAAGACCAGCCCGAGGCCGAGCCCGGCATTGCGAATCCCCACTTCAAACGTCATCGCCTTTCGCTCGCGCGTGCCCAGGCCGCCAATGTAGGCGGTGCCATAGCCGATCGCAAGGGCCACGGCGTCATGCACGAACACCACCAACAGAATGATGCCGAGAAATGCCATGAAGTACGACCAGTTGCCAGCGAGTGCCCCGACAATGAAACCGAACAGGGCGATGAGACTGAACCATTTCACGAACGGCTGCACTCGCTTCGCAAACGCCTCAAACTTTGCCCGAACGGTGAGTCCGATAATGAACGGCAGCCCGATGATGAGAAAGATTTCGAGCAGCATTCGCCAAGGATCGACACTCACCTCACGCAGCAAGGTGCGGGCCGTCGGGTGCAGTGAGCCCCAGAAGGCGACTGAGAGCGGCAGTGCAGCGATGTAGAGGGGGTTGGCCACCGCGGTCATAGACACTGACAGCGCCACATTGCCACCAGCGCGGTGTGTCAACACCTGCGAGATGTTGCCTGGCGGACAGCACGCCACGAGGATCATGCCGAGTGCCATCGATGGCTGTACTGGCAGCACGAAGGTCAAACCAAACGTGACGGCTGGCAAGACGAGCAGTTGTGCAAGTATGGCGATGACGAATGGCTTCGGGTGCTTGGCGACCACCTTGAAGTCTGAGGGAGCCACATCGAGCGCGATGCCCAACATGATGAGCGCAAGCACGACGTTCAGGATCATGAGCGTACCGGGCGCGAAATTGAGCACTACCTCGTCGATGTTCATCGTGCCTCCTTGCGCGATTCACCTGCTGCGAACGATCTTCGCGATGTTGATCTTAGTGGGATGCGGCCTCGGCGTAGGCCGCGTGTATGGCATGTGTCTCGTGCCGCACCGCATTTCTGTAGGCGTCTTTGTTGACGTAGTACGACATGCGCTCAAGCCCCAGGTATTTGTACCCTGCCGTGAGATCTGGCCAGGGCTGCAGGGTGACACGATCACGAAACCGCTCGGCGCGTTGCGGGTCGTGTTGTTCAGCGTGCAGGTAGCTGGCGATGAGTTCTGCCTGCTCGTATCTGCCTTGCCAGCCAAGCCCTGACGCTTCGACCATGCCCATGACATAGAGCCCGTTGAATGACGGGGTGAAAATATTCAAGAAGAGGTCTGGTGCCATGCCCCGCCAATTGAGGTGTTCCTTCGAGACCATCGGGTAGTCCAGCTTGTACCCGGTCGCCAACAAGATGAGATCGTAATCATCGTGGCGCCCGTCGGCGAAATGCACCGTGTGACCGTCGAATCGCTCAATATCTGCCATGATGCGCAGGTCACCCTGGCCAAGGTGGTTCAAGATGAGTGTGTTGACGATCGGGTGTGACTCGTAGATCTTGTAGTTTGGCTTCGGAAAACCGAACTTCACCGGGTCACCCGTGAATGCTTGCAGCAGGTGCTTGTCGACGAACTGCTTGATTGGCCTTGGCAGCGGTTTGCCCTGGTTCAGGGTGTCGCTTGGTCTACCAAGAATGTAACGCGGCACGAAGTAGTAGCCCCGGCGCACACTCATGTCGATGCTGGCGGCGTGGTGCACCGCATCGACTGCGATGTCGCACCCAGAATTACCGGCCCCGATGATGAGCACGCGTTTACCGGCAAGTTGCGTGGGGTGTTTGTACTTGCTCGTGTGCATGATTTCACCCGCGAATTCGCCGGCAAAGTTAGGCACGTTTGGCTCGGCGAGCGTGCCATTTGCGAGGATCACCCCGCGGTAGTGAGCGGTGGTCTCGCCGTCTGGCCCGGCCGCGGTGACCAGCCAGCCGCCTGCATCGGCTGGCTCAACTGCCGTCACCCGCGTGTCAAAACGAAACAATTCACGAAGCCCAAACGCGTCAGCATAATCAGCAAAGTACTGTTGCATCACCCGGTGGCTTGGGTAGTCTGCCGTGGTCTGCATTGCAAACTCACTGAACTGGGTCGTGGTGCGCGATGAGATGAGGTGCGCCGAGTCGTACATCGTACTGCGGGGGTTCGTGATGTCCCACAGGCCGCCCACACTGTGCGATGCTTCGTACCCAGTTACTGCGATGCCAAACTTTTGCAATGCTCGCGCCATCGCAAGGCCAGACGGGCCTGCACCAATCACTGCATAGTCAGTCACACGCACTCCTTTGTGGGGTTGCGCATGAGTCTAGCCAACTGGTGAGCGAAGTTTTGTTTAGAACCCTGGGTCGCCGAGTTCGGTGAGAATGCGCTTCAGATCAGCGACCGTCGCAAAATCGATGGTCACCTGACCCTTCTTTGCACCGAGCTTAATCGCCACCCGAGTGT
>LSQX01057339.1_pt6 | contig 16498 bp, 10 predicted proteins | sample 654561 | NCBI WGS metagenome assembly LSQX01 (sample SAMN04489861, study PRJNA283612) | anaerobic digester metagenome | isolation source: 4 biogas reactors fed with cattle manure at either 37C or 55C with and... | place: Denmark: Kongens Lyngby | collected 2014 | reverse complement strand
AATAATGATTAGCGGCGCATATATCGCCGTCAGGATGGACATTTGGGGAACGTACATATATTGAACAACCACCAATCCGGCGACCACCAACGACGCGAAGGATATAACCATACTAAAACGTCTCTTAAGCGAAATAACCTGTGGATGCTTGGCCTGATTCGCTGGAATACGAACTCCAAAAAGAAGTGATTGACTTGTTATGTATGGAATAACGGCAAGCAAGCCACCGGTTAAAAAGACCATAAACAGATTGATGATAAATAACAACAATAAAGTGTCATTCATTATTTCTTACCTCCGGTATTTTCAAGTTGATTAAAGAGCGAGGCGACGATGTCTTGAAAATCTTCCCTCTCCATCTGTCTGCAAATGGCTTCTGCGATATACGGACATAGGCGACTCTTCAGTTGTTCGGCAAATGGTCCGTCCTCTTTCGTCATCGCAGCAATTTTGGCACCCGATCTGCGATCCATCTTTACGAAACCTTCGTCCCGAAGAATGGCATACGCTTTATTGACTGTATGAACGTTAATTCCGATATCGGCCGCCAGCCGCCGCACGGACGGCAATGCCTCCCCCGGAAGGAGCTGACCTGAAGCGATTCCAATCACAATCTGATCTCTCACTTGAGTATAAATCGGAATGTCTCCGGAAAAATCGACTTCTATTATCATTATATTGCCTCCTATTTTGTTTGTTCTACATCATGTATAACACATGTTACAATTTTTCGCAATCCCTATTTCTTTCTGGTCGAAAAGCGATAGTTGCTTCACCCACATTGTCAATCAATCCTGATCGAAAAAATGCACATTTCAGATATAATGATGAATATATCTCCGATATGAAGGGCGTTTATGGCAACCATTTTATTGCTCATTGTCATCTACTTGGCTTACTTAAGCCTTGGTTTACCCGATGGGCTAACCGGCGTTGCTTGGCCGGAGATGCGCATCACTTTCGACTTGCCTCTGGCTGGAGCAGGCTTTTTGACCATTGTCGGTACAATCGGCTCAACAATTGCGTCTTTTTCGAGCGGCCACATCCTCAAGCGAATGAAGACCGGTCCGTTAGTGCTCTTCAGTTGTTTGCTTACCGGAGCATCGATATTTCTTTATGGCTTTTCCGGTAGTTTTTGGTTTCTGGTCTTGTTGACGATTCCGATGGGATTCGGCGCCGGTGCTGTTGATGCAGCAATGAACCACTATGTGGCGAGGCACTTCACTTCCAAGCACATGAACTGGCTTCATGCCTTCTGGGGGCTCGGTGCCTTTGCCGGTCCATTATTGATGACCTTTGCCATCACATCGCTCGGCTCTTGGCGTAATGGCTATCATATCGTCGGAGTCATCCAACTTGTTTTGGCCGTCATTTTCTTTTTGTCACTGCGCGTGTGGAACATTCATGATGCTCGACCGCTCCCGGAAACTGAACCAGCTGTTTCCTCCCACGACAAAATTGAAACCCCGGTGCCCTCTGTCGAAAAATCGCTTGAACCTAATCCGGAATCCCCAGACCGTAAAGCGAAGGACGTTCGGCTTTCAAATCCGATATCTTTCATCGGGGCAAAACTCCGGCTGGCGGCATCCGAAATGACTTCGCGCAAGGGTTTATTCTATGCCGTCGCCACGTTTTTCTTTTACGTTGGTGCCGAGGCCGTACTCGGATTATGGAGCGCAACATATTTTCGAGAAGTTCGCCACGTGACCGTTAAAAGTGCCGGATTATGGGTATCTTTGTACTATGCGGCAATTACAATCGGCCGAATTCTTATTGGATTTTTTGTAGAAAAACTCGGAACGACTCGCGCGATAAAAATCGGTATTGCAATCAGCTTAGTCGGCTTTCTTATATTGATCATTCCCTTTTATCCATATGTTTTGTGTCCAGTCGGTATTGCGCTGATTGGTTTTGGGTTCGCACCACTTTATCCCTGTGTCATGCAAGATACACCACTTCGCTTTGGATCGTTTGCGATGATTGCCACCGGCTATCAGATGGGTTTTGCCAACATCGGATACACCCTCCTCCCGATTTTGGTTGCTTTGGTTGCCGATGCGACAACGCTTCACTTGATTCCTGTCTTTGCGTTGATCTTTCTATTGTTGTTTGCCGTTTATGCTCAGAAATTATCTCGTATTCGCGCATAATTCGAGGCAGACTTAAGCATCGCGCATAAACTACAGGTTTCAATGTACTCAACAAATATTTCACCTCGAAAAATGCGTTTCCAGGCGTTATTGGGTGTGCAGCCGTCCATCAATCTGTGATACAATACCGTTTACAATGTGCAAACGAGGTTTATATGAATTCAGTATTTTTGAAAAAATTAGCGGTTGCAGCTCCCGAAATTCTTCTTCCAAAATCTTCAGTTGATCTCAGCCGTTGGGCGGTCATCGCTTGTGATCAATTCACATCGGAACCGGATTACTGGAAAAGCGTTGCCGAGACAGTCGGCGAATCGCCTTCAACCCTTAAAATGGTCTTGCCTGAAGTGTTTCTGGAGTCGTTGGACGAGAAGCATATTTCCGTAATGATTGAGTTGATTAACCATAATATTTCGTCATATCTTCGTGACGATATTCTCGAAAAAAAAGAACCCGGAGTCATATTAGTTGATCGAAAGACACCTCTTCACCCATCTCGCAAGGGTATTGTGCTTAGTGTCGATCTGGATCAATATGATTTTACGCCCGGAACAAAAAGTCGCATTCGCGCTACAGAAGGCACAGTACTGTCCCGTATTCCTCCGAGAGTTCGGATACGCAAAGACGCCGCAGTTGAAATTCCACACATCATGTTGCTGATTGACGATCCGGATAAAACGGTCGTGGAAGCGGCTTATTCCATCCTCAAGGACCAGTCTGATGCGATTGTGTACGATACCGAATTGATGATGAACGGCGGACACTTGCGAGGTTATTACGCTTCAGCGGACTCTTCGGCTTTCCGCGTCATCGTCGATGGTCTATCCAATCTCTTGGATGCCTCTCAAGACGGTTTTCTTTTTGCTGTCGGGGACGGTAACCACTCTCTGGCCACTGCCAAAGCGCATTGGGATTCAATCAAAGCTGGCTTGAATGCTGAAGAATACCGCGTTCACCCGGCTCGCTTTGCACTCGTAGAAGTCGTTAATATCCACGACGAGGGCCTTGATTTCGAGCCCATCCATCGTATGGTCTTCGGACTCGATTACGAGACTTTTGCGACGGCTCTCACCGCATATTTCGGTGAAGACAATGTAGTTATTTCACAGGCGGATAGCGCATCCGAGGATGTCTTTTCAGAGTGTGAAGGCCAGGTCTTTTTTGCTACCATCGCCAAGTTATACTACCGGATCGAAATATTAAAGCCGGTTCACCCTCTTGCAGTCGGCACGCTCCAGATTTTTCTTGATGACTTTACCTCCCAAAACGGCGCCATCCGAGTCGATTATATTCACGGTGCGGACGTGGTTGAAGCGTTGTCCGAGAAAGACGGACTCGGTTTTATCTTGCCGCCGATATATAAAACCGATTTTTTCCCAACGCTTTCTTCAATTGGTATATACCCGAGAAAAACGTTTTCAATGGGAGAAGCACTCGAAAAGCGATACTATATGGAAGCCAAATCAATAGTAATAGGAGTCGACTAATGCCGCATCGTCCTTCGATTTGTGTCATCGGCGCCGGGCTGACCGGTCTTGTAGCCGCAAGAAAGCTCGCCCGCAAGGGGTTTAGGGTATTAGTTGTGGAGCAACATTCTACGGCCGGTGGCACATTGTCCTCGATGCGTATCGGACATGAATATTTAGAGCTCATCCCTCATCATCTTCGGAAAAACGACCGGAATATGCTTTCACTATTCAAAGAATTGGGTTTATTCGATGACATCTCATGGTTTGATTCCTATTGGTACGGTCGTGCGGGGCGCAAAAAATTGGGTTATCCGGAACGCGGATTCCACACACTTGTGTCCGCTTTGACCCAAGAAATCACCGACGACGGCGGCATCATATATTACGGATATACTGCGCTTGATATCTCTTTGGTTTGCAACGAAGATAAAGATACCTATCAGATTACTTGCGTTCTGGCCGATTGTACTTCTGTGCTTATCGATTGCGACGATGTTTTGTTTACCGGTTCGTGCCGAAATTTGGCGCACATTACTCACAGCCTTGACTTGCCCACAGATTATCGCGACTCTCTCATGGACGTGACATATCGGGCGAACATGACATTGCTCTTGGTCATGAAATCGCCATTAACGGGATGTTTTTCTCGCCCATTTAACGAGGACCATTATCCTTTTCAGCGCCTAATCCAGCATTCGAATCTCGTAGGAGAACGAAAATACGGTGGTCACATCCTATATTTATCGGGTTCGTTTCAAACGACACATCCTATGTGGACACAGTCCGATTCAGAAGTCTTTAAATCTTACTTCAAAGCGCTCCAGAAGACGAATCCGACTTTGCTTCGTTCTGACATAAAAACGTGGCGACTCACGAGAACGCGATATGCATTGCCGATTGCTTTTCCCGAGACTTCCATCTCGACCCCGCTTCCCGGCCTCTACATTTGTAGCTTGGCCATGATTGGTAATTCATCCGGCAACTCTGAATATAGAATGGATTCATGCGTTGCTTTGGCAAACGATATCGCCGACCGCATTCGGGATAATCGTCTAACCATTCGACCGGTATCCGGTTCCGCGCCTGTCGATTACATTTGCTCGTAAGATTGTCTGCAGATATCAATGCTATATGATAAAATGTGATGATGTTCAGTAGCAACTATTTGCTCTTGGAGGAGATATGGTACGCCATTTAAAAACACATATCGTTCGAACTGATACTCCGAGTCCCCTATCAATACTCTTAATATCCGTTCTTGGGCTCGTTTCCGTTTTATTATTCATCCGGGTCGGAAAAGATGCGATGTCCATTTTTCGTTGGTGGATTACCACACTCGTCCTCGGGCTGACAGTCTATCCGCTGACTTCGAGTATATTTTCACGCTATCAGGGCAAGGGCTACGCTTTCAGCAAGGCGATCGGCATACTGTTGCCGTCGTTTCTAGTCTGGACACTGGTTTACCTTAAGATTGTCCCTTTAAACATCTTCAGTATTTCAATTTCTGTATTACTCATAGGCGTGGTGTCTTGGGGAAAGAAAGACACCCGCACGCACGCGATTTCCGCGCTCAAATCCGTAAAAGACCGCGACGAGATCATCATAGTCGAGCTCATGTTTCTTGTTGTATTACTCTTTCTTTGTTACATCAAAGGCTTTTTTCCTGAAATCAATGGCGAAGAAAAGTTCATGGATTATGCATTTCTTAACTCGCTGGTTCGTACGAACTCGCTGCCGGCGCCCGATCCTTGGCTGGCCGGCAGTAGCATTAATTATTATTATTATGGACAATACATTTACGCCTTCATCACTCGACTCAGTGGTTTGTCCACATCCGTAACATATATGATGTCCATTTGCACGACACTCGCGATTGCATTTATCATGGCATTCGGTTTGAGTAGCATGCTATTTGATTACTCTGTTCAGAAAGGCGTCAAGGCGCCATCCTCATTTCGCGCTATTGCCGGTTTAGTCAGCGCATTTTCCGTTTGCTTCTTTGGCAATGCCCATTCATTTTTCTACGACGAAAAAAGCATCGGAAATGTTTTCCTGCGTTTTTTATCTCGCCTGGGAATTAATACCGGTAAGACAGACTCCTTTTTCTATCCCAACTCAACTCGATTCATCGGACATAATCCGGATTCGCGTATCGTCAATGCTGCCGGAGAACTAATCCAAAACGGCGATTACACGATTCATGAATTCCCATACTATTCCTATCTGATTGGAGATTTACACGCGCATTATGTAGGTACAATGGTCATCCTGCTGATATTGGCCGTTTTATTCGTCGTCGTTACGTCTAGTCCCATCAGCGAAAAAGACCCCTCCTCTTTCACGCTTTTCGGGCTCTCTCGAAAAGAATCTGTTCAACAAGCCCGATTTGAAATATCTTCGTTGTTTTCATATCACTACATTGTGATTGCATCACTTCTCGCCATCTGTACAATGTGCAACTACTGGGATTTTCTCATATACTTCATTGCTTCGGCCATGGCAATTCTTATCGCCAAAACTCTCTTTTCCAAACACTTTTCGACATGGCCCGGCGCAATCATTTTTGCCATTGAAATGTTCGCTATTCTATTTGTATACCTCAAATATTCCGCACAGCCCGAGCGCCACTTCATATTCCAGATGATTGTGTTGTGCGTATCGTTAATACTCACCTCCGCCTTCCCGTGTGCGCTCAGTCGAACATCAATGGTCTTGTCATTTATTTTCACATTTGCCTTCGGCCTATCCATGCCATTTCATGTCAATTTTGATATGATTTCAAGCGCATTGCTGCCCGTCGAATCCCGCACCGGAATATATCAGTTTTTTATGGTCTGGGGGGTTCATTTCACATTTGCGATTTTGTTTATCGTATTTGTCATTATCTTGTCTTCTCGTAAATTACGACAACCGTCTTCAAAGTCTGAGATAAAAACTTCTCCATCATGCATCATTTCGCGCTTTTTCAACGCCATAAATCCTGCCGATTTGTTTGTGTGCGGACTTGCTGCAGTCGGATTCATCATGCTTCTTCTTCCAGAATTATTCTACGTTGTCGATATTTACGGTGGTGACTACAAGCGTGCCAATACGATGTTCAAATTCACGTTTCAGGCCTTCATTATTTTGTCGGTCATTACAGGATATATCACAATGCGCTTTTTCTCATACCGAAAAGAGACAAAAAATATCCAAACATATTCGGCACCAGCAATGATCGTTGCCGTTCTTTTATCTGCCTCGCTTGCCATCACAATGCATTATCCTCTCGTATCGACAGAACAACGATCCGGGGATCTGAAGTATACCAATTACAAGGGAATTGACGGGACTGTCGCTTTGAAAACACGTAACAGCCCGCAGCTCAATATGGGCCACGGTAGCCTTTTGTCTTACGCTCAGGCAATCGACTATCTCAACGACAATGTCACCGGAATCGTCAACATTGTCGAGGCTTACGGATACAGCTACACTGACAATTGTCTCGTGTCTTCGTACACCGGTCTGCCAACCATTTTTGGTTGGTACACGCATGAATGGTTGTGGCGCTTCCAGGGTGTGCTTGATAATAACGAGCTCGTCCAGGACAAGGAGAAGCCGGATCTCTGGCAAGAGATTATTAACCCACGGAGATTTGCGGTTGAACAAATTTATACTTCAACGGACGTTTTGCTGGTTCAGTCATATCTCAATCAATACGAGGTCAAATACATCATCGTCGGACTTCTAGAGCGTAATGTTTTTCCGAACATTCAAGATGATTTAATCAAAAGTCACGGCCAAATCGTATTCGAGACTAACGACCTCTATATTGTCAAAGTAAATTCCTAATTTCTTTCTCCCGCATCTTCCACATCAAAAGACCGGATAGCATTAAGCCGCCTCATAACTTAGTTATGAGGCGGCCAAGTGATGTTAATAGATATGTCATTTCTCTGACGCTACGATAATCAACGGATTAATTAAAATCCAATTGTGTCACTCTCAGAACACCCGGCATAGATTCGAGCTCCGCCAAAACCGACTCTGAAACCGTTTCATCAATCGCGATGAAAGACTGAGCCTTGCCGGAGCCGGGTTTACGGCCCCAGTGCATGCTTCCGATGTTGATGTTATTCTCGCCAAGCTTCGTTGCGACTTTGCCGATAATTCCCGGAACATCTTCGTTTTGCATTGCGATGACCGTCGGCGCAAGTTCGAAATTCATCTGATACCCGAAGAAAGTCACCAATACCTCAGTATTCACTCCAAAAACGGTGCCATTAACACTCAATTCACGACCATCCTCCGTGAAAAATTTCACGTGAATCAAATTGTTATACCGCTTCACTTGTGTTGTCTTGCTCTCAACTACTTCGACACCGCGCGCTTCAACCGATTGTCGGACATTAACAAAACTGACGCGTTCTGTCGTGAGTGCCGATAGAAAACCTTTGAGAACTGAGAGTGTCAGGATGCCGGTCTCTTGATTTGCAATTTCGCCACGATAGCAAACTTCAATCTTCCGAACCGGCGTCTTCTCCGCCTGGTAATATATTTTGCCGAGTTTCTCGGCAAGAGATGCGAATGGGCGAAGAAACGCCATATTGCCCGAACAACTCGGCATATTGATGGCGGCGACCAAGTCACCTTCCAAAGCCTTTGCGACCAATTCAGTGACTGCAGATCCAACATTATGATTGGCCTCGTGCGAAGAAGCCCCCAAGTGAGGCGTAACCACACAATTGGGAAGTTCCAACAGCTTATTCTGATATTTCTGCACGCCGGGCGCTTTATCATAAGAAGGTTCGTGATCAAAAACATCGATACCCGCTGCTGCAACTTGCCCGGACACCAAAGCGTCATATAAGGCCTGCTCGTTAACCAGACCGCCGCGAGCTGCATTCACGATCCGAACACCTTTTTTGCACTTCGCAAGCTTTTCGGCATCTAGCATGTTGTATGTCTCTTTAGTCTTAGGGGTATGAAAAGTAATTAAGTCAGAAACTTCAATCAATTCGTCAAGTGTCGCACAACGCTTTGCGCCAACACGATCGAACGAATCACCGGATATGTATGGATCGTATGCGATAACGTTCATGCCGATGCCCTTTAACTTGCGCGCTACGATCGAGCCGATACGTCCAAGGCCAATCACACCGACTGTCTTTCCCTCAAGCTCATTACCAATCATCGAGCCACGCCTGAAATCATCTCTTCTTGCCGCTTCGTTGGCTATGCAAATGTTTCTGAAAGCGGCAAAAGCAAGTGCGACAGCCAACTCACCGGCAGCCATAATATTGGCTTCCGGCGTATTGACAGCGATGATGCCTTTATCCGTGCACGCTTTCACATCAATGTTATCAATTCCGTTACCGGCACGACCAACCACCTTCAAACTTGAGGCCGCTTCAAGCAAATCCGAGTTCACCTGTGTTACGCTTCGTACAATCAATGCATCGTAAGGTGCAATGACCGTTTTAATCTCTTCTTGGGATAACCCAAGTTTTTGATCCACCTCGAAGCCTCGGCTCACGAGATAATCGACAGAATCTTGTGCAATTTTTTCGGTAATAAGAATTCTCATAGTGACCTCCTGCGTTCATCTGTATGCTTACTGGTACATCGAGCATCAACGAAATGATGCAATAACCTCGTCAAGATCGGAGAGCATCGCGTCAATGTCTTCGATGGTATTGTCGCCCATATGAGCAATTCTGAACGTCACATCCTTGAGCGCACCATATCCATTAGACATCAGATATCCGCGCTTACCCATCGCCGCATTGAGTTCAGAAAACGATATGTTAAGCGTATTAGTAATACACGACACCGTCACCGAAAGATATTCCGGATTCGAGTAAAGTGCTGCGTTTCTAGTAGCCCATGATCTGACCCGTTCGGCCATCTGTGCATGCCTATCTACTCTCGTCATAAATCCCTCATTAAGAATACGATCCAATTGAAAATCTAGTGCATACATGTGGGATACAGACGGAGTCGAAGGGTACTGATATGCCTTCTCGTGAACAAATTTATACAGTTCGACATAGTCGAAGTATAAGCCGCGATTCGGAATTGATTTTGCCTTTTCTATCGCGCGGTCTGTTACCGAAGCAATGGCCATTCCTGGCGGCAGGGCCAAGCATTTCTGAGTCGAGGTGATACATACGTCTATCTTCCACTCATCCACCGGAATGTAAGCACCGCCCAAAGAACTGACGGCATCAACACAAAAAGTCACATCCGGAAAATCCTTGAGAACCTTCGAAATCTCTCCAACCGGGTTCTGTATTCCGGTCGCAGTCTCATTATGCGTCACGGTAATTAAATCATATTCCCCGGAGGACAACGCGTCGCGAACCATCTCCGGGGTTGTCGGCTGTCCAAGCTCTGAGCGAAAAATATCAGCAGGCACACCGTTAGCGATACACATCTTAAACCATCGCTCACCAAAGGCACCCACAGAAAAAACAGCGGCCCTCTTTGCTGTAAATGATCGAACGGCACCTTCCATTAATCCGCTTCCGGAGGAGGTCGAAAGGATAATGGTATTGTCCGTAAACATTATTTTTTGAAGTTTAGTTGAAATACTCTCTTGAAGTGAAGATATATCCTTCGTACGATGACCGATGATGGGTCGGCTCATTTGCTCCAAGACTTCCGGGCATACATCAACCGGTCCCGGAATGAATAATTTCTTATGCATGTCAATTCCTCCTCGAATTCAAAAGAATACCCCTATGATTTTATACGTACCAGACAATTTTGACCAGAGGAAAAACAGATCCGCCCATTTTTTCTACATAATAACAAGGGGAAGCAAAAGAAAGCACCAATCTAAAGGCTATTGCCCAAAGATTGGTGCTGTGTGTCACGAAGAAATCAAATCGTCAATTACTGCAACATCGCAGACGGTGGCAAATTGATACTATCTCCGGGCTGTGGCACATATTCCGGAGGCAAATTGTTGTAGGTCTTAATTGTAGCAATGCGAGGATCAGTTTCCTCGGTGATGTTGATATTGTATACCGTATGGAAAAGATCCCACCACGTCCTGAATCCGGTGTTTTCCGAAAACACAAATGTACCCTGAGAGTCTCCGGATACGACAGGCACAGCGGTAGTGGCATTCGGATCGACCGAAGCATTCGGATCAACCGAAGTACTCGGATCGACGGTGGAATTCGGGTCCGTTGCCGGTGTAGATGAATCGATGACAGCCGACTGAGACGCGCTGGTACTTTTTGTTTCTGCCGGCGCTTCGTCTTTATCACATGCCTTGACTGCAAAAACAATTATGATAATGATCAAAACAAGACAAACTCCAGCCATAATGAACATCAGCCTGTTATTTCGCTGGTACGCAGAATCCGGCCGACCGTAGTCAAATCCCTTTTCTTCTTCGAAAGGATCTCCCGATCGCGGTCTACCTGAGCCCGGGCGGGGACCCGTCCGGCCCCCTTGGGGGCCCTGAGGCCTAGGCCTTGAAGCGGATCTCTCAAAAGTATCATAATCAAACGCTGGTGCCGGCGGCGTCTCTGAAAAGTCAGAATACGACGTTGAAGGGGCAGCTGCCTCCTCGTCCGTAATGAATGAACCTCTAGCATATACACCAGTATCATCTTGCACTGGTGCCTCGTCGTTATCAAAACTAGGCGGTGAATAACTAGGTGCCGCATAAGTCGGCATTTCAGGAATATCCTGTGCCTGTCCGACAACCGGAATCGGCATATCTGTATCCTCAAAAGGAATATAGTATCCGCCGTCTTGAGCGACCGGTCGAGATTTCTGAGACTCAGATACCTCATCGTTGTAATAGAAGTCTTCAGGCACACTCTCATCCGGCTGATCCGGAGTGAAATCTACATAATTGTCAGCATCGGTATCCGAAACAACAGGCTCTTCAGGGGCGTCTCCAAAAAACAATGGGGATTCATCCAAGTCTTCATCATCTTGCAGAAATTTCGGTGCTTCGTCTTCATCATAATCAAAACGATTCATATTACTCTCCGTTTCTTCCGCAACTGAAGTCGATGTCGCGGACTTGGCCGGCTGAATAGAAGTGCGAGCTTCATCCACCCTTTCTGCTTCACTCATGATATGCGTCTGACTCTCGCTGAGACTCGCCTGAGGCGCACCCTCTTTCTGTGCAAAAGTGGCTTGCGGTTGCGCTTGATCAACAGATGAATCTTCATCTGTCTCAGCCACTTTGAAAAAACCGGCTGCATCAGTCTGCTGCTCAACTGGGGACGCATCAGGTATTGCGTCCTCTTTAGCAGGCGCATTCGATAATCCGTCACTCTTCGCGCTTATAGCAGTTGGCTCGGACGAGAGCTCTTGTTCTGAGACAGACCGATTGAGTTGGTCTGCCGGAATAATTGTATTTACTGGCGGCTCATCTGATACGAAGGATATCGAATCCGGCTTTGCTACGTCTATCTTGCGGTCGGAAGAGGAATCCGTATCAAAAAGCAAGGGCTCAAACACGGGCGCCGTCGGCACCGAAGGGGTGACCGGAACAGCGGGTGCAACAGGGATTGTGGGATTCACCGGACTGAAAGCCATGGTCGCCCCTGACTCAACAGCATCGGAAGAACCGGAAGAAGAACTCTCATGATGACGAGAAACATCTTCTTCATTCTTTTTCTTCTTGCGTCCAAAGCCGAAAAAACCACCGCGTTCTTGAACTGTCACATTCTCAACAAATGAAATAAGGAACTGAAGCGGTACATTCGGCATCTTTGCAGCAGCCTCTGTAATGACATTACCTGCGGCTTCACACTGATCTTCCGCGTCATAAAGAATTCGAAGCAACTCTTTTTGTCCGAGCGCATCATAGACTTCCCTATTGCATATAATAAGGCAATCATCGACTTTAAGTTGTGCAATATTTGAACACAAAGCAGTCGCCGTCTTCGAAGCACAATAATTGTAAAAATGATCAACCTTTTGGCGCTGAGTATTGATTGGCTCAATCGGAATATCCGTTGCTGTCATCGGAAAGAGCGTGTCATCACGGTACAAGAACGCCAAGCCTTTACCCATAGTAATCGCAAAGGCTTCAGTATCCTTAACAATAAATCCCGAAAAATATGGCGATCTGTTGCTCTCAGCCTGAATCTTCATCCGACCGCTGACCATCACAGCAGTATTAACAAAATCGCCAATCTGGTCATCCAATTGTCTCTTGCCGGACTTGATGTCATTGTGAAGTCGCTTGATAATCGGCTCGTAAGCCGGTGTATCAGAAGCGTCACCGCTCAGTTCGGGGGTGTGTGAGAAGACGGCCATAAGAAATCCGCCATCTTCCTTGTCCATCGTGATATCGGCGGCACGGTTTTCTCTTTTACCGGCCAACCGGCCATCCGCGAAAAAAGCATCTGTCATATCCGAAGTCGGGTAGTATCTCGCTGTTATCGTCGTTGCAAGACGAGTCATCTTTGCCATGAGGTGAGCCTCCCAGAAATACCTTATGCATTGTCTTGTGCCGAAGCACAGCATCAGATAAATAGTTCAATAAAATCATTGTTATTATATCATACCGCACTTACAGGCAATGATGTCAACGATAAAAATACCGTACGGTTAAGCATTGTTTACAAATTCATTTATATACTGCTCAATAACCGGGAATGGGGCAGGTCCAACGTCTAAATAGGCCTCGTGAACTTCTTTGATTGTTTTCTTGCCTTCTGTTGCCTCGATGGCACCGCCAAGAATACGAATCGTCTCCAGATGACCGAAGCAATAAGGGGTGTAGTAGCAGGGAATCTCGACAACAATATCCCAAATTTGATCTATAGTCGCGGTATCGGAAATTCCCAATTCCGCCATATAGGCCTTGGTATCCTCGTAAGTCCAACCCTCGTAATTCACACCGATGTCTATTCTCGAAACAAGAATTTTTGTGTACATCGAATCAATCGCTGCCAGTCGCGCGGCATCTTGATTGACGTCGGCTTTAGACATGACATATTCACCGGCATACTCCGCCCAACCTTCCGAGTAAGCTGTCGAACTATACAATTTCTGATAATTCGTTGTCATGTGATATGCATGATACACATTTTCAAAAAGATGACCGGGATAGCCTTCATGTCCGATGGTGCTCAAGATGTTAGGTGTATCAGAAAGCTGGGAATTATTGATAACAATGATGTTGACACTCGGGTCATCAATCGGGCACATAAAATATGCGGCTGGGCTAAAAAACTCTTCGACCTGAGAGGGAACATCTTCGAGAATCAGATTGTGCTCTGGCAGTGCAGGGAAATCTTCTTCTATGACTTGTTTGCAAAATTCGACGTTTTCGGACACGTCTCCCATTGTGACATCCATACTCATATATGCGTCAAAGACGCCTTCCTTTACAGCCAATGCGAACAACTCGGTTTGCAATGCCTCAAACTCGCTTTCGAGCAGAGTGATTCCCTCCTCAGGCGTAATGTACATACCCGTACGTTGCGCAAAATAGCGAGCAAAATACTCTTTCCCGCCCTCAACTTCCTCGAGTCCGCGAACGCGAACACTTTTGCCCTTAAGGCCTTCAAAAGCGGACTTGAGCGTCTCATATGCCGGAAAAAAACTCTCGGCAACAGCCACCTCATGTCTTGTAATCAAATCGGTTTTTTCAGCATCGGTAATGCCCTCAATTGCCGCAACGCGATCCTCGAATGTAGTGAGAATAAAGTGATTATCAGGATCGGCCAACATTGCATCGCAGCTCTCAATAAGTTTATCAAGATACTTATCCTCGACCGTCAATCCCATATCAGCGCGCTCGTTTTCTAAAGCGATGAAATCGTCATAATATCTGGGGATGTCGTTAATCAGTTCGATGTATAAATCTGCGTCCTCAATCGAGCTAAGCTTTACTTGAGAAAGCGTTAGCGGCAAATTTGATTGTAGACCGGTGATGGAGTTAAATGCAGAGGAGTGGTAAAAATCAGTCGGCTCCTCATATTGCATTTGACTTAATTCTAAATCAAGCACATCGTACATAATCTGGTATTCACGATTCAAAGCGTCTCGGTTAACTTCTTTCAGAGCATCAGCACATTCATCGAAGACCGCAAAATCTGCCAGATAATCTTCATAGGTCTCAATACCTAAAGTCGCAGCCGGATACTCTATACCCAACTCATCCGGACGGCTCAACCGAAAATACATGCTGAGATAGTCACCGCCGAGGGCATTCTCAACCAGCTTGATATCAATTGCATCCATCTGCTCGATGGCCGCTAATTGATCCTCTTCGGTAAATGCCAAAGGATCTGTTGCCAATGTCGTCTCAACGACTTCAGTCACTTGTGATTCGGTGGTCTCCGTCTCAGTTTCCTCGGTTGTTGTGACCTTAGCAGACGTCTTCTCTGTTTCGCTTTCGGACAAAATACTTATTCCAGATTGACAACCGGCAGCAAAAGTAAGAATGCAAACCAGTAATATGGCTATTATTTTTTTGGAATTTATTATTTCTTTCTTTTTCATTATTTGTGACCTCCCGAAATGTATAAACATTATTTGTTTTCCATCACATTTTTACACACTTTCAGGCATTTGTCATTATTTTGATTTTGTTCATTTCTCTGCATTTTTATGTTGCTATAATAAACAGACAAAAGTGATAGGTTGGAGATAAAATGAATTCTGCGTGGAACATTTTTCGCTGGGAACTGCGTCGAGTCTTGACTAATTGGCGTCAAGCAATGACAATTTTTGTAATTCCTTCTTTTGTGTTACTACTCGTACTGTATCTTTTCCCGCTCCTCATGGACTTTATGGCAACCGGAAATCTTGGAAGGCCGACACTCTACTTCGTCAATTCTCCAACCTCATTTTCTGAATACATAAATACAAAACCTGCAAACTTATCCTATAAGACCAGTGACATGGATGAATCAATGTTTGCAGTTGCTCTTTTAGACGGCTCGGCCAAAGCCCTTGCCGAGCAAGGTTCTGCTTTTGTCGTTTTCTCTTCATTCCCGCGATACGAGGACAATAAGGATTCAGCCACCTCCTTCGAGGGCGAGCTTGAGCGCTACTATTTGAATGCTTCCTCTGACAACCAAGCCGGCTCACTTGCCTTTATTTCTGTCTTGGTCGATCCGGATAATATGAAATCAACAATCACTGCGAAAATTTTCGAAATGGAAATTCTGCCGGAATACAAAGACTTTCTGTCCGACACCGTCGGCAATGAGTATGTTTCAGCAGGCGGAGGGCGCCAATTTTCTATTAACGTCTTCAATCCCTTCTCAGAAATAATGCTTCACAGAAGCGTTGCGAACGCTTCGGCGGCCAGAGTACTTCCAGCGGCTCTGTTTTTATTGCTCTACTATTGTATTTATTCAATCGCCTTTGACGCAATCGGAGCGGAGCGGGAGCGGGGTTTTTTGGCAAAGGTTGCACTTACACCTGTTCGAAAAATTGATATCATCGTCGGAAAAGCTGGCGCAGTCGCTCTGATTGGATTACTCAACAGTGTTTCAATTATTGTTGTATTTATAATTGCCTCTTGGACTAATTTCAGCAACAATCCATTTTCGCTTATTCCATTCGGATTTACTCCCTTTCCCCTCCAAATGGCGTCGATACTTCTTCTGATTACTTGTGCAGCTGTTGTTCTTTCTCTGTTTTGTTTTATCGTCATTTTTTCGTGTAACAGACCGCAGGATGTCATTCTCAATCTCCAAATTCCTTTGCTCATTTTTCTCGTGTACTTTTTTGTCAATATTTATCGATCAACCTCTTCCCACCCCTTTGAAGTATTTATTCCGATTCATGGCGCATTAACGATGATGCGAGAAGTGTTGCTCAATAACGCAAGCACTTCAGAGATGATTACGGTCGTTGCGTCGCATGTTGCAATTGCCATTATTCTACTTGTCATTTGTCGCAAAA
>LSQX01381284.1_pt1 | contig 16500 bp, 17 predicted proteins | sample 654561 | NCBI WGS metagenome assembly LSQX01 (sample SAMN04489861, study PRJNA283612) | anaerobic digester metagenome | isolation source: 4 biogas reactors fed with cattle manure at either 37C or 55C with and... | place: Denmark: Kongens Lyngby | collected 2014 | reverse complement strand
ACGTTAAAACCGTGGAAGAAGCGACACAGGAAGAGCCGGTACCCTTTCCGACGACCTATGTGAATAACAATGAGATGTATAAGGGAGAGAGCCGTGTCGTTACCGAAGGTAAAGACGGCCTCAAAGAGGTTACCTACCGGGTTACGCGCGTGAACGGGGAGGAAATTGATCGGGAGAAGTTGTCCGAGCGGATCATCATAGAGCCGGTAGCCAAGGTTATCGAACGCGGCACTCTCAGCAGGTTCGCCTGGCCCGTGGCCGGTGGAGGCAGGCTCTCCCAGGGTTTCAGCGGCAGGCATAATGGAATCGATATTGCCGCCCCGTCTGGGACCTCGGTTCTGGCGGCGGAAAGCGGAACGGTGGTTTGCTCGAGCTGGGGCCCCGCGACGGGTAACTATATTGTGATCTATCACGGCGATTACTGGACCGTCTACCTGCACAACAGCCGGAACCTCGTTTCCGCGGGGCAGAGTGTTTCCAGGGGCCAGGTGATCGCCAAAGTGGGTTCTAGCGGAAATTCTACCGGACCGCACCTGCATTTCGAGGTGCGCCGCGGGACCGGTTCGAGCAAGTGGCCTGGGTACTATTATTACACCTCGATCAACCCCTTGAGTTTTTTCTAACCGCAAAGACGGAAACAAACGCGCAATTTACCGGAGCTGCCCCCAAAGGGCGGCTCCTTTTATCTAGCTGCTCCTTAGCCCTTCGCCCGGAAGGGAAAAGCAGCTTTCCTTTACTGGGAGTGCCCTGTCGCTTCTCACTTCGGAGCTGGAGCGGTTGTGATGGCAACAGCCAGCCTATGGCATCGTCTCTTATTGGGATCCACAGTACATGAAATTCAGTAGCATGAAATCCAGTGGTAAAGGAGCGGGTTAATTCTCTTTTGCTTCCGGCTCCTCTTCTGCGTCGAGGTAGAGCCTCTTGGCGGTAATATCGACGCTGTCAAGGTAGAAGCCGGTCAGGTACTCAATCTTTTCTTTGATCACCTGCTGGACATGTCTCAGCAAGAGGGGAAGGTTGCCTCCGGGGATCTCTCCCAAAATCAAGGCCAGGTCTACCTTGAGGGTCACCTTTCTCTCGTTTGTCTGGATCGCCACCCGCAGCGGTTTAAATACTCCCGGAATTCGGGTTACAATATGGGCAACCAGGCTTTCGATCACATGCTCGGCGATATAAAAGTGCCCCAGAGAACTGTAAACAGGGCGGACAATGGAACGCTCCACTGCCACCTTCTCCGAGTGTGCTGCCGGAAAACTGAAAAAAGAGCGGAGCGGAGCGACGATATAACCGGGAAAATCTTTTTTGACGGCAAAAGTGGGCAGCGGAATAACATGGCGGTTCTCTTTTTGCCGCACGGTCAAAGCGGTTTTGATCGCCTCGGGCGTGGCAATATCCTCGATCTGAATATAATGAGCAGGCTTGGGCAACCCGAGCTTTGCGGCGATAGCATCGGCCATGCGCCGTGAGGTAGCCAGGAGCAAGAGCCGTTCCGGTTTGAGCTCGGCCAGTTTTTCCCGGATTTGCGCGGCATGGTCCGGGTCGCTAAAGAGAGCCCTTTTAATCGCCCCCAAACGGGTGTTTTCCCGCTTGGCGGAGCGGCCGGCCAGGATCTGGTTGCCCTTGATGAGCAGCCCGTCGTCAATCAGGTATTCGATCTGGTGTTGGTAGGCCAGCAGCGGTGCATGGTGGCTTTTGCCGGTACCGCTGTGCCCGACCAGGGCATAAACCTCCATCTATTTTATCCACCTGTCGCTTTGCGGTAATCGCCCCCGGCCCAATTCAATAATAGCACTTTACTTTGGACGAACCGGGCCGGTATAATTTAAATTATACCACAGTTTTTGGGGTTAAAGAGGATTACGGCAAGGAGCAGTGTTCATGATCATTACTACGGCCGCGCCTGCCCGCTTGCAAGGCGAGCTGGTTATGCCCGGCGATAAATCAATTTCACACCGGGCTGCGCTGATCGGTTCCCTTGCCCGGGGGGATACGGAAGTGCAGGGTTTTTTAGCGGCGCAGGATTGTCTCTCTACCCTGAGCTGCCTGCGGGCTTTAGGCGTCAGCGCTGTTTTGCGCGGCGACAGGCTCCTGATCCGGGGAGGCGGCGGTGTCTTTACGGCGCCCCGGAAACCGCTTGATGCCGGTAATTCGGGGACAACGGCGCGGCTCTTGCTGGGGGTCCTGGCGGCGCAGCAGTTTGAAACGACCTTGACCGGTGACCCCTCGCTGCGCAAGCGGCCCATGGACCGCGTGGTGGAGCCTTTGAAACGGATGGGGGCGCAGGTGGAAGGGGACGGGACCCGGCTGCCCTTGCGCATTCGCGGCGGAAATTTGAAACCCCTCACCTATACGCTGCCGGTGGCCAGCGCCCAGGTAAAATCGGCTTTATTGCTGGCCGGGCTGCAGGCGAGCGGGCTTACCGTGATCGAAGAACCCTTCCCCAGCCGCAATCATACCGAATTAATGCTCGAGCAGTTCGGAGCAACGGTAGCCGTTGCTGGCAACCGGATCTCCATCGAGGGGAAGCAGATACCCGTGGCCTCCCAGGTCAGGGTGCCCGGCGATATTTCAGCGGCGGCCTTTTTTTTAGTGGCGGGGGCCATTGTGCCCCGTGCGGTCATTAAGATCAAAGATGTGGGGATTAACCCAACCCGCCGCGGCATCGTTGACCTGTTGATGGAGATGGGCGCCGATATTCAAATCCAGAACCGCCGTTTCTGGGGGAAGGAAGAGGTGGCCGATCTGCTGGTAAGGGGAGGCGCCCCGCTGCGCGCCATCACCGTCGGCGGTGATGCCATCCCCCGTGTCATCGATGAGATCCCTATCCTGGCGGTTGCCGCCGCCCATGCCCGCGGCGTGACCGTGATCAGGGATGCCGCTGAACTGCGGGTCAAAGAATCGGATCGCATTGCCGCGCTGGCCCGCGAGCTGGCCAAATTGGGCGCGGAGATCGAAGAACGTCCCGATGGCCTGGTGATCGAAGGCGGCAGGCCGTTAACCGGTGCAGTTGTGGAGAGCGGAGGGGATCACCGCATGGCCATGGCCCTGGCCGTGGCGGGGCTGGCCGCTAGCGGTAAAACAACCGTCCGGGGAGCGGAAGCGATCAAGATCTCATTTCCGGCTTTCCTGAGCATACTGCGTTCTCTGACCTGCTAGCAGCGCGTGGCCGGTGGCAATATCCGTCCCCCGGCCTTTGGATTAAATTTGGATAATGGAAAATTTAATTACAAAAAGGAATTGGGTTGTTTTGTATCGAATATAATCGCAATCAGGTAAAGAAGGTGTCCGGCCGTTGCGAAATAAACAATCTTATTACCAGAAAGCGGTTTTGTCGATTGTCGTTGGGATATGCCTTTTTATGCCTGCAGCTTGCACCAACGGGATGTTTAGACAAAACGATCTTGCCGCCATAGAGCTGGAAAGCGCACCGGACAGTTCTCAAACTCCTACCGTTTGCCTCGAAAATCCCGATGCCGAATGCCCTCCGCAGGAGGTGGCCGGGTTGCAGCTGAGTGGCCAGGTTAAAGGAGAAGAGGCAACCTCCCTCATCAAAACTATCCTCGGACCGGGCTACAACATTGTTGATACGCAGATCATTACTTATCGCGGCTCTGCCAGTGGATCGCCGGATGAACTTGTGTTCTGGACTGCTGAATTTCATGATGCCGAAGAAGCCGCTGCGGTGATCAATGAGATGAAGCAATACCTCGAATCAAGCCTCTACTTCTGCGATCATGGATGCTGGTCCAATGAAGAACGGGAAATCTATTATGCCCGCTTTACCGGCAAGGATATCCCTCTCGAACACTCCTATTATTACCGCGATGGGAACAAGGTTTACTGTGTCACCATTGCCAGCGAGAAACCGCTGGAGCTGCTCATCGCTTTCCTCGGGAAAATATAAGAGGCGCTGCTGTCTCAACGAAACCAATGACGTGTTTTGTTGGCAATACGCACCAGCGTCAGCATGACTGGCACTTCCACAAGCACACCTACAATGGTTGCCATCGCCACAGGCGAAGTCGCGCCAAACAGGGAAATGGCAACCGCCACGGCCAGTTCAAAAAAGTTAGATGCTCCGATCATGCCGGCCGGAGCAGCGATGTCGTGGGGCAGCCGCAGCAGCTTGCAGGCCGAATAGGCGATGAAGAAGATCAGGAAGGTCTGCAATATCAGCGGTATGGCGATCAAAAGAATATGGACAATATTGCTCAGTATCACTTCCCCTTGGAAAGAGAAAATGATAATCAGTGTCAGCAGCAGGCCGATCATGGTGATATTGTTAAACTTAGGGATAAAATGCTGCTCGAAGTATGCCATACCTTTATGCTTTATCATCCAGACTCTGGTCGCAATCCCGGCCGATAGCGGTATGACAACGAACAGCACGACAGACAGGATGAGCGTATCCCACGGGATGGCGATGCCGCCCACGCCGAGCAAAAAGGCGACGATTGGTGTAAAGGCGATGAGAATAATGAGATCGTTCGTGGCAACCTGCACTACCGTATAAGCGGGGCTACCATTGGTCAGATGGCTCCATACAAACACCATCGCCGTACAGGGCGCAGCGCCAAGCAAAATTGCACCCGCCAAATAGTCCTTTGCCAGATCAGCGGGGATAAATGCTTTGAAAAGCACATGGAAGAAAAGCCAGGCGATTCCGAACATGGTAAAGGGCTTGATCAGCCAGTTCGTAACCCAGGTGACAAATAGGCCTTTTGGGTTTTTCCCCACGTTTTTGATGCTGGCGAAATCCACCTTCATCATCATGGGGTAAATCATCAGCCAGATCAAAATCGCAATGGGAATGGAAACCTGTGCATATTCAAACTGACTCAAGAAATCAGGGACAGCGGGGAGGAATTTCCCGATCAGCACACCGACAACCATGCAGATGACGACCCACAGGGTTAGGTACTTTTCAAAAAGGCCGATGCCGGAATTTTTTTGTTTACTCATATTTCATACTCTCCATTTTAGCAGCATTCTTTATCGCATGAACAATCACAGCTCGGCTCGCTCCCGGTAAGCCAGCCCATGATCACGGCCGAGGCACATCCCACTCCGGCTTTAACCGTGATGGCGTTTTCCGGACAGTTTTTCGCGCAGGCACCGCACTCCATGCAACGGTCTAGATCATCAATCTGCGCTTTCCTATCATTCACGCGGAAGACTCGGTGAGGGCAAACCTCCGCACATCTGCCACAGCCGCCGCATTTTTCAATCAATAGGCGAAGTGTGGCCACATTCTTCAAATACCTGTGTTTCATGGCCTCCTCCTTATATTTCTATATTTCTACAGACTACTGATTAACAACAACACGATCCCCGCTGCAGATAAAAGGGCAACAAGCGGTACCGCTATTTTCATTTCCTTGATGACGCCGGAAAAGGAGGTATAGGTTGACGAGCCCGTAAAATTCATCGCCAGGTAAGCTGACAATGACGGCAATACCAGCAAATAGCCTATGGCAAGAGGCAAGAATCCGGAAACAAGCCAGCCGCGATGCCAGATAAATCCCAGCGTCCATAACAGCCCCAGCAGCCAGCCCTTCCAGGAGAAGGCCTTGCCGGGGATCAGGGGAAGAAGCAGGGGCGTGATGACCGTTCCTGTTAGCACGGCACCCGTATAGGCAATAAAATCTGAGAGCCCGAAAGGCCTTGCAGCAAACAGGTTTATGAGAAACAAGACTCCAAAAACGAAAAGTGAAGACTTTGCGGCAGCCACCAGCTCCACCGGAGTGAGAACCAGTCTGTCCCAGATCGTAAATTGCACGGTGCGCATTTCTTCGGTAGCTTTGAAGCCTGAAGCGAGAAAGGCCTTTAGATCCTTTGCTCTCACCGGTCCGTAGACTATAGAAAAACCGGTTTGCCTGGTCACTTCGTAGGCGCTCACACCGGTCGCACCCAGCTGCGGCAGCACCAATTTCCTGTGCGATACGATCCCGGACAGCCCGGTTTTCGATATGCGGCCCACCAGTTCAGCGGTTCCGAAGGTGCCTTTGCCTGCGGCACACCAGACATTGATGCCCTTTGTATCGAGGATCAAGATCCAGCAGTCCAGGCCCGACAACTCTTTCCTCAAGAGATCAAAAGTAAGCTTATAGTTTGCGCTGACCAGCACCGGGGAGGCGCGGCCGGGCTTGCCTACAGCATAGAGTCCCGGCCTGATTTTGTAATTCATCCTGCCGATACCCCAGCGCACTTTCCACGCTCCGAGCCTGTCTTTGAAGCGGAGATTTGTTGAAACCACAGGCACGCGGCCTCTCGGAGTGAATATTTCACCCGTTATCCATTCATCATTTTTGTCATACGGCGTGATGGACTGCGTGCTGCAACAATTATCAGCAGGACAGCAGCAGGACTGATCATCAATCATTTTCATCGTTTTCATCGCATTCATCGCATCCTTTACCACGGTCCGCATCTTCTTTGCAGATGCAATTTTCTTTATCAGAGGTGATGTTACACAAGAATTGCCTTGTACTGTTGATAGTATCCATGTCCAGCGAGTAATAGGTCCATTTGCCCTGTTCCCTGGCCTTGACCAGCCCGCATTCGCACAGGAGCTTCATGTGGTGAGAAAGCGTCGATTGAGACATCTCAAATTTCTCTAAAATCATGCATGCGCAAAGTTCCCCGCAGGAGAGCATATCCACGATCATGGCCCTTTTAGGTTCCCCCAGCGCCTTGAATATTCTAGCGTACTTTAAATAGTCTTCCAACTCGGCACCTCAAATCTAGAAACATCGATATGACTATTATACACGCCAAATCGAATCATGTAAATATGTTTTTGCTCTCTTGCTTGCCAAGGGCGGTCCCAAGTAATGTGGGGGGTTCCGGTTCCGAGCCGTTGCCCTGCATTCCGGATAAAATTGACATCTGCGCAAAGGGCGTGATAAAATGCTAGTCAACATGATTACCGGTGCGCCTATTGGCTTTTCCGGAGCGGGAGTAGACGATGCCCCTTCCTGTATACAATGCCGAGCAATATTTTGAGACAGTAAAACTTTCGCCCCTCGCCGGGTATGAGGCGGAGCGCGAACAGGTGCGCCTGATCATTGACGCGGTGCGCCGCCGGGGCGATGCCGCCTTGCGGGAATTTGCGCAGCGCTATGACGGGGTTTCCCTGGAGAGCTTTCTGGTGACCGAAGCAGAATTCGCCGCGGCGGAAGCGGCAGTGCCCGCGGAGTTGAAGAATGCGCTAGGGCAGGCCCGGGATAATATTGAACGTTTCCACCGCCGGCAGTTGGCAAGCTCCTGGTGGGAGGCGGGACCCGGTTACATAATCGGCCAGCGGGTGAAACCGCTTCGATCGGTGGGCGCCTATGTGCCGGGAGGACGGGCCGCCTACCCCTCTTCGGTGCTGATGACGGTGGTGCCCGCCCGGGTGGCGGGCGTTGAGCAGATCATTGTGGCCACTCCGCCGGGGCCGGAGGGGAAGGTCAATGCGCTGACTTTGCTGGCCGCCCGGATTGCGGGGGCGACGGGGGTCTACAAAATCGGCGGCGCGCAGGCTATCGCCGCCCTTGCTTTTGGTACGGAGAGCGTGCCGGCGGTGCAGAAGATCGTCGGTCCGGGCAACCTTTACGTCACCCTGGCCAAGCAGCAGCTTTTCGGGCAGGTGGGGATCGATGCCCTGGCCGGCCCCAGCGAAGTCTTAATTGTTGCCGACGACGGGGCCAAGCCGGCTTTTATAGCCGCCGATCTGTTGGCCCAGGCCGAACACGATCCCCTGGCACGGCCGCTTCTGGTTACCTGCTCCCGCCGCCTGGCCGAAGCGGTAAAAACGGAGCTCAGGCGGCAGCTTGACGGACTGCCTAGGCGGGAAATTGCAGCCCGCGCCTTAAAAGAGCAGGGAGCAGTGATCCTCGTCGATACCCTGGCGGAGGCCTGGCCCGTGGTCAACCGGATCGCCCCGGAGCACCTGGAGCTGCACCTGGCCGATGCCTGGCGCTATCTCGATTGCATCGAAAACGCCGGTGCCATCTTTATCGGCCCCTATACACCCGAATCGCTGGGCGATTACTGGGCGGGCTCCAATCATGTCTTGCCGACAGGCGGAGCTGCGCGCTACGCTTCACCGCTCGGGGTGGCCGATTACATGAAAATATCACATGTGCTAAGCTATACCGCGGAGGCGCTGCGGGAGGCGGCGCCCTCCATCGAAATCCTGGCTGAAGCCGAAAGCCTTGCCGGCCACGCCAGGGCGGTGACAATCAGGGGGGATGAAAATGGCGCGGAAAGCCAAAGTGGAGCGGACAACCCTGGAGACGGCGGTAAGCCTGGAGCTTAACCTGGACGGCAGCGGCCGGGCGGCTCTGCAAAGCGGGGTTGCCTTTCTGGATCACATGCTCACCCTGTGGTGCCGGCATGGTTTTTTTGATCTGACCCTGGAGGCGAAGGGTGACCTGGCGGTGGAGCCGCACCATCTCGTGGAGGATATCGGGCTCTGCCTCGGCCGCGCTTTTCATGAAGCGCTGGGCGACAAGGCGGGGATTAAACGCTACGGCTTTAGCGCCGTGCCCATGGACGACGCCCTGGTCATGGCCGCCGTGGACCTGTCCGGGCGCCCCTTCCTGCATTACGCCATGCCCCTGCCGCCGGGACCGGTGGGCACCCTGGATCCGGAGCTGTTCTTAGAGTTCTGGCAGGCCTTTGTGAATGAAGGACGTCTAAATTTACATCTTAAAATGGAGCACGGCCGGAATAAGCATCACCTGGTGGAAGCTTCTTTTAAGGCAGCGGCGCGGGCACTGAGCGAGGCCGCCTCCAAACGGGGCGGATATGACGGCGTTCTCTCAACGAAAGGGGTACTGGAGTGATCGGAAGATGCAGGTGATCCCGGCGGTGGACCTGCGCGGCGGACGCTGTGTGCGTCTCTACCAGGGCCAGCTGGAGCGCGAAACGGTCTATGGCGATGACCCGGTGGCAGTGGCCTCCCGGTGGGAAAGCCTGGGGGCGAAAATGCTTCACGTGGTGGACCTGGACGGGGCCTTCCGCGGCCGTTCCGGAAACGGCGCCGCCATCGCCGCCATCGGAAGGGTCTTGCAGATCCCATTCCAGGTGGGCGGCGGCATCCGTTCCAGGGATGACGTGGTGAGAACCCTGGCTGCTGGCGCTTCCCGGGTCATCCTGGGGACGGTGGCGGTGGAGCAGCCCGGGCTTACGGAAGGTCTGGTGGCGGAATTTGGCGAGCGGATCGTGGTTGGCATTGACGCCCGCGGCGGGCGGGTTGCGGTAAAGGGCTGGGTTGAGGAGTCGGCCCTGCAAGCGATGGAGCTGGCGCGCCGCCTTGAAGCGATGGGCGTAAAAGAGATTATCTATACCGACATCTCCCGGGACGGCACGCTGCACGGTCCGGACCTGGCAGGGCTGGAGCAACTCTTAGCGGCGACCAGTTTACAGGTGATCATGTCCGGCGGCATCTCCTCGCAGGAAGATCTGCTGGCCTTAAAGGCTTACGCCGGCCGGGTGCGGGGCGTGATCATCGGACAGGCCCTGTATAGCAACCGCCTCACCCTCAAGGAAGCCATGGAGCTGTTAAGCTAAATTAAATAATGTTGCTTCATCTCTCAGTGACAAGAGACATAGTTTATGGAGGCATAGCCGTCTTTCTGAAACACTAGTAATACTAGTGATTTAATTAATGGGGGCGTTAAGTATATGCAAAGTAATAATGTTAATAGCACGGCGGCGGGAGCCAATTATACCGAAGAGCCACGCGCCGTTAAACCGGAAGAGCTGAAATATAACAGTGACGGGTTGATCCCGGCGGTGATCCAGGATGCCCGCACCGGTGCGGTGCTGATGGTCGGTTACATGAACCGGGAGTCGCTGCGGCGGACCATCGAGGGCGGCAAGGTTTGCTTTTGGAGCCGCAGCCGCAAGGTCTACTGGGTCAAAGGGGAGAGTTCCGGCAATTTCTTCGAGCCGGTGGAGCTTTATACCGATTGCGATGTGGATACCCTTTTAATCAAGGTGCGCGTGCACGGCAAGGGCGTGGCCTGCCATACCGGCCGCTATTCCTGCTTTTATAATACCATCGCCGGCTTTGGCGGGCAGGGCAGTGGTGAAAGATTTGATTGATTATCATATTCATACCGCCCTCTGCGGGCACGCCGCCGGCGAGATGGCGGATTACGCGGCGGCAGCGGCGCGCAAGGGCTTGCGCGAGATCGGCTTTGCCGATCATTTCCCCTTAAGGCTGCTCGGATTCGATCCGCCGGCCAAGGTGACCATGGAGGCTGAAGAGCTTGACTGCTACGTGGAGGCGGTCAGGCGGCTGGCCCGCTCGCAGCAGCAGCTTGTGGTGAAGCTGGGCATCGAGGTGGACTACCTGCCCGGGAAGGAAGAGGAGTTGCGGGATATTCTTTCCCGCTATCCTTTTGACTACGTTATTGGCTCCATTCACTTTATTGACGGCTGGGATTTTACCCACCCGGCGCAAACGGCGGGGTATAAAACGAGGGACCTGGGAGCCCTTTACCGCCGCTACTTTGATCTGGTGGCGGAGGCTTGCCGGAGCGGCCTTTTTGATATTATCGGTCACGTTGATGTGATTAAAAAATTCGGTTTCTTCCCGGAAGAAGACCTGGAACCGTACTGGCAAAAGACCGCGGCAGTATTAAAAGAAACGGGAATTTGCCTGGAGTTGAACACAGCCGGAAAGGAGGCGCCGGCCGGCGAGTTTTACCCGCGGCGCCGGCTCCTGGAGCTCTGCTCTGAGCAGGGGGTGGCGGTGACCTTGGGTTCCGACGCCCATGCCCCGGAACAGGTGGGCCGCTTTTTCCCCGAAGCGAGGGCGCTGCTGCGGGATGCCGGTTACCGGGAAGTGGCTCTCTTCTCCGGGCGGCGTCGCTCTACGGTGCCGCTGCCTTGAGGGCTATTGCCTCCTGCAGCCTGATCATACATTAAGCTTAGCATCGGGGAGTTGAATCATGACCCTTTCCCTGGCCGCCGGTTTGATGGTGCTCATCGCTGCCATTGAGACGGTGGCTTATTCAGTGCGTATTGCCGCCGTCCGGACCCAAAAACTGGCGGTTTCCTTTTCCCTGTTCAACCTGATCGCCCAGGTGGCCCGCCTTTCGATGCTGATCGTGTTTCCGCTCCTGGGCAGCATGGTGGACCGGGCTATTGAAAACAACACTGTCCATCTGCTTGAAGGCCCGTTCCGCCTGGTCATCCTGGCGATGACCCTGGGCAGCGTCTGCGGCGCCTTCCTGATCCCTTTATTCGTGGGCGCCTTTTCCCGGCTAATTAACCACTTTGCCGCCGTAGGGTCGGTGCCGCGGCTCTTCTTCAGCCTGGTTGAGAATCGCAAGGCGTGGCTCCGTCCCCGCCGGGTCAGGGTGGACTACTCCCGCGTGCGGCGGGCTTCGCTGCAGGGTCTGCCCCGGGCCTTTGTCCTGGTCAATATTCTGGTTGTGGCCATTTACACGGTCGGCTCCCTGGCTTCTATTTATGCCGGTTCGCTGGTCCCGGAGCTGAGGACGACCACCAGCAACCTGGCCGGGGTGGTCAACGGGCTCGGCGCCGTATTATTGATGATCTTCGTAGACCCAACCATGGCCATGATCACCGATGATGCCATGCAGGGGAAGCGGCCGCTGCGCCAGGTGCAATCAGCGGTGGTCTACCTGGTGTGTGGAAAAGTGGTGGGCACTCTCCTCGCCCAGGCGCTGTTTACCCCGGCGGCGGCATGGATCGCCTACGCGGCACGGCTGGTAGCCGGTTTTCAATAATTCTTTCACCTGGGAGGGTTTACCATGCGCTTTCTGTCCGGCGGTGAATCACACGGGTCCGCCCTGATCGGGATAATCGAAGGTTTGCCCGCGGGCCTGGAACTGTCTGCGGAGGCCATCAACCGCCAGTTAGCCCGCCGCCAGCATGGCTACGGCCGGGGCGGGCGGATGGCCATTGAAAATGATCAGGTCGAGTTTTTATCCGGGCTGCGCTTTGGCCGCACCCTGGGCAGCCCCTTGACCCTGGCCATTCGGAACCGCGACTGGGAAAACTGGCGGCAGGCCATGGCGCCGGAAGGTGAGCGCCCGCCGGAACTGGAAGCAGTGACTGCGCCCCGCCCGGGCCATGCGGACCTGGCCGGGGCGTTAAAGTATAACCACTGCGACCTGAGGGCGGTGCTGGAGCGTGCCAGCGCCAGGGAAACGGCCATGCGCACTGCCATCGGCACCGTGGGGCGCATGATCCTGGAGCGCTTTGGAGTCTCTTTTTACAGCAGGGTTCGCGCCATCGGCCCGGCGGCGGTGGAACAGGGCGATGATGATTATGACCCTGAAACGTTAAAGGAAAAAGCGGTACTTGTCGAGGCATCGCCGGTGCGCTGTGCCTGCCCTGCGGCGGAGGCGGCCATGCTTGCGGCGGTGGAGCGCGCGCGGCGGGAGGGGGATACCCTGGGCGGAATTTTTGAGGTCATTGTGGTCGGGCTGCCGCCGGGGCTGGGCAGCCATGTCCACTGGGAGAGGCGCCTCGATGGAAGGCTGGCAGCAGCGGTAATGAGCATTCAGGGGATAAAAGGGGTGGAAATCGGGGCCGGCTTCAGCGGCGCCGCGGCACGGGGCTCCGCGCTGCACGATCCGATCATAGTCGCCGGGGATAGCGGCATCAAACGCCCCTCCAACCAGGCTGGCGGCCTGGAAGGAGGCATCACCAACGGCCAGCCTTTGATCATGCGGGCGGCCATGAAACCGATCCCCACCCTGGCACGGCCGCTGCCCAGTGTCGATCTGGCCACCGGGGAAGCGGTCTCCGGCGCGGTGGAGCGCTCCGACGTCTGCGCCGTCCCGCCGGCTGCGGTGGTGGGGGAAGCTGTTGTGGCCTGGGAATTGGCCATAGCCTTCCTGGAGAAATTTGGCGGAGACACCATGGACGAGGTGGAGGCGGCTTACCACTATTACATGGAGCGGGTAAAGCGCATGTTAAGGCAGGGCTAAAACGAATCGAACAAAAATTTCGTACAAGTTTTTGTACAAATTCCTGATTAACTTATTAAGAAGCTTTTCTCCGGCCTCTGACTTCCGACCGCTAGTAGAGGAGATATGGACTATGTCCGAACATGAAATTGAGATAAAATTGCCGGGGCGCTCTTACCGGGTCCTAACCGCAGCGGGAAGCCTTGACCGGGCAGGCGCCGCCCTCGGCGCAGTCATTCCACCGGGGAAAGCCCTGCTGGTCAGCGATACGAGGGTCTATTCCCTTTACGGGGAGCGCTGCCTCTGCTCCCTCGTGGCTGGCGGGTGGCAGCCGGCTGTGGCTTTAATCCGGCCCGGCGAGCGCGCCAAGAGCCTGGCCGGAGCAGCGCGGCTCTACGAGGCCGCCATCGAGGCAGGCCTCGACCGCGGCTCCCCGATCATCGCCTTGGGAGGTGGCGTGACCGGCGACCTGGCCGGCTTCGCGGCCGCCACCTATTTGCGCGGTGTGCCCCTGGTGATGATCCCGACCACTCTCCTGGCCCAGGTGGACAGCAGCGTCGGCGGCAAGGTGGCGGTGAACCATCCCCGGGGCAAGAACCTGATTGGCTCTTTCCACCAGCCTCACCTGGTGATCGCCGACCCGGCCGTCCTGGCCACATTGCCGCTGAGGCAACTGAAAAACGGCCTGGCCGAGGTGGTAAAGTACGGGATGGTGAATGATGCCCTTTTTTTTGCCTGGCTGGAGCAGAACCTGGAGCAGGCCATGGCCCGGGACGAGGCGATCCTGGCGGCGGCGATACGGCGCTCCATTGAGATCAAGGCTGCAGTCGTAGAGCTGGATGAGCGGGAAAGCGGCTACCGCCGCATTCTCAATTTCGGCCATACCATCGGCCATGCCCTGGAAGCGGCGGCTGGATTTGGCTACTACCTGCACGGTGAAGCGGTGAACATAGGGGCGCTGCTGGCCGTGCACCTGGCGCGCCTCCTCGGCATCCTCGAGGCGGCGGCAGCGGATCGCCTGGCGGAGCTGCCCCGGCGATTGGGCTTGAAGCAGCCGCCCGCCGGTATGACCGCCGCTGCCGTCCTGGAAAAACTAAATCTCGATAAGAAGCGCCGCGGCGGCGAACTCATTTTTGTCCTCCCTTCGGCGGTGGGACAGGCTGTATTTCAGCCAGTAGCGGACCGCACGCTGCTGGAAAAGTTAATCGGGGATTACCTGGCGGGACGATCATTGTAGATGTAGGAAGAAAAGTTGGCAGCGCACAAAGCCTTTTCACCTCGTCTTGAATTTGTCTGCATTTTTTTTAAAACAGATCGCGATCGTGCAAAATATGATAAAATGATCGGTGGAAAAAAATCTAGGTGGTTGTCCATGGAAAGATTGACCCTGGAAATAGTAAAGGGGCACCCGAAGGTTAAGGTGCTGATTCAAAAGGCCAATGACACCCTCGGCGCCCTCGGTTTTACGGAACACGGTTTCAGGCACTGCTCGCTGGTTGCCAGGACGGCGCGGGAGCTGCTGCTTGAACTGGACGGATCGGCGGAGGAGGCGGAGAAGGCCGCCATAGCCGGATATCTGCACGATATTGGAAATATCATGGGCAGGCGGGAACATGATACGGCCGGCGCGATCATCGCCATGCAGATTCTCCAGGAACTGGGAGCACCCCTGGAAGAGATCGCCGATATCGCCGCGGCCATTGGCAACCATGATGAGAAGAAGGGGCAGGTCGTCAATCGCCTGGCGGCGGCGCTGATCCTGGCCGATAAGGCAGACGTGCACCGCAGCAGGGTGCGCAATCCAGATTTCGCCACTTTTGACAGCCACGACCGGGTGAACTATGCGGTAAGGGAATCAAAACTGAAGATCGATGGAAAGACGAAAACCGTAACCCTGTCACTGCAAATCGACACCTCTATCTGCCGGGTGATGGAGTATTTCGAGATTTTTCTCAATCGGATGGTCCTCTGCCGCCGCGCGGCATCATACCTGGGTGCCCGTTTCACCCTAGTAATAAATGATACCCAGTTGTTATAATCTTTGAGGAAGGTGGGGTGCATGTGGGCCGGAGAATTAAACCGCTCATGCTGCTCTTATTTGTTTTCATCAGTTTAGCCCTGATCGCTTCAGCTTGTTTTACGGTATACCATGCTAAAAGCCGGATTAAACGGGGCCTGGACATTGCCGGCGGTCTCTACGTGCTCCTGGAGGCGGTTGAGGCTGGAGACGAAGAAGTGGATGCGGATGCCATCCAGCGCGCCATTGCGGTCATCAGGATGCGCGTGGATGAACTGGGGGTAGCCGAACCGGTAATTGCCCCCCAGGGTGAAAACCGGATCCGGATCGAACTGCCCGCCGTGCAGGATGCGGAACGGGCACGGGAGATTATCGGCCGGACAGCCCGTTTGAGTTTTGTGGGCCCCGATGGGAAAGAGATCGTGACCGGAGCCCACCTGACCAAGGCCATGGTGGAGCAAAATGTCTATGTTGATCCAAAACCCTATGTATCGATTAAATTCGACGAGGAGGGGACCAGGAAATTCGGTAAAGCCACCGGCGAATTTTTGAAACAGCCCATTTCGATCGTCCTCGACGGCGAGGTCATCTCTTCACCTATCGTGAACAGCGTGATCACCAACGGCGAGGCGATTATTACCGGCAACTTCACCTACGAAGAAGCCGCCGACCTGGCGCTGCTCCTGCGCAGCGGCTCGCTGCCGGTGGAACTGAAAACCATGGAGTCGCGCCTGATCGGCCCGACGCTGGGACAGCGGACCGAGGCCATCAGTGTCTATGCCGCAGCAGTGGGGCTGGCCGCGGTATTCCTTTTTATGCTGCTCTATTACCGTTTCGCTGGCTTCATCGCCGGGATAGCCCTGGTCTTTTACCTGACCCTGGTAACCGGCGCCCTGATGCTCCTGCCGACCACGCTGACCCTCCCCGGTATCGCCGGGTTGATCCTCTCCATTGGCATGGCCGTTGACGCCAACGTGATTATCTTCGAGCGGATCAAGGACGAGCTTCGCGCCGGGAGAACCGTGCGCACGGCCATGGAGAACGGGTTTGACCGGGCTTTTACCACCATCCTCGACTCAAACGTGACGACGATCATCGCCACCATCGTATTGTTCGCCCTGGCCAGCGGCCCGGTGCGCGGTTTTGCGGTCACTCTGTTTATCGGCATTGTCAGCAGCATGATCACAGCCATCTATCTAACCCGTTTCCTGCTGCGCCTGGCTTATCGTGCCGGGATTGTGCGCAGCGGAGCCTACGTGGGGGTGAAAATCTAGATGTTCAGCTTCGTTAAATTTCGCCGCATCGCTTATCTTTTTTCCGCGCTGCTGCTGGCGGCCGGGATTATCTCCCTCGCCGTAAACGGCTTAAATCTGGGGATTGATTTTGCCGGGGGTACCGTTTTTCACCTGAGTCTGGGCGAGGATTTTACTTTAGCCGAGGTTAAAGAAGTCATGGCGCCGTTCCCGGAACTGGAGGGGGCGTCGTTCCAGGAAGTCCGGGGTGAGCAGGGGGAAGCCGGAGGCGATCATGGCGTGGTGATCAAAA
>LSQX01238243.1_pt2 | contig 16500 bp, 10 predicted proteins | sample 654561 | NCBI WGS metagenome assembly LSQX01 (sample SAMN04489861, study PRJNA283612) | anaerobic digester metagenome | isolation source: 4 biogas reactors fed with cattle manure at either 37C or 55C with and... | place: Denmark: Kongens Lyngby | collected 2014 | reverse complement strand
CGAGCGTCACCCTACTCGATGATGCGACCGTCGTTGTCGTAATCCTGGGTCAGCTTCTTGGCATAGTCCCGAAACTGCTCCCAGCTCCAGTCATCTTTCGGATAATGCAGCCCGGTTTTATCAAAGAGCTCTTTGTTATACCAGATGCTTGTGACCTGGAAATGACTCGAAAGGCCGTACTGGATACCGCCGCGGGCGTATGCTTCCAAGGCAGCGGGAAAGAAGCGGTCCCGGTTAAACGTGGGATCGTTGTCCATAAATGAGTTCAAAGCGGTCGTGATCCCGGCCGTATAGTAGGTCAAAGCGGTGTCGGCATTGCTCATCCATACATCGACGATCTGACCTCCCAGCGCCATGCTGATCATTTTTTCTGGCATGTTGCCAGAAGTGACATGCATGAGTTCGATGCGAACGCCGAAATGGGAAGCCTCAAACTCATCTTTGACGGGCACCCAAATGTCTGTGTATTCGGATTGTTCACCCCAGAAAGCTATCGTGAGGCTGACCCCACCTTCCTCGGCGGCGCTTCCATGGACCAGTACGGCCAGCAGGACCAGACAGAGACTCATCTTCTTACATATGGAGCTCATCTTTCGTCCCCTTTCTTTGGTGTCAAGACTCTTGGTACGATACAGACTCGATTCAACAGAATTCGTATGGGTCCCTTGCTAATATCTGCAGATGATTATAAATCAGGTCTGTCACACCTAAACAGAGCACATGAAGGAAACACAAACAATAAACAGAATGTTAGATCGTAGGTAAAAAGAGGTCCATAAGACCGACCCGTGGGGATGCCGGCGGGTGGCGGTCTTTGCCTCGGCAGCCGTGAGGATCCCGCCGAAGATATTCCGCCGCAATGTAGGGAGGCATTGTCTATGTATCGTGCATTCGGAAGGCGTGTCGTGGTTGTTTTGTGGGCAACGATTTGCATTTTGCAGTCGGTGGGCTTAGGAGTCGGAGCCAAGACGACGGACATCGAGCTGTGGGTGCCAGCCAAACCGCTATGGCTCGATGAGGCCAAGGCCATGTTTGAGGAAGAGTATGCGGAGTATTGTGTCAACATCACTGCGCTCAATTGGAACACCATTGTGGAAAAGACCACGGTAGCCATTGCTGCCGGGGCGCCTCCGGATGTCTTTACCTACGGTACCGGCGGTGTGGTCAACTACGCGGCCATCGGAGTTCTCCAACCGGTGGATAAAATAGCTCCGCAGGAGCTGATCGAGGACATGTGGCCGGGCTTCTTGGAGCCGGCCATGTGGGAGGGTCAGCTCTACGGATTGCCCTTCTTAGGCGATACCGCCCATCTGCTTTATTCAGCAAACCGCTTCGAGGAATCCGGTCTGGATGTCAATCGGCCGCCTGTCACTTGGGAAGAGTTGGTGGCCATGGCGCGCAAAGCTGTGCGCCGGGATTCACAGGGCCGGATGACGGTGACCGGTTTTTATCTTCCCGTCAATGTCGGCAGCACTGAGCACGTTTTTGCCACCTTCTTACGCCAGCTCGGCGGACAACACTTCTCGGATGACGGCTCACAGGCCTTGTTTAACAGCCCTGAAGGGGTACAGGCCATGGAGTTTTACGTCAGTCTGATCCATGAGCATGCCATTGTCGAGATCGGTTCTCCCAGTGACGTCCTAACAGGGAGCGCCGCCATGGCTTGGACGGGCGGTCCGTCGAGTATCGTGCGCATGCGAGGGCTCGACCCGGAGTTGGCCCTCAATGTGAGAGGTGCCGCTCTGCCGTGGTTTAAGCACCGGCTCTATTTCACCGGAGGCCAGACCTTCATGATCCCCGTAGGGGCCAAAGAGCCCAAGGGCGCGGCGGAGTTGATCAACTTCCTGACTGGTCCGAAGGTAGCGCCTATCGCCGCCGAGGCGGGCAATTTCTTCCCGCGACAGTCCTTATTGCGAACCGTCTACTCAAAAGCCGATCCCGATCTGCGCACGATTATCGCCGCCATGGAGTTTGCGGCTACCAGTCCGCCGCATCCGCAGTGGGTGAAGACCATCCCCGAGATGCAGACACAGATCATGCGCGCTTTGAGACGTGAAACAACGCCCAAAGAAGCCGTCGATACGCTGACGCGCATCGTTAACGGCTTCATCGCCGAGGCGGCGAACTAGCCGCCTTCGGCCAAGGCTTGAGCAGCGATTGGAGGCCGATACGGAAATGTCACTCAAAGAACAGGTCAAGAACTACGCATACGAGCTGGGAGCGGATCTCATAGGTTTCGGAGGCATCGAGCGTTGCAAGCACGCTCCGATCATGATGAGTCCGCAGGGACTGCTGCCCGGAGCCAAGACCGTGATCGTGATGGGCATACATCATCCGGACGCCTGTGTGGAACTGGGCGGTGAAACCCATCCGCAGGACTCCGGTCCTTATACCGTTCAGTACATGATGAACACTCGCTTGGATGAGATGTCCTATCGCATGGCTACCTTCCTGGAGAAGGCCGGATACGGTGCCATCCCCATAGTCTCGAGCAACATTTGGCGTTACAAACAGTACAAAGAGCTGAACGCCGTGTTTGCCCCGGATGTCAGCCACATCTACATGGCCGTGGTAGCTGGCCTGTCTGACATCGGTTACAACGGTATATCACTCACTCCCGAGTACGGACCGAGAAATCGGTTTGTGACCGTCATCACCGACGCCGAGATCGAAGAGGACCCGCTCATTCCTCCCGGCACGGTATGCGACAACTGCATGCTCTGCCGTCAGCACTGCCCCGCGGAGGCTTTGAGCAAAGAGATCGACGGGGAGAAGGTACTGAAGATCGGGCCCTATGAGTACCGTTTCCCCAACAAGAACCTGTGGCGCTGTGCCTGGGGAGAGCATTTTGACGTCGATCTGGATCTGCCCATCCCGGATGTGGTCACTGAGGAAGTCATCTTGGATGTGATCGCCAAACACGGGTTGCGCCGCGGCGAGATGGGTCAGTGTCTCAAGTTCTGTGTGCCCAGACAGCTGCGCACGTTCGACCGCGGTTACTCAAAATCGCCGGTGCGCAAGCTGGCGGCAACCCTTGATCAATCCATAGCGCCCCGCAAGTTGATCGACCGCTTGTTGGCCAAGCCTTTTGCCATGGGATGTGACGAGGTGGTCGTCGTCTCCGCCGAGGAGCTGGCCCAAAGAGGAGTCGATCTGGAAAAACAGTTGCCGGGAGCCAAGAGCGCCGTAACCATCGTCATGAATGCTCCAAAAAGCGGTGACAACGCTCAGTTCCGCTTGGGTGCCACACACCTTGTGGATTTTGCCTGTTTTGACCTTACCCGCGCCCTGGAGGATCTGGGCTTCCGTTCAGTGATGACCATCGAGCGGCACGGGACAAGGGTCAGCGATTCCGAAGGCCCGAACATCACCGGCCGCGTCCTGGCGGGATTCTCGGATCCGGCCCAACGCGAGGTGATCGCCAACACCGTCGTGACCCGGATGGCCATTCCTTCGCAACGCCGGGGCAGCTGTCCGACGCCTGTCAGAATTGACGTAGGCGATGCCCAGGCCGATTTGACCGGCAGTCTGGAGAGCTTCGCCCGCTCTTTGGGGGCTGATCTGTTCGGTGTCGCTCCCGTGAGCAGATTTGCCGAGCTGGCCGAGGATCTGCGCCCGGTCTTCGACGGTGAGGAGTTGCTGGATGCTCTCGATAAATCGACGCGCTTTACACCTTGGGTGCCCGAGATATCAGCGCGCAAGCGCACCCTCAGAGTGCCGGAGGACTATCTTGCCGATGCTAAGTCGGTGATCGTCTTTGGACTGCGGCTGCACCGGGAAGTCGTCCGTCAAGCGACCAAGCCTCCGGCGGAAGCCGTCGGGCCGTACGCTTTTCAGACCTACGTCACCAACTGGGTTGGGGCACACATCGGCGCCCGTCTGGTGAAACGCCTCGAGGAGTTGGGTTACAAAGGGGTCATAGTGACCGATCTGATGGGCACGGCATCCGTGACGGCCAATCCGCGGGGTCCGCAGCCTGACCTGCGCTCCAACCGTTTTGCCGCTTTGGCCGCCGGATTGGGTTATCTGACCGATGCCGGACATATCGCCACTCCGCAGTTCGGGATCAGACAGCGCTTCATCGCCATCGTCACCGATGCCGCCCTAAAGGCCTCACCGCTGTATAGGGTGAGCGAAAACGAGCGGTTATGCGAAGATTGCGCTCATCCGTGTGTCAACAAGTGCCCCACCAATGCCTTAGCCGGACGGCAGATTCTTCTGCGCTGTGAGGATCAAGCCTATCGCTTCATACCCACGGACGGCAAACGCTGTGATTGGGCCAAACGCTATGTCGTGGCCGGAGACAGCGGTTTTAAGTATCTCGGATCCCAACTCGATATTGTGCCTGGCGAAGAAGTGACAGCTGAAGACCTGGCCGATGCCTTGCGGCAACACGATCCGATCATCAAGTATCGGCCAGTGGTCGCCGAACCGTGCGTGATCATGTGTCCGTATGTCGATGAGCAGCTCAAGGCGCAATCCTTGGCCATGTAGTCTGGGCCGAAGCGGAGTAGGAAAAAAGCGCATAAGGAGGATGCGTCCGTGAACGGGGACACTCGCCGGTGGAGCATGTTGTTGGGGCTGATTCTATGTACAATGCTGGTTGTGGTCGGCACGGCAGACGCTGAAAAGGTGAAGCTTGAGGTCTATGTCCGGGCTCCGGGCATAGCGGGCGGTACTGCCGCCGAGACGGAGTGGGAAAACCAGATGTATGCTGAGTTTGAGAAGCAGCATCCCAACATCAAGCTCGAATTGATCACTCCCGTCGGCAGCGCCGGATTCCTGGAGAAACTGATCACTCTGTGGGCCGTGGGCCAGCCCCCGGATGTGTGGGATCACGGCGGCTTTGTGGCCAGCTACATCGAACAAGGCTGGCTGCTGGATCTGTCACCTTTCGTTCGTCGGGAGCCCAATTTGGAGCGGGACTTCTTCCCGGGCGCCTGGCGGGCCTATCAGCAGGACGGGCGCATGTGGGGCATGCCACATGTCTCCATGTCCTCTTTGATCTGGTATAACGTCGACTTCTTTGAGCAGGCGGGATTGCCTCTGCTTCCCGTCGATTGGGACGATCCTTCGTGGACTTGGGATGCCATGGAAGATTATGCTAAGAAGCTGACGAAGCTCACCCCCGACGGACGATTTGAGACGGCGGGTGTCTCCATCGGCTTGAACGGCAACATAGAAAGCCCGATGTTCGCCAATCTGTGGGGCGGCGACTGGTTTGACGAGGAAACCCACAGAACTGGGATCCCGAACAAGAGTACCATAGCCAGCCCCGAAAACATTCTGGCGTACGAGAAAGCGGTGGAGCTCATCCAGCGCTACGGGGGCAACGTTCCGGGCAACTACTCCGGTGGCAAGGTGGGTATGGCTCTTCGCACGCCGCTGAATATCGCCGCCACGGCGCAGCAGAACGCCTTCTTCTGCAAATGGGCCTTGGCACCCATCCCGGTCGGCACTCACCGGGCAGCGGCGCTGTATACGGATCCGTGGATGATCAGCAGTCAGACCAAGCATCCTGAGGAGGCCTGGTTGTTCGTCAAGTATATGACCAGTGCTGAAGTGATGAAAAGCTATACCGCCTTCGGCTTCGGTCTGGCGCCGGTGGCCAGAAGATCGGCCATCAAAGGTTATATCGACAGATTGGTTGACGCCTCGGGCGTCCAGGACTTCAATCAGATTCTGTCCGTGTTGACAGGTGGACAAGTCTACGGACGGGAAGTGTACGATCACACCATCGTCGGCTGGGCGGATATCCGCAGAGTGACGATGGAAGAGTTTCCGCAGATGGTCAGGGGAACCAAAAGCGTCCAGGCGGCTTTGTTAAGCTCTCACGACGCCATTACGGCCATTATAAACGAGCGGAAACGCCAGGAATGATCGTTTGTGAACAAAAAGACGACACTTGCGATATTGGCAGGTTTGTCACCCTTTAACGGAGAGGAGAGCCGTATGCTGATCACGTGTAAGTCGAAAAAAAACCTGTGGGCCTTTGTTTTCACTGTGCTTTTGCTTTCAACTCTTCATCCGGCACTTGCTTCCGAAAAGATCAAGGTGATCATGAACGGGAACATGGCCGGATTGCTTGAAGAAGGATTTGCGGCTTTCAACGAGGCCACGGGGATAGAAGTAGAAGTCGTCGCCGTAACCAACTGGAACGACATGAGAGAGAAGCTGCCGGTCCTGGTCATCGGCGGTGTCGGGCCGGATGTGGTCTATCACGATGACAAGACGCAATCGGAGTTCTATCATCGGGGTATCGTCCAGCCCATTGAGCGTTTTGTACAACGGGATCGGCTCAACTTGCGCATGTGGCCGGATCCGGTCATCAATGCCTATCGCTACGACGGACAGCTCTACTCACTGCCGACGGCCTTGAGCAATTGGGTCGTTTTCTACAACGTCGACATCATGCACGCTTCCGGTTTGGATTCCTTGCCCACCGACTGGAACGGCGATGCGTTTACCTTTGAGGACGTGCTCGCCATGGCGAAAACGCTGACGCGCGACATCAACGGTGACGGCCAGATAGACCAATACGGTCTCAGCAGCTTCATGGGCGCGGGCAGTCTGGAAGCCATCCATCTGTGGGAGGTTGACTGGTTCAACGACAGCCAGACGGAGTTTATCGGTCACAGGCCTGAGAACCTTGCTGCCATCACGGAGCTGAGAAGTCTCTATGAGGCGGGAGTGATGGGGGGCAGCTGGAGTCAGGGCACGGCGGCCATCATGCCTCAGCAGCCGTATTGTCTGAACACGCTGGCGACGACCATGAGCACCAGCGGCCTTTTCAGCTGGTCTCTCGGAGTGCTTCCCAAGGCCGTCAGTCGGCGAACACAACCGGGTTTCCACTCTCTGGGTATGGTAGTCGATGCGGCCAATCCCGAGGGAGCGTGGCAGTTCATCAAGTACATGGCTACCGACTCCGTGGGCTCAGTGCTTTTTGCCAGGGCGGAGAACAGGACACCCCTTTCACCGCGGGCCATCGTCGATTTCAACCGCCGGTGGGAGACGCTGAATCCGGGGATGAACGCCATGGTCTTCACTACCGGTTTTGAGCACATCTTGCGAGCTAACTGGTTCGGTCTGCCGCGGGATATTTACGACACGATCGGCAGCACGATGCAGAGGATCATGCGCATGCAGCAAGATCCCAAGAGCGCCATGGACGCTCTGAAGCCCGTGCTCGACAATAGACTGAGAGAGATACGGGACACTCTGCGCAAGATCTGAGGGCATCGGAAGATCGGAAACGAAGAAAGGGATAGAAAAATCCAAACGAAGAAGGGACGCCCCATCATCGGTGCGTCCCCTCTTTTTTCCTTTTACGAGGCTAAGGCCGCCTGACAGCGATCCACCACTCTTGTGGCAGCCTCCCGGATGAACGACCAGGGACTTTTCAAATGCTCTTCAGCGATGCCGATCGCTTCTTTGTCACCGCAGAGCACCAGGGTGTAGGCGGCAATCAGATCGACGCTCCAGCGCACGGTCTGGGGTATGGCATACCCTTGGCCTATATCGTTCCTGGCGAGAAGCTTGCGCACGCTGTCGCAGACCAGAGTCTTTTCGTCGGCATCCAGACGATCCGCCACGGCGGCGAAGTAATGAAGGATGTGCAGCATATTGGGCACGACCTGCTCTTTGGGCAAAGAATCAGCCAGAAGGCCGACGGCAGCCGTGTGGCCCAGAAACTTCAAGCAGATCAAGGAGGCTATCCAACGCTCGGACGTGCCGCCGCGGACAACCACACCGTCAAGAGCCAGCCGATCGTCATCACGGCGTTCAATGGCCTTGACCAGCCAGGGGACTCCAGCATCCTCGCCGAGCAGGGCCAACCCGATGGCTGCGCCTCGTTTCTGGGTCTCGGGGGCCTCGCTTTTCAAAACGTCGAGCAGCGGCGGAATGCTGTCTTCACCGCTCTGCCACAGCCACCAAAGCGCTCTTCCCTCCTCTTTTGTGCCCAAAGCGGCCACCAGTTGTGCCAGCTCCTCGGGCGTGCGTTTCGAACAGACCTCCCAGGTTTCGCCGTCTCTTTGCACACCGGGTGGCAGAACCCAAGGCCGCGATTTCCGGCTCAAGTCTTCAGCCGCTAAAACACCCCGGGCGATCAAGGCCCGCTGAAGCTTCTTGATATCCAATTGACGAGGCTGACACTGCTGTTGGCAGGCCAGTCCGGCGGCGGTACCGGCCACTTCGCCTACCTTGAGGATATCCCGCTGCATGCGGAGAGCCTGTCCGGCATCGTGATCTTGTGACAAAGCCCGACAGCCGATCAAAAGGCCGTCCACGCCTTTGGGCAAAAAGGAGCGGTAGGGCACATCGCAGCCAACGTCGAGCAGCCACTGACCCAACACCTCACTCCAGATCTGTCCGGTCAGGCTTTCGTTAGCCATGTCGAGAGCGTGAGTGTCATAGTGGGAGTAGCAACGCATCGCCACATCGGGGAAGCGCCGGTCAAAGATCATGTCTTCCAGGGTGAGCGTGTAGTCGCCGTGGATGTAGGGCCCTTCGCGAAGGCCAATCAGCGGAGCGCTGGCCAAAAGGGCATCGGCCCACGGCGGACGACGATTCTGCCAGCGGGGATGATCCGGCCATAAAAGAGCCCGGGAGTGGATATAAGAGCGGGAGATGTCCCAGCTGCTGGTGGCATCCACCCAACCGGCATCGAAGTTGCCGAAGGCCAGTTTTCCGGTCTGCGGATGGATGTATCTGGGTACCAGGGAGTAGGCGTGCATGATTCCGTCCCAGTCGCGCCCTTTGGTGTAGGGGACTCCGGCCAGAATACAGATATCGCCGTCGCCCGTGGCATCCACGGTGACTTTGGCTTTCACCTCCACCGTCGATCCCGGTGTTTCAAAGATGACTCCTGACACCCGCCAGCCTTCGAGGATCACATCAACAGCCAGGGCGTGATAGAGGATCTCCACCCCGGCCTCGGTCAACATCTCGGTCATGGCCATTCTTTTGGCTTCGGGATGGAAACCGACGACCTCGCCGCCAAGCAGTTGTTGTATCTGTCCTGTTCGGCGGTCAATCTCTTCTTGTACGCCACCGCGACTGCCCCTGTAGTATGAATGGACCGCAGAGCGGGTGGCGGCACCGCCTACGGCCCCGTCGCGTTCTGCGAGCATGACTCGTGCGCCTTGCGCAGCGGCAGCTAACGCCGCGGTCACTCCGCCGGTTCCGGCTCCGACTACCAATACGTCAGTCTCAAATCTCATGCGCGGCACCTCCTCAATTGGCGGTCGATTATTCTGCTGCAGACTGATCCGAGACGGCCGCTATATAGCGAGCTACGGCTTCACCCATCAACATGCGATTGAGAACGTGCGTAGTATCATCGGTTGAGGCGCGCCGATAACCTGGCAACCACGGACCGGCCAGGATCAAACCGGGCCAAACGGCAGCTTGGAGCTCTCCGGCCCGCAGATTAACGGGGACCACCTTATCGTTTTGACGAGTCAACCAGTGACCGATCGGCGTGGGATCGTCCTTGAGAGCGGCCTCCTTGATGACAAAAGAGGGTTGATACCACTCATCGTCAGCGATGTACAACAGACGGCAATCCCGCAGCTCGGGGACCTGGGTTTTCAACCGGCCCAACAGGCTCTTCAGTTTCTCGGAAAACCGGGCTTCTCTTTCGGAATAGGCGCTCCGGGCCAACTCAACGTCGATCTGCGCCAAGTCCTTTTCCAGCGGCCGGATCAACACTTCGCCCAGATCGGGACCCAGATCCGTACGCATTTCTTGGCTGACCTCAGAACCGTTGACGATCACGGTCCGGGTCACGCCTGTCGGCGGACAGTCCTCGCGCAGATCATGGGCCACCAGGCGCCCGGCGTCATCAGTCTCCACCACCCAGGAGGCTGCCAGATGCAGATAGCCCTCTTTGGCCCCGACGGTGATGCCGCTCACCTGATCGCCTTGGGTATCGACCCGCACGGGCCAGCCGTGGAAGAGCACATCCACGCCTGCCTGCTCCGCCCATCTGTCGAAGATCAACTCAGCGATGGGCGCCTGTATTGTTCGGTCCGCAAAGGCGGAATGGTGGGTCAACTCCTCTTTCAATCTGGCTGCCAAAGGCGAGTGATCTTTCGCCTCATCCAGCTGCAGATGTACTCTCCGGGCGCGGCCGATCTCCCAACCCAGAGTGCCTCGACGTTCGACGATGACCACCTTATGTCCGCTCTCAGCGAGAGAGACTCCGGCCGCCAATCCGATCAGTCCTCCTCCGCTGATGGCCACGTCGTAACGCTCCGAAGGCTGGGTCTGTCTTTCGCGGTCGGTACTTGCGTTCATCCGGACCACTCCTTTCAAAAAATCACATCGGGCGGTGCGTTAACGTTTACGCATCAAAGCCAAAAAAGCGTCGTTTTCTTCTTGTAGGACAACGCGGGGAGCGTTCTTACCGTCCAATGCCGTGCGCATAATTCGGTTCTGCATATCTCTGAGCTCGAAAAACTGTGGATGAGGGGTCGCGGCATAGCCGTGTTCCATGGCTAAAGTGATGAACTCATGCGATGCGGGAATCTCCCGGACCCAGTCCCAGCGGATGCCGCGCGTGAATATGGGCAGGAAACCTTGAGCGTGGTTGATGCGATACTGCCGGTCGGGATGCATGATGTATTCGAACAGCTGCAGGGCGCTGTCACGGTTCTTCGAAGAAGACGCCAAAGACATGAAGTCGCCGATGATGTGTACGACGGGTACTTCTTTGTACGGTAGCAGGGCCACCCTCAAATACGGGGCTTCATCAGGATACCGGCGGAAAGGGGCTATGGAGTCTTTGCGCATGGCGCTTGAGCGGTTCAAGAATGTACCGGCAAATCCGCGGTCATTGATCCGATGGGTGTTGATCAGATCGACGTAGAAGGTGACTGCGCTGACGATGCGATCGTCAAGAAGGGTGATCGAGGCCAGCTCCTCACCAAAGGGATCGAGCCCGCATTGGAGGGTGAACGTTCTGAACCAGCCGCTTGGCGAATGGCTTGTATCGGCGACATGCAGACCGCTGCGCAGCAGGGTGCCGTCCGGATTGCGCAAGGTCAGTTTACGTCCGTAGGTGACAAGGTCGTCCCAGCTCTCTGGTGGCTGATCCTTGCTGAGACCGACCTCTTCGAAGACCTCTGTGTGATAAACAAGCGATTCTATGGTGAGGCCGTACCAGGCCATGCCCACCAGTTGGCCTTTGTAGCGAGCTATGTCATAGACAACCGGGATAATGTCTTTTGTGAAGTCCCATTTCTGCACGATATCATCCAGGGGGGCCATGAGCCCTTGCTCGGCAAGAGCACCTAGGGCAGCGGTGCCATGAGTGAAAAGATCAGGCATCACTCCGGCGGCATAGGCCACATAAAGCTCTTCGACACCCCATCCGATTCCTTTGCTTTCGACTGTGATCCCCGTCTCTTCCGTGAATTCCTGCAGGATCTCCGTAAGCCACGGCTGAGTGGCCGACTGAGTCCAAAGCGACACTTCGCTACTGTGGGCGACCACCAAAAAAACGGGCAGTGTCAATCCAAGAAAGATGATCACGACAGCTGTGCGCTTCACGGTTTCTCCTCCTTGACGCCTTGTCTTCTTTTCACATCTGACGTTCACGCTCCTTCATCATCTTCCTTTATTGCCATGTGGAAATCATCACATATCGTGCAGAGAGTGGCTTAGATGACAAATGTTAATCACTGTCGTTTGAAGGATCAAGGATGTTCCAAACACCGTAATGGGAATCACAATTGAATTACAATGATCCTCTAAATTTGTATGACTGTCGGGGATATGATGGATGGATCAGTGTGCTAATAACTGGGGCAGGATTTATAATCCGAGGCAGGTGAGAATAAGTGTCTTGGTGAATTATGTTTGTTAAAAAAGCAGGTTCGTTGTGCTGAGGGGCCTTGGCATTCCTTTTTTCAGCGGCCCGTTGCATTAGGCGGCTGGAAGCGTGTGCGTGAAGGACCGTTGATATGAGGATTTGCCCTGATCCGGCAGCAACATCGGAAAAGAGGTGCAGGATGTGTTGAATCGACAGACGGTTGTTCTATCCTTGGTCCTTGCCGTTGCTCTGATTGTCTCGCTTCCCTGTCTTGGCGCAGCGCCGGTGAAAATTACGCATTTGAGTTCGGCTTCGCACAGTGAATCATGGCAGGATTTCCTGCGTGAGATGAAAGCTCCCTTCGAACAAGAGAATCCTGGGATCGAGATTGAGATTATCACGGATGCCAAGCCGGATGAGAAGTTTCTCGTGATGGCTGCCGGCGGTATTGCACCGGATGTTTTGGATCTGGTCACTCAGGTCACTGCTCCGCTGATTGCGCAGGACATGTTCATGGATCTGAACAAGTTCCTGGATCCTCAAACGAGGAATCTGATTCCTCCGGCGATGCTGAATGCTTTGACCACACCGAGCGGTCTTCTTTTCATGTTGCCGGTGGAGGTTTATTCCATCGTCACCTGGTACAACCTTGACATGATACGTCAGGCGGGGTTGACGCCTCCGGCGGAACTCAAACCGGAAGAGTGGACTTGGGAGCGGATGCGGGAATACGGACGTAAGCTCACGGTCGACTCTGACGGGGACGGAGTGGCCGAGATCTGGGGCCTGGATCGGATGAGATCCCGACCGTATATTCAAACCGTCCAAGCCGGTAGCAACTTCTTCGATCGCGACATATTCCCGACAAAAAGCCTATTGCTGAGCGAACCCGTGGTCACGGCCATCGAGTTCATCGAGAAGTTGATCTGGCAAGATCGGGTGACGCAGCCGGCGACCGTCGGCGGCAATACGTATCTCTACCATAACCGTGCTGCCATTGACGTTGTCGACGGTCCGGGGATTATCGGGACGCGCATGAAGGGCGTGCCCTTTGAGTGGGACGTGGCCCTCCAGCCATATGGGCCGGTCAATAATGCCACCAACGTTTCCTTGAACGGATTCCAGATCAGCGCTCAGACGAAAAACCCCGAGGCGGCATGGAAGTGGGTCAAGTTCGTTGGCACCACGGAAAGGGCTCAGCGGAGCATGGCTACTCATACCGGGCGTCTGCCCATGCTGGCCAGGGTGGCCCGCACTTGGAACACTTGTGTACCGGATCTGCCTCCCAACTGGATGGCTTTCTTTGAGCAGTCCGTGCATCCCGATAACGTTTTCCTGAAGGAGGGGCTGGTGACTGACGCTCGCATCACCAACACGCTGAACAACCAGTTGATGAGAGTTTGGCGCGGCGAGGTTTCGGCTCGCGTCGCTCTTGAGGAGGCAGATCGAATCATCACGGCTTTGTTTGCCGAGGCCGAATCCGCTCGGTAGGCAGCACGGCTTTCTTCCGGGCAACTCAGTGAGCGAAATGAGGGGGCGTTCCAGAGAGTCTCTGGGCGGCCCCCTTTTGCTATGTGTGCGCCCGGCATGGGGCGTTTACTTGGGAGTGAAAGCCTCCTGCAGGCCCGATGAGGGAACTGCTAGCTGGACGGCAAGGGTGTCCATCGTGAGGTGGAGTCTAAGGAAGCCGCAGGCAAAGCGCCGGTCTGACGAACAGTAATCGCATAGGAGGCGTCCGCACTGAGTGAGAGATAAGACATATCTCTTCAAAGCCCCATACGGAAAGCGCGGTCTTATATGCGGCGGGCATAGGCGTGAAGGTAGATGCGCATTACCCGAGGAGGTCTGTCGATCTCCCACGGGCTACTGTCGTCGTTAGGCGGTGGGATGGATCGACGGAAGTCAACGGACGGCATAGTGCTCGAGTTGGCCGAAGGCCGAAACATTCAGTGCCGGATGGAAGCCTTGAGTGTCGATGACGGAGGAGGCGCAGACCAAGGTGGTGGGACAGTGTCCCGGCTGAGAGGCCAAAAGCCCGCCCCGAAGATAGCGAGCCTTGCGTCGCGTCAGGACCAATAAGGGGACAGCCGGAGTCGACGGCAGGGCCGTCGATGAGCTGCTTCCGTACCTACATAAGGAATGGCCTCGAATCAAGGAAGAACTGCTGAAAGGAACGTACAGGCCGGCTTCCGTGCGTACGGTAGAGAGACCGAAGCCCAGAGGTAACGGAAGCCCGTGTGTTGGGCATTGCGCCTCTACGCGGTTGGGGTAACAGCTCCCGGTTTGTGCAGGTAGAGAACCTCTTCGAGGAGCTTGACTGTCGGATTCGCCGGAGACTGCGATGCCTCATTCGGCGCCAATGGAAACGCCCCTACACCCGGGCTCGCAACCTGATCGCACGCCGACTGACGGCCCGGGCATGGCAGTCAGCCACAAACGGACGAGGCCCCCGGTGGAATGCAGGAGCCTCACATCTGAGCGAAGCCGTGAAGGAATCCTTCTTCTGTGCACTTGGACTCGTGTCGCTGCTTGATCAACATCGAGGCTTCCGGAAGCGCTACATGAACCGCCGCGCTACGGAGCGATTCCGCCTCCTACCCCCTACCCGATCTCATCGTCTTTGATGGTCGTAATAGACTAATCGTCTACAGATTTGTATATGAACGCGAGGATGAGGACCTTAAGCGGAGAATCTAGGTCATTAACGGATCAAGAGTCTGCAATAAACGAAAAGGAGCTGCAAAGGGAGGTTTGACGATGAGTCATAGAGTCGGATGGCCGTTATTCATTATCACCCTGGTCTGCTGTCTCACATCCGTTACACTGGCGGCGCAGCAGAAGGTGGTCCTTGAGTACTACACTTGGGGCAGCGATATCCAGACCATAGAAAACGAACAGTACCTGTTTTCTTATTTCACGAAACGCTATCCGCACATTGAGATCAAAGTCAGTGCCACTGGTAGCATAGCTTCACATAACGAGAAAATCACCGTTCAGCATGCGGCGGGTATCGCACCGGATCTTTATACCATCAGCGGCAGTGCCGGTCATACTTCGATGTTCTTTGACACAGGCATGGTTCTCGATCTGACCGAGCTGGCCAGGCGAGACAGAATCGATTTTGACCGTTTCATACCCGGGGCCTGGGCCTATACATGGCGTAACGGCAAGCTGTGGGCCTTTCCTCGGGCCACTAAAGGCACGGCATATGCCACCGGGGTCCTTGTGTACAACAGGAAGCTATTTGACGAGGCCGGATTGCGTTACCCGTGGCAAGGTTGGACCTTTGATGATTTGGTCAACACGGCGAAAAAACTGACCAGATCGGTCAGCGGTGGCCCCGAGCCGGACGTGTGGGGAGCGGCATTTGAGGCGACGGGCTGGTATCGTCATGTCTGGAGCAACGGAGGGGAGTTACTTAACGAGAGCGAAACCGAGATTCTGCTCAACACTCCGGAGGCCATCGAGGCTTTAGAGTGGTACTCAAAATGGCCCAATGAATTCGGCATCGTGGGTGGATCGTTTGAAAGAGGGACGGCAGGCATGGCCTACAAGTCGACCGGGGGCTTCTTACGCGTCGCTCCTGCCGGGTTGGATTGGACGTTTGCCGAGACTCCTCGCGGTCCTCGGTCCGAACGCTCCTACACCATGGGAGGCTGTAATGTAGTGGCCATCTCCAGCCAGACCAAACACCCGGAGGAAGCATGGGAAGTCCTCAAGTTCTTGGTTTCCGAAGAGAACCAGGAAAGAGAGGTTTTTGAGCTCGGAGCGGGAACCGCGCTGTTGCGCTCAGTGGCTTTTGATCGGCGGCATGTGTATCGCGAGGGGCCGCCGTACGATCTGACACCTATTCTGTTACAAGCCACCAAATCAGAACCTCAGGCCCCGGGTTGGGCCGAGGCCAAAGCGGCCATCAATGCGGCGTTAACCCCGGTTTGGCGAGGAGAAAAAAGTGTCCGTGTAGCCATTGAAGAAGTGTTGCCCACGGCTACGGCCATGTTGCGATCAGCGAAGTGATTAGGCCGGCGTGCCATATGTGAAGAAAAAACCGTTTTGACCGTGTCTTTTGAGTCCGAGATTATCCTTTCTGTCTGCGGGGACTCAACTTGACTGATGCCCCCACCCGATCCAGCGCCTTCTGCCGCAACGGGGTGGGGGTTGTCATTGCGTAAGAAGAGCTCAGACTCAGGCATGGCCGGGATCCCATACGGTGTTGCGGGTTATGGTCGACGGTTCAGCGAGCAAGGTCTGAAGACTATGTACGCGTTGGCCACTGCTTCGAGTCTTGCGTGGAGCTTTCGGCGCTCCCGTTCCGAACAAATGGCAGGCGCGCCACTGAGTCATCCTCATGCACCGCTGGATATTCATCATCAAAGAGCATCGGTTTCCAGGCTTCACGCTAGTTCCATCCGATGTAGGAGGCAAGCATGCCAAGAAAGATGTGGCTGCGCACACGTTCTTAAGTCCGGTGGTGGATAGTGCGGATCTTCAGATCAATGGACTTGAGGGTACGAAAGGTTCTCTCAGCGCCTTTCATAGCTCAAAACGGCCTCTTCTGAGGTCATCTTCTTTGCGGGCACACTGGCGCGGATAGCGTATATGCCATCAAGGGCGATCTCTCGCCCGCTCGCAACATGCTTCCGGCAGCAGCTGCGTCAATCGCGTTGACCCCCTAGTACATTGGA
>LSQX01199324.1_pt3 | contig 16500 bp, 6 predicted proteins | sample 654561 | NCBI WGS metagenome assembly LSQX01 (sample SAMN04489861, study PRJNA283612) | anaerobic digester metagenome | isolation source: 4 biogas reactors fed with cattle manure at either 37C or 55C with and... | place: Denmark: Kongens Lyngby | collected 2014 | reverse complement strand
GCTGATACCAGGAAGTGGCCTGAGCCTACGGCCGGGTCGCAGATCTTCAGGCTGTTCACAATGGCATTGGCTTCCTGCTGGTTGTCAATTTTATTGTAAAGCTGGTCCAGATTCTCACATTCCCAGCCCTTGACGTCATTAAACTTTTGTATCACCGCCCGGCGAATGGTTTCGCGGCTCATAAACATGGTGACGAAGCCGGGAGTGAAGAACGAGCCGTCGCGGTAACCGTTTATTTTCTCGAAGATCAGCCCCAGCACCGAGGCATTGATCAGGGTTTTATTGTCTTCCTGAATTTCTTCTGAGCCTTCACTGCTGAAATCATACGCGTCAAGAAACTCAAAAAGGTAGGTCAGTGTGGGCAGGCTGCCGCTTCGCTTTTTTCCCTGCTGGTCTTTAAGAACTGTATTTGCCAATATCGGCAGAAATTTGTCATCGCGCAGGTTGCTTACCAGCAAAGTGGTATGCTCGAGCTCAGTAGGCTCAAAAAGAGAACTGTTGAGGTAAGGCACCTTTTCGAAAAATGGCCTAACATCTGCATTCCTTTCTTCTTTGCGGCGCGCCAGCACCTGGAAGAACAGGGTGTTAAGGTCGTCGTAACTCTTAATTTTGTCATGGTTCAAGAAACTGTATTCCTTGTCGCCCTTATGATAGGCCACCAGCTGAGCTTCGAGCAGTTTCAGAAATAAAAGACGGTTTATCCAGGTAATGCTTAATTCAAGGGCCACATTAAAGAGCCGTTCAACGTGGGTTTCACCGTATTCTCCCGGCTTATTGAGCCGTTGCATTTTGTCAAGGCTTTCTAACTGAATAATGACGTCTTCAATGATGGAAGCTGAATTGCGATGTCCTTCCCTTGCCCTGCCAATCAATTTTTTGCTGCCTTCCTTCGTTTCTTCCAGGCCAATAATGTGCAGGAGTTCACTGAAAAAACGCTTGTCGAGGGTGTTGCTGTCGTTAGCAAAGGGAAGCTTTAGCAAATGTTCAGGCGACAGAAGTTTGAAAAGGGCAATAAGCTTTACATCGTCCTTCCGATCCTGGTTTCGAACAATCTTTTCGAAATCACGAAAGTCAAAATAGGTGAGTTCAATCTCCTGCTCAAGGCTTTGTACAAAAGGTTCTGCTATTTCTTTATAAAAGAAGTCTGTAGTTTTTCCCGAAAGCCTGCCTTGCTCAAAGTCAGTAAACTGTTTGACCAAGGCTTTGTTTTGCGCAAAAAGTTTTTCGAAAAGACCACCGTCAAAAATAAACCATTCAAAGATATTTGTTGCTGCCAGGTGCCTGATGTTCAGGTTCTTTAATGTAATCCGCTCCCTGAGGTAGTAAAGCAAAAGTTCATGAAAAGCCTTGACATTAATTTTTTCAGGGCTCAGCATCTCGGCCCGCTTGCCGGGTTTCTTGGCTTCAATAATAACTCCAACCGGACTTCCTGAGTTGTTGCCGTTATGAATAACAAGATCATTGCGGCCTTTGGTATTAATGTAATGTTCGGAGTCGTACCAGGTTTTTTTCAGAAAATCGGTAACCAGGTTTTTATGAAACTCTTCCGACTCGGCTTCATTGCAGCGTTCAAGCAATTGAATCAGGTTATCCTTAAACCGTTCAACATCCTTCCGGTTGGGTTTTAACTTCAGATAGGCTTTGTTTAGGGCTTTTCTTGGCTTCTGGCATTTTACTTGCATTCCTCTTTATTGAATTTGCTGCTCAAGTTACGGAGTTTTTTTAATCCAATAATACCAATCATTGTATTAAAATAGACTTTTTTATTTCTTAAAAAAAATCGAATTTTTTATTAAGCTTCGGTTTCTTTTTGTTTCCTGTAAAAAAGAACACTCATCAGGGCCGATGCCACGATGAGCTGCAGCCACGAAATGCTGATGACAGCCACTTCAAAAAAGTACTCGCGCTGAATGCCGTGGACCGCCGTGATGAGCCCCAGTGCCAGCAGGGCCAGGGGGAAACCCGCAAAAAGGGTGACCCTGAGGCTTCTCATCAGGCCTTGCTTCCCCCCGAAAACAGGCGACAGGGCAAAAAATGACAGGGTCATCAGCAGGAAGCCCAGCTCCTCGAGCACGATGAACACCCCGTGGGGATTGAACTGTGTGAGCAGGGCGATGCCGTCGGTTTCGCCCCTGAGCAGGCTGGGCTGGATCACGCTCAGCTGAAGGAAGTAATTGGTGACCAGCACCCCGGCCGAAAGCAAGGCAAAAGCAAAGCCGATCTGGCTGAAAAGTTTTTTCCGCTCTCCGGCGTAATGATGGACACAGATCACCAGCACCAGGGCTAGCAGGAAAACCACCATGGCCGGAACCATCCAGTAATAGTCGCGCGGAAACCTGGAGGCGATGTCCAGGTAAGGATACTCGAAGCACCCCCCCGGACAGAAGGGGCCCGAGAGGGGAGGAGTGAGCACCGCCGTGACAAAGGTGCCCAGCGTGACTACTGCCGTCAGCAAGGCAATCCGGAAGCTGAAATGGATGAGGAAAGGACCTTCGTTATCTGGTTTTAACCCGGCAGTATCCATTTTTCAAAAGCCTTTATTCTGGGAAAAGAAATCCGTTTTAGAACACTTACTAAGAATAAAACAGTTTGACAACATGCAAATGTATAGAATAATATTGACCAACCAAATGACCTTGCTCTGGAATTTCAGGCATCTTTTTTTTGGAATTTGGCGTGCAATCAATAAAGCAAGCAAGGTTTTTACCCGGTTAAGCCTGGTGGAAAAAGGAACAGGGATAATTCGAAAGATCACTCCCCGTGACCTGTAACAGAACCCTTACTGACAGGGGCCTGGTTCATGGTTTAAACGTAGTTCAGACGTAGTTAACACGTAGTTAAGACGTAGTTAAGACGTGCATACACGTTTGAACTACGTTTTAACTACGTGTTATATTTGTGTTGTTTACGTTTTATCATAGAATTTGATTATATTTGTTTATGGATTTAAGTCAGTGAGAAACCATTAAAACCAATGTGTTATGGCATCAACAAAAGAAGGCCCTTTGGGCAATTTCAGCGGAAAAATTGGCAATGTAGTGGCCTATGAAATGTTTGGAAAAACGGTGATGCGGGGCCGTCCATCGGGCAAGCGCCGCCCGGCCCAGGGGGCGCTGAAGCAGGCGCAGAGCGATTTTTCGCGGGTGATGAAGGTGATGCAGGCCGCCAGGAGCGCGGTCAGGGTGGGTTTCAATCCCCAGGCCCTGGGCCGCAGCGCCTTTCATGCAGCCATGTCGGTCAACCTTGTAAACTATCGCAATTCCGCCAGTCCCGGCGACCTTCATTGGCTGGTGATCAGCCAGGGCGAGCGGGCTTGGGCCAAAGATGTGGTGTTGACGATCGAAGGTAATAAGGCGGTGGTGACCTGGGGCGATCCCGAGCCGGGCAAGCCTTACAACACCGGCGACCAAGTGATGTTGCTGGCCCTGAACGACAGCAACCTCGACAGTTCCGTCAACCTGCAGGCCGCCCAGCGCAAGGAAAAACGGGCTGAGCTTCAACTGCCCCCGGCTAAGGAAGGCGAAAACATCCTTGTATTCATGGCCTTCCACAACCCCATTGAGGCCTCCAGCCTAAAAAGCCTGGAGAATGTCTCGAACAGTATGTTGATCGGGAAGGCTTGAGATTAATACTGAGGAGTGTAGTTTAAGCAATCAGGCTTTTAAAGCAAAGCCAATCGCTGTGGCGTCTATGCAGGTGCCGTGACGGTGCTGTAGACCAAGCTGAATGTGTTAACACCTCCTCTGCGGTTTGGCGGGGGAGGGGTTTTGGGTTCAAGGTTTCAGGTTTCAGGTTCAGGGTTGTTATGCGAATTTTTGGCGAATTGACGCGAAGGGGAATGGTGGATTGGTTGATCAGCGGATTGGAAGATCAGTAAATAAAGTCAGGGCTTGACTTAAAGTCAAACACTGATTAAACAATATCATCAAAAAGGGAAAGGATTTTCGGTGTGAAGCAGACCAGGTAAAAAAAAATACCCATAATTTGGTATTGTTTGTGCCAGTTCGAACACTGACTTTTGTAGGGTAAAAACCTCAAATAGTTTTTTTTTTAATCCATTTCCTTATGAGACTTAAATTCTCCATTTTTTTATTGTACTTAAGCACGGTATTATTGACGAGTAACCTGAGCCGGGGAGCGTCGCGGCAACCGCAGGCAACCCGGGCTTCGCTGCAGGAGCAAATCACTATTCAAATGGATAAAGGAGGCCAGGGTCAAAAGGCTTCGGATAAGAATTCAGAGAAGTCTATTATTGGGCTTGAGGCCGATTTCAGCCAGGGGGTGCTTCCTGAGGGCTGGCAGATCAATGAGCTGGGCGATCCCGGATTCTCCTGGGGTTTTCAGGGCGACATGATTTGGATCATTAGCTATTATTACGAAGAAAACCACGTGGCCGGCGAGCTAATCAGTCCTGCCATTGACTGCAGTGAAATGGACCTGGTGCTGCTCGAAATGGATCAGAACTATTTTTTCTATCCATTCCCTGCCGGTATGACAGACGCCGAGATTCGATATAGTACGGATGGAGAAAACTGGAACACCTTTTATACATTTACCCAGAGCCAGGGAGGCTACGGAGAGCCCTTATTTGAATTGGATTTAACGGAGGTTGCCGCTGGTGAAAGCGAGTTTTACCTGAAGTTTTGGTTTGACGACCAGGACCATCTAAGGGCGTATTGGCAGATTTATTCATTGACTGTATATAATCCGACAATTCCAGAGATTCAAATTCAGCCCGATCTTTCCACCTGGGATTTTGGTACGGTGCTGTTGGAGGAATCCAGTCAAAGTCAGTCGATTACGGTAAAGAACGTGGGGAATGGTTCGTTGATGGTTCAGGCCCCTCAGTTGAGCGATGAGACCCACTTCTCCCTAATATACAATGAAGCAGATTTCCCTGCCGCGCTCGAGTTTCAGGACAGCATCAGCTTTGAGATGGTTTTCCACCCTCAAATTGGGGGTAGCCTTCAGGCTGAGATGAGTTTCATTTATGGGGAAGGTGCAGAGGAACAATATACCGCCACGCTAACAGGTATGGGTTACGATCCTACCATAACCAGTTTTCCGTGGACAGAGCATTTTAACCAATTTGAGTTTCCTGCTTTAGGCTGGCGTTATGTTCAGGGTGTGGAGGGTGCGTACTGGCAGGGTTCGGGGGTAGAATCTTATCCTGATGGACGCTCGGTCAGGTCGTATTTTGGACCCAGCTCAAATTACCAGGCCAATGAGTGGTTGTTGACGCCCCCGCTCGACCTTGACCATCCCGAGGCTGAGCTAATGTATTTTTTTGTGGCCAGTAACTTCCCGGCCGACAGCGTCTCGAATAAATTACAGGTTTGGGTATTGCCGGAACGTTACGACAATGTGGAAGACCTGGAAGCCAATGGTGAAATGATCGCTGAATTTTACGTGGATGAACCCTGGGAGCGAAAATCGGTTGACATCCGCAACTATGACGGGATAAAATATTTTGCTTTCAGGTATTATGTGAATATGACCGGGGGCTGGCGACTGGTGTATCTGGATAATTTGAACATAGAGGAATTGCAAAGCCACACCCTTACGATGTTGGAACCGGTTGGGGGAGGGAATGTTGTACCCGCTTCCGGGACTCATGAATATTTTGCCGGTGAACAGGTTAGCTTAAAAGCGGATACGGAATTAAGCTGGGGATGGGCTTTCGAAAAATGGGAGTTGAACGGCACTTTTTATGACGACCAGCCGGAAATCACTTTTACCATTGAAGAAGATACGGAGGTCCAGGCATTTTTCACGCCAGTATCGCCCATTACCCTTGAAATGCTTGCTGCGGATGGAGAAGGGATCACCTTGCCTGCTGTGGGTGAGTATGCTTACAAAGAGGAGTCGATATTGTCTGTCATGGCATATCCGGCGGATGGTTGGGTTTTTAGCCACTGGAAAAAGGACGGGGTTCAATACGCAACAGAAAACCCCTTGCTGGTCGCTATGGTAGAAGATCTTAACCTTCAGGCTGTATTTGAAGAAGGATCGGGTTACAGCATAACCTTCAATGTTCAGGACAGTCAGGGCAGTCCGGTAACGCAAGCCCAAATTCGTTTGAATGACATCCAAAATCCTGCGGGAGACTATTCTTTTGAGGGGCTTTTGACCGGAACCTACAGGTATTCTGTTTTGGCTGAAGGGTTCAAACCCGGAGGCGGAGAATTAAACCTGAGCAATCAAAATATTACGCACACCATCAGTCTTGAACAAGGATATGGAGCCGCCCATTCCATAACTTTTGAGGTTTCTGATGAAGAAGGCAATGCGATTGATGATGCTGTGATTATTATCAATGGATTTGCAGGCCTGACGGGTTCGTATACTTTCGATGCTTTTCCCAACGGGACTTATGCTTTTCTGGTTATCCGCAGCGATTACAGGCCCTATGAAGGGGAACTGGAAGTAGCAGGGAGTAATCAGAATATTCAAGTCCAAATGACCGAAGACGACCGACTTTTTTGGGAAGATTTTGCTAATAATACACAACCAGGAGGCTGGAGTATTGTCATACATGGGCAGGACAACCGAAAATGGGAGTTTGCTGAGGGTGCGGCAGCAATTCAGCCCAATCAGGATTTCTTTGTCAGTGCAAGTTTGGTTTCACCGGCCATTGACGTTTCAGAAGCCATTGCCCTGAGCCTGAAAATGGATCATTTTTACAATCCCTACACCCGTACAACGGGTGAGATCAGGATCAGTGAAGATGGAATGAACTGGCACCGTGCAAAGGTCTTCCGGGATGATGCCCAGGGTGATATTTTTATGGAAGAGGTTGATTATTACCTTACGGAGGATTTAGAAATTGGAGATAAAATCTTTTTCTCATTCACCTATTCGGCCCTTAATTCTTTGAACAGTTATTTCAATTGGAAGATTGATGAAATTGAGCTGTACAAGCCCTCCCCCTTTGCCTTTGAAGCCACGCGGGCCAGTGAGCATTTGTACCTGGAAGAAGGTGAGGCAGGAGCATTCAAACTCAGGATAAGAAACATCGGCGGTTTACCCGACATTTATACCCTGGAAAAGATTCATGGGACGTATGAATATGAGTTTGATGAGACAGTTGAACTGGTTGGGGGCAATCAATCGGTAATCAATATTTCGTTTGAAATGCCCGAGGGGCTGAATATGGGGACCCGCGACACGCTGATTATCAGGGTTGCCTCACAGTCAGAGCCGCAGTTGGTCCAGGAATTGACATTTATTAATGCAGCCATTGCCACGATAAAAGAGGATTACAAGGAGGACTTTGATATTGTGACCCTCCCGAACTTGCCCGGAGGTTGGTCAAAGATCAGAAATTCCACTAGCTTGAATGCCAATGTGGCAACAAACGCCAGTGATCCTTTCTCACAGCCGAATCTGGTACGAATGAATAACGCCACAGACATTGAGGCTGAGTTGGTATTGATCTCACCTCCATTATCGGATGAACGTTCTTTAAGCGAGTTTCGCACCCGGCTTTGGTTGAGGAACTCGGCCAATTCACCTCTGATTGTTGGGACCATGGATCATCCGGAAGGTACCTTTACACCCCTCAAAGAGTGGGTTTCCCAAAACCACTTCACCTGGCAAGAATTTATGCTTGGTTTTGAAGGTTATGAAGGGACAGATAAGTATGTTGCCTTTAAGCAAAAAAATGTCCTGACAAACCAAGCGGTGCACATGGACGATATCATCCTGGAAATCATTCCCCCACCAATATTCCAAATTAGTATGGAATCGCATGATTTTGGTGAAGGTTGGGTGAATTATACCAACGACTCCCTTGAAGTTACGATCACCAATATTGGCCACTATGAAGTTCTGGTTGAAGAAATCTACCTGGAGGTTGACAATGATTTTTACCTCCAACTGCCTGAATTGCCTGAATTACCTGCTTCGCTGGCATACAACGAAGTGTTGTCGTTCAAGGTGTATTTTCATCCTCAGAAATTGGGTGAGATAAATGACCGGATTTTAATCAATTATACTGAAGAAACCCAAAGTGTTTTCAGCTTTGAATTGAGCGGTGAGGCATTGCCTCGTCCTCAGGGATCAACATGTGAAGACCCAATTCCGGTTGAATTGCCCATTGTAGATTATGCCGGGAACACCGAACAATACGGGAACGATTACTTTACGATGGATATAGCGCCCGGAAACTATTTCCTGGAGGGCAACGACATGGTGATGCAGTTTACCCTGAATGAGGCAAGTGTTTTAAGTGGAGGAATCGAAGGTGATAATGCCAGTTTTTTTGTCCTGAGTTCTTGTCCTAATCCCAGTGATCCTGCTCCGGTATTGGCAATGGCATTGGATTATCCCGGATATGAGTCGTTTCAGAACATCATAATTAATCCGGGGACCTATTTCCTTGTGGTAAGTTCTGCCCTATTCAAACCGCCTTTCTACACTGATTTTGTTTTTAACCTAAGCGCTGAACCCCTGCCTGAATATCAGTTGGTTAACTTCCTTGTTACCGAAGATTCAGATGAAGAAGAGCCCCTGGAAGGTGTTCGCCTGTACATAGAAGGTGAGCTGATGTCGGGTAATATTTATTCAGGGGCAAACGGCCGGGTTTCCACCAATATGCTGGAAGGGGAATATTCAGCAAAAGCATTTCTCTTTGGTTATTTGGAAGAGGAAATTTCTTTTGAGGTAAACGGCGAAGCGGATATTCATATTCGGTTGGAAGACCTGATGTTTTACCCAACCGGCCTGGAAGTGGACACAGAGAATCAGGCCCCGGGACAAGCATTGTTGCGTTGGGATGCGCTTCCACAAGGGGAGCCTTGGATTCAAGGTTTTGAAGGTACATTTGTTCCGGAAGGATGGGATCAGATCATAAATAATCCGGATGGTCTCACTCCTGAAGAGGATGGAGCAGACTGGCAGTTTACGTGGCAACAATACGGAACTGTACAATTTTCTGATGATTCTGTTGTGCCGGTGGAAGGACAGAAACAAGCCTTTATTCACTGGAGCCCAATGCCGCAGGATGAATGGCTTATTACGCATCAATTCAAAGCTCCGGCTGATGTCCTTGAGTTCTGGTATTATGGCCGTAATGGAGACAACAAACAAGCCTTCTATGTGAAAATATCCACAGACAACGGGCAGACCTGGAGCCCCATTTGGAATGCTTCAGACCTGTCGTTCGGAGTCAACCATTACGATTATCCGGTCCAAATTGATTTATCATACTATGCCGATCAAAACATTAGGCTTGCCTGGAATGCTGTAGGGCCGAATGGCTTGATATCAGCCTTTTTGCTCGATGCAATCAGGGTTGGTAACACGAAAATTGACACAGAGGACTTGATCGTGATTTCTAATTCCCGGCAAGGTGCTGATTCAAACGGTAGCCCGCTGGTTGTCTACCCCGGTCCCACAGCCTCTACGCGTGACTTGAGGTATGTCCCCCGGGTAAAGGAAGAGGATCTGTTTATTCCCAAAAACAACAGAGCCAGCAAGACATTTGGCAGTTATGAGGTATTTCTAAATGACCTGAGTGTTCCAATTGCCGTTGACCTGCAGGAAACCCAGTACTTATATATGTATCTATCTGAAGGCAATTATTTGGCCGGGGTAAGGTCAGTTTACACAACTGGTGAGTCGGAAATCATTACCAAGGACTTTACAATAACCGTTGGCGATGATGGCTCCCAGGTGGAGGAAATGGAACAGTTTCTGAAAGTATTTCCCAACCCTGCTTCCAAATGGTTGAACATGGAATCCACACAGTTTATTGATTCTTACCGCTTGATCAACAGCCGTGGGGAAGTTGTTGCTTCGCAAAAAATAGATGCTTACTCAGCCCGCATTGATGTGTCTTATCTTTCAGGCGGGGTATATTTCCTTCAGGCCTTTAGTGGAAAGAATCAGATTTATCAGGTCATTGAAATTTTAAGATAAAGGGAGCCCCCTTCGGGGGGACCTTTTTGTAGGTTTTCTCTTCATGCAATTGAAGTTGCCTCATTAATTTGGGGCAGCTTCTTTGTTTTAGGTCGGAATGTTCTGGGTTAATTAATACTTGTTGCATAAATAATAAGGCCTGGCATTTGCCTGGTTTATTACGGTTCCCTTTTGACGGGCGATTGAAAAGGCAAGATAGTTTTTACCCCTTAATGAAAAGAAGTGGCGACCTGACCTAAGATTGTTGGTCTTTGATAAATCACCGCGAACCTAAAATAATTGGAGAGAGGGGTAGTGCATTGGCGGAGAAAAAAGCAAGGCCCAACTTCATTTAAGCTATACTCAGAGGTGGATCTTTCTTGTTGATTAGGATTAATTACTTACCTTAGGAAAGGTGATTTGCTTGTACGATAGAATGCTGAATGGCATATTTGTATAAACCAAGGCTGCCTTTGGCGTTGGTTTTGGCCAGGATGCTCTTGCGATGGGTTTCCACAGTCCGTTCACTGATAAAAAGCTTTTCTGCGATTTCTTTATTTGACATTTCCTGAATGATCAACAATAAAACTTCCACTTCTCGCTTTGTGAGTTTGCTTTTCTGGATGTCTGGGCTTTCTTCAAGGTTTTGCAAACCTTCAACCTGTCCCATCACAACCTCCTGAATTTCTCTTCCAATGAAACGGTTGCCTTCTGAAACTCTTTTGATGGCCTGGACCAACTCGCTAATATTAGCCGATTTTAGAATGTAGCCCAACACTCCCTTTTTTATCATCTTTTCAACGTGCTGGTAATCATCGTACATGGTTAATGCCAGCACTTTTGCGGTCTTCTTTCTTTTCAGGATCATTTCGGCAAGGATCACCCCCGACATTTTTGGCATATTTATGTCTACCAAATAAACATCCACCTCAAGCCTTTCAAACTGAGTCAGGAAATCCTGTGGGTCGAGGGAGTATCCAACGAGTTCGAGATCAGGTTCATCCCCCAAGAGGGAAAAAACTCCATTAATAAAGAGTTTGTGATCATCAATCATATATATCTTAATTGGCTTCATGTCTTAAAATTCTTATAAAAACTTAATGACTACAGCACGCCATCCGGAATGATTAAAGTAATGATGGTCCCCCTTCCGGACATGCTGTCAATCAGGAATTGCCCGCCAAGGCTTTCAATACGGTTGTTGGCGTTTACTAATCCCATTCCATTGCTGCCATTTAGATTTGCTGGGTTAAATCCCTTACCGTTGTCTTCTATCATCAAGGTCAGTTCTTTTTTATCCTGCAAGACCTGGATATTTAATTCGGTACAATCAGAATGCCTCACCACATTATTGAGCACTTCTTGAAAGGTGCGGTAGAGGGCGTGCTCCACATAAGGCTTAAAGGGGCCGTTCAAGCCATTAATGCTAAGACTAACCTCAAAACGGCGCAAGTGGGCCAGTTTAAGGGAAAGGTCCTTAAATGCCTCCGCTAAACCTTTTTCGGTAAGAATTTTGGGTGACATATTATTGGAAATATTTTTCAATTCTTTCAGTACTTCGTCAATGTTATTTTGTGTGGTGTGAAGGATGAGCTTTTTCTTGGATTCTGTAATTTCATCTTTTTCCAGGATGTTGGAAATATTCAGTTTTGAAAGGGACAACAGAGGGCCAATTCCATCGTGCAGTTCCTCACTCAGTCTCTTTCTTTCATTGATTTCAGCATTCATTACGGCCTGGGTTTTTTCAACACTGTGCCTGATGCGGATTTCGTTTTCCTTATCCTTTTGTTTTTGTTTTACACGGCTAAGCACAATATAATAGACCATGGACAAAATGACGATAGTAAAAAAGAGCAAAATGAACAATCCATAGACAATTGTTTTTCTTCGGTCAGAAATCAACTTTTCCTTTTCAATTTCCCGTTCTTTACTGGCCATAGATTCAATGAGTCGCTGGATTTCGAGATTATACACCTGTGCGTGCTCCGAATGACGGTCTAATTCCTTTTTAAACTGCTCGGCTTGCTTCAGGTAGTTTAAGGCGAGCCGGGTATTTCCTTTTTTCTCATAAATTCTGGCCAATAGCCTTAGTGCTTTCACCTCTTGTTTTTTGATTTTTTTCTCCAGGGCAATATCCATTGCTGCATTCAGATAGCTTAGGGCTACGTCAGGTTTGCCTGTTTCGAGGTAAACCTGTGAAATTCCCAACAAGGCGGTAAACTCGGCAGATCTTGACTTAATCACTTTGGCTATGGAATCGCTCTTTTGGAAGTTGTCGAGCGCTTCATCATACCTTCCCTCCAAAAGGATAAGGTTGGCCATTTCCTGGTAAATTGTAGATAGCCCAAAATTGTTTCCCGTTTGTAAACCAAAATCAACAGCTTTCAGAAAATAAAGGTGAGCAGAATCGGATTGTTCGATGCTGGTAAAGTATTGTGCCAGATGACTGGATACAGATGAAAGCCCGATAGAATCTTTGACCTCTTCAAAGCCTGCAAAAGCTTGCCGGAAATAATTGATTGCCGTTTCCAGGTCGTTGATGTCCAGGTAAATACGTCCAATATTGTTTAAGGCACTTGCAATAAATTTTTTTGAGTCAATAATTTCGTAGGTTTGTTTTGCACGTTGGAGGAAATCGAGGGCATCCTTATAGTTTCCGAGTAAAATATTGACGACAGCAATGTTATTATACGCATTACCTATGTGCATATAAGAATTTCTTTTCAGGGCAAATTCAAGAGTTCGATGAAAGGCATTAAGGGCTTGGGAGTATTCGGATTGAAACAGATAGGTGCTACCCAGGATGTTATAATAAATCATCTCATAAACTTCCTTCAAGTCTGGGTGGATGGAGTTAATACGTTGATGCACCATCATCCTGGCACTGTCGGGATTAGAATACATCAAACTATAAATCTCCTTGAAAGCAGCTTCCTCGGCTTGCACAAGAGGGTTGTCCAAAAGAGAACTTTTTCCGGCAAAAGAAGCCTGTTTATTGCCGGGCTTAAAAACAATATACCATCCCAGGGCAAGAAGCAAGCCTGCTCCCAGTATGACAATAACCAATTTTATCCATTGAAAACGATTCAACAAGAATTTGGCGAAGAAACCCTTATTAACCATAGCCTTAACATTTCTAAACTTTATTGCAGTAATATCTCCGCGCAAAATTAGGATATTCGGTAAGGCCTCAGCACGAATAAAAGTCTTTTCGGCCCCCAATTGGGAAAAATACCCAGTTTTTGGTATTGTCAGCAAGGCCTTAATAAGCCATCTTTGCTAAAAGCTAATAGATTCAGGTTCTATTGTTTTCCTGATCCAACCAAAAACCTTTAATCAATATTTTTATGAAAAGAAATTTACTTCTAACCATTGCCTTTTTTTTAATTATTTCCATTACAGGATTAAAGGGCAACGCTTCTGCTTCTGCTGGTTGGGGACCAGCCAACAAAAGTACCCCAGTGTTTTTTGAGGATTTTGCAGGGGGGCAAATTCCTACAGGATGGCAGAATAATTTGGTCTCGGGCATGGCCTTTGAATTCTTTTCCTCGCCCAGTGCATCCTTGGCGTATATTTTGTCCGAACAGGGCTTTCCTCTTGTTCAGGCTCAACTCCAAAGTCCTGCCATTGACCTGAGTGGATTCACCACTGCGGCTTTCAGCATTAGCCATATGTTCTTTCTGGAGGGTACTCACCCTGCTGAGCAATATGCTTCTATAGAGTTTAGTACAGATGGTAATAACTGGACCCCGGTATTTACCATTACGGAATCGCTTTCAAATGCGGGGGAGTATCCGGTTGATTCCTTTGATATTACTGAGATTGCAGCTGGTGAATCACAGGTTTTTTTCCGGTTGCATTTCAACGTCCCCGAGAATATGGCGGACTACTATCTCATAATTTGGGAGATAGAAAGCGTGACAATCACCGGCACATCTGGCGCTGAGATGCTTACATTGCCTTGGGTTGCCGATTTGTCAAGCGGGGAGCTTCCCTCAGGATGGACGAACCAGGTATTGGGTGAATCCGGTTGGAGCTTTTTTGTGAACCCGATCTATCACACGGTAATTTACAGTGTACCCGGGATGCAACATGTTCACGCACGGCTCCAAACTCCGATGTTTGACCTCTCAGGGGAAACGACTGTTACTCTGGATCTGAATTATCATCTTACTTCCTATGATCCTGGAAATGAAACAACCTCATTGATTCAGTACAGCGAAGATGGCGAAAATTGGTTTCCGCTTTCAATCCCTGACATCAATACCAACGGGGAAATAGTAAATGCACAATTTGACATTTCGGCAGATGTCGCTGGGAAACAAGTTAAACTGGGCTTTTATGCTGATTTCCCATCAGGGATTGATAACTACGAAATTTTTTGGGAAATCTTTGGGATATCTCTTGAGGGGGCTGGTATTCCTACCTATAACCTGACATTTCAGGTTCAGGACGAATTGGGTAATCTGCTCAATGATGCCATCATCACCCTTGAAGACCAAACCAACATTGCAGGTGATTACCTTTTTGAGCAGGTCCCTGCAGGCAATTATGATTACACCATTGAGCTTGCCGGCTATTACACCGAGACAGGTGTGGTAACAATCACTGACGAAGATCTTGTGTTTCCGGTTACCATGGAAGAAGTGATTTATGTGGTCGATTTTGAGCTAATTGACCTCAACTTTTTCCCTGTCGATGGGGCTGTTATTACTTTGAATGATACCCCCGCCGAAGCAGGAGTTTACAGCTTTCAACTACCAGCAGGTTCCTATTCTTTTTTTATTTCAATTGAAGGCTTTGAGGAGTATGCCGGCAGTTTTGAGGTAATTGATCAGGATATCATTGTTGATGTAGTACTTATTGCCTTACCCAGTCTTCCGTTTAGCTTGCCCTATAATGAAAATTTCGGTGGCTTTACTGCGAATCAACTGCCAACAGGATGGCAGCGTACCACACCATCCTGGCAGATCAATGAAAGCGATGAGGCTCAGGGAGATGCTCCTGAAGTAAGCTTCGAGTTTAATAATTACATTAATGCACCCAGTGGCAGGGCTTTATTGATGACTCCCTGGATTGACCCACTTGAAGAAGAAAGTTTGTGGCTTAGTTTCAACCATCACCTGAACGATATTCTGGGTTCTATTCAGCCTTATACTATCAGTATTGAAGGTACGCATGATGGCGAAATCTGGGAAACCTTCTGGACAATGAACCCTGTTGAAAGCATTGACCCGGAGAGTTTGCTTATCGATATTTCAAGTATGTCAGGCAACCCCTTCAGGATTGCTTTTGTGGTAGAGCTAATGGAAGGAACAAGCCCAATTTCCGTTGCGTGGTATCTGGACAATATCCACATTGAAGCAGAGCCAATTCCGGAAATTTATACGTTGGTACTGGAAGTGGACATGAGTACTGCACCAGGTTTTAATCCAGCTACCGACCAAGTGTTCGTTAGTGGTTCAATGTTCGACTGGGCCGAGCCAGGCTCAGAACCTGAGCTTCAGCTTATGAGCCGTGTGGGCGATTCCTGGATTTGGACAAAAAGCATGGAACTTGAGGAAGGATCTTATTCATACAAATACTACCTGAACAATGGCTGGGACGGGGCCGAATGGGGTGACGAGGCAAGTCGCGAAATCCTATTGGCATCAGACATGATCCGGTTGGACTTTTGGGGTTTTATTGAAACACCGCCCCTTGTAGAAATAATACTCGAATCACAGCCTGAAGGTGCAGGCACGCTGAATGGAAGTGGCGAATATTACCAAAACCAAGCTATTCAGATTTCGGCACAAGCAGAAGAGGGGTATAATTTCTTAAACTGGACTCTTGGCGGAGAGGTGATAAGCTTAGAAAATTCTTTTGAGTTCCTGGTGCCAGCCTCTGATGTTACTTTGGTTGCCCATTTTGAACTGATCCCCGAACCTACCTATGTCCTGAGCCTGCTTGCAGACCCGCAAGAAGGAGGTACCCTTAGTGGGGCTGGCGAATACGAAGCCGGAACGGATATTGTGCTTAGCGCCCAAGAGGCCGAAGGCTATGCCTTTGTTGAATGGACCCTGGATGGTGCTATGATTAGCCAGACGTCGAGCTTCACTTATACAATGCCGGCCAACAACGTTCAGCTTACTGCCCATTTTGAACTGATCCCCGAACCCACCTTTGTCCTGAGCCTGCTTGCAGACCCGCAAGAAGGAGGTACCCTGAGCGGGGCCGGAGAATACGAAGCCGGAACGGATATTGTGCTTAGCGCCCAAGAGGCCGAAGGCTATGCCTTTGTTGAATGGACCCTGGATGGTGCTATGATTAGCCAGACGTCGAGCTTCACTTATACAATGCCGGCCAACAACGTTCAGCTTACTGCCCATTTTGAATCGATCCCCGAACCCACCTATGTCCTGAGCCTGCTTGCCGATCCAGAAGCAGGAGGGACTGTGAGCGGGGGCGGCGAATACGAAGCCGGAACGGATGTTGTGCTTAGCGCACAAGAGGCCGAAGGCTATACCTTTGTTGAATGGACCCTGGATGGTGCAATGATTAGCCAGACGTCGAGCTTCACTTATACAATGCCTGCCAACAACGTTCAGCTTACTGCCC
>LSQX01095450.1_pt1 | contig 16502 bp, 6 predicted proteins | sample 654561 | NCBI WGS metagenome assembly LSQX01 (sample SAMN04489861, study PRJNA283612) | anaerobic digester metagenome | isolation source: 4 biogas reactors fed with cattle manure at either 37C or 55C with and... | place: Denmark: Kongens Lyngby | collected 2014 | reverse complement strand
CCATCTCCGCCGGCGGCGAACTGCCTCCTGCGCAGTCACAGGACAGAGAGGAGCCGCCACGATGCCCGAGCAACCGAACATACTCCTGATGGTGAGCGACCAGCACGCCGCACAGGTGATGGGGTGCGCCGGAGACCCGCTGGTGCGCACGCCGAACCTCGCCGCTCTCGCCGAACGCGGCACGATCTTCGACCACGCCCACTGCGCGGCGCCGCTATGCGTGCCATCGCGTATGACGATGCTCACGGGCCGCCACTGCTCGGAGATCGGCGTCTGGACGAACTCCTGCTACCTGCCCTCCGACACGCCAACCTTCGCACACGCCCTCGGCGCGGCCGGCTACGAGACGGTGCTGTGCGGGCGCATGCACTTCGTCGGCCCCGACCAGCGCCACGGCTTTCACAAGCGCATCATGGGCGATGTGACCGGCCTCACGCATCCCGGCTCCTGCATGCCGAACATGCCTCGCAAGCTGCTGAGCGGCACCGGTCAGGGCTACAGCGCGGTTGACGTCGCCGGACCGGGCCGCACCGCCTACCAGGCCTTCGATGAGGCGGTGCTGGAGCGCGCGCATGGGTGGCTTGCGCGACGCGCGGAGAGCGATGATGAGCGGCCGTTTTTGCTGACCGCGGGCTTCGTGCTGCCGCACTGCCCCTTCGTGGCGCGGCAGGAGCTTTACGACTACTACCACGAACGCATTGATATCCCGGAGATGCCGGAGGGCTACCTCGACAACCTTCACCCGGCGATGAAAGAGTGGCGCGCCTCACGCGGCATCGAGGAACTCACTGAGGAGCAGATCCGCAAAGCGCGCGCGGCATACTACGGCATGGTCGAGCACTTCGACGAGGTGGTCGGTGGCATGTTGCGTTCGCTCGAGGACGTCGGCCTGAGCGACGACACGATCGTGATCTACGTCTCAGACCACGGCGAGTCCGCCGGCCGCAACGGTCTGTGGTGGAAGAGCAACTTCTACGATCACTCGGTCGGCGTGCCGATGATGATGGCCGGGCCGGGCATTCAGCAGGCTCGGCGGTCGGAGATCGTCAGCCTGCTCGACCTCGCGCCGACGCTCAGCGACCTCGCGGGCGCGCCGGATCTTCCGCGGCGCGCGGGGCAAAGCCTGCTACCGCTGCTGCGCGATGAACTGAGCGCGCCGTGGCGTGATGAGGCGCTGTCGGAGATGGTCAACCTCGGGCCGAAGTACCCGTATCCGGGCAGGATGATCCGGCGCGGGCCGTGGAAGCTCATCCACTACGAGGGTCAGGAACCGATGCTCTTCAACCTCGACGAAGACCCGAACGAATTCATGGATCGGGCGCAGGACCCGGCCTGCAGCGAAGTTCGCGCGTATCTGCACCATCGCGTGCGGGAGGGCTGGGAGCCTGAGGCGGCGCTGCGGACGTTGCGGCGCCACCAGGAGGGACAGGCGCTGCTGAAGGACTGGATGCAGGCGTGGGAGGACATCCCGCTGGACGCGGACTACTGGCACGCGCCCGACGAATCGAACGCGATCGCTTGGTGACGCGCGCGAGGCGCGGGAGATTGCTGTTGCAGTTGTTACCCCGGCGCCTCGTCTGGACACACGGATCCGGAGACCAGGCGCCCTCGCCTGGACAAGCCCGCGAGGGCGTCAGGACGTTGCCGTCGGAGGGGCCGCTTCTCGCGGCGCGTCGTTTGCGTCGCGAGAAGTTCGACGTTGCGAGCGCAGCGAGCAGCGGCGAAGGTTCCACCCCGGCCCCCGGAGGCATTCCCCCTATGTAACGACCCGACAGCGGGTGGGTGCGCCTGACGTCCCACCTCGGCCGAACGTCTGCCTTTCGTGCTTTGCGGCACGTACATCTTCTGCGATGGGGGGGCCGGGGTGGAACCTCCCGCTTCGCCGGACCCTCTCCCGCCCAAGGACGGGATCGGGCGGCCCCTCCGACGTCAACGACCCTACGTACCGCAGACGCGAGGGCCACAACGACACCAGCAAGCGCGACACGCCCCACTACCGCACCTCGTCGTTGCAGTTGTGGCCCCGGCGCCTCGTCTGGACACACCGATCCGGAGTCCAGGCGCCCTCGCCTGGACAAGCGCGCGAGGGCGTCAGGACGTTGCCGTCGGAGGGGCCGCTTCTCGCGGCGCGTCGTTTGCGTCGCGAGAAGTTCGACGTTGCGAGCGCAGCGAGCAGCGGCGAAGGTTCCACCCCGGCCCCCGGAGGCATTCCCCCTATGTAACGACCCGACAGCGGGTGGGTGCGCCTGACGTCCCACCTCCGCCCGAACGTCTGCCGTTCGTGCTGTGCGGCACGTACATCTTGTGCGATGGGGGGCCGGGGTGGAACCTCCCGCTTCGCGGGACCCTCTCCCGCCCACGGGCGGGATCGGGCGGCCCCTCCGACGACAACGACCCTACGTACCGCAGACGCGAGGGCGCGAGGGCCACAACGACACCAGCAAGCGCGACACGCCCCACTACCTCACCTCGAAGCTCGACTCGGCGGTCGCTCCGGTGAGGGCGCTGCGGGCGATGACCCGCCATGTGCCCGTCTCGTCGCTCAGCGCGAGCGGGATCGCGCCCGTGGCCCAACCATCGCGGAGTATCACGTTCTGCGTGTAGTCTCCCGCCACGCTGCCGTCGGGCCGCAGGACCGTCACATGCGCGACTTCCGCGACGTCGCCCGCCCCGCCCGTCACCGTGTAGCCGAGGGTGCCGCCCACCTGTGCGCTTGCCGCATCCAGCGCCACCGCCGGCGCGCCCAGTTCGCGCGGGCTGATGCACAGCACTACCGCCTGCCCCGGCGCCATCGGCACCGTCACCTCAGCCAGCCTGCCAAGCGCCTTGTGCTGGCGCATGTTGTATACGTGCGCGGCCTCGGGGAGATGCACCGTCGCGATCTCATCCGGCGCGCTCCCGTCGTAGTCTCGCAGCAGACCGAGGATCGTCAGGTCGCCAAGATGGTAGCGCACCATCTCAACATGCGGCGCGGTGCCCGATTCGAAGGTCAGCTCATATACGGGATGGATGCCGGCGTCGCCCAGCAGCCCGAGCATGATCGACCGGAGCGCCGCCTCGGTCGGGCTGTGGAACTTGCGCTCGGCCTCGAACTGCGACAGGTCCATGTTGAGGTAGATCGCCCGGCCCGAGCCGACCTGGTTGCTGATCAGCGCCGGAGCACCCGCCTCGCCTGCGCCCGCACCGAATGCCGTGCCGCCGTCAAGCTGCAGGTTGTCCTCCGGCACCGTGATCTTCACCTCGGTCCCGGCCGCGAGTGTGCCGCACGCCGACGCGAGCGTCATACCCTGCGCCGGCGGCTGTCCGGTCGCCTCGGTGTGCCGGATGCCGAAGAGATCGTCCAGCGCCGGAGAGGCGTTCGTGCGGCATTGCTTGTCCACGACCGCACAGCCCATGTCGGCCATGACCGCGCCGCCACCGTTGACGAAGTCCCGGATCTGCACCTCCTCAGCGCGCGAGAGCGCAAGCGACTCCGGCAGGATCAGCAGCCGGTAGCCCGCTTCCTGCAGATGCCCGGCTTCGATCTGCTCCTCGCTCACGAACTCGAACTGCAGCCCGAGGTCCACCAGCAGCTTCACCCACGCGTCACGGATCGCTTCCACCTCGTCGATGCGGTCGAGCAACTCACCCGCGCGCACTGTTGATTGCGAGTAGTGCAGCGCGATGCCGTCATTATCGCGCGTCGCCTGCCGCACCTGATCCCAGACGCCCTCGCGCATTTCGCGCAGGTTGTCACGCGTATCGCGGCCCGACTCGGAGAAGGTGAAATCGCCGTAGAAGAACAGGTGCGTGGTCCATGCGCCGATGCCGGTGGTGTCGTGCAGCAGGCACCACCACATGCGGTTCTCCAGTCCCCGCCCGGCCTGCCAGTAACCGGCGTTGTAGGGCGCCTGGCCGACGATGGTGTCCCCCTGGAAGGACCGCCGCATCTCGTTGGACCATGCGGTGTTGTACGAGATGTAGTGGTTGTACGCCTTCGACATCTTCCACCAGTCCATCCCGTTCCCCGCACGCGGCGCCTGCGTCCCGGACATCCCGACCTTCGCCTCCGGGTCCACCTCCTGGATGCTCTCGCGAACGAAGGTCATGAACTCCGCCATGACCGTGTCCATGAAGTCGCGATGATCGGCCCACGCCGCCGGATTCTGCGCCTCACGCGCCTCCTGTAGCGTCAGCGGGACGACATCGTCCCATGAGGCATACATCGTGCCCCAGATGGCATTCAGCCCGCCGAGGTCGCCGTACTTCTCCGCGAGCCACCCGCGGAACTTCGGCAAACAGTGCTCTGACCAGCAGAAGTCGAAGTATGACCGGTAGTGCGTCAGCGACATCTCATCGCCGGTGTCGTAGCAGTATGAGCCGCCGAACTCGCGCATTCCCTCCGCCTGGGTGAGCAGGTGCTGGTACATTGCCTCGCGCCATGCAGGGTCGTTGAGGCATGGCTCGCGCGCGAGCAGCGACTTGTCGCCCGTGCGGTCCCACTCGGCCTTGATGCGCGCGAAGTCGTTGAGGCGGAACTCAGGCAGCTCCCGCGTTGGTCTGCCAAGCAGCCCGCCCCACCAGTTCATGCGGTTATACCAGTGCTCGTCCCAGACGAGCCCGTTGTCATACTCCACCGAGCCGTAGCGCGAGACATCCAGCCCAAGCTCCTCGACGCGCCGATGCACGGTATCCCAGAGGTACTCGCTGCGCCACAGATACATGCCGTTCCACGATTGGAAGTGCAGGGTGTTGTACTCACGAGGGTGTACGCAGATCGCGCGCGCCTGATCGGTGTCAAGCACCCGCTCGCCATCAAGAAGCTCAATCCGCCACTCCACGCCCATGTTGCGCAGTTCCGCTGGCTGCATGGCAAAGCGCATCTGCGGCTCACCGGCCTGCACGGACTGCGTCTCCTCACCCAGAAACCGATCGTGAGTGTCGTACAGCCGCGCGCGCACCTGCCACTGCGCCCCCGCGGGCTGGATCAGGTCGAGGGTCACGTTAACCGCGAACGGGCTGCGGCCCACCCAGCCTCTCCCCTGTTGCACGCTCTCCTGCCCCGCCACCCAGTCGCCGAGGATCGTGCGCTCCTCGACCTCCACCGACTCGATCCGCGCGGGCGCCTCGACATTGAAACTCCCGGCGCCCCAGCCGACGCTTGCGCCCGCTGCGTCGCGAACGATCACATCAACCAGCGTGAGGCCCGAGCGCAGGTTCTCCGGCACCGGCACCGACAGGTTCGGCTGCCACTCCACGCGCTCCTCAGACAGCACGTTCGAGCGCCGATCACGGAAGGTGACTTCCGCGGTGTAATCACCGGCGGTCGCTGCGCGCGAGGTGACCTGCACCGTCGCGTCCTGCCCCAGCGTCACGTCCGGCGCCTCGATGGAGGCGATCCGCACCGGCGACTCGCGCTTTGCCGCCCACGTGCAGGCGCGCGCGAGCAGTGCATACCAGTGCTCATGATAGTCCCACGTCATCTCCGCGAACTCATCCTGCAGGTACTTGCCGCGATACGACAGGATCGGCGTCAGGCCCGCATAGCCGCGGTAGCTCATTGCGTGTGTCAGCACGTCCCACGTGGCGCTGAGCAGCCGGCCCTCGCCAAGCTGTGACGTCACCAGCAGCGGTCGCTCATCCTCGCCCTCACCGCTGGTGGCGATCACCTCACCGGCGGGCCACGTCGTGTAGTCCATCCGCCGGGTCTCCGGGAAAAGCTCCCATGGCAGTGCGTCGGTGATCGGGTGATCGGCTACCTGCTGCCAGCGATAGAAGCCCCACATGTTGCGGTCGTGCGCGATGCCCATCGCCCCGCCAAGCGGATCCTCCGCGGTGAAGCCATCGGGCTCGATGAAGATCAGCCCCGCGCCACCGCGCACCTGCTCGATGATGCGCTCGCGGATCTCAGGCGTGAAGTGATGGTCCCACTTGAGCCCGGAGATCAGGAAGAGGTCATACTCATCCTCAAGCTCCTCCAGCAGCCGCCGCTGAGCATGCGCCAGCGTCGGGATGCTCCGGTCGCCCTGGTAGAGCCACTCGCTGTCGAGGGTGGTGCGGAACTTCACGTAGGTGAAGTCCATCTCCATGCGCTGCGCAAGCTCGATGATCTCGCGCGAGTTGCGGTCGCCGGTCAGCGTGAGCGCCTTGATCGCACCGCCCGGCAGCGGGTTCGCCCACTTGATGTGCGGCGTCACCACTTCGCGCGAGAGGTCGTGGCGCGGCAGGCCGGCCACATCCTCCTTCTCCGCCAGGCCCTCGCGCTCCATCAGCGGCTCGCGATGATAGACGAGGCGCGCCCCGCCAACCGAGAACGGCCGCTCAAAGTCGTCCAGCACCTCGCCATCGCGCGAGAGGCGACAGACGATCACGTAGCTGCCCGGCGGAAGCTGCGGCGTGGCGGCCTCGACGACCGCCGTATCGCCGGGCTGCACCGTGACGGCCTCCGTTATGCCGAAGTCCGCTTCGGCCTCATCAGACTTGCGCCAGCCCACCTGCGCGGTCAGCGGCTGTGCGCCGTCGGCGAGCTTGACATGCACGGTGGCGCGTGGCTCTCCGCCCTCCGCGCCTGCGATCTCAATCGCCCCGACGGCTGCGTCCACGCTGCCGTCCACGCGCGGGAGGTCATTGAAGGGCAGGATGCGGATCTGCGACTCCAGCTTCTCCCCCGAGCGGACCTGCAGGCGGTTGTAACGCCACTCCAGCGTCGCTACCGGATAGCCGGTGCCGATCCACGCGTAGAAGGTGTTGAGGTAGCGGAAGGGCACCTGAATCGCCATGCCCGCGCCACTTTGCGCCTTCACTGCCGCCCAACCCCTCGCGAGATCGCGGAACCAGTGATCGCCGTTGAGCGCCTCGCCCGTGGCCGGGTCGTACGTAAGCTCCTGCACGCCCTCCACGGTCGGAAAGTAGTAGCTGTTGGTCTGGCCACTTGCGCCGAGGAAGTTGTGCCACCACCAGCCGTAGACGAAGTCGGTCTGCGAGGAGGGATCGTTGGTGAGTGTATAGTCGGCGGTGATGACTTCACTGTCGCCGGTGAGCGTGAATCGTTTACGCACTTCAGTGAATGAGAGAATGCCGCCCTCACCGGTCGTCCACAGTTCCACCCACGCGTTATCGCCATCCCCGTCGGTCTGCAGATGATAGTGCTTCGTGGAAAAGAAGTAGCTCGGGTCCCAGAGCTGGTCGCGGAACATGCCCTGATCGGGGCCCTGCGGGCTGACCAGGTTCACCTCGGCTTCCTTCAGGTAGAGCACCTTGCAGACGCCGCCGTGGGCCGGATAGAAGACGAGGCCGACCTTCGCGTTCTCGAGGACTATCTCCGGCGTGCCATCTCCGTCGAGATCCTCCTCGCGCACGATCGGCTCCTCGGTGTCGGTGAAGGGCATGTCAGCATCCGCGGCCTGTAGCGTGGCGGCCTGTCCGAAAAGCTGCAACTCCGAGATGCTCAGCAGGCTGGGGGTGCTGAAGACAAGGCGCAACTCGCGCGTCTGGGTAGGCGTTACGTCCACCGCTATCTCGAAGTCGTTCTCCTCGGTGGGCCCCCAGAATCCCTGCACCTGCCCGATCTCCTGGTAGTGCCCGCCGACCATCGCCTGCACCTTCACATCACTCAGGCGGTAGTTCATATTGTGCCGGTGGACATTCGCCAGCACCCGCTCGACGGTAGCCATCTCATCCAGCGTCACGTTGATGACGATGCTGCCGCCGCTGTAAATGACGGTGTTGGAGCGCCCTGCTTCACCATCGGTGAGCTTTCCGCCCGTGTCGGCGTACTGATCGCTCAGATAGGGCGCGTCGCTCGAATAGCTCCAGCCGTCCAGTGGTGCAGCCTCCTGTGCGGTGGCAAAAGCACAAAGACCCAGGAGAATGATGCAGGTGAGAAAAGCGGGGAACGCGCGCATGATGACCCCTCCGATGAACGTCCTGTCTGCTCTATGACTGCAATGTCACTCTTCGATCTCCATTTGCAGAGACCGCGCGATCTCAAGCGGAACACCGGCCTCCGCCAGTTCCTCGGCGCTGTGCGAAACCTTGCTGGAGCGTAGCGCATACTGCCAGCGACCATCGAGGCGATGCAGAACGCCGGTGACATAGCTTTCCTCGAAGCCAAACTGATCGCGCCACTGCGGCTCATGCGTCTTCGCCCAGTCGCCAGCGGTAGCCGTCACCTGCAGAAGATACGCGGTGCAGCGCCCGCCGCTGTCAACGCTTCTGAGGATCTCCGATACCTGGTCGGGGGGGGCTGCGTGGACGATGATGCGGGTGAGGCGATCGCCGTCGGTGATCTCAACGTGCGGGATATGCCCGAGTGTGCCCCCCTCTTCGCTATCCCATGCCCGGAAGCGGACGCCGGCGCCAAGGCGCTCCGCCACATCGCGCAGGCCTACCAGCGCCCCCATGCCATCGCTGCGATTGCCGGGAAGCTGCAGATAGACCACGTGGTCTCCCCGCGATATTGCCGTCCAATCCCCCGCGTCCGTGACCGTTGCGCCGAGCCAGTGGACCAGCGGAGCAAGCGGCACCAGCACCGTGCCGCCGCTGTTGTAGCTGTGCAGATCGAGCAGCACGCCATGCCTGCCGGCCTGAAGTTCCGCCGCACTGGCGGTGGCGGTGACGAGCAGCAGCGAAACTAAGATCATGATCGGGCGGTTGGGCATGGGCGGCACCTCCCACCGCTGAGTCGGAGCGATGGATCGCAGGTAGATTCGCGTGTGCATCGATGGGACCTCCTCAGACAGGTAGATCCTCGCACGGAGGGCTATCTGAACCGGTGTCGAACTGAGAGAGACTATCCTGAGGAGGTAGACAATCCATGGCCGACCGACCGAACGTGCTACTGATCACCGCCGACCACATGCGGCGCGACGCATTGGCCTGCAACGGCAACACCTTCGCGCAGACACCCAACCTCGATGCGCTCGCTGCCCGAGGGGTCACATTCGCCCACTCCTGCACCCCGAACCCAATCTGCGTGCCGGGAAGGGCGTCACTCACCACCGGCAACTACTCCCATGTCTGCACCGGCATCAAGAACAACGGTGGGCGCATCCGCGACGACCAGGTGAAGATCGCGCAGCACTTCTCCGATTCCGGCTACCGCTCGATGGCCATCGGTAAGCTGCACTATGTGCCCTACGCACCACCGGGCCAACCGCGCCTGCTGCATGGCTTCGATCATGCGGAGCTTTGTGAGGAGGGGCGCATCATATCGTCCTTCGACCCCACCGGACAGACGCAGGGGCTTGAGGACTACCACGACTGGCTCTTCCAGACCGGCTGGGGCGGCTACGAGCGCGCTCATGGCATCGGCAACAATGACGTCCACCCGGCGGCCTCACCGCTGCCCGAGGAGTTCCACGAGGAGTCATGGGTAGCCACCCGCACCATCGCGAACCTGGACAGCCACGTGCGGCAGAATCCCGACCAGCCTTTCTTCGCCTGGGCCTCATTCACCAAGCCGCATGCGCCCTACGATCCCCCGCGGCCGTGGGACAGCATGTATGACCCGCGCGAGATAGACCCGCCGATCGGCGACCTCGACCTGCTCAGCGACCGTGACCCGATGTACCGCACCTGGCCGGTCGCGTACGGCTGGGATAAACTCTCGCCCGAGGCGATTCAGAACGCCCGCGCGCACTACTACGGGCTCGTGAGCTTCCAGGATCACAACATCGGCCGGATGATCGCGTGGCTCGAGGACGCCGGGCAGCTTGACAACACGATCATCATCTACTCGGCGGATCACGGCGACCTGCTCGGCGACTTCCGCTGCTTCTTCAAGTGCAACATGTTCCAGGGGTCGGTGGGTGTGCCGCTGATCTTCGCCGGACCCGGCGTGGCGCAGCAGGGCTCGATCAACGCCCTCGGCGGCCTGCAGGACATCCTGCCGAGTGTCGCCGAGATGACCGGCAACCCGCTCCCGCAGGAGGTCATGGGCACCAGCCTCGCCGGAGTCCTTGCAGGAACGGAAGAGGCCGCGATGGACCAGTACGTCTCTCAGAGCCTCGACGCGCCGAACCAGCGCTACATGGTGCGCACGCTGCAGTGGAAGTACGTCTACCACGAGCTTCATGGCGTCGAAGAGCTTTACAACGAGGTGGAGGACCCGCAGGAGCTTGTCAACCTCGCCGCCGAGCGCCCGGAGGTGGTCTCCGAGATGCGCGGGCGACTGCTCGACTGGGTGCGCGAGAACGAGGACACGCAGATACTCGACGACAGCGGCGACCTCGTGGTGAGTCACGAGAGCCCGCAGATCTGCGACTGCTTCAACGGCGGCAGGATGGGCTGGCGCTGGTACTAGCCGGGCTGCGGATGGGGCGCCGGAGGCACTGACACCGGCGCCTCACCCCGCGGGCTGTTCGCGTACACCCGCCAGCCAGCGCGAGACGCGCTGGCTGTAGGCGACATTCGCCGCCCACACCAGCGGGGTTATCCGCTTACCGACGCGCCGGAGAATGCTCCGCCAGGAGTAGAAGCGCTCGTAGACCCACTGGAAGCCATTCTCCAGCGCCTCGGGTGACATCCCTACCGGTTCGAAAGTGACGTGTGAGCCGTTATATCTGCTCCAGTCGCGGACCACGATGCGCTTTGCGCTCTCCAGGTCTCGGTAGAGTCTGGTTCCGGGCAGCGGCGTGAGGATCGAGAACTGGCCGATGTCCATCTCCACCCTCTCGGCGAAATCCGCAGTGCGTTCGAACACATCCTCATCATCGCCGTCGAGGCCGAACATGAAGCTGCCGATGACTGCGATCCCCACGTCGTGCAGGCGCTGCACAAGCTCCTCATACTTGGCGATCGGGTTGAAGCGTTTGCCGACTTTCTCAAGCTGCGTCTGAGATATGCTCTCGAACCCCACGAAGAGCGCTTTGCAGCCCGCCTCCGCCGCCTGCACGATCAACTCCGGGATCTCCAGCATGGTCGTGGATGCCTGGCTCCAGAAGGTCTTCCCGGTGTCGGCCCAGGCGGAGAAGAACTCGCGCGCATACTGCGGGCAGCCCATGATGTTGTCATCCACGAGTGTGATCGGCTCGCCCTCGATCTCTCGGGCCTCCGCCAGCACGTCCTCAATCGGCCTCGTCCGCAGAGTGCGCCCAAAGAAGGTGGAGACGGTGCAGAACGAGCAGGCGAAGGGGCATCCACGCGTCGCCTGCATCACGTGCTTCATCGGGTAGGGCGAGGTGTCGATCAGATCGCGTCGGGCGGCGGGGATCAGTGACGCGGGCGGGAACTCGCTGTTGCGGTAGACCCTGCCGAGGTGGCCCGCGGAGAAGTCATCGAGCAGGCCCTGCCACTGCCCCTCCGCTTCACCGACTATCACGGCGTCAACATGCTGTAGCGCCTCGTCCGGAAGCGCGGAGGCATGCATCCCGCCCATTACTACCGGCACCCCTCGCGCGCGGTATGCGTCCGCCAGTTCGTAGGCACGGGGCGCGGCGGCCGTCATGGCAGTCAGGCCGATCAGGTCAGGTTCGATCTCCAGGTCGGCAGCTTCAACACTCTCGTCTATTATCGTGACGTTATGCTCTCCCGGCGTCAGCGCAGCGACCGTCATCAGCCCCAGCGGCGGAAAGAGCGGATTCACCCGACTCGCGTCACTACCACTATATCTGGCACTCTCAGCGGCGATTAGGCAGATCTCCATGTCCGCTCCCACTCCCGCCACATCCCTCATGTACCTCACGTACCACAGTACTTCGCACAGCCGCCTCAGGGTTCCTGCCTCATCTGGCGCTCCAGGAATCGCGCGAGGCTTCATCTGCTGCAGGGAGAGCCCGCAGAGGAGGAGTTTGCGGCCATCTCCATGAACAGTCCACGGGACAACCGGGGGGAGATCCCGCGACCGCCACCGATCACGGAGGCCACCGCCATGAATCTGCGCCATGCAGCCGCGCTCACTGGCTCGCTGATCGCCTGCGCCCTGCTGTTATGCGGCTCGCTCCACGCCGCGGACGTGGCGCTCTGGCACGAACTCGACATCGTGCCGATGCCGAAGGAGATCTCCCTCACCGGGCGCGATCTGCCACTTGAGGGAGCGGTGATAGTCCTTGGCGCTGAGCCTTCGCGGCAGGACGAGATCGGTGCGAAGTGGCTCAGCGACGAGTGTGTCGCGCTTGGCGGCGCCGCAATCCCTGCCGTCACTGCCGCAGACAATGCGCCGCTGCGCATCATCGTCGGCACGCGTGAGAGCAATCCGCTGATCGCTGCGGCGGCCGAGGCGGGCGCTATTGACGTCGGCCCCGGCAATCCCGGCGAGCGCGGCTACGTCATCGTCACGCGGCAGGCTGATGGCGCAACTGAGATCCTGCTCGGCGGCGCGGACGAGATCGGCGCCCTCTACGCCTGCGTGACGCTCGCGGGCCTGATGCAGCACGGGGCCGACGGCGTTACTCTGCGCGAGGCGACGGTGCGCGACTGGCCGGACTTCGTGCACATGACCTTCGGCGCTGGATACACCGGCGACATGGGCGGCGCGGACCTCGGCCTGCTGTGGGACGAACTGCGCTGGAGCCAGGAGCCGGATGCGGACCTGCGCCGGCGGTTCCTTGCCGCTATGCTCGAACACTACGAGCGACTGCTGCGCTGGAAGATCGGGACGCTGTGGATCAACGTCTACGACACCGTCACGCCTGCCACCCGCGCGGTCATCAAGGAGGCCATCCAGCTTGGGCGCGAGCGCGGGATCGGCGCGCTCTACTACTCCATGCAGCCCTTCGCGGGCCGCGTCGCGGACTACCCCGACTTTGCAGGGCCGAAGCTGCCGCCGGGGCGCTATCCGGAGTGGATCCGCTGCTGGTCGCTCGACGACATGCGGCGCGAAGCGGCCGAGCGTTTCGCGAAGATGTGCGGCGACATCGGCTACACCGACATCGGCTTCCACGACAGCGACACCGGCGGCTTTCTCAACCCCGCACAGTGGGAGGAGCGCTGCGAGGTCTGCCGGGAACGATGGGGCGATGACTACGCCGCGGCCACCGCGAACAAATTTCAGATCTACTACGACGCGCTGAAGGAGCACGCTCCTGACGCGCGCATGCACATCGTCATCTACCCCTACGGGCTGAGCGTCTACACGCAGGAGGGCGCGGAGCGCTACGTCACCGGCGAGTTCGGACCGGGCCCCGGTGTAGCCGACTCCGCGCGCCAACTCCGGGAGAAGTACACGCGCTTCTGGCAGCGCGTGGATGAGATGCTTCCCGACGACATCAACGTCTGCATCCGCGAGGAACATCCGGAGAACGTAGCCGCATTCCGTGACATCATCGGAGACCGCGGCATATTTATCTTCTTCAAGCTGCTTGCCGACCCCTGGACCGCGTTCTTCTCCGAGTCACCGCGCTGGTCCGGGACCTTCTACCGCAACAGCCGCGACTTCCTCTTCCCGCCTACGCTGGAGACCTACGTGCCCATCCAGGCGCTGGCGGTGCGCGAGTACGCTTGGAACTCCGATGCCCCCGGCGCCGAGCCCTACTACCGCCTCCCGGTGGAGGAGCAGTGGCGGCATTGTGAGCCGCAGGGGCCGGTCTACGAGGTCGTGTTGCCGCACGTGGTCAGGGCTTTCTTCGGGCACGCGCATGCCGAGGAAATCGCGGGCGCGCTGAGTAAGAACGTGAATCAGTACGAGATCTTCGAGAACAAGCTCTACGGCGGCAACCCGCAGTTCCTCAAGTCCGCCGAACGGTGGCGCTGGCAGGCGGAGGAGTCCGCCGAAGGGGCGGAACTGCTCGATCGCGTCTGGGAGCGCCGCACTGGCCCTGAGGACCGCCTCGGCATGACGCCCTACGCCTTCAGGCGCTACCTCTACCTGCGCGAGATCTTCCACACCTGCCGCTACATGGCCGCCGCAAGGGCCGGCGAGGAGACCGCGCGAGAGCTTGCGCGCGCGGGAGACCTTGAGGGCGCACAGGCCGCGCTTGCCGCTGCCCGGCAGGCAGCCGAGGATGGCCGCCGCGACGCCGAGCAACTGCTCACCGATCGCCCCGACGAGCCGCTCTACGTCCGGCAGGATCAGCTTGACCGCGGCAGGCGCATGGTCTTCCGCCTCTTCACCCCGGACGCAGGGATCGACTGGGACGCGCCGCTGCAGCGCATCACGCAGACCGAGCAGGAACTGCCCGCGCTGGTTGCGGCGGGCGAAGTTGATCCGAACATCCTCAAGCGGCTGGAGAGCAACCGCATAGTGCACATGGGCACCGCGCGCGAGTCCATCGCCGTTGATGGTCAGCTTGATGAGGCAGACTGGATGCGCGTCTACCCGTCGGAGAGCTTCTTCGTCTACCGCGAAGGCCAGCGGATCGCCGATGTGCCGACGCAGACGCGCCTGCTGTGCGATGATGAGCACGTTTACGTCGCCGCCTCCTGCTGGTTGCCCGCGGGCGGGGAGCCGTTCGGGCGTGAGCGCGAGCATGATGACGCCGTGCTCGAGGATGACGCGGTTGAGATCTTCCTCGCCCCGCCGGGGATGAACGGGGGTTACGTGCACCTCGCGGTGAACGCCTTCGGCAGCGCCCGCGATCAACTATGCGCCGCCGCGAAGGATGACACGGGCGTAACGAAGTTCAACCGCGATCCGGAGTGGAACGCGGAGGGGCTGCAGGTGGCGGCAAGCCGGCAGGAGGGCCGCTGGGACGTCGAGATCGCGCTGCCGCTGAGCGCACTGGGCGAGACTGCCGCCGGCGGTGGCTGGGCTGCCAACTTCGCCCGCGAGTACCGCAGCGCCGCCGGAACGCAGGAACTCAGTTCGATCCTCCCGACCACCGCCGAGGACTTCCACCACCGCGCGTTCTTCCGGCAGGTCAACCTGACCGCCGCCGACTTCTCCGCACCCGACCCGGAGATCGAACTGGCGGTCACTGGCCTCGAGGCGAAGACCGAGACGCTTGACGACCGCATCGCGACCGTCTGCCACTTCGGCGCAGCGGTTCACGCCAGCCGTGCACTGCATGGAGCCACCCTGACCGCCGAAGCATACGGGCCGGACGGCAGGCTGCACCAGCGGCGTGTCGTGGCTCAGCAACCACGCATCCTCTACGACTGGGAGCCGACCGATGAGTTCAGGATCGAGTTCACCGAGGTGGTCCCCGCTGGCGGTGTGAGGCTGCTGCTGGAGACGAACGAGGCGACCGTCGAGCGCTGGGTGCGCCTCGGCGGGTGGCAGGGCGGCAATGAAGCAGGCAGTCTCTTCAGCCCCGACGGCGTGGCAGGAGCGGCGCTCGCCGGTGACTGCGTACTGCCGTCAAAGCTCCTGCGCGAGGGGCAGGCGGAGCCGCTGGAGCTTGTTCCATCACGAACCGGCACGCTGGAGATGTGGCTGCGGCCGAACTGGACCGGCGGGCAGGCACTTTTGAGCGACCGCTTCGACCTGCAGCACATCGAGCGCGCGCTGCTGCACTTCGGCCCGCTGCGCGCCGACAACCCTTACCTCGCGAACCACTCGTCTCTGCTTATCGAGCACGTCTCACCGGACTGGCTGCGCTTTGTCGTAGCGGCGTCGAACTACGCGGGCTGGTCTACCATGGCGAACCTGCGGGAAGCGCCGCTGAATGCCGGGCAGTGGCACCATCTCGCGGCGGTCTGGGATGGCGATGCCGATCGCCCGGATTGGATGCGCATCTACCTCGACGGCAAGCGCGTGAATGGCGAAATCGCGATCTCGAAAGAGGAGCGCTTCGGCGATGACCCGTCGCTGCGGGTGGCAGTGGACAAGCCCTACACGATCCAGGTCGGCTGCCTGACCTCGGGCCGCCAGCCGGGAGATGCGCTGATCGACGAACTCCGCATCTCCCGTACCGCCCGTTATTCCGCGGACTTCTCGCCGACGCAGGGGCCTCTGCCGCTCGATGCGGATAGCTCATTTGTGCTGCACTTTGATGGCAATCTTATCGGCGAGGGCCGCGACGCCGACGGTCAAACCTTCCGGGTTGAAGCCGTGGCGGGAGTGCCCGAGCATCACTGAAGTCACGAGAGGACATGATCATGCACCGTCGCAGCATGCAAGTCGCACTGATCGCAGCGCTTGCCGCAACCATCGTCTGCAGCCTGCAGACTGCGGTGGCCCAGCAAATCACGCAGGAGGAGATCCTGCGCGGGATCGTGGAGCGAGTCGAGCCGCTGTCCCACCCTCTGGGCAACACGCTCCAGCCGATCCGGGGCTCGCGCCTCGCCGGTTGGCTGCCGGAGGACGATGCTGAGGCACGGGAGTTTCTCCTCGCACTGAACGACCGAGGTGTGAGCCTCTTCGCCAACTGGCGCGTCGGCTCCGACAGCGCACGCGACTTCGCCCTGCGTCTTGGGCGACTGCAGCAGGAGCTTGGGCTGCCGGTGAGCGTGCACGCGACCTCCGCGATGACCGGCTTCTACGATGGCGATGAGAGCACGCTGCATGTCGCCGAGGATGGCTCGACCTTCGCCTGGGCGCTGCATGGCTCGCGCAAGATGGGCTGCCCCTTCCGGCTCGAGCAGCGCGCGGAGGTAATCCGGGGGCAGTGGCAGGAGCTTGCGGATGCCTACGCCGATGCCGGACT
>LSQX01031128.1_pt1 | contig 16503 bp, 9 predicted proteins | sample 654561 | NCBI WGS metagenome assembly LSQX01 (sample SAMN04489861, study PRJNA283612) | anaerobic digester metagenome | isolation source: 4 biogas reactors fed with cattle manure at either 37C or 55C with and... | place: Denmark: Kongens Lyngby | collected 2014 | reverse complement strand
GCAGTTAAAAAAAAGCACCCCCCGGGGGGTGCTTTTTATTAAAACGCTGATAATCAGCGAAAAGAATCATGTGTGCGTTGCACCCTTAGGGCGCCAGCAGCTTTTCCCCGGTATCCCTGACCACGGCTTCTTTCCAGCGCTGGTTGTAGCCGCAGTAGACGGGTGAAAGTCCTTAATGTTATGCTCGGCAAACCAGTAAATGAATCCAATTTTAGTAGCCTATATGGAACAGTATTCTTCTATCACGACACCATTGGAAATATAGATCAGGCAACAGAAATTATATTATTTTACAAAAAAAAATCATATAACGAGTATTAATTGAGTATTCTGATGTTTGTTGATTATTTTTACTGACAATTAACAAAATATTATCAATACTCTATGAAAAGAATGTCACTAGTTATTTTTTCGTTATTCATCTGTATGTCAATGAATGCCCAACAGGCACTCTTAAGAGGCTCTGTTATCGTTTCACCTGAAATAAATCCCGATGGAACGGTTACTTTCCGCTATCAAGATCCGAAAGCTGTCAAAGTACAGATTACAGGAGAATTCCTTGAGCCTACATTGGTCGAAACTCCACGGGGAACTATGGAGGTAACTCTTCCTGTTGATCTTGAAGAAGGCGATAACGGCATATGGGAATATACGACACCAGAACCTGTTGCACCAGAATTTTACAATTATAATTTTATTGTTGACGGTAAAAATGTTCTGGATATGAATAATGTCCGAATTAACCGCGATGTTGCAACTCTTACCAATGTGCTTCTGGTAGGCGGAGACGGTTTGAAGGATGACTATATGATCCATAGAATACCTCACGGAACAGTGTCAAAGGTTTGGTATCATAGCGACATAGCCGGATTTGATCGTCGTATGACAGTCTACACTCCTGCAGGCTACGAAGAAACCAAGATAAAATACCCTGTGTTGTACGTTCTCCACGGAATCGGTGGTGATGAAGATTCATGGATGACTCAGGGACGCGCAACCCAAATCCTTGATAACTTAATAGCAGAAGGAAAGGCAAAACCTATGATTGCCGTTTTTACAAACGGCAATATTTCTGAGGAAGCAGCACCGCTGGAGAACTCTACCGGATACAATGTTCCAACTATGAACCTTCCTTTGACCATGGAAGGAACTTTTGAGAAATCATTCACTGAAATAATCAAGTACGTAGACTCTCACTTCAGAACAATTGCAAAAAAACAGTCAAGAGCGATTTGTGGTCTTTCAATGGGAGGGTTCCACTCACTGTATATTTCTCTGAACAATCCTGATTCATTTAATTATGTAGGTCTTTTCTCTGCAGCACTTGGCACAGGGAGCGAACGTAATAGCGATGTTTATCAGAATCTCGATGTCAAGCTGAAGGCTCAGTTTGACAGGGAGCCGGCTCTCTATTGGATTGGATGTGGCATCACAGATTTTCTATATAAGGCGAACCTTGACTATATGAAAAAGCTTGATCAGGCAGGCTATCAGTACACATATATGGAAACCGGCGGTGGTCATATATGGAGAAACTGGAGAATTTATCTGGACACATTCGTACAACTCATTTTCAAATAATTCTTTTACCACCACGGTAGCCGTTCAGCCAAGTAATGTAAAAATGGACGATGTCCACCAATAATAAACGGTGATATCGTCCATTTTTTTACAACTCTGCCTGCAAATCCGGACTCGTTCTCCTGGATTCAGGCTTGGTGGTTATTGCTTAATACATTTCTAATTAATTAAATATCTTATATTTTTTTCTACCAATTCCTTTCCGACTAATTGTTCCATTATTTTGTATCCTTCAGCGTTAGGGTGAACCCCGTCGGAAGAATACTTTTCTGGCAAGCCCCCTCGTTCATCGACAAAGGGTGTATATAAATCAACGAAGGAAAGGTTTTTTTCTTGAGCGTATTTTTTGAGCAACTGGTTAAGCAAACTAATTTTTTCAACAGGTTTAACAACTTTGTTCCAGGAGTACTGGTATACAGGCAATACTGCGCATAGAATAGGTTGGATACCGTTGGCCTGTGCGATTTCTGCCATTGAGATGATGTTTCCGGCAATGTTTTCCACTGATATTGGGCCGGTATTCTCGGCAATGTCGTTTGTTCCGGCAAGAATGACAACGGCATCCGGGTTCAGATTGATTACGTCCTGTCTGAAACGCACCAACATCTGCGAGGTGGTTTGTCCGCCGATACCTCTTCCGATGAACTGGTTTTTTTCAAAGAAGTCGTTGTTAAAACGTTTCCAGTTTTCGGTAATTGAATTTCCAAAAAACACCACCGACTGATTCGTAGTTTTATCGCTCAATTCCTGATTTTCTTTTTGGTATCTTCCCAGATTACCCCAGTCATTTTTCATGGCTTCAGCTTGTATTGTTTGCATGCGTAGCATATCCTTGTACGTCATACGTGCAAAATATCCTTGTGGATGTTCAGGCCAAAGCAAGCCTTCTCCTCCCAGCCAATTGACAAAAGTACTGAGCCATGCATCTGTTGGGGCATAATTCTTATCTGCCCCAAAACCATGACCTCCCTTACCATAGATATGTAGTTCGACGGGTTGATTGGCTTCCTTCCATTTATCATAAATTTTCATGCTTTGTGGAACAAGTTTTAGGTGGTCATCGTTTGCAACCACCAAAAAGGCAGGTGTCTTTTCTTTGGGGACGTTGCCGCCTAGCTCTCCAATCCATGGATAAATGGTAGCAAGGAAATTGGGCCTGTTTTCACTAGTACTGTTAAACACCACAGATAGGGCAACTGTGCCTCCTGCTGAAAAACCCATAAAGCCAATCCTGTTAGGATTTAAACCAAATTCTGCAGCGTTCTTCCTTACGTATGAAATGGCGGAGAGTCCGTCTTTCATGGCATATGGGATGATGGTTGAAATCATTGAGTCCCGTTTAGCCTCAGTTGTGAAAAAATTGTTTTGAAGTTCTTTATAGACGTTGTCTGTTGTGGGCACAAGGCTGTATTTCAACACGAAAGCATCAACCCCGTTGTCGTTGAGATAAGTAGCCACGTCAATACCTTCGTTGTCTATGGAAAGTAGTTGCAAAGCTCCACCCGGTGCAATGATGACAGAAGTCCCTGATGTATTGTTTTTAGCAGGATAATAAAGTAGTGAAGGTTTTACAATATTATAGACAATTCGTTTTGAAGGATTGGTATCAATGATTGTTTCGCTCAGATTCTGATTAACAAAACCGGATGGCAAACTTTGTTCCAAAGGAATGACCTTGATTTGTGCTTGAATGCTTTGAAGCGACAGTATACAAGTTGTCAGACTTGTTAGCAAAAAGAGTACAAATGTTTTTTTCATTTTTTTAGGCTTGAAGAATGTATCAGTTATTTGGTTATACCCTGTCCTTCCGGTGTTCTTCTCCAGGAAAAATATCCATCCAGAACTTCAAGGCCTTCAACACTGGGGACAGGGCCGGTATAAGGGGTCTGGTTGAAGTACATCACTTGTGGATTGGCTTCACTGAAGGCTGGCCATTCAGGTAAATCCGCTCCATTGGGATTGCCGTATTTGGCAAAAGTTGTCCAATATGTTGACATGGCATCTGAAATTGCATGATCAGCCGGTGTCAGTTGTATATTGCGCATCATCGGATGTGAATCGTTAAGGTGTTGGAAAACATATACGATCTCACTTCCGTGAGTTGCACCTTGTCCAAAACGGGGTGAGTCTTCAGGGTAATCGGGGTGTTGATCAAAGTAGTAGTAATAGACTTTGGATTTACCTGTTCTTGATTGCAGACGAGCCCAGCTCCAGGTGTGCCATCCAAAGGCGGCATCACGATCCAGATCGCGTGCTGTTTTAGGAACGGTTGTTGTTGTTCCTGCCGGATAGGCTTTGATCAAATCATCGGCAAATTTGTCGTAACGGTTTTTTACAGCGTTTATGTATTCTTCCGGTGTTCTGGATCGTGAGAAACTTGCCCCTTCGTCAGAATTGTAGCCGATCAGGACGGGGACATCGTTATATTTTCCCGCCTCGTACAATTTGTATTGATCGTCAGGAATCACATACCCGTCTATGATTGGCCATGCCATTCCCATCCCTGTCCTGCCAGTGAGCTCTGCCACATCCATCTTTCTCAACTCGGCAATGGATGTTGCCCCGGTGTTCCTGACAAACGCCACACCTGATTGTTCTGCATCTTTGAGTAGTCTCATGTTTTCTCCCGAGGCTGTTCTGGAGCTTGCCGGACCAAAGGATCCGCCACTTTGACAAATAGCTCCGGTAAACAATCCCTTTGCCAATGGCGACGCACACAACATACTTACAGCTATGCCCCCTGCGGATTCACCAAAGATCGTTACTTTTTCTGGATCTCCTCCCAGCGCGGCAATGTTTGATTGTATCCATTTCAAACCGGCAATCATGTCAAGTAAGCCGTAATTTCCCGATACATGATTGGGACTTTCAGCGCTTAATTCAGGGTGGGCCAAAAAGCCGAGTTGTCCAAGCCGGTAGGCTATACAGACCAGTACAACGCCCTTTTTTGCCAGTTTTTCACCATTGAAAAGTTGTTCCGAGGCCGCTCCTGCGGAAAAACCACCCCCGTGAATCCAAACAAGAACAGGGATGCGGTCTTCGGATGTTTTTGCCGGTGTCCACACATTTAGATACAGGCAGTCCTCGCTTTTCCCAAACGATAAATTTTGGCCCTGGGGTGGTCCGGGGGCAAAGGTGGTCGTTTGCCTGACCCCTTCCCATTTTGATACAGGTTGTGGAGCTTTCCAGCGGAGTTCTCCTATCGGTGGAGCTGCAAATGGAATTCCTTTGTAAACGGTCAACCCGTTTTCGTAGATACCCTGAATCAATCCACAATCGGTCAAAACCGGATCGGGCTGTTGTGCAACAGCAAGTTCTGAAAAGAACAAGGTGAAGAATGTAAGTAAGACTAAGTTTGTTTTCATTTCTTAAGTTGTCCCATTAAATCTAAAATCCCATCAATTATGGCTCTTTCTGCAAATCCCGGCTTGCATCTGGAAGATAGTACTTCGAAGGTTTGATAGCCAAAAGCGGCATCGTTGGGGATATAACCGGAGTTTGAACTACCATTGGTCAGAGAAACCACCATGGTGCGTGTAAAAGGTGATTCTTTTTTTAATTGTGTCCCAATTGCATTAAAGACTTCAGCGTTAATTGATCCAACAGCAATGTTGTTTAACAACAATAAACCCAACCTGATTTTTACCGGATCACCGTCAACATAAGTTCCTGCATAACCGGCTCTTCCTGTGTTGGTCCGGTCGCGTCCTGGTATTGCGACTATTTTTTGCGCACCGGCAATGGTTGTCGTTGTCTCGGTACGAGTCATGGTTCTGATGATGTGTTTTACTTCTTCCCCCAACATAACTCCCATGGCGTTGGTTATTTCTTTTTGTTGGTTCATCAATCTTTTCACCTCGGGATCGTTCCTATCTAAACCCATACCTCCTGGTGGCATGGCATTGCTGATGTCTTCACCTCTTTTGGCGTAGTCTTTTATGCGAATATCGCGTAAATCAAATGTTTGTTGAAAGTAAACAGGATTTTGATCCCCCTCACAACCGGTGGCCCACAATGCAACCAGTTTATTGTCGTAAGAGTTTTCAATATACCTTGAAGCGGCACCCGGCGCATCACCACTAACCATATCCAATTGTCCGGTTAATACGGCATGCATCGCATAGTTGTAATAAACGGCAATAGGTGTTCCATCTAATGCTTCAAAATAAAGTACGGCAACCGTCTTATCTGATGGGCCGTCATAGTTTGGTCCTTCCCACCAACTTCGTGTCTCCGGGTCAATGATGTTTCTGTTGACATTGATGTACGAAACCCCGGTTCCAAAACCCATTCTCGCGGGTCGCAGAGCTGATTTTGCTTGCTTAACAGATTCAACAACCTTTTGTTCTAGTTGTTCAGCTCCAATAGTAAATGGTACACTATGGGTATGGGTTGCGGTTAACAGAATGTTTTTTACAGGGATACCCAGCTCATTTTCTATTTGTTGGGTGATGGATAACCAGTTATTATCACGTAGCATACCCACTTCCACTGAAATAAGAGCGGCGCAAGTTTTCCCGTTATCTATGACAATAGCTCTGGTATAAATGCTGTCGTTTATGCCCAAATAGTTTTTTGGAAGGGATTCCTTACTGGGGGTGATAGAAATTTTCGCTGCCCCAACATGAACCGGCAAGGTTTGATTATCTTGAGCGATACAAGGCAATGCAAATTGAACTATAGCTATGAAATATATAAGTGATTTCATAAATGATTTGTAAGCTGTTTATTATTACTTGTTTGTAAGGCAGATGTTCAGTAACAGGTAGATTCTCAAAAGTTTGGAAAGAAGACACCCGGAACAGACTAATTCCGTTCCGGATGTACATTCTATAGTTTTCGTGCTAAAACAGATATTGAGCAAATTCAGAAAGATAGTGACGCCAGTTCTTCCAAACGTGACCACAGTCTGATTCTACGTAAGTATAATCATATCCTTTTTCGTCAAGTTTTGCGCGGAATTCCTTGTTTGCTTCATAAAGGAAATCTTCATCACCGATAGCAACCCAATAGAAGGGTTTGTATGAAAACATTTTTTCAAGTTTTTGATCGAAATCCTTAGTCATTTCCGTCGTTCTTGGACTGTCATTCGGATATGACCTGACTGCAGCTGAGAAAAGACCGACATAACCGAACTTGTCAGGATAATTGGCAGAAATGACAGCAGTATGTCCACCGCCCATTGAAAGACCGCAAATAGCTCTATGTTTACGATCAGGAATAGTGCGATAAGTTTTGTCAATGAAATTGACAACATCCATAAACGTTGCCTCGTAAGCGTTTGGCTCTGTCCTGCCTGCGAATCTGCCTGTTTTTGCCCCTTCATATCCCAAACTATTCTCGCCTGGAGCCGCAGTCATACCAACGTGTCCGTTAGGCATTACAACAATCATGGGATTTACCTTCCCGGCAGCAATCAGGTTGTCCATAATCTGTGCTGCACGTCCCAGGTTGAGCCATTCATTCTCATCTCCACCACCACCATGAAGCAGATAAAGAACAGGATATTTCTTGCCTGTATTTTGCTCATAACCATAAGGAGTATACACGCTCATCCTTCTGTCATATCCAAGGGAGGAAGGATACCATATCTTTGATACGGTGCCGTGAGGAACGTCCTGAACCATTGTCAGGTTCCCCACTTCTCCCGGAACGACAAATACATTGCGGAGCACTTCACCGTCACGGATTGTATATGGTGCAGTGGCATCAATGGTGTAGTTGCCATCAATTATAAATTCATAACGATAAAGTTCACTTTTTGTTGGAACTGTAGTATATGACCAAAGCCCTTCACCATCCTGTTCCATTTTGGCGATTCCCTCACCAAATGTTCCGTTCTCTAATTGGAAAAAATTACCACACACCTGAACCAATTTAGCATTTGGGGCAGAGTATTTGAATGTTATTGAGTTGTCTTCGTTGACAGTCACGGTCTTAAGATTGTAGTTTAAGGTGGCTTTTATCGGTTCAACATTGACAACAACCTTAGTTGTCCTATAGCCGGGAAGAGAGATTACGAGAGTATCACCGATGTTGGCATTGATGGTGAAATTGCCTTCATAATCAGTCTTGGAAGAAACATTGGTTCCCTGAACGGTTACATCTGCGTATGCAACAGGAGCCCAAAGCTGGCTTGCGACATTGCCTGTTACATTGCCCTGTTGAGAACAGGATGCAGCACTCAGAAGGATTGCTGATATTGCTAATATAAGTTGTTTCATTTTTGTATTGTTTAATTAAAAATTAAAATTCATAAATGATTGCTGATACAGGTGATACAGTAATTTTGTCAAAACTTTTTCCTGATTTGTAAGAAGCTTTCTTATAGCTTCCCCCAATTATTTCAGGGGTCCCGTTTTGGCTTGGGATTTCACCACTCACTTTCTTATCTGAAGGATTAATAACAACAATACACTTCTTGCCGTTAAGAGTACGCTCATAAATCATAGGGTAGGGTCTTTCAAAAGAATTGAGGAGTTTCCAGTCAGCATCAGCTCCGATAGTCTTGTGGTCGTTTCTCAATTTTATCAAAGATCTAACATAATTAAGTAGTGAATTAGGGTCTGAATCTGATTTTTCAACAGTTATGCGATTAGGATCAGGATCTTGCGGAATATATAACTTCTCAATGGGAGCTGTTGAGAAACCGGCGTTTTCAGTGCCGTCCCACAGCATCGGGATACGGGTGCCTGATCGTCCGAACGAACCTTCAACAGGTTTTGCGTCCGGATTATGTTTCAGGCCAATTTCATCACCATAGAAGATAAAAGGAACCCCCGGCATAGTAAAGAAAAAAGTCATAGCTACTTTGAGCTGATCAGGAGTTGAGCGCTCACCTGTGGACAATCTGTTAAAATCATGATTGCCGGAAGGCATACTTACATATCCTTTCCCCTTTACTGCTTCATACTGATAGGTATAGAGATCGTACCATGTCTTGAGCCCACCATTTCCGGCCTTGTCAAAATAAGGGTCCACGGCAGGAGTTCCAAAGCGACCTCCTCTACCGTAAAAGAAAAGCGTTGAATAGTTATATTGACCGTCATGGCAGAAGAAGTCAACATGGAAACCTGCTTCGATTGATTGCGCAGGATTGAACCATTCGGCAATGAGGAGATTCTCCGGATAGTTTTCCTTGAACCATTTTGACATATCTTCCTTCCATAATTTTATTGTAGCCGATTTATCGAAGTCATTCTTAACTAAACTTGCAGCCATATCTACACGAAAACCGTCTACGCCTTTGTCCATCCAAAAATGCATGATATTTTTAATCTCTCGACGCATTGACATTGGTCCTGGAGCATCTACGGCCTGTTCCCAGGGATGGTCTGGATCAGGATTGGCAAAACCGAAATTCAAAGCCGGTTGGGAGTCAAAGAAATTCTTGACGTAATATGGTCCGCGTGGAGCATCACTCTTTACAAATTTGTTCACGATATTGTTGAATGAATTCATAAGCTGAGCGTAGTCCTGTTGTCCTTGAGGGTTTGTAGGGGCCTCAATTTCAGGTTTGAAAGAAGGCCAAATATAATAATCGCTATAACGGAGATGAGGATCGGCTTCCTTAGACTGCAGAAACCATTCATTCTGATCTGATGAGTGACCTGCGACAAGATCCAGAATCACTTTGAGACCTAATGCATGAGCCTTGTTGACAAGTTCAACAAGATCACTATTTGTTCCGAAACGAGGGTCTATCTTATAGAAATCGATAACGTCATAGCCGCCGTCTTTCCATCCGGAAACGAAAATGGGGTTTATCCATACTGCCGTAACACCTATTGATTTGATATATTCAAGACGTGATATGATACCCGGAAGGTCTCCAATTCCATTTCCGTCACTATCCTGGAAAGAAGACGGATATATCTGATAAACTACGGCGTCACTGAGCCACGAAGGCTGTGAAGGATTCTGGGCAGTGGCAAATTTCGCCGTAACAATGCACAAAAGAAAAATTATTAGTGATTTAATATTCATAAAACTTACTATTTAAATAAACGAGGTGTCAGATCTCTTAAATTATACCTCCAGGTGAACCAGGTATGTCCTCCCGGAGCTTCAAAATATTCACAATTGAAACCGCTTTCTTTGAATGCTTTTACAGTTTCCTGCCCGTTTTTGTATGCGATGTCCTCCGGGCCTCCTTGAGTAAAGATTAATAATTTTACGTGATCGTTGAAATCTTTGGCAATCGAGGGCAATTGTGCTACATTTTTTTCAAATGCATCTGTACCCACAAACCAGCCTGAACTAAGCACAATATACCAGTCGAACAATTCATGGTGTTTCAGAATCACATTCATTGTTTGAATACCACCGTTTGACAACCCCGACAAGGCTCTGTGTTCCGGATCGGTGTAGACATTGTATGTTGATTCGATGAAGGGAATAATGCTCTCGCACAAATCATCTACGAAAATGTCAGAATCAATGTGTCCATCAGGCATGACAACAATCATCGGAGAAATTTCGCCATTAGCATAAAGATTGTCGAGTATAAGACCTGCGGCACCCAATTGCGGCCAACCGCGATCGTTGTCACCTCCTCCGTGAACAAGATAAAACACAGGAAGTTTGCTGCTCATCTTTTCAAATCCGGCAGGGGTCCACAAATGCAATCTTCTTACGGAATTAGTAGCATGTGAGTAGTAATAACGTTCTGAAACTGCCCCGTGAGGAACGTTCTTAAGTGCGAAAAATTCATCACCTGTAGGAGCGTATTTTAAAAGTGAATATGTCTCGATGGCCTGTTCACTCTTTGGATCTAGTGTTGAGACTCCGTCAATATTGAATGAATACCTGTAAACACCGGGCTCTATGCCGCTAATGACGACTTCCCATACACCGTCCGCATTTTTGGTCATCTTTGCAGGTGTGTACTCCGCAAGATCACCTGATAGAGTGACAAATTCTGCTTTTGGAGCATAGATTCTGAAAGCTACTTTTCCGTCATCAAGAATCCGGGTAGATTTGAGGGTGTCATTTGGAGTACGAAGTCTCATACGAACTTGCCCGCTGACTGTTGTACACAAGGTCAACAGGAGTACAAACAATAAGCACTTAGGAGAAATATTTATTTTCATTTATATATGTTTTAAGTTAAAATTGAGGATCATCTTAGTTTACATTACATCTAAAACTACTGTAAACAACCATTTCTCCATCTCACTGACCCAATTCTCTTTATAAGGCATAATATCTCTCCATCCCCATCCATGACCACCTTCAGGATAAATATGCATAGTTGCAGAAACATTATTTGCAATAAGTTGTTCGTAGTATCGTAAACTATTGGCAGGCTTTACGTCCGGGTCATCTGAACAAAGTACGATAAATGCAGGAGGAGTCTCTTTGGTGACGTGCTTCTCACAACTGTAACGATCCACAAGTTCTTTGGAAGGGTTTTTGCCGAGTAGGGCATCACGGGAGAGCATATTAGTAAAAGATTCTTCCATAGTAATAACCGGATACATAAGAATTTGAAAATCGGGACGAGTTTCAGGACTGTCAAATAAAGTGGCAGCGCAGGCAGCCAAATGCCCCCCGGCAGAATTTCCTGCAATACCGATCTTTGTAATGCCGAGTTCAGATGCCTTGTTTCGCATAATGCGCATAGCTTGCATAACATCGCTGAGGGGCACATCATGGTGTCCGCAGGGAAGGCGGTATTGAAGCATACAATATGTAATACCACGAACGTTGAACCAATCTTTCAGATCGCGGCCCTCATAAGTTTGCGATTCCATAATATATGCACCACCGGGGCACATGATTACACAAAGACCGTTTGGATTCCAGGCAGGATATACTTCCATCATGGCATCTTCGTAGGCCTTTGCCCGGAAGGTCAAAAATCCTGATTCCGGACCAGGGATTTCAAAAGCATTAGGTGCCCCATTGGGCCATAGTCTGACTGTGTCAATATGAGGAACTCTGGGACCTGGTTGTCCGGCCAAGGGAATGATCCAAAACAGACAGCTTATTATTACTATTATCCTTTTCATTATTTTTAAAAGAAGGGAGTTTCATTAACAACAACTCCCTTCTCTCATAATTTATTGTAAATAATTCAGATTAGAAATCGCCATATCCGGGATTCTGTACATACACTCCTTTAGCCAGATTATACTGTGTAAGGGGAATCGGATAATACTCATCTTTACCGGCAGTGAATTTTACATTCTTATAATATACACGATTGTCTTCTTCACATCTGAAGAACTTATTCATGGTCTCTTCTGCAATGCCCCAACGAACAAGATCGAAAAAACGCTCCCCTTCAAGCGCTGTCTCAATACGTGTTTCATAGCGTAAAGCCTGACGAGCATACTCTTGAGTCCAACCTGAAGCCGGATATTCATTAATAAGATAAACAGCAGGATAACCATTGATATCTATAGCAGTAGGAAATTCTTCTTTATCTTCCCATGCAGTCACATAGGGGCTATTTTTTGACCGAAGCCTGATTTGGTTAATGAGAGATCTTGCTTCCTCTTGTCTGCCAAGCTCAATCAAGGCCTCTGCTCTCCAGAGGAGCACATTTGCATAACGAATGATTTGGTAATTCAACCCCGAAGATCCCCAAGGGTAACCCGTGAACATATCTTTTTCAGGTGATACCAGGAAGCGTTTAATAAAATGATAGCCATAAGCATTGAAATCTCTATACCAATGCTCAGTAACTGGCTCAACTTCGTAAGTTTTCCAACGAACGTTAATACGACCAATGATGAAGTCTAGACGAGGATCAACATTTGATTCAATTTGAGTGTTGATGTAAGATTTTGTTCCATCTGCATTTATCTGTTCAATAACCACATCATAATCTTTGTTCTGGAACGATCCGTCAAGTAAAGGAAGACCATTTGCATCAGTTTTGAATGCATTAACCAGGTCCTGACTTGATTTGAAGAAGTCATCACCTGAATACGGCCCTTTTGGAGTATTTAAAAGCTGGCTCCAGTTTATATGACCTGCTGAAGATGCAAGAAAGCCTGAAAGAATCGCCCCGTCATTCATTGAGTATTGAATGGCCCATATAGATTCTTCCGCATTTTCGTAATCGGTAATATCCAGTTTCTGAAAATCATCCATCAAAGCGTACCTGTTTGAATTGATAACATCTCCGGTCAATGATACCACTTTCTCAAGATCAGCATTGTCAATAGAAGTTAACGCGTTGTTTGCCGGATTCTGTCTATATGCTTTATAAAGATAGACTTTTGCAGCATATGCCTTAGCCACGTATTTATTTGCGCGACCCACTTCTTCTTGAGTTTCCGGAAGAATTTGTGCAGCATCTTCGAACTCTTTTGCAATCATACTGAGGATCTCATCTCTGGAATAAATGTCATTACTTATTGAAGAATAGTCAATTTCTTCAACAGTCTCATCGATCCATGCAATTTTGTTGAACTGACGGCTCAACTCAAAATAAAAGTGCGCTCTAAGAACACGCATTTCTGCTTTCAATACTTCAACATTAGGAACATCTTCAGGAGTACAAGTATTCAACACTTTTAAAGCAGAATTTGTTCGTTTTACTGAATAATACAATGCCTGCCACCAACTGTCCATCATAGTGTGTGTAGCATCCACAACATATGTCTCAATTCTATGCATATTTGTGTTGTCAGAAGGGCCACCTCCACCTTTATATGCATTGTCTGCGTGAAGTTCACCTTGAATCCAATGATTAACGGGAGCATTCATTGCTCCAAAGGTTGTATTAGGACCGGCAAGTGCCGAATAAGCGGAACTAATGAGGTAATTAATACCATCAGTAGAATTTAACACAGCGTCACTGAGAGATCCCTGTGGTTTCAAGTCAAGAAACTCACTTTCATTGCAACTTATTAATGAGATGCAAAGAAAAGCGCCAAGTATAATATTTCTAGATTTCATAGTAAACTTAATATTAATGTTATTATATATTACCCATTAGAATCCGAAGTTGATACCAAAAACATAACTCCGAGCAAATGGATACGGGTATCCAAGTGCCTCAGGGTCAGGACCTGAATAATTAGTCAAAGTAAATACATTCTGAGCCTGTAAGTACACTCTTGCCGAACGAAGTCTAAGAGTTTTAAGAACATTTTCAGGAATTGTATATCCAATTACGAGATTCTTTAGTTTCAAAAATGAACCATCTTCTACATACCAGTCAGAGGAAAGGTTCTCATTATTAACGTTAAGAGTTGTCAATGCAGCATAATTTGAAGTATACGTCCCGGTAGCTAAATAATCATAATAGCCTTGCATTGCATCAAGAAGACGCGTTGAATGGTTGCCAAGACCTTCCCCAAGCGGGAAGAAGTCTGTATAGAGTTTGGATGTATTATATGCTTTTCGCACCATGCCATTAAAGAACATAGTGATATCAAAGTTTTTGTAAGAGGCCGAAAGATTTAAACCACCTTGGAAAACAGGAAGGTCGCTTCCAATGTAAGCCTGGTCGCTCGTAGTAATCTTTCCATCCCCATTGACATCCGTGTATTTAATGCGGCCGACTCCCGGAACTCCGAATTGAACATCATATGTATTATTATATTCATCAACGTCAGCCTGAGTTCTGAATACTCCGTCAGTTATATAGCCTATACGGCCCCCATAAGGAAGTCCGACGTTGGTAATACCAGCCGCCATATTACCCAAACCATAAGTATAGTAGAGATCCTCAGGGAGGTATGTAATGGCATTCTTCTGCCAGGTTACATTCGCACCGATTTCATAACTGAAATCACCGACAGAGTTTCTCCAGGTCAGAATTCCTTCAAGACCCTTATTGTTCATTGAAGCACAGTTCTGATATGAACTGCCTCCCTCTCCGTTGACAGCAGGAACAGGAAGTTGATAAAGCATATCCGAGGTGTTTTTATCGTAATAGTCAAAAGACATTGTCAGTCTGTCATCCAGGAAACCGGCGTCAAAACCAATGTTGTACTGTTCAGTTTGTTCCCAACGAAGTAAAGAGTTGCCGGACTGGCTGCGAACGGCTCCCATACTAAGGGTTTTACCATCACCGTTCAGGTTGTAGCTGCCATTCCAAATATCGATTGCATAAATATTATATGTGGCAGTATTGCTGATCTGGTCATTACCGTTAATTCCCCAGGAAAAACGTATTTTAAGATCTGAAAGCCAATCACTGGTGCCAAGCATAAAGTTCTCTTTTGAAATACGCCATCCAACAGAAGCAGAAGGGAAAATACCTGCGTTGTTAAACGAGCCAAAACGGGATGATGCATCACGACGAACAGTTGCAGAAAGCAGGTATTTACCGGCAAAACTGTAGTTTGCCTTTGCAAAATAAGAAGTCATGGCATACAGGTTCGCAGTTTCAGTTACGCCCTTTGTTCCTTCAGCCACTGAAAGGTATACATAATCAGGAGTAGTAAGGGCGTATTCGTCACCGTTTCCTGTTAAAGTATAGACCCTGTTCTTCTTGTACTCGGCACCAAGCAAAAACGTTGCACTATGATTCCCAACGCTTAAATTGTAGGAAGCAGTATTGGTCCAGACCCATTCTAAATTTTGAGATTCTGTTACATACAGAGAACTTATTAGATTAGAACGTACGTGCTCATCCCAGGCTGGTTCAAACACTTTTATGTGATTGGTGTTGTAGTTGATCCCGAATGAAGATCTGATAACAAGATTCTTAATTGGATTAGCTTCAATATAGGCGTTACCGAAAATTCTCCAGCTTTTATAGGTGTTGTTTGCCTCATTGTCAATATATCTGATAGGATTGTTACGACTGCCAAGAAGATCGACTTCCGAGCCGGCATAACTGCCATCACTTGCGTACACGGCTTGAGCAGGATGCTGAGCAAGCAACTGTTTTTCAATAGATTCGTAGGCGTTTGGTTTTTTGTGCTGGGTCCAATATGAAATATTTACAGATTCACCAACCCTTAATTTGTTGTCAAGAAAACGGTATTCATTATTAATTCTTGTCGTAAAAGACTTATAATCTGTTTTCTTGAGAACACCATCCTGATCAATGTAATTAAGACTCATAGAAGAAATATGGTCTTTGGTCCCTTTTGACATTGAAAGATTATAAGTTTGCATCAACGCATTTTGGTAGCATTCCTTCAGCCAGTCTGTATCAGAAATTAACATTTCAAGACCATCTTTTGAATAATACGGTTGACCCAGCTTAAGTTGTGCCGTTGGACCTTCACCATAAATAATTGATTTGGGAGTGGTCCCGAAATCATATTGATAAGCTGCCCAATATACATCACCCCACTCTTGAGCATTCATCAAAGGGATGTTGTTCTGGAATGTTTGAAGGGTTTGAGTCATGCTGAAATCAATCTTGATTTCACCCTCTTTGGCCTGTTTTGTAGTAATAATGATAACCCCATTAGCTGCCTGAGCACCATAGATTGCCGCAGATGCAGCATCCTTAAGCACCTGGATTGACTCGATATCATTGCTTGAAATAATGGTGCCTATGTCAGAACGGGTCATGACACCATCAATGACATAAAGAGGTGATGAGTTATTGATAGTAGTAGTACCACGAATGAGAGAAGATGTACCCTGGCCGCCGGGAGTGCCGTCAGATACTACATTCATACCTGCAACGCGCCCTTGAAGGGCAGTCATAACATTACCGGTTGGAATATCAGCGACCTCTTTCATATCCACAACAGCGACAGATCCTGTTAAATCGGCTTTTTTCTCTGTCATATACCCGGTAACTACTACTTCTTCAAGGAATTCATTATCCTCTTCCAATTGAATGTTAAGAACAGATGCAGCAGTAACGGTTAAAGTAGTATAACCAATGTAGGATACTTCAAGTTGTGATCCTGTTGGAACAGTAAGTTCGAAAGAACCATCCAAATCTGTTGAAGTCCCTGTAGAAGTGCCGGCAACCAAAACAGTGGCGCCGAT
>LSQX01321834.1_pt2 | contig 16505 bp, 13 predicted proteins | sample 654561 | NCBI WGS metagenome assembly LSQX01 (sample SAMN04489861, study PRJNA283612) | anaerobic digester metagenome | isolation source: 4 biogas reactors fed with cattle manure at either 37C or 55C with and... | place: Denmark: Kongens Lyngby | collected 2014 | reverse complement strand
CAATCGATCTTTTCGGGATGAACCTGTGGATCGAAGGGTTGGCCCTGCGCATCCAAGGGAACCATTTGGCCATCCACAGTGGTGAATCGGTTGTTCACGGACGACTCGCCGAAGGAGAGCGTCCCATCATCGTGGATCGTAGGGACGGAGGTTTCCGTGACTCCAATACCGAAATTTCCCGTGCCATCCAGCACCCCTACCGGCAGGTAGGCATCCTCCCCCATCAAGGAGAGGTTCTTCTGATTGTGGAGGTAGGCTCCGGTCGCCGAAAAGTTGGGTAGGAACTGCGTGAACGCGGCCTTCGACATCGCTTCTGCGGCACGCACATTCTCTTTGGCCACTTTCAGGGTTTTGTTATGCTCCAATGCCCATTGCCGGCACGTTTCCAGGTTCACTGGCCTCTGAGCCTGTGAAGCAAAAACACAGCCTAAGCTGATGATTATTATTCCAGTTTTTCTCATACCATAATAGTTAGTTAGACAACCATTTTTGCAAAAATGCAGTTTTTTTCCACAAACCCCAACCAGGGTCAACCTTGTTCCAAATTGCGCATAATTCGTATCAGGATATCTTTCGATTGAAGCAGTGTATCGTGAGGGATTCCCTCCACCGCCGTGTTCATCACGTGGCGAACCGCCTTGGTGGTTTTCTGCTTTAACGAGGCTCCTTCGGCCGTGAGGTGGATAAGGTTGATTCGCCGATCGGCCGTATCCGGTACCCGGACGACCAGATTTTTCCTTTCCAGGTTGTCGATAAGACGCGTAACGCTCGGTTTGTCTTTTTGGGTCAGGTCGCAAATCACTTGCTGGCTAACCTTGTCTTTTCGCCATAAACAAGAAAGAACCGTCCATTGCTCCGTGGTAATATCTATTCCTTCACGGGAAAAGGCCTTCAGCAATGTCCGGTTGATGATCCCCGAAATCTTTCCGGTCAGTATATCGAATATTTCTCGTTCCGTTACTTTAATCATGCCTTATTTTAGTTGCATAAACAACCATCGGGTGCAAATATAGACTTTATTAGGAAATAAAAGCCATCGTTTTAGCATTATTCATTCATTTTTATCTTTTTTCAGATTGATAATAAGCCGATTATCCTCCGGTGGGAAGTCGAACGTAAACGAATCCATATCCGCCTCGCCCCCGAGCAGGGCCGCGAAGAGCCCTATTGCCTCCCTCATCTCTTCGTCCGGTTTTTCATCGCCCCGCGCATGCATGACGCTCATCCCGGCAATCAAGTCGACCAACGCGTCCAGCGTCTCCTCCGGCATCGGCAGCCCCATCCCTTCAATACGACCGCGGGCCACTCTACGCGCGATGGTTTTCATCCGTTCACGGTATTCCGCTTTCAAGTTGGGGTTGCTCGGGATGGAGGTCACGAACCGGCTGTCGATCGATAATTGCCCCTCTTTTAATTCCATGATCCGGTAGGCAAAAGGGTATTGCGCCAAGCTGGCGGTCTCCACATCGTATATCCTGTTCCCGGCCGTCGAAACGCGTCGGCTCACGTCGTTGGAGTGAAAATGGCCGGTAAAGACCACCTTCAGCCCCGCGTCGGCCAACCGATCGGCTTGACGCTCCCATTCTTCCATCAGGTACGCGGAGAACAGATCCGACTGGTAGGGCATATGCTCTACCAGCCCGTGGTGCATCATTCCCAGCACCGTGATGTTGTCCTTCCGCGCTTTATCCAAGATGTTCAGTGCCCATTCCATCGTTTGGGGACGGATCCTCCCCGCGGTAATGGGGCGATCGGTGTGTTCATCGTACCGGTTGGTATCGAAAGCGAGAAGCCATGTGGTGTCGTTTATGGACGAGAGGTAACTTAGGGATGCATCGTCCCTGGAGAGGGCATCTCCGTACCCGAACGGCGCGTAGATTTCAGCGAACTCTTCGGCAGATATAGAAGGTACCGGAGCGGGTGCTTCGCCGACATACGCTCGCGCGTTGGGAATGTTCACATCGTGGTTCCCGGGCACGACAAACACTCGAATACCCGATTCAACCAACGGTTGTAGTTTTTTCGTTATGTCCAAATGACTCTGTCGCTCCCCGTGATTCGTCAGGTCGCCTGGCATAAGAAGAATATCTACATTCTCTTTCAGCAGATCGGCCAGCACCTTATCGAGTACCGCGTGCAAGTCGTTCACTCCCCTACCCGTGGCTTTTTCGTAGCTCTCTAACGCAGGTCCCTCTTCGACAAGATCGGCAGAGAGGTAATGGACATCGGCCATTACCGCCAGCCGAACCGCCCCCTCATTTTGACACGAGAAAATGGGTTCAGCAACCGCGATTCGATCATAAAAAAGCTCCAAGGATGAGGCAACATGCCTCAAGGATGCGGCAAAAAGCCCCGGGGACGGGCCCGGAAGTGCCGTTAGCAATAATAAAAAGAGGGCAGGGATGGATAGAGGAGAAAGCCGGTTCATCGCGTGTACTTGTTGATGTATCCTCTCATTTGATCGAGCCATCGCTCGAACGGACTACATTCGATAAGCATGAAACTATCGTAGCACTCCTCCGGGTCAAAAGCCATCTCCTTCGCATCGCCCCAAACATGTTCCACTAAATGGGGGTAATCAATGAAAGGGTTTCGATTCCCTTGTATCTTGTACACCTCCTCATTTCTTCTCACCTCCTTGATACTCACTGGATCTTCCCGGTGCCACTGCAATAGCATTTCGAGGGACCAGTCCGTAAAACCTGGGTAGCGGGTTCCCCCCAGTTGATCAGATTCCCAGTCTACTGCATCCTCCTCGTAAGCGGTTACCAAGTAGAAGCAGGTACGAGCGAAATCGCCCTTATATTCATCAATGGGTTCGAATACCGTCTGGGTATACCCTCCAAAGGTGTTTTGTCCCACCTTCGAGCCATTGGTAGATTCCCAAAGAATGATCCCCACCTCCCCAAAAGGCAGGTTGCCTCTACGGTTATTCACGAAACCATCGGTTGGATAAAGATGAAACAGGTCGCTCTCCAGTAAATGGTTTTGTTGAAACCAGCTTCGAGGGAGTGTATGTTCTCGGTTATAACAATCCCCTTCCCTCTGGTAGGAACCACATCGGTTCGTCCGAAAATCATGATAGTACATCGCTTCCTTTGCAGGTCGATCGGAATACATATCCCATACACGATTGTCTCTCCGTGCATCTGTTTTCTCGAACGCCTCCCACAGTTGCGCGTAAGCAACCACTTCCGGTTCTTTGATAATATGGTAAAGCGCTGTTTTCAGCGCAGTTCCTTGTTTGCCGCTTGCAGGTACATAGTATCCCTCGGGCACTTGGGCGGTAAGCGACCCGGTTACAAACAGCAAGATTACAATTAAAATGCTGTCACCTCTATTTTTCATTTCTTATATGCTATGAATCCTACCCGCGAATATACGGATTTCATTCATAGCACCATATCACAAGCGAGTAAATATTGATAATCGAGGGTTAAAACAGAGTCAACACCTATTAATTAGGATGTTAGAATGCGCTCAATCTCTTCAAGGTAAAATCGGAAATTTTTGTCTACATCGATATAGTTCTTCACCGTGTTGCACGCGTGCAATACCGTTGCATGGTTGCGATTACCTACCTGCACTCCTATCTGAGAGAGCGATAACTCGGTGTGTTTCTTGATGAAATACATGGTCACTTGTCGGGCCTGTACGATCTCGCGCTTGCGTGAAGGAGATTGAATCAGCTCTTTTTTCACATTGAAATATTCCGATACCGTGTCCTGTATCTTCTGCACCGTCACCTTCTTTCGCTCGAATCGGATGCTCTGCTCCATTACTCTTCGCGCCAAGTTCATGTCGATTTCGCGATTGTTTATAATGGAATGAGCCATCAATGAAACGACGATTCCTTCGAGGTCACGCACGTTTTCGGTAACATTTTCCGCGATATAATCGATCACGTTTTCCGGGATAGAGAGCCCATCGGAAAGCACCTTGTTTTGGAGAATTGTTTTCCTCAACTCCTTATCTGGCCGTTCCAGTTGGGAAGTGAGCCCCCAGCGGAAACGTGTGAGTAATCGCTCCTCCACCCCCTGCATATCCATGGGCGCGCAGTCGGAAGTCATCACGAGCTGCTTGTTGTTTTGATGCAAGTGATTGAATATATGGAAAAATGTATTCTGCGTTTTCTCCAGCCCCGACAGCTCTTGAATATCGTCGATCAGCAGTATATCGATACTTTGGTAGAAGTTGATAAAATCGTTAATCGTGTTAAACCTTCTAGCGTCGGTGTATTGCACTTTAAAGAGATGAGCCGATAGATAGAGTACTTTTTTTCGCGGGTATTGCTCCAGCACGCTCGATCCAATGGCATGGCAGAGGTGGGTTTTTCCCACTCCCGAGTTCCCGTGGATAAACAACGGGTTAAAAGCCGTTTTCGCGGGATTCATCGCTACTGCCTCGGCGGCCGTGCGGGCCAGCCGGTTGCTTTCTCCCTCGAAAAAATTTGAGAAAGTATACTTCGAATTAATCTGCGAGTCAAACTCCGACGTCTCCACTCTGTCGAAAGGGCTCGGTACTTTGGTAGAAACCTTTTTCTTTATGCCTTTGTCGACCGGGCTCGGGCTATATTGTTTGCTCTCCCCCCGGAGCTCCACGGCCGTATTGCTTTCCGTTTCGACCAATATACGATAATTCAGTATCGTTCCTTCACCAATCTCCCGATAGAGGGTCTGCTGAATCAGGTCGAGATATTTATCTTCCAGGTATTCATAGAAAAACTGACTCGGAACCTGTATAGTGAGTACACGATCCGTGTAATTTAATGGAACAATAGGAGCAAACCAAGTGTTAAACGCCGGTTCAGGAATGTTATCCCGAATGACATTCAAGCAGTTGTTCCATAAATGCTGACAGTTACTCTTCATTTAATTCTTAATTCTTCTTATTTCTCTTCGATAAATGGGATACAAATTTTCAAAAAAAAAACGAGAAAAAAAAATGAACTTTTTTTCGAGCAGTTTCTCGATCAAAAACCATGCTATTTATCAATCGGATAGACATAACAAATTAAAGTTAAGCCAATTAACAATCACCATACAGCCTGACAAGGTTGATTAGCAATGGGATATGCAAAATGATTTGCTCGGCTCGAAATTTGCGCACCTCTTCGTTTTTTATCCTTAAAGTCATTCAAACAAAGGATTTCACGGATATTTCCAAGGAGCTCCCTATTTAGAATGAATCTAATTTGGCGATTTTTCATCCTGCCGCCAGGATCTGTACACGAAATCAGAAAAGCTTAACTCGGATAGTTAGATACCGATCCGGGTTCAACCGAATATCCTCCAAGAGGCGGGCCGCTTCGTCGATGGTCACGTTTAAACTATCGTGTAATTTGGAGTCGTTCAGAAGTAGCCCTAACGAGTTATCGTTGCTGTTTATTTTTCGGGTCAACAATCGCAGATTGTCCACCGTCTCGTCGATCGAAGCAAATGTGCTCTTCATATCCATCTGGTTCAAATCGCTGCTTATTTCACTCAAATTTCCGGCTACCGTATTTAAATTCCCACTGATTTCCGGGAGATCGCTTTCGAGCATTGCCATCATTCGGTTCAAACTTTCACTGGAGCGATTCAACCGGTTGATTGTACTTTCTATCCCCTCGATAGATTGCTCCCAAGCTGGGTTCTGCATCAACCTGTTTATAGAATAAAGCACCGAGTCGATCCGTGTAAGAAGGGAATCAGCCATGGGCATTACTGCCGCAACGTCGTCCATTAAACCGGTTTCTCGGGTTCCCGTGAGCGTGTCACCCGGCTGCATATAACTCCCCGTGGGCGAGATAACGAGGTTCGCGGTAGAAGCACCGAACATATCGATGCCGTATTCCAAGTAACTTCCCTCGGTAATTGGTAAATCTTCCGTGAGATTCATTCCCACTAGGAAACGCATCGGTTCAGCAGCGATCATCTTTATCTCATTGATCAACCCGATCTGGTATCCCTTCACGTATACAGGCGATGAGATAAGTAGTTTCGACACATCGTCGAACACCGCGTAGTACTGGTTCTGTTTCTTAAAGATATTAATCCCTTTCAGGAAATTTATTCCGAAATAGATCATTACCAGGCTGGCGATAAATGCCAATCCAATAAGCGCGTTCCTGCTTAAATTACTCTTCATACGAATTACTTCACGCGCTGCCCATCGACAAACTCGACGATAAACGCGTCTTTAAATTTTTTTTTAACTTCTCGAAGTGATCGATTGATCTCCTCTCGGCTCGCCGTACTACCATAGGTGTACTTATAGGTCGATCCTTCGTAGTAGTTATCCACCGGCTGCAAACCCTTGAATACGGCTGCCCCGCTACTGTATTCTCGGGAAGAGGTAAGAAACTGTATCCGATACTCTCTTTTTCCTTGTGAGCGATCTGTCGAAGAAACGACGGTTCCACTGCTATCGAACACGTGGCTCTTCTTGTCCTGTTCTCTTTTGTATTCCCTGAACCCATTATAGATGGAGGCAGCAAGAGAAGCTTGGCCACTTTCACTCTTCAGGTAATTCTCTTCCTGCCGATTACTTATGTATCCTAGCTCGATAAGTACACTTGGCATGGCCACTTCACGTAACACCAAGAAACCGGCTTGACGTACATTCCGGTTGACTCGTTTTGAGTTTGATACCAGTTGGTTTTGCACCATCGTGGCAAAATTCACGCTTTGGTCGAGAAATTCGTTGGCCATGAATTCAAAGATAATGTACGACTCCGGTTCGTTGGGATTGAAGCCCTCGTATTTTAGCGAGTAATCTTCCTCGTACATGATCACCGAGTTTTCCGCTTTCGCGACATCCAAGTTGTCCTTGCTCCGGTGAAGCCCCAAAACGAATGTCTCCACTCCTTGGGGCGATGCCCTGCGTCGATCCAACGCGTTACAATGAATCGATATAAAGAGATCGGCCCTCGCCCTGTTGGCTATTTCAGCTCGCTGGTTAAGCGCCACGAATCGATCATTTTCACGAGTAAACAAAACCTTGACATCCGGGTGCTCGTTCTTGATTAGTTTACCGAGTTTAAGCCCTACCGATAATACAATGTCTTTTTCCTTCGACGTAGCCCCTACTGCACCGGGATCACGCCCCCCGTGACCGGGATCAATCACAACCGTAAATGGTCGATTTTGCGCGATAATTGACCCCGTGAAAGAGAACAAAAGAAATATACCCCATGTAAAAATCGGGACTCTGCTCGTTAATTTCATGTAACTATCCTTTCTGAAAAGCACTTTAAGGCATGAGCTCGCCCAGCTTCTCATCCAGGCGGTTACCTGTCAAATTTTTCTCAATAATAACTCCCTCCTTATCCAGCAAAACGGTATGAGGAATCCCGCGGATGGCATACGTTTCAACCACCGGGCTTTCCCAATATTTCAGGTCCGACATTTGTGGCCACGTCATGTTCAAGTCACCTATTCCCGCGATCCAATCTTCCCGCGTGTGATCAAGTGATACGCCCACGATCTCCAGCCCTTTTGATTTATATTTATCGTACGCTGCTACCACGTTTGGCATCTCCCGGCGACAAGGTCCACACCACGATGCCCAGAAATCGATTAGCACGTATTTTCCTTTCCCGGCGTAATCAGAAAGCGACACGCTATTCCCCTCCGTGTCGTTCAACGTGAGATCGACAAACGGTTTACCCACGGCCACGTTTTCCAGGTTATCGAGTCGACGTACAATCCGGTTTACATTATCTCTCGCCCTGAAATTATCGTCGGTCATCTCCAGGAGCTCGCGTTGTTGTTCGGGCTCGAACATCGAATAGGAAGTCATAAAGTGATGCCTCCCCAGTTCGTTGTTCATGTTTTTTCGTGCATAGTCGAGGTTTAGTTCCGTCAACTCTCCGTGAATACGCTCATATTCACCGCGCACCTCCGCCTCCGTCGTCTCGCTCATCGTTCCTGCTTGCCGTGCACTATTGTACTGCTCCGCTATTTGGCGCAAGGAGATATTAAGTTCCCGCTGCCGTTCCCTCAGGTCGCTATAGGCGTTGTTCGATGCTGTTCCCCTTACAGTCACGAGAGAATCAAAGGCGATGGTGATCGTTCCGGGTTCAATAAGTACCGGCACCCTGTTCGCCTGTTGCGGCTGAATTGACTCATCCAGCGCGATAAAGCGCAATACGGCTGTATCCGCGACTCCCGAAAAAGAGAACGTGCCATTGAGCACTACCGTCGTATCGGTAGTAACCATCGCGTCGTCGGTCATTTGTTGCATGTAAACAGGGCTACCCTCGAACGATTTATTTTCCACTACACCCTGTATCGTGTAACGGGAATTGGTCTGGCAGGAGAGCAGCAACACGCTCAGTATAAAAAGATAGATTACTTTTCTCATTTGGATTCTTTTTTAACATTAAACTGAGACAAAGATATGTAAATTGCGCTTACAACCTCCGTTTTTATTGTTTTTTTTGACGCGAGGATACATCTGCAGGCGAGAAGGGAGAAAATTGGCTTTCGATTTCCAAGGCAGGAAGATTTTTTCTACCTTTGAGATCAGAAGTAAAATCACCCTAGAAACACTGAAAATATGAGCACTATCGTGGCACCGTCGTTGTTGGCGGCAGATTTTTTGAACCTGGAGAGAGATATCTATATGCTAAACCGCAGCGAGGCGGATTGGATTCATTTGGATATCATGGATGGTATTTTTGTGCCTAACCTCTCTTTTGGCTTCGCGATAACCAACCTTTTAAAAGGGGTGACCCAGAAACCGCTGGATACCCATCTGATGATCGTACAACCCGAGAAGTTCACCGAAGAAGTAGCTGCTACAGGCTCTACCTTCATGAACGTGCACTACGAAGTATGCCCGCACCTTCACCGGGTAGTTCAACAAATTCGCGGGAAGGGAATGAAACCGGCGGTAACACTCAATCCTCATACACCCGTTTCAGTATTGGAAGATATACTATCGGAACTCGATATGGTGCTCCTTATGTCGGTCAATCCTGGGTTTGGCGGGCAGCAGTTTATCGAACAGACGTTGGGAAAAGTAGCCCGCTTGAAGAAAATGATCGAGGAGCGAGGCCTAAAAACGCTGATACAAGTAGATGGTGGGGTCAATCTCGAAACAGGGAGGAAGCTCGTGGATGCCGGTGCCGACGTGCTGGTGGCCGGAAGTTACATCTTCTCGTCCGATGATCCCGAGGAAGCAATTCGGGGCCTTAAAGCATTGTAATTTTATACCGGTACAAGCCGGAGAGATATTTTGATCGGGAAAACACCTTTTTCACGCCTTTTATTGCCAGTCGTTGCCGGAATAGCGACGGCTATGATCTTGCCATGGCAAGCCATCCACTCGATCCCTTTTGGCTTCATTGGCGCGTTACTGATGCTCTTTTCCTTTTTCGTGAAAGAAGAGCAACGCTATAATTCGCGATGGCTTTTCGGGGGTGGTCTTTTTCTCTTTCTCTTTTCATTGGCCGCCCTACAATACCGGTTGGAGGAGCAGAAGGTGTACCCGGATTTCCCAAGGGAGGAACACTATTTCGTGGGCACCCTCTTGGATATCCCGGAGACAAAGCCTCGTTCGATAGCCTGCCACGTTAAAACCCGCTTTCCCGTGAAAAAACGGGTCATCCTTTACCTTCAACAAACCGATGAGGCACGCTCCTTGGTACCCGGCGATGAGTTGCTTTTTCGGGCTACAATGCAACCGTTTCAAAACTTCGGGAACCCGGATGATTTCGACTACGTCCGATTCATGAGAATAAAAGGGTTCTCCGGCTCCGCCTACGTGCCGGGGACGGCGTGGCACAAAACAGGCAGGCAGCATTTGAGCCTATCCATCTTGTCGCAACGTTGCCGGGCCGTGATGCTGGATTTCTATCGATCGTTTCAGCTGGATCCGGACGCGCATGCTTTCATTACTGCCGTCACGTTAGGTTATAAAGCTTACCTCTCGGACGATCTACAGGAAGCTTTTCGGGCCTCCGGTACCGCCCATGTATTGGCAGTCAGTGGCCTTCACGTGGGAATAATTTACATGATCATCAACTTCCTGTTTTCATTCCTGGGCCGGAGAGGGCGACGATACGCGATCCGCCAATTTTTAGTTATTATCGCTCTATGGTGTTACGCCATGATAGCGGGAATGTCAGCGCCGGTGATAAGAGCAGCCTTCATGCTCACCATTTACTGCCTCGGGCAGGCATGGAACCGGGCAGGGTTCACGTATAACACGCTGGCCGGTGCTGCTTTTTTCCTGCTTCTCTTACGCCCTTTCAGCCTCATCGATTTAAGCTTTCAGATGAGCTTTATGGCGGTATTCGCGATTCTTTTTTTTCAGCCGAAAATAGGTCGGCTCTACCTGCCCAAAGGGCGCGTATCGCGTTACCTCTGGGATCTCTCTACCGTATCGCTCTCGGCCCAGTTAGGCGTGTTCCCGCTCGTATTATACCATTTCGGCAGTTTCCCTACCTACTTTTTTATCGCGAACCTGTGCGTGGTTCCACTCCTTTCGCTCGCGATTTACGCCGCCATACCGCTAATTGCCATCTCTCTTCTCCCGGTGCTTCATCTTCCACTGTTCACCGGGTTGGAAGTTTTTTTTCAACAGCTATTGGGACGGTTGATTGAACTGCTGCTACAAGTAGTATACATTACCGAGATGCTCCCCTACGCGCAACTCACGAACAAATACTTGTCGTTTCCACAGCTCCTTCTTCTCCTGTTGTTTGTATACTCTATCGCGCGGTTCCTTGTCTCCCGTTTTTCGCGCCCCTTGTTGGTTGCACTCTCTGCCACCCTGCTGTTCCTAATCACCTCCATTCACGGGCAATTGACCCGTCCTCTTCCAAGCCTGGTAATTTTTAATCACCCCTCGGAAAGCGAGTTTGGTTTTTACGCGAACAATCGGCGCCATTATGTTGACCTCCCCGCGAACGGGCTGTTGCCACATCCAGGGAAAAGCATTCTATTGCTATCGGACGGCATGTTAGAACGCTTCCACACCGAGGAACCTTTCCCATTGGACGTGCTGATTCTCTCCCGGAACGGGAATTTCGACATCGAACAGCTGCTACACCTGTTCGTTCCGGAAATGATTGTCCTGGATAGCTCATTTCCCCGTTTTACCGCGAACAGGCTTCAACACGAGTGCGATAAGAGGGGAGTGAAGCTGCACGATGTTTCGCTGCACGGTGCATACATTGTAGCTTTTTAATCCATACGTGTATGCCGGGATGCATATCGCATTATCCTGCTAAATTTCGGACGAGCTTGGTATTGCGCTCCCCTTTTAGTACATTTGCCCCTTAATTTCAATTCATGCATGAAAATTTTGAACGCTAGCACATCCATCTCAGCAATTATCGATTCGCGCAAAGTGGAAGAGGCAATGGATGCCATCCGCTCCTCTCGAAATATTGTTATTACCACCCACTTATCGCCAGACGGTGATGCACTGGGTGCCTCGCTGGCACTCTACAGCTTCCTCAAACGGCAAGGAAAGAGCCCAAGGATTATAGTTCCCAACTCCATACCCTATTTTCTCCGGTGGATGGAAGGCGCGGGGGAGATCGAGGTGTACGAATACCATCCACCGGCCGGTCAACGAATATTGGCCGCGGCCGACCTGATCTTTTGCCTCGATTACAACATTATCAAACGCGTGGGCCCGATGGGGCCTTACATAGAGAATTCTGCCGCCACGAAGGTACTGATTGACCACCACCTGCTCCCGGGGGATGGATTTGATATCCTGATTTCTCACCCCGAGATCTCCTCCACCAGCGAGCTCCTGTTTCGGTTTCTGAATCAAGCCGGAGAGTATAACCGGCTGACCAAGGTTGAAGCAGAGTGCATTTATTGTGGCATGATGACCGATACCGGCGGGTTTACCTATAACTCGGGCGACCCGGAAATTTATGAAATCATTAGCCTCCTACTACGCAAGGGAGTAGACAAGGACGACATCTACTCGAAGGTATTTCATAATTACTCCGAAACGCGCTTTAGGCTACTCGGCTTCACCCTCTCGCAACGAATGGAGGTATACCCGGATCAACACTCCGCGCTCCTTCACCTGTCGCGAGAAGACCAGTCCCATTTTCAGTTCAGCAAGGGAGACACCGAAGGGTTCGTGAATTACCCGTTGAGCATCAAGGATATTATTTTCTCGACATTTATACGGGCCGACGAGGAGCTGATCAAGTTATCGTTTCGTTCCCAGAAGTCGTTTCCCTGCAACGAGTTTGCCGCGGAATTTTTTAACGGTGGAGGGCACCTGAACGCATCCGGCGGAGAATTTTATGGATCTTTCGAAGAAGCAGTCCGTATCTACAAAGAGGGACTCGCGACGTACAGGGATAAACTGAAATCCGCGTTCAACGAAGAATAGTTAACCCATTTTTAAGAATCGATAATGTTTATTTCACCGCAACTGCCTTTTTTTTAAAACGGATTACGTACTTTTGTGCTCTATCAGGGTAGATTCATTCACTGCACCAAATGGGGCCCTAGCAAAATTGACATTCATTTAATGAAGGAGTAAAATATGAGAAATTCACGAGCAATCTTCGTATTATTCACCGGGTTATTGATCTTTTTCGCGTCTTGCCAAGATCAAAAGACCTACGCCGACCGCTTGAAAGACGAAGCACGGGCAATCGACCGTTTTATATTGCAAGAGAACATCGATGTGCTGGAAAAATTCCCTGCAGATAGTATATTCAGGGACAATCAATATTACCGGGATGCTGCCACTGGAGTGTACTACCACATCGTAGACTACGGCGATACCGACCTGAAAATGACATTAGGCGAAGAGGTATACATACGCTTTGAAGGCCTCAGCTATTTCATGACTGCTGACACCATTACCTTCAGCAACACCGACCCCAATGGAAGCCCTCATCCCCAAACCCTCATCTACAGGGGGCCTGTAAACCCCTCAACGAGCAGCTATTACGAAACACCGGGATGGATCGTCCCCGTTCCTCTCATCGGGCACAAGGCGGTAGTAAAAATGATTGTCCCGTTCGACATGGGATCGTCGTACGATCGGTCGCAATATCAGCCCACGTACTACGATCGTGTAGAATATCGTTTCGGGAACCAGTATTAACGTTAAACAACTCATCATGACATTGATCAAATCTATATCCGGGATTAGAGGTACGATTGGCGGTGAGAGCGGTGAGAACCTCACCCCTCTCGACATCGTGAAGTTCACGGCAGCTTATGCCACTTTCATCAAAGAAACATCGCGCGTTGTGCGCCCTAGAATCGTGGTGGGCAGAGATGCTCGTATTTCCGGTGAAATGGTACATCGGGTGATTACCGGTACTTTATTGGGCATGGGATGTGATGTAACCGACATTGGCATGGCTACCACACCCACTACAGAAATCGCGGTAGTAAAAGAGAGTGCCCAGGGAGGCATCATCATCACGGCAAGCCATAATCCCAAGCAGTGGAACGCGCTAAAGTTACTCAATGGCGATGGAGTGTTTTTAAACGCGGAGGAGGGGCAACGCATTCTTTTGTTGGCAGACAAGGAGGATTTTCTCTTCTCGCCCGTTGATGAACTGGGAAACCTGGTGGAGAAACAATACCTCCAAGAACATATACAGCGTATATTATCGCTCGATTTAGTGGATCCCGAGGCCATAAAGGCGGCCAACTTCCGGGTAGCCATCGACTGCGTGAATTCAGTGGGGGGAATCGCGCTCCCCGAGTTGCTCTACGCGTTGGGCGTGAAAAAGATTTTCAAGCTTCATTGCGCCCCACACGGTAATTTTTCACACAACCCGGAACCGCTGCCCCAGCACCTGACCGAGTTGGCATCACTTACGCGCGACTCCCAAGCCACCGTGGGTTTCGCGGTGGACCCCGACGTCGACCGTCTGGCTATTTACAGTGAAGATGGAGAACCTTTTGGCGAAGAATACACCCTGGTTGCCGTGGCAGATTACGTGCTGCAACACACCCCGGGCAATACAGCTTCGAACCTGAGCTCAAGCCGTGCGTTACGAGACGTTACTCACCAACACGGGGGAGAATATTATGCTGCCGCGGTGGGTGAAGTGAACGTGGTTACAAAGATGAAAGAGGTTAACGCGGTAATTGGCGGTGAAGGCAATGGTGGCGTAATCTACCCCGCTTCTCATCCCGGCAGGGATGCGATGGTGGGCATTGCCCTCTTTTTATCCTTTCTAGCACGCACGGGAAAGAGCCCTTCCGAGTTAAGAAAAAAATATCCTGCTTATTTCATGTCGAAGCAAAAAGTAGAACTCACGCCCGGGATGGATACCGATGGAGTACTTTTAACGATGAAAGAGCGATTTTCCGGGCACGAGGTGACCGATATCGATGGGGTAAAGATCGACTTCCCGGATAAGTGGGTCCACTTGCGAAAATCAAATACAGAGCCTATAATACGCGTTTATTCCGAAGCTCGATCTCAGGAAGAGGCGGAGAAGTTGGGCAAAGAGATTATCGATATGATCAAAGCACTTGCTTAACCGCGACACCGCTTCACTTCTTCGAGGCGGCGATGGCTTTACATATCATCACACGTTTTATTTTAGCGAATGAAAGATACATTGGTAAGTCGCTCGGACTTCAGGGGATTGCACCCTATTTTTCAAGGGAAACGAGGCGACAAGATCATTGACATTGGAATGAAACTGGGCGGGTTGCAGTACGCGAACGATGTGTACAACGGGTCCAAGCATCTCACGGGGCCTGCATTTTGCAAAGACGCGCTCGACAAGTTAGGTATCATTCGGATATTGCACAACGAAGAAGTACTCGCGAGGGTAAAAGGTAAGCCGTTTATCACCGTTTCTAATCACCCCTACGGCCATATCGATGGGATTGCTGTGATTGAAGCCTTGGGTAGCCGTGTTGCCAACTACAAGATGATGGTAAACTTCATACTGGGGCTGATAGATACGATGGCTGAAAATTTCATCACCGTCGACCCGATGAAGAACGAGGAGAAAAACAGGGTCACCTTTTCCGGAATTCGTGAGAGCATCGCTCACCTAAAAGCAGGCCACCCGCTCGGATTTTTCCCCGCGGGCGCGGTGTCTAACCTCTACCTCCGGAAGGGTAAGCCGGTAATAGAGGATCGCGATTGGCAACCGGCCGTACTCAAGATCATTAGAAAATCGAAAGCACCGGTCGTTCCTATCCATATCTCGGGTCAGAACAGCCGTTCGTTTTACCTTACGAGGATGTTTGGGTGGAAAGCACGCAACCTGCGGCTTTGCCACGAGTTGAATAATAAAGTCGGAAAAGAGGTGGTTCTTTCGTTTGGTGAACCGATATTACCGGGCGACTTGAAGCCCTTCGGAAACGACATGCAAGAAATGGGTGAGTTCCTGAAACGAAGAACGTACGCTTTAGGAGAAAAATAAATAAATGGTTATCTTTGAGTATAATTATGGCAAAGCAATCTATTCAGCAAGTCAAACAACGTTTCGGAATTATTGGTTCAGCACCCGAGTTGGACCGTGCCGTTGACATCGCTTTACAGGTGGCACCTACCGATCTTTCAGTGTTTATCACGGGAGAGAGCGGAGTGGGCAAGGAGAGCTTTCCGCAAATCGTACACCAGTACAGTAAACGCAAGCATGGGCCCTATTTCGCGATTAATTGCGGCTCCATCCCCGAAGGCACCATCGACTCGGAGCTTTTCGGGCACGAAAAAGGTTCTTTTACCGGTGCAACGGGCACGCGTAAAGGATATTTTGAGGTAGCCGACGGAGGGACACTTTTCCTCGATGAGGCGGGAGAACTTCCACTCCCTACCCAAGCTCGATTGTTGAGAGTGCTGGAGAGCGGTGAGTTTATAAAAGTAGGCTCTTCGAAGGTAGAGAAAAGCGACGTTCGAGTGGTTGCCGCGACCAATCTCGACCTGGTAAAAGCCGTCGAACAAGGAAAGTTCAGGGAGGATCTCTACTACCGCCTGAACACGGTTCCCATTCGCGTTCCCCCATTGCGTGACCGAAAAGAAGATATTCCCCTCCTGTTCCGAAAGTTTGCCAGCGACTGTGCCGAAAAGTACATGATGCCACCCATTATGCTCACCGACGACGCACGGACGATGCTCAAAAATTACCGGTGGCCCGGCAATGTCCGGCAATTAAAAAATATCACCGAACAGATATCAATTATCGAAAAGGAGCGAACCATCACCACCGACATTCTACAAAAATATTTGCCACACGATGAGGTAGGAATGCTTCCTATTTCGGTTTCTTCACTTCGTGAAGCGGATCAAAAAACTTTCGGTAGCGAACGAGAGATACTCTACCAAGTACTTTTCGACATGAAGAAAGATATATCGGATTTGAAACAGGTGGTAAAGAACATCATGGAGGAGTCTGGTTCTCACACGCCCGGGCCGGGGATACTTCCCGGCGACCACTCACAAGTGCCCGTGCCCGTGAAGTACGAGAAGTACGAGGCGTACCCGAAAAACATCTCCTTAGACGGCGACGAGCGAAACGATATTCAAGATGCAACCGAATATGAAGAGAG
>LSQX01159436.1_pt2 | contig 16505 bp, 18 predicted proteins | sample 654561 | NCBI WGS metagenome assembly LSQX01 (sample SAMN04489861, study PRJNA283612) | anaerobic digester metagenome | isolation source: 4 biogas reactors fed with cattle manure at either 37C or 55C with and... | place: Denmark: Kongens Lyngby | collected 2014 | reverse complement strand
AACTTCAGTTGGAGAATCATCGACAATTAATATACGAGCCATATTTTCCTCTTTTCAGTATCAGTAACCACTACTGTTATAATTATGCTTCTACAGGTATGAATGACGGCACATGCACCTTGATTGCACCTATGAGCTCTTCCTTGCTAAAGGGCTTGGTCAAGTATTGGTCTGAACCCACTATTCGTCCCTTAGCTTTGTCAAAGAGCCCATCCTTGGATGAAAGCATAATTACAGGTGTTGACCTAAATGCAGCGTTGTTCTTAATCAGCGCGCATGTTTGATACCCGTCCAAGCGCGGCATCATAATATCAACAAAGATAATATCGGGGTGCGTATCTGCAATTTTTGCTAAGGCATCAAAGCCATCAACAGCCGTGATCACATCACAACCTACTTTTTTCAGCAAAGTTTCTGNNCATACGAGATTTGCCTCAGTCTCGTGGGCTCGGAGATGTGTGTAAGAGACCGTGCCAGAGGCATGATGTCCACAAAAATTATATCTGGGTGCGTATCAGCAATTTTTGCCAAAGCATCAAACCCATCAACTGCTGTAATAACTTCACAGCCTACTTTTTTCAGCAAAGTTTCTGCAGTGCGACGAATCGTCTTTGAATCGTCGATAACCATAACCTTTAAGCTCACTGAGTTTTGTTCCATCTTCGCCCTACCATTATTGGTGCGTCGTTACTGTGAACGATTGCTGCACTGTTATTTCACAAGCAGTCCATGACATACTTGTCAAAACAGCTCCTTTTTAACACACATTTTTACTGCATTCCATCAACCTTGGACAAACAAAGCTTTTTATTGACCTATGCCTAGCTCTGGCTGCGCCACTTAGTCCGCTCTTGTTAAAGCCTTTAAAATCAGCGCATCATACTACATCGTTTATAATTTATCGGAGTACCACTTATGACTATTCGCCTTGGCATTGTCATGGATCCCATTGATCGTATTTCATTCAAGAAAGACAGCTCTCTCGCCATGTTACTTGCGGCGCAAGCACGCGGCTGGGAACTCTATTACATGGAACAAAAAGATCTGTATCAATCCATGGGGCAAGCAAAGGCGCGTATGCGACCCATGCGTGTATACCATAATCCCGAACACTGGTTCGATTTAGAAGCCGAAACTGATACCCCCTTAGCATTTCTTGACGTCATTTTGATGCGCAAAGACCCGCCCTTCGATAACGAGTTTGTTTACAGCACGTATTTACTCGAGCAGGCAGAACGTGCAGGAACGCTTATTGTTAACCGACCACAAAGCTTGCGTGACTGCAATGAAAAATACTTTGCTACCTTATTTACCCAGTGCACACCACCCACTGTGGTTGCACGACGCAGCGACATTCTGCAGGACTTTGCCAAAGAGCACCGTGACATCATTCTCAAACCGCTCGATGGCATGGGCGGCTCTTCCATTTTCCGCCACCGCGAAGGTGACCCCAACCTATCAGTCATCTTAGAAACATTGACCGCACACGGCAGTCAACAAATTATGGCACAGCGTTATATCCCTGAAATCAAGGATGGCGACAAGCGTATTCTTATGATTGACGGCGAACCCGTGCCTTATTGCTTGGCACGCATCCCCGCCCATGGCGAAACCCGCGGCAACCTTGCTGCAGGCGGGCGCGGCGAAGCCAGACCGCTAACCGAAAAAGATCGCTGGATAGCCGCACAAGTAGGCCCCGAGTTACGCAAACGTGGTTTGTTTTTTGTTGGCCTGGATGTGATCGGTGACTACCTGACTGAAGTGAATGTCACTAGCCCAACCTGTATTCGCGAAATCGACACCGCTTACAACACCAATATTGGCGATCAACTGATGCAATCTATTGCCGACAAACTTAACCAGCGCTAACGCATTACACATCAAAGGAAGCATCAAGGTGCAGAGCCGTCGTTCCTCGCAACGGCACATGCACCTTTGCGCTTGGATGCGAACTATGCAGCATTGTCACTGCAAGCAAATAGATATTTTTTCAGTTTCTAGGCAAACTTAGCCCTTTAGCGATCAACGTATTAGCATTACATACTTCTTAGGTGTTTCTAAAATCAATGAGTACGCTTTCCACCATTGACTATCCCCCTGAAACTGAGACCACAGGGCGGCTTGGTTTTACCCTCGCCATCGCTGCTTTACTGCATCTGGCCGTTATTTTAGGTGTGAACTTTACCGTCGAAGATTTGCCATCCATGAGCAAAGGGTTGGAAGTGACCCTAGCAATCATAGCGAATGAAAAAGCTCCCGAGGAAGCAGACTACATTGCTCAAGTCAGCCAGCAAGGCAGCGGAACTCTAGAGCACGAAGCCACACCCACCACCGACATCAAACCCATCATCCAGGACAACCAGTTTAATGAAGTCAGCATTGATAGCACGCTTGAGCCACCTGAGCCTGTCGTTGTTGCGGACCCTGTAATCAGTACCCTGCACGAACGCCCAGAAAAAGTCGTCCAAGAAACCAAGGTGCAAGAAAAAGTGCAGCCCACCCGAGCGGCCCCCCTGCTTGACCGCGAACAACTGGCCATGGATATCGCCAGCCTTGAAGCCGAATACCATCGAGTACGCCAAGAAAGCACTAAACGCCCGCGGATCAGCCGGCAAAACACTGCTGCCACTAAGCGTGATATCAGTGCTTGGTACCGAGATACTTGGCGCAAAAAAGTCGAACGCATCGGCAATCTAAACTACCCCGATGAAGCTCGTCGTAAAGGTATCTATGGTAGTCTACGTTTACTTGTCGTGATTCGCAGTGATGGCACAATCGCTGAGTTGGCAGTTATGCAATCATCGGGCGAACCCGTTCTTGATGAGGCAGCGCAAAGAATAGTACGTCTTTCAGCTCCATTTGCTCCATTTACTGGTGAGATGGCCTCTAAATTTGATCAAATAGAGATTATTCGTACTTGGCGCTTTGGTCGCGACGACTACCTCACCAGTCATTAATATAGCTGCCGCTAGTTTGCCATCAAAGGGTTTGCAAGCTAAGCCCGGCGTGTCCAAAGCCGTTTCAGGTAATTCAACATTAGCCAGTCTCGCAGTCTTTCACTTATTTTTTGAGTATTTGTTATGTCAGATCACAGCTACTTATCCGATCATTTCTTGATCGCCATGCCCAGCCTAGCCAACTCCTTTTTTGGTGAGTCGCTAATTTATTTGTTTGAACACAGCGCAGAAGGCGCCATGGGTATCGTTATCAACCAAGTCAGCGGCTTAAGTCTTGCCGAGGTTTTGGAACAGCTGCATCCTGAACAACTCGCCGCAGCTCATACCCGAGACATCCCTATTTATACTGGCGGGCCCGTACAAATGGAGCACGGCTTTGTGCTCCACCCTAATGGACATAATTACCAGCAAACAGCTACTATAGGCGCCTTCAGCCTAACCACCTCCCGCGACATTTTATCCAGTATTGCGGAGGGTACAGGCCCAGAAAAACACCTGATTGCGCTAGGCTATTCTGGCTGGGGCGCAGGTCAACTTGAAGGCGAGCTCAAGGATAATGTCTGGTTATCCTGCCCAGCCCAGCCGTCCATTATTTTCGATACACCTGCCGATGAGAAACGCGCAGCCGCAGCTGCTACCCTAGGTATTCAACTGAGCCAGTTAAGCCATCATGCCGGAAACGCTTAAGTCCTTTAAATTGCTACTGGGTTTTGATTACGGCACCAAGCAAATTGGCGTTGCTGTAGGTCAGGCACTCACGCAACAGGCACGCCCCTTAACCACTTTAAAAGCACGCGACGGCATCCCGAACTGGGAAGAAATTGCGGCTCTTATTAAAGAGTGGCAGCCCGATGCTTTGGTCATTGGCCTGCCACTGAACATGGACGGCACTACCAACGCTATGTGCACGCGCGCGCAAAAGTTTTCCCGGCGTTTAAATGGCCGCTTTAACCTCCCCGTTTACACTCATGATGAACGACTGACCACCTATGCGGCCAAAGGTGAACAGATGCGCACGCATGGCACGCAAACCAATTACCGCGAAAACCCTGTCGACGCATTAGCCGCTACATTACTTTTGCAAGGCTGGCTAGAGAAAAACCTGAATTAACAGGTTATAGTTGCCAGCAGCATAAAGACGTATTTTCAACCATTTAAGGAGTCCTGCCTTATGCTCCCGCAACCCGACCTACTGATCAGCTCTATTGCGCAACAACTGCAGCAGCAACTGGCTGAAAAAGGAATTGAGAACCCACAGTTTATTGGCATCCATACCGGCGGTGTCTGGGTAGCCAAAGCACTGCTAAAAGCGCTAGGCGCAGACAACCCACTGGGCGAGCTTAATGTGTCATTCTATCGTGATGATTTCAGCCGTACCGGTCTGCACCCACAAGTGCGCCCCTCCCAGCTGCCTTTTGAAATCGAAAACCAACATCTGGTGCTAATTGATGACGTATTGATGAGTGGTCGCACCATACGCGCAGCACTGAACGAGCTGTTTGACTATGGCCGTCCCGCCTCAGTAACGCTGGTGTGCCTGTTAGATTTAAATGCGCGCGAGCTCCCCATACGTCCAGATATTGTTGGAGAAACTCTTTCCCTTGCGCAAAATCAGCGGGTAAAATTAACCGGCCCCGAGCCCTTAGCCATAGAACTGAAAACTCTAGGAAGCACTGAATAGACTTCTAAACCACGAGACACAGCCAATGACCCCCTCAACAAAATGCCCGCTGCAACTCAATGAACATGGTCGCCTGCGCCACTTCCTTTCTCTTGATAGTTTATCCGCCGAACTGCTCACTGAAATATTAGACACCGCTGATTCGTTTTTAGAAGTGGGCGCCCGCGCTGTGAAGAAAGTCCCTTTAATGCGTGGGATGACGGTGTGTAACGTTTTTTTTGAAAACTCGACCCGCACCCGCACCACCTTTGAGCTGGCTGCTAAACGCTTATCAGCCGACGTAATCACCCTTAATGTCTCCACATCCTCCACCAGCAAAGGCGAAACCCTAACCGATACCTTGCGCACGCTCGAAGCCATGGCGGCTGATATGTTTGTGATTCGCCATGCTGACTCAGGCGCGACACATTTTATCGCCGAACACGTTAGCCCCAATGTAGCCATTATTAACGGTGGTGATGGACGGCACGCGCACCCGACACAGGGCATGCTGGACATGCTCACGATTCGCCGACACAAAGGTGACTTTAGCCAGCTAAAAGTAGCGATCGTCGGCGATATCCTGCATTCGCGGGTTGCCCGCTCCAATATGCTGGCGTTAAAAACTCTTGGCTGCCCAGATATCCGTGTTATTGCCCCTAAAACACTGCTGCCTATTGGTATTGAGCAATATGGCGTTAATGTCTACACCAATATTGAGCAGGGTCTAAAAGACGTCGATGTCATCATTATGTTGCGCCTGCAACGTGAACGTATGCGCTCAGGCTTGCTACCCAGCGAAAGCGAGTTTTATCGTTTGTTCGGCCTAACTGAACAACGCCTAAGCTTAGCTCACCCAGAGTCCATCATCATGCACCCGGGCCCCATTAATCGTGGCGTAGAGATTGAGTCATCAGTGGCTGATTGCCCTAGAGCGGTCATTCTTAACCAGGTTACCTACGGCATCGCTATACGCATGGCCGTCTTATCAATGGCCATGAGCGGGCAAAACGAACAGCGCCAACTCAATGCTGAAAAACAGGAGGCTAACTAATGCGCATACAAATAAGCGGTGCACGCCTCATTGATCCTAGCAGCGGTCTGGATCAGGTTAGTGACCTATTCATTGAGCAAGGAAAAATCATCTCCATTGGACAAATACCGCGCGGCTTCTCAACCGAGCGCCTTATTAATGCACAAGGCTGGGTTGCTGCTCCAGGTTTGGTAGATATCAACGCAGCTCTACGTGAGCCCGGCTATGGACGTAAAGGCAATATCGCAAGCGAAACTCGCGCGGCGGCGGCTGGCGGTGTGACGAGCCTATGCTGCACTCCCAACACCAAGCCTATTTTAGACACCCCAGCAGTCGCTGAGCTGATTTTAGATCAGACGCGCGACCATGGTTCGTGCAAAGTTTTTCCTCTCGGTGCATTTAGCCAAGGTTTAGCCGGCGAGCAACTTGCTGAGCTGGTTACCCTGCGTGATGCGGGCTGTGTGGCTTTCACTAACGGCCTAAACAGCTTCACCAATAACCGCTCCTTGCGCCACGCCTTAGAGTACGCTGCCACCTTTGACCTAACCGTTATTTTCCACCCGCAGGATCGCGATCTTGCTGAAGGCGGAATTGCACACGAAGGCCCCATGGCCAGCTTCCGTGGTTTAGCCGGCATACCAGAAACCGCTGAAACCATAGCTTTAGCGCGTGATTTGCTGCTCGTCGAACAAAGCGGTGTACGTGCGCACTTCAGTCAAATCACTACCGTGCGCGGTGCCCGACTGATTGCTAAAGCACAGGCCCGTGGCGTGCCGGTTACCGCTGACGTGGCCATGTACCAGCTGATTCTCACTGACGAAGCTTTGATGGACTTCTCCAGCCTTTATCATGTGCAACCACCCTTGCGTTCAGTCGCTGACCGCGAAGGCCTGCGTGAAGCCGTACGCTCTGGCGTGATTAGTGCCATTGCCAGTCACCACCAACCTCACGAAGCGGACGCCAAACAAAACCCCTTTGCTGACACAGAGCCCGGAATTAGCAGCATTGAGTTACTGCTACCACTGGCATTAAGTCTGGTCGAGGAAGGCGTTTTCGATTTGCCAACAGCACTGGCGCGACTCACCAACGGCCCCGCCTCTGCCATGCGCCTCAACGCCGGCACACTGAACGTTGGCGCTAATGCGGACATCGTTATTTTTGACCCCCAGGGGCAAACTCTCGTCGGTGAGGACTGGCACTCCAAGGGTGCAAACTGTCCTTTTATAGGCCACTGCCTCCCGGGCGCTGTGCACTATACTTTGGTCAATGGTCGCATCACCCACAAAAGAGCCTAAATTTAATTAACTTTTTATAAGCCCACCACACCCAGCTTGTCAGATGTATTACTCTTTATCTGACAAGCTGGGCAATGGTTTTTTGCAGCCAAGTTACGCCTAACCGCAACATGACACCTCACTTAATAGTGCTCACGCACAACTCACAACACCAGCACCCTCCGACCTAAGCAAATGACTCCTAACGGGAAAGCATTCTTTTTTTCACAGAAAAATCACTTGCAGCATCTAAATATTAAAGTAATATCAAAACCGATAAAAATGCTATCAAAGGAAATATATGGTGAAGAACACGTTTTTTTTACTCGGCGGCGCGCTCATTTTGCAAGGCTGCGTGCTAATGGAAAAGTTTGACGACAGCACAGCAGCCCACTTTGATCGCGACAAAGCAATTAGTGAGTTGTCCGAAGAAATCTCCACCATAGGCTATGATCGTCAAGAACTCATTCCCGGCATAGATGGTTTTTTAAATACGGCCGCCTCACTGCTCGAACGCCAAGCTGCAGTAATGACTGAATATCGCACCGTCACTGATAGCCACACCGACGTACAAGCCTTCCTTAGTGCCAACCGAATCATTGCTAACGACCCCCAACGCCTGCAACAAGCTATCGATGAGTTTGATGCTGGAGCGCAAAATCAGGATGAAAAAATCGGCCCAAAAATTAAAGAATACAAACAAGCCACCAGCAAAATCAGTGAAGCCAACGCTAAAATGACTACCGAGATTCTGTTCGAGCTGGCTCAGAGCGCAATCATCTTGTCAGAACATTCCAACGAAGTGGCAGCCGCCACTGGATTAAGCATGCTGAGCAGTTTCTCTAAAAATAACAATTTCCTCTCCGGACTGAACGCCAACAGCCTCTCCAATAACACTAACAGCAACAACACAAATCAGGAAACAGAGCCAACCCTAGAGCCTGCAGACATTGGCCAAGCGTTATTAAAAGCCAAAAAACAAATCCAACTGGCTAACAAAGCTAACCGACTGATTGACGTGGACAAAAAGACCATTGCCGCTATCGAGAACCTCGAACGCGAACTGGCTGCTAAGTAAAAAGCACGCACTAGGACATAAGGATTATTCTCAGCTTGATGAAAAAATGCACTCTGGATTCTCAACATAACAGCCTAGATGGTGATGCTGCGCTACCAAGATACCGCGCGCAGTACTTCATGCACTGGTGTATGCAGAGCTTACTTGCTGCTCTGCTGTTCACTCATACAGGTCTGTTCGCTGCCAACATGCCTGACTGGGTATTCGCCCCAATCCAGCTCAACACCAGCCATGTGGTGTTTGCAGGTGCTGGCGAGTCTTATGAAGCAGCACAGCTCAATGCTCTGGCAACCCTGATGACTCAGCTCAGCAGCCAGGTGCAAACCAAACAAGACTTAACGCTCAGCAAACAAGCCGGGCAAAGCCAACACAGCTTTACCGAGCACACAGCCGTACAAACGCTTACTCTGGATATCAATGGTTTGGAGGTTGTGCAGCAATACCAGCATGCGGGTGAGTTTGCAATTCAGTTGAGCGTTACCCGTCAGGCCTTGGAACGTACTTTGCTCGATCGTATCACCGAACAAACTCAGCTTGCAGCGCCCCACCCGCAGCCTAAAAGCACTATCCTTTGGGCACTACAAAACAAAAACAAAATTGCACAGGCGCAGCGTTACGAGCGTGCACTAGCTGGACTTAAATACGACACCCGCGCACAACGCCAACAGCTGCAGCAACAAAGCCAACTCGCTAATCACGCACTACAAAATGCAGGGATTCGTATTATTCACTCCCATGACCTGCAATCACTCGCGGCTGCTTTAGCCAAACAGTTTCCCAGCTCCACAGAAGAGCACTTCTGGCTCAGGGTTGAACAACGCTCCTTCACCGCCAAATCTTCGCAAAGCCTATTGCATCGCTTAGTGGTTAATCTGAGCCTGCTGGATGCTCAACAACCCTTTAGCCCCTACTTAAACCAAGAAGTTACGGTGATTGGTGCTGGTAACACAGCGGATGCTGCCGCCCAAGATGCCCAAAGAAAACTTCTAGACTATGTTAGCCAAGACTTATCAGTCTGGTTTTTTGATTAAGGAAACACCATGCGCAATACATTTATGCTGGCGACCGTGCTAGTAGTCATCGCAAGCGTAGCAGGTTGTAAAACAGTTCAACCTGCCTCGCAAACCTCAACCTCGCAGCCAAGTAATCGCGCCTCTAGCGCTGTAGTCGCCAAAGGGGCGCATACATTTACTGATAACGACATTCAGGTGCCGGCTTTCTTTGATACACAGGGGCTGGATAACTGCACCTTTAATCCAGCCAACGAAAACGAGAACTGTCCACTGCGCAAACCCATTGTACGTATGTACTTTTCTGGCACTGATGTTGGCGGTGAGGGTCTAGGCGTTGATGCACTGCGAAAGTATGACGACAAACAATTATTATTAATGCTGGAAAATCAGTTTGCTGGCATTAACCGCTTCCGCATTATTACGCGCGATGATGATGTTATCGCACAAGAACAACAAACATTCCTTGAACAACAAGGTGCCACTGCCTTAGCTACGCGCGCAGTTCAGCAACGTGTATTACAGCCTGACTTTATCGTCAAAATTGATACCCTACGTACCGTAAAAAACGAAGGCAGTATCAGCGGCTGGATGGACTACACCCTAGAACTGACAGCAGCGACACTCAACCCCTTTACGCGCGAGCTGATGTCACACCCGAACTTGGGCAAAATTCGTGTTAAATCAGAAGACGTGCGCGACCGTAACGAGCTTAAGTACGTCATGGCCAATAACCGCCACGTGACTGGCTTTCGCTACTTTGATAGCGCCCACGTCAACAGCGTAATTAACGATATGGGCTCACGCGGTATCGATATTTTACTCACACGCATGCTCTCGGAAATGCCGGCCACAGCACAGGTGCTAGGAATTCGTGACGGACAAGTAAGCTTAGATCGCGGACAAGACGCTGGCGTATTACCCGGCGAAACTATGATTATTTTCCAATACGAAGCAGGCTTTGTTGAGCCCATTGGCGTGGCGCATGTTAACCCATCGCGCAATAGCGCCACTGGACAAATTACCCGTTGGAAGCAAAGCAGTACTGCACGTGATGTGCGCAAGAAAAGCCAAAATGCCATTTACCGTCCAGCACCCGGTACCAAGATTTTCGCAGTATCGGTGGGCACGCCTGAAAAATTCTTGGATACGCGCACATGAGAAAAACAAGTCTAGCCCTGCTGCTTAGCTGGTCCTGCTCAGCGCTGGCGGATGTTTCCATCTCTAAACAAGGTGACATCGTCGCTGACGTGTGCGTCTACGGGCGCGGAGAAACCGCTGTCACCTCGGCTCTGGCAGAAGGCAGCGTGGAAATTCTAGAATTTATCCGCGGCAGCACACTCTACGCTGACAGCATGAGCCAAGAACAGCTAGCTGGTAACCAAGACACCATCAACTGGTTATCGCGCCTGCGCTCTATGCAACAAGAAGGACTGTTTACGCAATCACTGCCCGTGACCTATTCACGCCCTCGTTTGCAAGGCAGCGACACCTGCTTGGAAGTTACCTTAGCGCGCTCTGCCAGCCTAGATTCCGGCGCAGACACGGATGGTGTTGACTGGTCGCAAGCCGAACAAACCGCGACGGTCGTTGTAACCGGTGAAGGCTGGCCAGATCGAAAAAATAACCTTTCTGCCCGCAATGCTGCTGAGTTAGATGCCCTCAAGCGTGCGGTATCACAAGTAGTAGGGGTGTGGATTAACCAACAGCGCAGCCAGTTTAATTCCTCTGAATTTGGCTTGTTCGACGGTCAAGACAAAGAAAACCTACAAGAAATCATCTCCCAGCAATTACATACCCGCTCTTCAGGCATGGTCAAAGAATGGACGCTGCTTAGCAGCAAAGACCTAGCTAATAATGGTGTGGAAGTAACCATTCAGGCGGTAGTTGAGCGTCAACAAGTCATTGGCGCCAGCCGTGATATTCTGGCGGCCATTGGTTCGCCACGAGTACGAGTCGATGCGCCCGAGAGTATCAAAAACACATTGATGGATTGGCTTAGCTCACAAGGAATTGAAGTTGATAATCAGGCTAATTTAGTACTACACGCCGAAGCTAAGCTCATGGCTCGGGACAACAATAGCCGCCTAGCGCTCACCACCATTGTTAAAGACCTGTCCGGCAATCAATATTCGTATTGGGAAAATGACAGCAGCATTATTGCCCTACCCAACGGACCAGACGCAGAGCGTAATTTGGTCGATGTGCACCTTGCTGTACCTGAACAAGCACAAGCACTGAAGCAAAGTCTGCAAAAAGGCTTTACCAATATCGTCTCTCAGGGTGGTTTGGTTCATAAAGTGATCATTAGCCAGCACTATCTAGCCAGCCCTGAAAAAGTTCAGGCGCTGATGGCAACCATTGGCGGTGCATCCAACGTGGTTACCCATGCCAATAGCCGCGCTGTCACCGTATCATTGCGTTATCCAGACAGCACGGGTAATTTAGCTGCCGCCGTTAGCCAAAGTTTACAACCCATTCTGAGCACCGATTTGCCCACAGCGCAGGTGCGCAGCGAATATGAAATTGTCTTTCAATAAACAACATTTAGGATGTTACTCATGAAAAAAACACTACTAGCAGCACTCATTGCTTTTTCCGCTCAGGCTGCCCATGCAGAAGACTTTGATCTGACCGACTTAGTACCCGCACGTGCTGACAGCAATATTGCTGCCGCCCAAGCCAACGTAACAATAACAGACAATTTGGTCATTGCTGAAAACGATAAAGATGGTGTACAGGTCGCTCACTACAGCTTGATCGAAGACGATGAAGACGGCGTGCGTATGATCCAAGTCGGCAGCGGCACGGGTATTTTGTCTATTGGCACAGCATCTTACCAAACCTACGACAATCTTAACGCCACCCTGCTCTCCAAGCGTGCCGCTTACAACCGCGCTTTCTTGATGTCAAAAAAGCAGCTAGTAGAAAACATGCAAGGCTCAGAGCAGCGCTGCGATACGTTGGCCAACAGCACAACGAGCGGTATTGATAGCGGCACAGAAAGCCTTGCCAATATCAAAGAAGAAAGCAAACAAGCCTGTTTAGAGTCCGTACAAGGCTCCCTAGCGGGTTATGTCACCTTTGATGTACTTGACAATACCGACGACAAAACCGTGCGTGTCAGTCTGATTTCCACCCCTAAAACCCGCGCACAGATTCGTGGCAATGCCGGCGCAACCGCATTAACTAGCGATCCTAACGCGTTATTCAAGCAAGTCGTAGCCGATGTTAAAAGTGGTGTTCTGCCACCAGTAGGCGCTAAGGTAATCACCCATGCAGAAACCGGTGAAGTGATTGTTTTAGGTTACGGCTCGGCCATTAAGCGCCAAAACTCTAATGCCAACATCCAGCGAAAACTGGGTGACCAAGCTAAAAGACAGTCACAAACTCTAGCCCGCTCGGCACTGATCAGCACCCTGCAAGGCAGCGAAGTGTATTGGAAAGGTGCATTTGACGAAAAGCAGGCTGAATTTACCCAGCAGTTTGAATATGAAGACCCAGCCTTAGAAGACCCGCAGCAAGCCAACAAACTGGGCGAAGAACGTACCTCTTTTGTGAACCAGTTTAGCGGTTCAGATGCCTACTATGATGTTTCTCAAGGCCAAGTACCAGCAGGCGTAAACACCCGTTCCTTTAATAGTGACGATGGCTACTGGTCCTACAGTATTGCCGTATATGCACCGAGCCTCGAAGCGACCGCCAAGCAAGCTGCACGCGAAACTAGCCGTGGTCAAAGCGGTGCCAGTCAAGGCAACACCAAGCGCATCAATACCCTCGGCGGACAAAATCAACAGTCTAGCAACCCCAAGGGAGCTTCAGGCGCCGTGTCTAATTCAGGCGATTTATAATGCTTAAGCGCACGTTACTTGCTGCGGTACTCTGTGTACCGCCGCTTAGTCTCTACGCGCAAACGCCTAGCAGTGTGTTTGAAAAAGAACTGCTAGGCGACTCCGCGCGCGTTACCACGCAGAAAGACCTGCCCACCAGCGCATGGAATATTGCCTGCCGCGAAGCACTAACCTTACCGTTACAGCAGCAGCTTAGAGAAAAGCTTGCGGCTAAACTACAAGCCAAGGTTCCCGATCAAGTCAGCTTTATCGAAGCGCATATCGATAACTACAAATCATGGAGCCAAGGCACTTGGCTGCACTGCAAGGCCGATGTCAGCATCATTGATGAAGAAAAAAACCTCGCTGCTTTAGCGGTGCGTGCGGCTTGGATGATGGATTATGAGCAAGACAAAAAAAGTGTGAATGCGCTGGTTAAGTTTGCCATGCAGCATCCGTTCAGCTCTGCTGATGCCGTCCCGCTGATTGCCAAACTCGCCAACCCTGAACAACAGCTACGTTATCTGGATAATAATTTACGCGTTAATTCGTTAACCCTAACCCAAGCACAAGAAGCTGTTTTAGCCATATGGGCTAAAGAGCAGCGCTGGCAGGCCATGATTGATTTAGCGCAAAACTGTAACTCTGTTGAATGTCGCCGCTGGTTGCAGCAAGCAGAACAAGAAAAGGAGCAAGAAGATGCTGAAAAAGCAGATGATCTCTCTAGTTACCTGTAGCTTGCTTGGTTGGAATACCTACGCTAATGCCGCAGACATGGATGCCGAGTTCGAGAAGTTTAAGCAAGCCTCACGCAGCGAATTCCAAGCTTTTCAACAGCAAAATCAGCGCGAATTCGCCCAATTTGTCAAACAATGGAAAGATGCCGAGCTAAGCTTTAAAAATGAAATAAGCCAGCACTGGCCAGACGCCAAGCTGCCCGATCAGCAGCACTGGATTGAATACTCAGATGACAGGCTGCAACGGTTAATTATTGATTATGAAAACAACCAAATAGAGCTTGAGTTACTCGATCACCAGCTTTCCGATCAGCAAGGAATTGATTTAATGCGCCAGCGCATTGAGCAACTGAGCAAGAAAACAGTGTATGAGGCCGCTAAAAACGACCCTATTCATATAAACGCCGGTGTCAGTTTTGAGCAGCACTCCTTCAACGCCATGCAAACCTTACTGTCACGCAACGAAGCTGCTGAGTCAAAAAAAGCACAGCCACAGATTCAGCGCGCCGGTAAAAAAACTAGCATTACTATTAAGCTGCCAGCCGGTGCCACGCATAAGCGCGCCCAAGAGTTTGTCGAGCCCGCCGCACGTCATGCCAGTGAATATGGTTTACCGACTGAATTGGTGTTAGCTGTTATCCATACTGAATCCAGCTTTAACCCGATGGCACGCTCACACATCCCAGCTTTTGGCCTGATGCAAATTGTGCCTCAGTCCGCTGGCAAGGATATTACGGAATATCTAACCGGACGCGCTTATCTGCTTACTCCGCAACAGCTGTATAACTCGGAAAACAACATCAAGGCTGGCAGTGTGTATTTGCACCTGCTCAACAGCCGTTATTTCAAAAAGGTTACCAACGACCATAACCGCTTGTTAATGAGCATTGCTGCGTACAACACCGGCCCCGGTAACGTATCACGCGCCTTAACCGGAACCACCTCGCTGGATGCGGCAGCACGCAAAGCGAACAGCATGACACCGGAACAGGTATATCAACGCTTGTTGCAGCATTTACCCTATGCAGAAACCAAAAATTATCTAAAGAAAGTCACCGAACGCCAACACTCTTACGCCAAGTACATGGAGAGCCAATAATGAAAAAAGTACTCACCCTTGCAGCCGCTTTAGCATTAAGCGCTTGCGCCTCGAATCAACAAGCGCCGGTCGCGCCAAGCAACACCGGACCTATCGCCCACAGCACAACCGACAATGCACCTGACTGGGTATTTCTGCCTAAGTCCAACAAGGGTTTGGCCTCATCCGCCTGTGTTAACTGGTCCGGCTCAATGACCGCTGATCGCGCCCAAGCTATCGCTGCCGCACGGGCGGATTTGGCGCAACAGATTCAGGTCAAAGCCAGTGTGTTGGATAAACTTTACAGCCGCAAAACCACCAGTGGTGACAGCGAGCATGTGGGTGGAACCTTTGAGCAGGTCAGCCAGCAAATCTCTAATGAAACACTGGCCGGTAGCAAACCCGAGCAAATTTCCTTTGCCACCATCGACAGCAAAAAGTATCTCTGTGCATTAGTAGTGCTGGAAAACACCCGCGAAGTGTTTGATACGCTGGTCGACGGCTCTAACCGCAAACTCGACCCCATGTCGACCGAAGCGCTGTATGAAGAATTTAAAGCCCAAAAAGCCATGGATGAACTACGCGAGCTGCTGCAATAAAAGCAGCTCACAGCATTTCACCGGCACTAGTACGGGCTGGCACCACCCCGTTCTGTCAATCAAAAGAGCCGTGCCATCCCACAAGACATGCTCCTATAGGTCGCCCTTTTAGGGCGACATGTCAGCCTAAACATGGACAACCTCCAATCGCGCAAGAGTTGCGCTCCCACAAGATCTGGGCCAACCCACAAGCTCGAAGCCAGCCTAAAAAAGCTGTGTCAACCCCAAAAGCTGACCCAATCACAGGTGCTCGTTACTTCTGTACCACTAGGTTGTTAAACAGCAAGTCTTCAACCAAGGTTTCGCCTTCTTCGCGCTCCAGCACACTCTGGACACGCATCAAAGCGGCTCGACGTACTGCTTCCTTAGCTTCAACGCTGGCAAAGTCTTCATCCGTCTGCTGAGCAAACTGCATCACCAACTGATCTCTTATCAAAGGTAGATGGTATTCAACGCGCGCTACATTGTTGCTTTTGACGCGTAACGCTATATCCGCCTTATAAAATTTGAGCTTACCACCACTGGCGTTGTAGTTACCTATCACGGCAGGCTGCAGACTAACATAGGCAGTAGTCACAGGTTCGTTAGCCCATGCAGAACCAAACACCAGCATAAAACAAAGGGTTATTAGTGCAGGGATTCTCACTCGTTCTCTCCTGTTTTCTTTTTTAACTTAGGATTAGGAAAAAACTGCACTGTCTTTCCCTGCTTTACCACTGGTTTTTTATCTTGTGGATTCACTCGCGTAGGTAACTCTAACGGCACCGAATTGCCCTGTGCATTTAACTTGTCACTAAAGCCGCAGTTGATACAGTCACGATACGGCACTTCATCAATGCGCCACATCCGAATGGTATCCATAGCTTCACAAGCAGGGCAAACCGCCCCGGCAATAAACTGTTTTTTAGGCTGTACTTCTTCGCTCATGCGTTCCACCTCGCCGATTAGGCAACTTGTCCGGTTAAACCACTGTGGCGCAATAACGCATCTGTTTCTGGCGCGCGCCCTCTAAACTCGATAAACAACTCCAGCGGCTCATAAGATCCGCCCTTGGCCAACACGCTGTTACGAAATGCTTGACCTACTTCGGGGTTTAAAATGCCTTCTTCCTCAAAGCGCGCAAAGGCATCGGCTGACAACACCTCTGCCCACTTATAGCTGTAATAGCCGGCCGCATAGCCACCGGCAAAAATATGGCTAAAACTATTAGCAAAACGGTTCCACGCCGGTGGCGTTATCACCGCTACGT
>LSQX01369038.1_pt3 | contig 16510 bp, 12 predicted proteins | sample 654561 | NCBI WGS metagenome assembly LSQX01 (sample SAMN04489861, study PRJNA283612) | anaerobic digester metagenome | isolation source: 4 biogas reactors fed with cattle manure at either 37C or 55C with and... | place: Denmark: Kongens Lyngby | collected 2014 | reverse complement strand
TTTCTAATGGCTTGGCTTTTTGAATTGGTAAAATCAAGCCCCCAAAAAACTGAACTTTTATCTTCAATCCTTGGGGGCTTAGTTACTTGCGATACGCGAGATTTAATTCAAATCAATTACACTGTTTTTTGATATAAATCGCCTGCAGCATATAGAGCAGCCATCTCATCTAAAGAGATAGGCTTGATTTTGGAGGCGTGACCAGCGGTACCAAAAGCTTCGTAGCGGGCAATACAAACTTGCTTGGCCGCTTCGCGCGCAGGTTTATTGAACTCACGGGGGTCAAATTTTGACGGATTTTCAAACAAGAAACGACGAACAGCAGCCGTCATGGCTAAACGGATATCGGTATCAATATTAACCTTGCGCACGCCGTGCTTGATTGCTTCTTGAATTTCTTCAACCGGTACACCGTAAGTTTCTTTCATATCACCGCCAAACTCACGAATCTCAGCTAATAACTCCTGAGGCACGCTAGAACTACCGTGCATCACTAAGTGAGTATTAGGTAAACGCTGGTGAATTTCTTTGATGCGTTGAATTGATAAAATATCACCAGTAGGTTTACGAGTGAATTTATAGGCACCATGGCTAGTACCAATGGCAATCGCCAAGGCATCAACTTGCGTACGCTTTACAAAATCTACCGCTTGCTCAGGATCGGTCAATAGTTGCTCAAGAGTTAAAGTACCATCCGCACCATGACCGTCTTCTTTATCACCTTGCATGGTCTCTAAAGAGCCAAGTACACCTAACTCACCCTCAACGCTCACACCCAATTTGTGGGCCATTTCAGTAACCTGACGGGTCACGTCAACGTTGTACTCATAGTCAGCAACGGTCTTGCCGTCGGCCTCTAAAGAACCATCCATCATTACGCTACTGAAACCGAGTTCAATAGCGCCACGACAAACCTCCGGCGATTGACCATGGTCTTGGTGCATCACCACAGGAATCTCAGGATAAGACTCAACAGCAGCTTGAATTAAATGTTTTAAAAACCCCTCTCCAGCGTACTTACGCGCACCGGCAGAGGCCTGCATAATAACCGGACTGTCAGTTTCCTTGGCCGCTTCCATAATGGCCTGTACCTGCTCAAGGTTATTGACGTTAAAAGCAGGAATACCATAACCATACTCAGCAGCATGATCTAATAACTGACGCATTGAGACTAATGCCATCAAATTCTCCTAAACAAATTTAAATAGTAATGATTCTTAACTAGGGCGATTTTAACACGTTGGATACATCGAATTCAGCATAAAGCCCTAGCTACACATGATAACGACGGTTTTGTAGACAAGGCAAAATCTCCCGTACTTTATGCACACGCTCCTTGGTAAGCGTCTGTATAATTAATCCTGGCTCTTCGCCAGCACCTGCTAATATCGCCCCCATTGGATCAATGATCATGCTTTGACCGGTATTTTTTGGGGCAGTTTGACCGCAAGCCAAAACGTAGCAGGTATTTTCAATGGCGCGTGCGCGAGACAATATCTCCCAATGATTCTCTTTATAAGGACCTGCTAACCAAGCCGCGCTTATAGACAAAACATCCGCACCTGCCACGGCTAATTTTCTGGATAACTCAGGGAAACGCAAATCATAGCAATTCACCAAGCCGATCGTAAAATCTTTAAGCATAAATAAGCTTAGCTCACGATTATCCGGATAAATCATACCAGGCTGTACCTTATCTGACTCTTTAAAACTAAAAGCATCATAGAGATGCACCTTCGTGTAGCGAGAGACTATTTCACCCTCTGAGCTTATTGCTAACAATTGATTAATCACTCGCTCATCCGCTGCCACCTCAGAAGCACTTAATACCCCCACCACAATAGCAAAACCATGCTGTTGAGCAAGCTTCTGCATAAACTCAATAAAGGCCGGTGAGTGCTGAGTCGCTATCTTTTGCAAGTCGGCTAAGTCAGAACTAAAAGAGCACATCGCCGCTTCGGGAAACACTAATAACTCAGCCCCCGCATCAGCTGCCTGCTGACTCAACTCTAAAATATACTTTTTATTTTCCTCGATATTATTACTACCGGGAAACTGTGCCACTGCAACTTTTAAAGTAGCTTTAGTCATAAAAAACTCTCCCAAGCTCTTATCTTACTGAAATAACTATTTCATCTAATACCTTAGCATTCTCATCTTTTAAGGTAATACGATGAGTACCACGATTTGGTGACCAGAAGTTACCGGCACCCTTGGCTATTTGTATACCGTCAATATACCAGTTTATAGAACCTGCCCTGGGATCCGTGGATGGGATAGTTGCTTTTAAATAAAGTTTTTGTGCAGTGGCCGGAATATCCGGATCCAGGGCTAATATCGTACCATCGACCGGTGACTGTATTTTAATGCGCATCGCCTCACCCTGTTCTTGCGAGGCTAAAGCAACGACTTGTTGCATCTCAGTACCTGCTAAAAAGTACTCCTGACGCGGCGCCTCATCCACACCAACAAACTGCACGCTTTGTGCTACTAGTTGCTCAGGTTTAGGTCGTGCTATTGACTCACGCTGCTGATGCAAATAACGCATTACATCATGCCAAATCGGGCCTGCCCCACTAACCCCAAGGACATTTTTCATACTACTACCATCACTATTACCAACCCATACGCCGACAGTGTAATGCTCTGACCAACCGACCGTCCAATTATCACGCATGTCCTTGCTGGTGCCGGTTTTAACCGCAGTCCAAAATGGCGTAGTCAAGACACTATCCAGCCCAAAGGTATAAGCTCGCGCTTGACGGTCTGACAGAATGTCGCCAATAATCCATGACGCTTCAGGTGAAAAAACCTCACGTCTTTCATCACTAACAGACACCTCACTATTCCATCTGACCGAGCTATAGACTCCTTGATTAGCTAAAGTACGATAGGCATTGGCTAGACTTAACAAATCCATATCTGCCGCTCCCAAAGCCAGGCTATAACCATAAAAGTCACTGGCTTTTTCTAAAGGCAAGTGCAATTCTTTCAGTTTTTTATAAAAAGGTTCAACCCCTAAAGAAACTATGGTCCTAACCGCCGGAATATTTAGCGACGATGCCAAAGCCACCCTTAAACTAACCCAGCCAACAAAACTTCTATCATGATTTTGAGGGATATAAAGCCCCTCGCCCGCTAATAAATTAATCGGTGCATCATTTAATAAACTGGCTGCAGTCAAACGTCTTTCATCGATGGCCTGGGCATATAAAAGGGGTTTCAGTGTTGAAGCTACTTGACGTGGTGCTCGTATATGATCCACCTCCTGCGCTCTGCTCATCGTACCGGAAGAACCAATATAGGCTAAAATCTCGCCGCTATCATTATCAAGTACCACGACCGCAGCATCTTGCACTGACTCATCACTTAACTCACTTAAGTGAGCCGTAATCAAGCTCTGGCCAACTTTTTGCAACTCACTATCAAGACTAGTACGAACTACTTTTGTACCCTGCAGATTAGCCCATTGCCTAGCATAACGCGCAATATGCGGCGCATCGTGATGACGATCTAATACCTCAGGGTGTGGCAAGTTTAAGTAGTAACTGACAAAATGACTTAAGCCATGACACTGATTGGCATAATCCATTTTTTGTAATAAATCACAGCTACGCTCGGTTAAGCGCGCTATGGAACTATTAGGCGCTCGCGCCATCGCTGCCAATAAAGCAGATTCACGCGAATTGAGTCCAAAGCTATATTTACCATAAAAAGCTTCTGCCGCCGCAGGCACGCCGACCACCTCCCCTCTAAAGGGTAAAAGATTAATATACGCTTCAAGAATTTCGTCCTTAGACCAAGAAGCTTCTAGCGCGAATGCGGCTGCTATTTGATGCCACTTTTGACCATAACTTCTGCCGCCTTGACCTTGTAGTTCAGGGTCAAGCATTGAAGCCAATTGCATAGTAATACTGGAAGCACCTCCACGTCCTAGACCGCTACCTTTAGCCGCAGTCGCTCCGAATTGCGTTTTTATCTTATGCAATACATGTGATTGAGTGGCATTTATGAGAGCTAACCAGTCCACTCCCCCATGTTCATGAAAGCGCTTATCTTCAGAAATTAAAATCGCCTTAATAAAGCTCGGCGATACATCACTCAACGGCAGCCATTCGCCCTGACGCTTTGTGAAGTCTTGACGGATTTTATCTAACACTAAATCCTGACGATCCAGTACTACTATATAAGAAGACTCTGCCGCAGCACGCGTATCAACATAACTTGCTACCTCATCTGGCACCGATAATTGCAAAGCCACACGCCCAACAACCAGGCCCGCACAAATTATCAAGGCAAGACCTAAAAGAGCATAGACTCCGTACCTCAACACTCGCTTAGAACGCGAGCCCAAGGTGGATACTGCAATGGCGCCCTTTTTCTTCCTACACATCTTGACCACTAACTACTTCGCATGAACTTTAAACGATTCAGCATTTGGCCACTCCCCATAAACATCAGGGTTATAAAGCGCCTCAATACGCGTCGGCGGCAAATTAAACTCCCCCAAGTGATTTAGGCGAACCGTGTACTCGATTTCTGTTTCGCCCTGATCGAGATAATCATAATAAACCTTATAACTATCGCTGCCGCGCTCTACAAAGGTCGGCCAATTACGCCAATAGGCAGACTGCTGCTGTGTATCCCCAGCATTAGCAGTCGCTGTTTGAGCGGACTGCGTTTGTAAAATAGCACTGTCACGACCTAAACCTGAGCCTAAAATTGTCGCTCCACTAGGGATGGGATCATTTAATACCACCCACGTCATAGGTGAATTAGCCTGCACTTTAATCTGCACTCGGTACACATCACCCTGAGTCCATTGACCCGGTGTTTGTTGAACCACAGGTAAAATCTCACGTTCCAGCGCATAACCGGCATACTTTGGCTCCAATAATGGTACTGCCCCGTAGGCACTGACCGTCGCCCATAATTTCCCTTCACCCACAAAATCCAGACTCAATTGATTGTCACGCTTACCGGGCCAAGGCAGTGGCTTTAGTTTCATGACGTGATTGTCAATAAAGCTCTCCGTAGTGATCTCAGTTTGTAATGCATTCACGGCATTTTCCGGCACAACCTCCCCCGCATTATCAGCACCACCAGTCAGAGCAACGTTAAGCAGGCCAACCGGTACCGTACTTTCATGCGCTAGCGCATAACGCTGCATCGCTAACTTGGCATAGCTGTTAGCGACTGTCGTCCCCCAGTGACCGTACTCTTGCATACTGACTAAGCCATTTAATAAATAAGGAAGATCGCTTGACCAATTCTTATCATCCGCGACCACAAAGAGCAACTTAGCCAAATTAGCCTCACGACTATACATAGTCCACCAAGTATTGGTTGAGTTATTAGACTGAGGTACTAACAACTGTCCCTCTCGACTCAACAAAGCTAATAAATTAGCTTTGGCATCATTAGCAATACGCGCCATAGATGGGTCCTCAATACTATCTGCAATGATTAACCAATTAATCCAGTCGGCCATATGCCATTGCTTATGCTGATCGTAATAAGCAATCGCTGTGCGTGCTGTGACTTGACCATATTCAGCCAAGGTGGCTAGCGCCGCTAATCTACCACTCCAGCGCCATGCTTGGTTATGATACTGATTATCGACTCTCCCCTCAAAAGCAGCTTCTAAGCCTCTCAGCATGCGTTCTTTATGCTCTACCGGAATCTCGAAATTTAAACCTACTTGCTCAGTATGTCTTGATAAACTGAGAATATGTGCGGTTAAATTAGTACTACCCTTTGCCCTAGGACTAGGAAAGTACTTCACTAAACCTTGAGCATCCAGATATTGTGGTAGTTCAAGCATTAAAGCATCCCAGGCAGCTTGATCATTTAGCCCCACAGCAATCGCACTTCGTTGCTCGTAGCAGGTGTATGGGTAATTGACAAACCACTGTGTCAACTCATCGCTTTGACCCAATAAACTGCTCTGCAACTGCACAGTAGCACCGCCCAGCACTTGGCCATCCAGGGTCATGGCCGAATCGGGCAAACCTAAGGTCAAAATACTCGCATCCGCTACACCATCTAGCGCCAGCATGGTCGATTGACGCACAGTGATTGGGACAAGAGGCTGTACCTCTTGGGTTATTTTGATGCTATCACTCAATGCTCTGTCAGCTTGAGCTTCAGTGGTTTTTTCTATAGCAAAGAAATGCCAATGAATCTGCTGCTTAGTGTCACCCGCCAAGGTATCTGCAAAATTACGTGCTGCTGACGTAGCGATATCAACCGGCCAAGTAACCGTAACGGATTGCTTAGCCGCTAAACTAATCTCTTGATTGGCCAATTTGCTATCTAAGGCGCCACTACTATTCCCCCCAACGACTACTACTAATTTTCTCTCTGTGGTATTGCGTAAAGTCAGGCTTAAATCATAATTATCCTGCTCACGCACAAGGCTCGGAATGCCGGAAATTAATTGCAGGTCCTTAGCGCTACTGAACTCTGCTTTAGCTTCAGCAAAGCGATCAACCCCATAATCACCTACGGCAATCACTCTAAAGCGAGAAATACTGTCGTTAAGCTTAATCGGGATAGTGGCTTCACCATGACTGTCCAACTCGATTGAGGGATGCCATAACAATAAGGTATCAAATAACTCGCGAGTACCGCCACGCTTGGCTAAATCTGCTGCCGCACCCCCAGCAGCCACTGCTTTGCGGCCATAGTGACGACGCCCGACCACCTCCGATTGAGCAGTCGCTGTCGACACCCCATAACCACGCTCGCGTCGCATACTATTCATGAGATTGGCACTAGTGTGCTCTGCTAATTCCAGTAAAGCCTCATCCACTACTGCCACCGCAACTGAGGCCCTAGAGGCTGGTGTACCATCGTGTAAGACGCCCTTAATCTTAGCGGTCGCGGTCTCTCTTAGTTGATAGCTATCTTGATCAAGCGTAATTTGCAAATCGAACTGCTTATCCGGATCGTTAATCTTAAGTTCAGTGATACCGTAGCGGAAACTTGGTTTATTTAAATCAATTAATGCATTGGTTCGAGCTTGTGAGTCAGCAGTACCATCATCTTCTACTCGCCCACGAACAGCCAATACTGAGACATAAACATTAGGGTACCAACTACTATCAACCTCTAAACTAATATTGGCATCATCAGCACTGAGCTCATGGACTTGCGTCTCCAAAATACCTGCCCTCTCAAGTGCCACCAATGCAGTGGCTTTTTGGAAAGGCATACGCACTTGTAAAATAGCCGTCTCACCGGGTTGGTAGCTTTTTTGATCGGCAACGATATCAATGCGGTCATGATCGGCGGAGCCTAGCCAGCCCCAACCACTAAAATATGCGCTGCTGGCATTGGAAACGACACGACCTTCTTCGTCTTTTGCCATTGCCTGGAAAATAATTCGACCATTAAATTGCTCATTAACCTCGCAAGAGAACTTACCCTCGGCATCCGTTTGACCCTCACAAACTTGAGCCAAGTCCTCCATTCTTTCTTCGCTGTCATAGCTATAAAAACCACCCACCAAACGCTTACGTACCGCAAAATAATGCGCCTGCAAAGCACGTACAGTCACCGGATGGTTAGTCAAGGGCTCACCCGCCGCATCGACTAACATTAAATCAATTTTGGCCGACACATCTCCCTGATCAAAGCTGTCTAACTGCATGCCAATCGCCAAATTAGCAGGCCACAGCACCACACTTTGTTGAATGGTTTGCAGCTCACCATTAGGGTCCATAAAACCATTTTCTACACGTAGTCTGGAAACATCTTTGATAGAAGGAATTGACGTTATTGCTAAATGACCTCTACCCTCTCCATCAAGGGCTAAAGCCTGTTGTTTTAAGAAAACCTTATCAGCTTGCGGCTCTCTATCAGCCATTAACTCATTGTCTTTTAACAAAGTAGCAGCAAACTGATAATCAGGATATTGATTAAAATGTAGTGTCGTTTCACCAATCATGGCCGAAACATCGGTCTCCCAATTAGAAGCCGGACCACCGCTAATATAGTTAAGCTGCAAATCAAGATCTAAAGACTGTGGCGCCACAATGGCGGTCTGGTGCCCCTCACCCCCAAGTTGTATAGAACCACTTAAAAGTGGCACTTTAAACTCTTCCACTCTAAAGCTTTGAGCACTGTGTAACATCTCCTTGCCTCGGCCTAAGTAGCTGACACCATAGCGACCTAATTTAGCTGACTTGGGCAGACTCCAGTAGGTGGTTGCACTGATTCCCCCACTCGCGGTCGGTAGCCATTGCACATTTAAATCGTATTTATCGCCACTGCCACTATGGCTAATGCGAATCTTGTCAGGCAACTCGCTGGCTCGCGGTAGCGCCAAATTATGCTTATCAAGCACACGCAGATAATGCTTTATCGCCACGAGTTGGCCTTGTCGATATAAAGGTCGGTCAAAAAAACTATGCTCAACAAAGCGACCGTTATCACTTCCTCGATACAGATAATTACTCAGATTAAAGCGCCACGGCTCAATCCCGTCTGTCCAGTCACTTAAGGCAAAACTATACTGCTCAACCCCTTGCGCTGCGGGGTGGTCAGCTCCAACCGTTGCCGAAACAAAGTAATCACCAATATCAGAGTAATAACAACCCTCGGTCATTTCCAAAGGCTGACTCACATAAAGACGACCTTGCTCATCTGTCGTGCCACTGTGTAAAAGCTTGGCTTGACAGTTGGAAATATTGACCTGCGCATTAGCGACCGGCTCCCCCGTATCTAAACGGGTAACCCACGCTAAAAAATCCTCAGCACTATACTTGATATGAACGGCAAGATTAGTCACTAAAGCAGTGGTGCGCACATGCATCAGCTCATCGCCTTCAAGTAACGCACTACCTAAGGTGGGTGATCTTAGCTCCAACACATGAAAACCGCTTTGCTTGACAGGAATACCGATAACCTCAGCGTCACCACCCGTCGAGCTAGCCATCTGCGGCAATTGAATTTGTTCTAAATCCTCTTGCTCAGCACCGAAGATAGATAGCGCACGCGTATCGACACTCGGCGTATCTTGATCACCCCACCGCACCCTCTCACTATCAGACATAATGTCTTTAAGCGCAATCGTATCAACAGTGCGCTCATCTAAACGAGAGAAGCGCTTTAACCAACGCATCACCTCTGCATCATTTCGGGTGTTAAGGCTAGTCAGATAATTAGGAGCTATGCTTTGGTCATGCTCCAGGCGACGCTGCGTCACCGGGATAACGGCAACTGCCTGATCTTTTTCCTCATAAATCTCATAAATACCGAATTCCTGCTTGGCAAACTTAGCCAATGGCGGGTACTCATCGAGGGTAAAGCCTTGAGTCAAGCCTTCAAGATTAACCAGCTGACGCGCTAACTCATCACTAAAACCATCGGGCACCAATAGCTGCAATTCTGCTCGTTCCGGAAAAGGTCCGTTAAATACCGCCTGATCGGCAATATTTGTTCCATAGCCATTACGCTCACCAGCGTCATCAGGCTCTCGTAGCTCGCCATTAACAGCTAAACGTAGTTGCTTTAACTGAGCCGTATCGACTAAGGCATTAAAGTTGATATTAATATTTGACAAAGGCATGCAAGGTTCGCCTTGGCGCAAGCGCCGACAACTTATTTCACCCTCAAAAGGCTCTCTGACCTGATACTCAAAATACTCTGTTTTACCCAAACGATGGTCAGACTCGGTCGCCAAGTCGGCACCTAAAACCACTGACATTTCTGCCCCTGTCGGCAAATTACGGCCACAATGCACCACCCTGGTCCAGTCAAGATCACCTAAACTGCCTATCGCATCTAAATAATCAGCCGTCATTGAAGCATCTAAGACCTTGAGCGGCAAACGCTCGCCAATACCCTCAACCGCACAATAGCCATGCTGCTCAAGTTGCATGGCTGGTACCACACCATTAAAACTTAAAATAAAATGCTGATCCTCGCTAATCTGCTGACTAGCTGACCAAGGTTGTACGCGAACATTTAAACTACCCGTTTTAAACGCATACTGACTCTCCTCAAGCCGCTCACCATTAAGGGCCCTAAACTCCGGATTACTGCGAATCACACAATCACGGGGTTCAATAACTGCTGTCGCAAAATCATATTGCCAAGTACGATTGTCAGGCCATTTCCCCGAGCCATCAACACGGGTATTGGCACACTCTACGATAAAAGGATCAGCGGCCTTAGAGCCTAGTTGAATGACCTCTTGATCAAAGCCAATACGTACAAAATCAGCTCTGGTTACTGTATCGCTAGGCACGACGGTGAGAACCGTCGGCTGCGCATGGGCCGCCCCAACAAAAGAAGCAGCTGCAAGCAATGAAGAAAGGAAAAACCGGCTACGTAGTGACTTGAAGCGATTTGACATAATAGCCCCTAAGAATGAGGAAAATCGAAATGATAACGGGTACTTTTTCTATCTTATTAAAATTATTAGCTGATGGCTAGCAACGGAAGAAAAAACCAGCCAAAAATCGCTCACTGCAAATACACAAGAAATCTTTTAGTCTAAAGAAAACTTTTTACAAGCTGATGTCAAGCGCATTAGCTTGTAGAAAAATCCTTATCAATCAATTATCTGATCTAACTCCTTGTATATAAGTTCTTCCCTAACTAAACTGGTAGTTAGGGACGGTTTTTATCGTCAACTGCAGTTTTATCTTTCAAGGAGATGAGGTAATGATACGAATTTTTAATGCACCAGGCAAATACATCCAAGGTCCGGGTTTAATCAAAAAACTAGAGCAATACACGGCAAATACAGGTAACGGCAAACCTTATCTTTTAGTAGACAGCTTTATTGCACAATCATACAAATCAGATATTGTCAGCAGTTACGAAGAAAAAAACATCGCCTATCACTTTGAAGAATTTGGTTCCGAGAGTTCCCAAACGGAAGTTCAAAAGCATGTCGATAAAGTTCAACAAGACAACTACTCTGTCATCGTCGGTATCGGCGGCGGCAAAACCATCGATACTGCCAAAGCCATTGCTCATCATACTAATTTACCGGTTTATGTTGTCCCTACTGCAGCCTCAACCGATGCACCCACCTCTGCCCTTTCTGTTATTTACAAAGAAAATGGTGAGTTTGATCACTACTTATATCTTAGAGAAAACCCAAGCGCCGTTATTATGGATGAGGAGCTTATTGTCAATGCTCCGGTCAGACTCTTTAGAGCCGGCATGGGTGATGCTCTCGCTACTTATTACGAGGCAGATGCCGCCGGTCGCTCTTACTCAACAACAGTAGCAGGTGGTGTAGCCGGTCAAGCAGCGATGTCACTGGCGAGACTATGCTTAAGAATTCTTTTAGAAGATGGTATTAAAGCCTCCAAAGCCGTAGAAGCGCAGGTACTGACCAAAGCGGTCAGCAATGTCATTGAAGCTAATACTTTACTCTCTGGCTTAGGTTTTGAAAGCGGCGGTTTAGCGGGCGCTCATGCTATTCACAATGGTATGACTGCCATCAGAGAACTGGACGATTTATTACACGGTGAGAAAGTTGCCTTTGGCACCTTAACTCAAATGGTTTTAGAAAATAGACCGCTTGACGAAATTGACGAGATCATCGAGTTTTGTCAGGAGTTAGGACTACCCACAAACTTTGAAGAATTAGGTATCCCGGATGTGACCAAAGAGCAATTAATGGAAGTGGCTAAAATTGCCAATGGTGAAAATGACACTATGTCAGCGATGGGTTTTGCTGTCAGAGATGAGGATATTGTCGCTGCCATGTTTTCACTCGACAGCCTGTCTAAAGACTTAGATTGGACTCTTGAATAAGTTTCCAAATATCTGAATAGGCGTTAGTTAAAGTCAAGCATAAAGCACCCGAACTTCCGGGTGCTTTATGCTTTCATCAAAAATAGCTAATTACAAACTCTAGGCTGTTTCTTGCTGAAAAAACTTAATTAATCAAACTTGTCTTTCAACTTTTCAAACTGCTCTTTAATGCCATCACGGATATCTTCGAGCTTATCTTTAAACTCTTCTTTGCGATCGTCGGAGGCTTTTTTCTTGGCTTCTTTTTCTACGCTTTGTTGGAACTCTTCAACCTGCTTAACTTCCTGCTGAACTACAGCTGCATCAAAGCGTTCGATTTCCACATCGAACTTAGTTAGTTTGCTGTTGATTGCATCTACTTCACTTTCTTGCGCTAATGCAATAATGGCGTATTCGTTATTTCCTAACTTGTCAGCGATATTCGTCATCATTTTGATATTTTTCTTAAAATCGGATAAGTCGATACTGTAACCAATCAGTCCACCGGTACTAAGACCCAATAAAATACCCAATGGACCGCCAATAATACCAACTAGCGCACCAATCCAAGTACCTCTTAGCGTATCGTCACGTGTCTCAACACCTGTATCAAAAGAGTCTTCAATCTTTATACGACCGTCTTTATTACTTACCAGCATTGCTTGTGAGACAACAGAGCCGACACGAATAGGCTCTTGGCGTAATTCCGTCATTGCCTGAAAGGCTTCACTTTCTACTTTAAAAATAGCTAATACAACATTTTCCATCAGAAGCTCCTGAACGTTAAGTGAGGGGAAAAGAATAACTGGTTAATTATAAGTCTTTTGTTGACTAGGCAGTTATTAATCAACAATTAAGTATTGTCCTTTTAAAAAGACAACTTATCACTTTTCGCCACGCGAAAAACTGATATTAAAATAGCTATTACCGATGCTTTATTGAGGTATGTCAAGACTTTTCATTTATTTTCATTATCTGAAAACTCAAAATTGCTTACCTTTGATGATAGACAAGTATGGATCGCAGGAGTAGACTCTAAGTCAAGCACACACTATTTTGGCTAGACCATATCAGTGGTCGCCAGATAAGGTAGGTACTATGAAATGCCCCATATTCAAACATGACTCCTGTAGTGGGCCGGATCATGGCCGCAGACGACTTTTAGGCGGCATGTTGTCCGCTTACACCATCACCTTAATTCCTTGGGCTGTCTCCCTGCCCGTACACGCACAGAGTGAAGGCTCTTTTCTCGCTTTATCAGCAATTTTGGTAGGCAGAGAGGCCTTAGACACAGAACTTGCTACCCGTTATTACGACGCTCTGTCAGCAAATGACCCCGAATTTCCAAGCAAAGTTACCGCATTATTAAATCTGATCAATACGCAACACATTGATCCCCTCCAACTGCAAAAAACACTCGACGAACAGCATCAAGACCTAGCCACCGTTCCACGCCAAATCGTCACCGCTTGGTACGCGGGCGTCGTTGCCGAATCAACCGGGGCAATATGCCTTGCCTATGAATTGGCTTTGATGAGTGTCGTCACTGAAGACAAGCTGCGTCCACCAACCTACGCCTATGGTGCTTATGGTAGCTGGCAGAAAAAGCCTTAACTAAGGCTTTTCTCTTAACTACGTAGTGTCGTTTTAACAAATTAATATATTTGCATCGAGGAATATATGACTGAAGAATTATCTGCAGATTACGTTGTTGTTGGCTCCGGCATTTGTGGTGCCTTGCTCGCTCGCCGTCTTGCTTTACAAGGTGCCTCAGTACTGATGTTGGAAGCTGGTCCCCGTGTTAGTCGAGATGAACTCGTTGCACGCTTTCGCAACGCGCCCCTGAAAAACAACTGAATGGCACCTTACCCTGCCGTTGACTGGGCTCCTCATCCCATTTATCGTCCTGTTAAAAATAACTACTTGGAGCAGGCAGGACCTTATCCCTACGAAGCTGAGTATATCCGCATGGTTGGCGGCACAACTTGGCACTGGGCGGCACACTGTTGGCGCTTGGTACTCAATGATATGCGCATGCAATCACTATACGGTGTCGGTGTCGACTGGCCTTTTGGCTATGATGAGCTTGAACCCTTCTACCATGAGTCAGAAGAACTTATGGGTGTTTCAGGTCTACCGAACACAGGCTCACCACGCAACCTGCCATTTCCAATGGAACCGGTTGCCGAAGTTTGGGCAACGAAACGTATCCGCGAGCGTCTGGCTATAGGTGGTTATGAAGTTGTTGGTAATACCACGGCCCGAAACAGTCGTGGCTACCATGGTCGTCCTCCCTGTTGTGGTAATAACAGCTGTCAACCCATCTGCCCGATTGATGCTCAATATCATGGCGGTATTGCAGTATCCGATGCTGAAGCAGCCGGTGTTAAATTACTGGCAAACGCGGTAGTCTACAAGCTTGAGCATGATGAAAAAGGACGCATCACGGCTGCGCTATTTTATGACCAAAACAAAGTGTCACACCGCGTCACCGGCGATACCTTTATTCTCGCTGCCAATGCCATTGAAACACCTAAATTATTATTACTCTCAGCCAGTGACAACTATCCTGCCAGATAGGGGATCCTCCCCACCCTAACTCAATTACAAAAGTGACACCAACTCACGTTTATATTCAGCAACACTGGCGGACTTCTCAAGAGGCAATTCTTTTTGCTGAAGCTCTAATTCATCAAGAATCAAGACTGCCAGCTGTATTGCTTCTTCCTCTCTGCCATAAAGATCTTGGTCAAAATTTAATCCGGGAATCACCTGATCCATTGCCATACCGAGGCACCAATTTTCCAAAAATTCAGCTAAGTCAATACGCTCAATCTCAAATTCTTCCCACTCATCACGCTGACAGATTTTAGCGCGTTGCTCTGAAGACCAAAAACACAATACGGGACAATCCTCCCCATCATCGTCGCTAAAATCAGCTGAAGCGCATAAAGCGCTTTCATTGCCATCCTTGCTGCTTAAGGTGAAAACCACCTCATTTTCCACAACTTCCTGAACAAATATAGTGAGATCCTTATCCGTTTCGACAGAATTTTCTGACATGACATTTACCTTATTAAAATGAATTAAACTCATAGAGAATGAGCACTGGAAGAGATTTTACTACGCTTCTTTCAAATCCTTGATAAACTCCTCTACCTTATTTGCATCCGTTGCCCAAGAAGTAATCAATCTAATGGCAGACTGCTGTTCATCAACCTCTTTCCATACATAAAAAAGATATTTCTCGCTCAACTTATCAATAACATCGTTTGGTAAAATTGGAAATATCTGATTAGTAGTGGAATTTGTTAAAAACTTAAATCCTTTTTCTTTTACAGCATCAGCAATTTTCATCGCCATGTCATTAGCGTATTTTGCCAAGTCAAAATACAAATTGTCTTTAAAAAGTTCCAGAAACTGTATAGCAAGCACACGACCTTTGGCTAGCATTGCACCTTTTTGTTTGATAGCAAACTCAAACTCATAGGCTAAATCAGGTTTATTAAAGACAATTGCTTCTCCAAGTAATGCACCATTTTTTGTGGCTCCTATATAAAACACGTCCGTTAGTCGTGAAACATCAGCCAATGTTAAGTCATTGCTCTGTGCTGTCAGCGCATGCCCTAGTCTTGCCCCATCCAAGTACAGCAACAAGTCTTTTGATTTACAGAAGGTATATAGATTTTCTAACTCAGCTTTTGTATAAATTGTGCCAATCTCAGTAGAATTGGAAATAAAAACTACTCGAGGTTTTACAACATGCGGTTTTAAACCATATTCATTTAATGCTTGTTGTACATCGGCAGGTGTCAGCTTTCCGTCATCAGTATCAACAGTAATTACTTTATGCCCTGTCGCTTCTATGGCTCCTGTTTCATTAGCTGATATATGTGCCGTCTTCGCACTTATCACCGCTTCATGTATGCGTAATAAAAATGACATGACAATAAGATTGCTTTGTGTACCACCTGATAAAAAGTGAATTATGGCGCTTTGATTACTGATTCTCTGCTTCAATATAGCCTTTGCCTGTTGGGAGTACTCATCCTCCCCATATCCATGCTGTTGTACACGGTTAGTTTCTATCAGCTTATCCAGAATATTAGGATGTGCACCTTCTGAATAGTCATTTTTAAAGTTATACTTCATCACTTTTCTCAGTCTTGATTATTAAATTTTGAAATTTGTCAGTATTATTTTATAACTGTCATGCCATCAGGCAGAACAGTTTATGACTTTATGATGATAGTTTTATGGCATTAAAAAAGCCGACACTCATTATTGTAAGGGTCGGCCTAGTTTTACCAAGTTGGAATGATTATAAATAATGCATCACCATACTGTGACCATTAACATCAACCACCGGTGCATCAACACCAAATAACTTTTCAAGATTTGCAGAGTTGAGCACGTCATTTGGTTTACCGTGTAAAACCAGCTCGCCCTCCTTGAGGCCAATAATTGAATCAGCATAAGCAGAGGCATAGTTAACGTCATGTAAAACCACGATAATCGTACGTTGATGGTCATCAGCAATATGACGCAATTGACGCATCAACTTGCGAGAATGGTACATATCCAAATTATTTAAGGGTTCATCTAAAAGTAAATAATCTGTGGTCTGACAAAACACCATCGCAACCATCACGCGCTGACGCTGTCCCCCTGATAACTCAGTTAAGTAGCGACCTCGCAGTTTATACAAGTCGAAACGCTGTAAGGTCTTCTCTACAATAGCCTTGTCTTC
>LSQX01109990.1_pt1 | contig 16512 bp, 12 predicted proteins | sample 654561 | NCBI WGS metagenome assembly LSQX01 (sample SAMN04489861, study PRJNA283612) | anaerobic digester metagenome | isolation source: 4 biogas reactors fed with cattle manure at either 37C or 55C with and... | place: Denmark: Kongens Lyngby | collected 2014 | reverse complement strand
CTTTTATAATATGAATTCGCTTAAACGTATATTTTCGCGATATTGAATCATCATAAATACAATAAAAGCTTAAGCTTTTGGGAATACATTTAACTGTTTTCGCTTTTAGCAAGGAAGTGAATATAAAAACAACATCCGGTGCAATTACAACTCCTTCAGGAAAAAAGATATTATTTTCAACCAGAAAACTTCTTCTGTATGCTGCACTTCCTATGCAAATCCAAAAATGCTCCAACATATAATCAATTAAAAATGAACCACTACTTTCAATGTAAGTATATCTATCTTCGTATTTTTGTAAAACTACTCTTTCTTTATTTACCTTGTCCCATCCCCAATAAATTATATCTGGACCATTATTTTCATTCTTCAATTTATTAGTTATTTCTTTAATTAGTTCATCATCTATAAAATCATCTGAATCAAGAAAAAAAACGTAATCCCCTTTTGCTTCTTTAATGCCAACATTTCTTGCCGAACTTTCTCCCCCATTCTCTTTGTCTATTATTTTGTAATTTATATCGCTATCAATTAAAAGTTCTTTTAAGATCCCTTTTGAATTATCTGTAGAACCATCATTTATAAACAAAACTTCAAAATTTTGTGAAGTTTGTTTTTTAATACTTTCAACACTATTTTTAATATATTTACCAGAATTATAAAAAGGAACAATTATAGTAATAAAGGGTGTATCTCCCAACTTTATTCCCCCTTTTATCTCACTACTTCTTCATATACCTTCACTTCTTTTTTTACAATGTTTTCCCATGAATATTCTAAAGCTTTCTCTCTTATACAATTACTATCGATAGGATTTTCTAATAAGTTAATCACAGCTTCTGCAAACCTTTTTTCAAAGTTCTCTCCTTCTTCTACTGCTATTCCCCCATCTCCAATAGCTTCTGGTATTCCACCATTACTACTTCCAACTACAGGAACTCCACATGCCTGAGCCTCAATAACTACTGCTCCAAACCCTTCATTTCTACTTGGTAGTATCATAACATCCATTGCATTCATATAATACGACACCTTATCCTGAGAAACTCTTCCAACAAATTTTACATTCAAATTCCTTTTTTGACATTCTTTTTCAACGTATTCTCTTAACTCTCCATCTCCAACTACCAAAAATTCAACTTCTTGCTTTAAAGCAATATTTTCAAATATCTCAGAAAATTTATCAGCTCTTTTTACATATTTGAGATTACCTACATATCCAACCACTTTTTTGTTTAGTCCCAACTCTCTTTTTATCTTTTCTTTATCTAAAGGTTTAAAAATTTTTGGGTCTATACCATTTGGAATAACAACAGCATTTGTACCAGAATAACTTAATGATTTTGCATTATTTAACAAAGCATTACTTACAAATATTACTTTATCAGCATTTCCTAAAACATCAGTGTATAACTCTTTTGAGTTTTCCATCAATAAGTTTATATCACTACCATGACAAGTAACAACATAGGGAATATTCAACTTCTGTGATAAAAGCTTTGCCACTAAACCAGCCGGAGGATTAAACATCCCATGAGCATGAATTAAATCGTATTTTTCCTGAACAAACGATTTATATTTCTTATTAGCGAGTTCTTTTGCATACTCTAAAGTGTAATCCTTTTTTAAAACGTATTCAGAAAAGATATCATACAATCTTCTATCAAAACTCAAATAATTATATCTTATCCCATCGATTTCATAATAATCTCCGTACTTTTCTTGCCTTGCTGAACCAGTAATTTTTCTAAAAACTTTAGCAAACAAACTATCTTGTGAAATGGTCCCAAAGACATTAAAATCTACGTTAAATTTTTTCAACGCCTTCAACCTGTTAGTTATGAAATTACCTCTTGTTTCATTTCCTGGATACGGAAACAAATTAGTAATAACAAGCATTTTCACTAAATAATCAGCTCCATATTATTTTCCTCTCAAAAAACTTCGATATAACTATTATAACCTAATTCAAGCTATTTTAAAAGTCAATTCAATTTCTAAAAGTCCTTCTAAAAATCTAAAAAATAATAAGAAAAAGTGTCTGAAAAATTAAGACACCTGTCTTAAAAAATAAGACAGAACTGTATGAAATTTTAAGACAAAACTGTCTTAAAAAATAGGACATTATATAATACATAATACAAGAATACATATATTATTTTCAAAAATTCTATTTTCTAATTTCATCTCATACAAAATTTATCAAAAGTTTACACAAAAGACCAAAATTTTGCGGATATTACTTATGAGAGGATACAAAATTCCTACAAAAAACCACGAGGTGAAATTATGAATATCTTCGATCTAGTAAACAATTTCTTTGAAGAAGACAAAAAAAGTAAACTTTCTTCTTCTGCTGCAAAGTTATACTTTTTCTTAATTTATCAAGCTAATAAGCTATTTTGGGAAGGCCCACTGACATATTCAATTCGCTATCTATCAAAATCATTAAGTCTAAATAAAAACACAGTTATAAAATCATTAAAAGAATTATACGAAAGAAAACTAATAACCTACTACCCCTCAGAATACTATCAAAGAGCTGTTCCTACCTCTATTTGGTTTCCACAAACAACTTCAAAACCAAAAAACAAGAAAGAGGTGAAAAAACTTGCTAAACACACAACCTCCAAAGAAAATAAATACATCGACTATTTCTAACTACGATTGTTTTTGTATTAAGCCTCAAAACTGCCCAGTACAAGGCATAATGAAAGAATCATACTGTGAGAAATATGCAAATTATCTAAAGGCAATAACCTATTTCAATGATGTAGTACCAAAAATCTATTACGACGTCTCATTTAACAACTTTGCTTCATATACAGAAACACTAAAAATTGCCTTGAAAAAAGCACGTTTCTTCGTTGAAAATAAATTATGGCAAAAAGGAAATGGATTACTAATGTATGGAGGATATGGAACAGGAAAAACTAGGCTAGGATACACTATCCTAAAAGAAATAGCAATTATGGGAGGCATAATAGGAGTAATAGACGTATTACATGACTTTGAAACATTTGAGCAGGCAGACGAAGCTGTAAAAACAGCATTGAAATCAAATATAATTTTTATCGACGACCTTGGAGCAAAAGAGCACAAATGGATCGAAGATAAAATTAGAATAATAATTGATGAAATAAACAGAAGCCAAAAAAGCCTAATAATATCAACAAATCTAAATCCACAAGAATTAATAAACTCACTAGAACTAAGAACTGCATCAAGACTAACAGAACTCATTTCAAAACAAGGAATTATCTATCTAGGAGAAGAAGACTATAGAATAAAAAAACGAGAAGAAAAAGAAAAAATATGGCAACCATTCCAAAGCTAAATTTTAACAAAGTACTGTTTTCACGACCTACACGCGCATCTCATGATTCAATCGTAACAAAAATATAAATTGATTTTCTGTAGAGACGTGCTATATGCGCGTCTCATGGTTTAATCATAACAAAAATATTAATTTATCTTTTTGTAGAGACGTGCTACACGCGCGTCTCCAAGGTTTTTAAACGGTTTTCTAAATGATTTCGTTTAATAATCCTTCAAACATTGATTTTACGATGTAGAGACGACCTACATGCGCGTCTCCTGGTTTTAATCGTAGTTAGATATTATTTATGATTTCTTGTAGAGACGACCTATATGGGCGTCTCCTGGTTTTAAACACATTCCAAAAATCAATACGTTTAATAATCCTTCAAACATCAATTTTAAGCTGTAGAGACGTGCTACATGCGCGTCTCATGGTTTAATCACAACAAAGCATTTTATGAATTTATCTTTTTGTAGAGACGTGCTACATGCGCGTCTCCAAGATTTTTTAGGTTTTTGACCTACACACCCATCATCACGGATTATAATTTTTACTTAAAGCTTCCCAAATTTTAGACGATAAAAAATAGGATAAACAACTGGTTTAACAGAATTATTAAAAGACAAGATTAATATAAAATGTTTCAAATCTCATAACGGGTCTAGGGCGGAGCCCTCCCTCTCCCCTGGTACAACGTACCAAAAAAGTTAAAGAAATTCAATAGGTACTTTAGAAATGATAATTTTCAGAAAATAAGCATTTGAATCTCATAACGGGTCAAGGGCGGAGCCCCCCTCTCCTTGGTACAACGTACCAAAAAGGTTAAAGAAATTCAATAGGTACTTTAAAAATGATAATTTTTCAGTATAAAGGAGGAACCCCATGTACGACGAAATCTTCGAATTAATTCAAAACGGAGAACTAAACAAAGCTCAAGAACAGTTAGAAAACACCCCAGAAAATGACCCAAAACGATACAACATTAGTGGACTAATATACTATCAGAAAAAAGAATTTGATAAAGCTAAAGAAGAATTCGAAAAAGGATTAAAAATAAACCCAGTTGACTCTGACCTGCTATTCAATTATGGATACCTATTAAAAAATATAAATCAAGAGAAAGAAGCATGGAGATACTTAATGAGAATCCACAACAAAGACTGGGCAACATACGACCTCTTAGGAGACATAGAATACAAAAACAGAAGTAAACTTGCTTCATTAAGATTCTACAAAAAAGCTGCAGAATTACCTAATAGTCCTAATGAAATGAAAAAGAAATTCATAGACATGAGAAACATTGTAAAACAAGACACCAAAATCGCTTTTCTCTGCTTACCCGGATTAGATAACTTCCTAAAAGACATAGTAGAAACCTTCTCACTTGGATATGATGTCAAGTTAGTAGTCACAACTGATGGGAATCAAATATCTGAAGCTATCAAATGGGCAGATATAGTATGGCTTGAATGGGCAAATGATTTAGCAATATTTGCAACAAACCAAATCCCTGAAATACAAAACAAAAAAGTTGTTTGTAGATTGCACCGTTATGAAGCCTTCACTCAATTTCCAGAAAAAATAAATTGGAAGAATGTAGATTTTCTTATCTTCGTAGCTGAATCAATGAAAAAAACTTTTCATGAACTTCATCCAAATATTAATCTAAATGGTTGTAAAGAAGAAATTGTATATAATGGAGTAGATTTAGATAAATTTAAATTTTTAATACATAAACCAGGATATAATTTATCAGTACTAGCTCATATAAATTACAGAAAAAATCCTGAAACATGGGTTCAAATCATAGGCAAATTAAAAGAAATAGATAACAGATACAAATTACACGTTGGCGGAGACTTTCAAGATCCATTATATAAAATATATTTTGACTATATAAAAAAAGAAATGAAATTAGAAAACAACTTTATCCTCCACGGATGGATAAATGAAGTCGATAAATTTTTAGAAGATAAAGATTATACACTATCAACGAGTATCCATGAAAGTTTTGGTTACAACATAGCAGAAGCTATGGCAAGAGGGATAAAACCAATAATTCATAATTTTGATGGAGCAAAATCTTTGTGGCCCAACGAACTTATATACAACACAATCGATGAAGCAGTAGAAAAGATAACAGAAGAATTTTATGATTCAGAAAGCTACAGAAGGTTTATCGAAGATAATTATTCTTTGGAAAAGCAGATTTGTAAAATCGAGAAAATTATGACACAACAAAAACTAAAAAGTAAAGCAAATTATTATACTATAATTGGGAGTTATGGTTCAGGAAATTTGGGTGATGAAATGATTGGTTATAGTATTTTAAAAGAAAGCTTTCTTGGAAAAAATATTAAGTATGTTGGTACTTTTAACCCAAAAATAAGCACACAACTTTATGGCAATTATTCTTTTTTCGATTATTTAAATCCCAATGAAGTATTTGAAGCGATTAATAATTCTGAAGGATTAATATTTGGTGGAGGTGGAATCTTTTATGATTACGGCGATTCCAAACAGCCTCAATTACTGTACCGTGTATTTTTATCTGCAATTACAATGTTATATTTTAGAAAACCTGTATTTTTTTTAAATATAGGATGTAATGGAGTGCATAATGAAAATAACAGGCAATTATTGAGAGAAATTTTTGAGTTTGCTGATTTTATCTCAGTTAGAGATAAGGAATCATTTGCATTTATAAAAAATTTAGGTGTAAAAAATGAAATCTTTTTAGGTGCAGACAACGTTTTTTTACTTCATGGAAAGTTGAAGTTTCCTGATACTAAAAAGCAAAATACATTTGGAATAGAACTTAGGCCAATTCAAGAAATTATTTTTAATAATCCCTCTAAAGATCAAGAAATAGCCCAGAAAATTGCTTTTGTTGTTGATGAACTTTATAAAACAAGAGGGCTTCAAGGCATTTTCTATTCTACTTATTTAGGTTATGATGATAAAATGTTTAAACTAATCAATTCTTATGTACAAAACAAGAATTCTATATACAGATTTGAAAATAATTGTAATATAATCGAACTATTAAAAAGTATTAAACAGAATCAGTTTTTTGTAGGTATGAGTTTGCACTCATTAATATTTTCTTCTTTAGTTGGTACAAAATTTCTTGGAATATCCTACAATTCCAAAGTAAAAACATTCTGTGAAATGATGAATGAAGGTGATTACTATATTGATTATCCTGATTTTTCTACTAATAAATTATTAAGCAAATGCTTATCTCTTATAGAAAACGAAAATTTAGAATATAAACTTAAACTTGAAGAATTAAATTTAAAAGCTTTAAATTCTCACCAAAAGCTAAATGAAAAATTGAAAAGCCCATCGAGATATAAAAATTTTAAAATCGAGTCTAATGAAATGAAAGCTCTTCTGAAATCTTATATTAACATTTGAGGCTATTTTTTAATATTTAAAAAACAAATTAGAAGATAAATTAAGATATCTCACTTTTTTACAAAAATTCATTATTCGATGTTCTATCCTTCTAAAACATGTTTTAGAGAGAAACAAAACTTAATTTATAAAACAAATAATTTATTTAAAATTCTGTTCTAGCTAGAATTGTCTAAGTTTATCTTTATCCATCATAGTATTAATATCAACGCTACTCAATGTTATTTACTGTGCAACAATAATGCTGAGTACGTTAAAACTAATTAAGAAAGACACATTCTGAAATGATGAAATTATTTTAATTCAGAAAAACATCAGACGCTCGTATAGGACGTTACTACAATTATGAATTAGTGCTAGTTATAATAAGTTTAGGTAAATACAAAATGACATAAAATTTAAACATCAATTTTTAAATATTTTTCCAAGTAAAGGTAAAATAAAAAGAAATTCTTTCTTTTCTATATTACTTCAATAAATAAAACCAACTCTGATATTCTTAGCAATCATTCTTCCAAAAAGTAAGCTCAAGCCCAGTTTCTTGAGGGTTTTAAACCTCAAACCACCTTGCAAAAAAACAATTCTTTCAAAAAAAGTATACGTAGTTATACACTCGCCAAAAACCTCATAATTATAACTAAAAATTAAATTCATATCCTTTAAAACAACAACTATTACTTAAACATAACAGTTTTACTCTTATGTTTTTTACCATATTTCCTCATCAAAATTCCTAAAAAATCTTATCCAAGATGACGAATGTATACCATTTATTAAAAGATTAAAATATAACAATTTGTTAAAACACCCATTTAATAAATTGTAGAGACGCCCTATACGGGCGTCTCCTGGTTTTATTGTAGTAAAAAATTTTATGAATTTTTCGTAGAGACGACCTATATGGGCGTCTCAAGGTTTTAAAATCAATATCTTTAAAAAAAGACGCTCGTATAGAGCGTCTCTACAACTATCAATTAATGTGAATTATAATAAATTTATCCGAAAAATAATGTTCAATTGTCTTTTCGCATTTTTTAATATCTTTTCTTATAATTCTTCTGTTAATTCTTTTCCAACCCTTTTCGTTAACAATTTCACCGCAACTACTTTTTAGATTCCCTGAAATCAACAGTTGCTAAATTATTCGATTACAGATATTTCAAAAATTCGTCGATCTAACACTTTTATAATTTGCTCTGGTTTTAGGATTGGATACTTTGAACCCATTATAATGGTACTTCCATTGTTGTAATCAAAGTGACAGAATTTTGTTCTTCAGGCATTGTATCCTCATAATACAGCTCTAGCGCTTCTTTTAAGCTTTCTAACGATTCTTCTATCGATTTTCCTTGAGAAACCACATTATTTTCTATACATTTAGCTACATACCAATTATCTTCTTTTTGTACAACAACAGTAACCTTTATGCTTGTTGTATCTTTTTCTTTAGGAAGTTTTATTTGTGATGCTATTTTTGCATCCAATCTTGTTTTTTTAACTCTAGGAGATGGCTTTTTATTTTTACCTTTTTGAGATTCTTTATCTTTGCTTTGTTTAGATATTTCACTCACCACCTTTAATATAACTAACCTTAGGAAATAAAATAAATACACATTTCAAGATAGTTTATATACATAATATCTATTAAAATTATATCACATTGCTCGATAGTTTCTCCCTCTTTCCTCTTTTTATAGAAGTATAGTTATTTCTTATAATTTCAATAATATCTGTTGCTTGAGTGGTATAGTATAATCAATAGAGAAAGAAACATTTTGAGGTGATAATATGCAAAAATTGACTTATAGAATACTTTTACGAAAAGAACCAGAAGGTGGATACACAGTATTAGTTCCTGTATTACCCGGATGCATAACCTATGGAAAAACAATAGAAGAAGCAATAAAAATGGCTAAAGAAGCTATTGAACTATATTTAGAAAGTATGATTGAAAATGGAGAGGAGATACCAACCGAAGAAGGAACTTTAGAATATACATTATCGGTTGATATTTAAATGTCTAAATTACCTTCTTTCAATTCCAAGAAATTATTAAAATTTTGAAAAAAGAAAGGATTCAAATTAGATAGAACAAAAGGAAGCCATAGCATTTACATTAATGAAAAAAAAGAAAAAGAGTTGTTTTCCCTAGCCATAATAAAGATTTACCAAAAGGAACTTTTCTAGAAATATTAAAGCAAGCTGGAATAGATAAAAAAGATTTAGAAGATTTTCTATAAAGTAAGCATACTACTTGCAGTAAATCTACGCTTTAAGATAAGAAGGAGCATAAATTTAATTCAATCATAAAAATCCTTCAAACATTGGTTTTAAACACATTTAAAAATCATTACGTTTAAAAATAATCCATACCCAGAATAAGCAACTGTAGAGACGTGCTATATGCGCGTCTCCAAGGTTTTCAAAATCAACATCTTTAAAAATAGACGCTCGTATAGAGCGTCTCTACAACTATCAATTAATGTGAATTATAATAAATTTACGAAGTCAAAAAATAAAACATTAATTTAATAATAATTTATCTATCAACAAATTCACGAATGCTGATTTTAATTCCTAGAATTGATGCTGGCTATAAACTCGAACAACCTTGCAAAAATCAACAATCTTCTAAAAAGGTATACTTAGTTATACACCAGTCAAAAACCTCATAATTATAACTAAAAAATAAAATATCACCAAAAAAAGTATTGATAACCTATCTAAAAAAAATGTTTACCACCATATAAAATCACCTCATCTTAAATATATTGCATTTCCAGCAATTTTAACAAAATCCCAATTATGTAAGCTAATTACAACTTCAACCACAAACTATAGTAAACTATACAGTCTAAAGATAATTTTTAAGTTGAAAACTCACTTTTTGTTGCACATTTTTTCTTCTTTGCAGTTAGAAAATATGCTTTAACGTTATTTCGTAATTTCTAATGAAATTAATTCTCCATCTTTTGTATTTATCCACCTTAAATCATTATGAGTCAACTCTGTCAATTCTTTAGCATTTAAGGACCCATATTTCCCAACAATTTGTTTAATAAAATCTTGTTCAGAAACATCCAAAAACTTTGCATAAGACAAATCATTTGGATATAGAATAGTATAAGCTTTATCGGGTTCGTCATCAACTTCTTCAATATTAATTATTTTTGCCTCTTTCATTATCTCTAAAAGGATGTAATGCCTTTCAGGCACTGGACCATATGGCAAATGAGCAAAATCTAATCCTGTTAATTTTTCAAAAAAAATATTATATTTCAATTGTTGTAATTTTTTTTAAATTCACAAAACAACTCATATATGAATCTTGGCAATCTTCCCAATTATTTATTCTTTTTTTACTGAAAGAAAAAAACACTTCTTTTTTTGCCCTCGTAACCGCCACATAAAAGACACTCAGTTCTTCTAAAAATTTCTTTTCAAAATCATCATTTTTAGGGATTTTTTTCCAGTTTATTTTACATTTGTTATTATCTTCGAAATAAAAATATCTATTATGACATGTTTTACATATACTATTCCAATGTGGAAAGGACGCTTTTTCTATATCAGGTAAGATTACGTAATCCCATTCTAATCCTTTTGCTCCATGAACAGTTGTAAAAACAACTTTTTTATCTAAATACTCCATCTGCTGTTTTAAACTATTATTTTCAAGAACCTCTCTAATAAATTCAATTTTTTCTTGCATATTAAGAAATGAAAACTCACTGCTAAAAATGCCTTTAATAAAAGAATCAAGCAAAGAATATAGGCTTCCATATATATTATTACAAGTTTTTATATCTCCTAACTCTTTAACCAAACTTTCTAAAATCTTTTTATTAACTCTTCCATTCTTTTCTTTCGGCAATTTATTAAACTTTTTCAAACAAATACTGTGAAACTCCCGATATTCTTTGTCTTCTTCACTGAATAGGGCATCAAAATAATCTAAATTATTATTGCGGAATGTTTGTAATATTTTAGCAGTATTTTTATTGTTCTTGCCCTGTCTAACAAGTACTGCTATTTTACTTTCTTTATCCTCTTTAATCAACTCTTCAATCTTATTATATACCCATAGAGCTTCTTCCTCTTGATTAATTGCGGAATAAATAACTAATTGTACGTCATCTTTAATTTGAGGAGAGATAGGATTCTCAGCATTTTTCCTTAGATTTGTATCAAGTAATAATAATTTTTCATTTTCTTTGTACCTATAATTATTTTTTAACTTTACTTTCTTTAAAATAAACTCTTTTTGAGATTTTTCTAGCAAATCAGGAACTGCTCCTATAAACCCATAAATTCTTTGCAAAGGATCCCCCATCAATATTAATTTATGATCATCATTAATTAATTTTTTTAGCAAAAACCAGCTTAGAATGTTGGTATCTTGAAACTCATCAACAATAATGTAATAAAAATACGCCTGATAAAACTTTAAAATTTCTGGAAATTCATCAAATAATTTTAAGGTAAGGGTTAATATTGCATTGAAAGGTATTATATTATTAGGTAAGAAATATTCAATTACTAAATCATTGTACTTTTTCATATTTTCTTCTATAAACCCATCATCTACATTTTTTATTGCAGTATTAAAGCATTCAATTATTTTTACTTTTTCAGTTTCTAAAGTGATTCCATATTCTTCTATTTTTTTATTTTTACTATCATCAACAGAATCTAAAGAATTTATGCAAGAAAGTTTTTTATCTATCAAATAACCATATTTTGATAAAATATTTCTACAAAAACCATGGTAATTGCTTATAAAAAATTTACTGTTGAGGCGACCAATACTTTTAAGTTCATCTTTTAATAACTCTTTTAAAACATTACTAACCCCTCTTTTTATGTTAAGAGCTGCATTAACACTGAACGTTAATGCTAATATTTTTTTTGGATAAGGTAACTTTCCTTTAGCTAAGATATAAGCAAGTTTGCTTATCATTGTTTTAGTTTTTCCATAACCGGCTGGGGCCTCAATTAATAGGCTCTTTTCTTCTTCAAAAATAATTTTTAGTTGCTCATTATCATTTCTATGGTTTGATTTTATCCTATCTTCAATAGACAACTTCTCACTCATATTAGGTTACCTTTTTAGATAATTTTTCAGCTTCTGAAAGCACTTTTTTTAAGCTATTAGGAATTAATTCTTCAGTTAAATTTTCTCCAATAATTCTTCCTAAAATAACGCTTTTTTTATTTAACCAAGACAATAACACAAGTTTTTGAAGGCCCTCATCACCATTTTCTACTTGGAGGAAATTACATGTTTGAGAAAGGTTATTCTTCGCCACTATTTGATATCTATCGTTTATTTTTGAAATATTAACCGTTTTATTTTTCCAATTTCTATTCATTTCGTAGAATATTTTGTACAAAATATTCTTCTTATTGTTACAAATAAGATTATTACAGACTTCCTCTTCAAAGTCTCTGCAAGCCGTTATTTCATGTTTAAAATTCCATTTAGAAATTTTATCTCCTTTTTCATCATCCCTGTCCGCGAAAGCACAGAAAGGAATTTTGAACTCTTTCAGCAATTCAGCTATTTTCGGAATACTTTCTTTTCCTTCTGCTTTAATTATTATAATTCCATTATCATCTAGGTCTATACCCATTGTCTCTGCAAATAATGGAAAAGCTCCTAACTCACTATCCCCCTCAACTATTATCGCACACCTTGAGAAAAAGGCCTCTTTAAAATATGGAAAGTTACGTAAGAGATGCTTTTCTGTTTCTTCTTGAATTATAATATCACTTCCTGAAACAACTGATATTTTCTTTTTCTCATTATCTACGAAAAAACGAACCACTTGCTTATAGTCATTTAATATTATGTTAGGAGAATGAGTAACTAAAATGACTTGGCCCCTTATACCCTCAAGTTCAAAAAGTTCTTTTAGCAGTTTTCGAAAATTCTCGTTTTTATTATTTAAAATATCAAAAATATATTTGATTAGACTCCTTTGCATATATGGATGAAGATGAATTTCTGGTTCATCCAAACACATTATCACAGAAATATATTGATTTTTATTTTCATCGGAGGAATTTTTGTATTCAAGTATTTTAATAATATGTTCTAATAAAACCAATGAAATCATAGAATAGAATTGAACCCCATGTCCGCTGTATTCTAAATTATACTTACCTTTTTCTTTTAGAACCAACATTTTATACAACAAAGCGTCTAAGTTATCTTCAAGATACGCATTAATGGAAAATTGTTTAAATATATCTATCAGATTAATCTTTTCGTTTATAAATACACGCAAATTGTAAAATTCATCTTCATTGATAAAATCTGTTATTTTGATTGTATCTCGTTTTTTATTATCGAGATATTTCTTGACCATGAAACTAAGAACTTTTCCAACACCTTTATTTTTATCAAAACTTAGTTCATCCTTTGGGGATCTTAAAGAAGAGTATTTTATAAAATTTAGATTTCTAATATTAGCAGATGAAATTTCACCAGAACTTTCTTTATGATAATATTTGAAATACTCGTTTGGATTTTCTTGTTCAATTTGGATGTTGATTTTTTTACTATCATTAGGATCAAAGAAATCATCAAAAGCTCCTATTTCTTCTTCTTCCAATACCAAAGTTAATGATATGTTGATTTTTTCTGTTGGATTAAAGAAATCATCTTCCTTAAATCTGTTATAATTAAAAACAGTGTTTAGACAATCCAATAAATTTGACTTTCCTAAATTATTCTCTCCAACTATAAAATTAATTTTAGAATCGAATCTCATTTTAATTCCATCAAGATTTCTAAAGTTATTGATTTCTACCTTTTCTATATACACATCCCATCCCTCCAAAAATACTTTCTAAGGAATTCATCATATCTTTATATCGATCTCAGCTCAATTGTATTATTTTTGTCTTTTATTTTCAAAACCGATAACAACTAATTAAACAGATATACTTTAGTTTAAATTGAGATAATTAAGAAATTATTCGATTTCTATATTACTTCAATAATTAAAACCAACTCTGATATTCTTAGCAATCATTCTTCCAAAAAGTAAACTCAAACTCCGTTTCTTGAGGGTTTTAAACATCAAACCACCTTGCGAAAAAACAATTCTTTCAAATAAGGTATACGTAGTTATACACTTACCAAAAACCACATAATTACAACTAAAAAACCAAATAAATATCCTTTAAAACACTGATTGTTACTCAAACATAACAGTTTTACTATTCTATTTTTACCCTGTTTTTTCATCAAAACCCTCAGAAAATCTTACCCAAGATGACGTATGTATACCATTTATCAAAAGATTAAAACATAACAATTTGTTAAAACACCCTTTTAATCGACTGTAGAGACTTACTACATGCGCGTCTCCTGGTTCTAATCGTAGCAAAAATTATAAATTTATCTTTTTGTAGAGACGTGCTATATGCGCGTCTCCAAGGTTTTTAAAATCAATATCCTTAAAAAAAGACGCTCTATACGAGCGTCTCTACAATTGTGAATTAATGCTTAGTATAATACATTTACGAAATCAAAAAATACTAAAAAACTAATTTTAAATATATACCTAAAAGCAAAATGTCAAAACCCTAAATAAACAAACTGTAGAGGCGTGCTACATGCGCGTCTCATGATTTTAAATGTTTTTGACTTATATGCGCGCGTCTCCAAGGTTTCAAAATCAATATCCTTAAAAAAAGACGCTCGTATAGAGCGTCTCTACAACTATAAATTAATGTGAATTATAACAAATTTACAAAATACTACAAAAAACTAATTTTAAACATATACCTAACTACAAAATGTTAAAACCCTGAATAAACAACTGTAGAGACGACCTACACGGGCGTATCATGGTTTTAAAATCAATATCTTTAAAATAGACGCTCGTATAGAGCGTCTCTACAACTATCAAGATATTCTCACTGTACAAAAATTTTGAACAAAATTTTTAATATTTTTTCTTCTACGTCTTACCATTCACAGATACAATCCCTTTCTTTTAACGTACTTACTAAAATTAGAATATGTCCCTACGTCTAATCCTTCATCTTTTAACTTCTCATATACAGCTCTTATCGTAATCCCTTCTCTTAAAAGCATTGCCTTGATTTCATAGTAATATTTATCTAATTTGCTTGGTTTGCTTCTTTTCGTTGGTCTGCCCTCATACCCTTCAAAATACTTCTTAACAGTTCTTCTATCAACTCCGTACATCCTTGATAATTCTGAATAGTTTGGTTTGATTCCTGCCTCTTTTATTATTTCTATCTGCTTAATTAAATCTTCCATATGGTATACACCCCATCTTTCAAATTCTTATCAAAAGAATAATACCTTATTATGTACAATTTATTTAATTATTATTTGCAACTTTTCCTACATTTTTATTTTACCATTTACATAAAAAAACTAAACTTATTTTTTAAATCCTTTAAAACATTGAATTACCATATAAAAAATCAACAATCTTCAAAAAAAGGTATACGTAGTTATACACTCACTAAAAACCTCATAATTCTAACTAAAAAATAAATAAATATCATTTAAAACACTGATTGTCACTCAAACATAACAGTTTTATTTTTCTATTTTTACCCTATTTTTTCATCAAAACCCTCAGAAAACCTTATCCAAGATGACGAATGTATACCTTATGTTTAACTTTTTGTGAGATAATTAGACTTAGAAATTGCTTTAATATTTTTTGTGTGTAATAGGTGAAAGAAAAAGTTTTCTTCATAATGAAAGGCAATCACAGTATTTACCTTAAATTTGAACAATCTGGTTTTAAATTATTAGAAAACATCATTGAGCTGTTTTTAAGAATTAAAAAGCTGTCAAGATGATATCTATTTTATCCTTCTTACAGTTCTCCACTATCAAAACTAATAGGTTGTGGAAATATAATTTCCTGTGCACATTGTAAAGCATACTGATCTGTCATTCCTGCAACATAATCTAATACAATTTGCTCTGGTTTAAACTCTTCTTTATTTCCATATAATTTATCCATCTTTTTTAAATAGCATCCAAATCTTTTGTCGACAGGTATTCCTGTATTATATTTTTGCAAGTCGCCTTCAAACTCTTGACAAATTTCTAACAAGTGTTTGTAAATAATATCTAAGATTTTTTCAACATGACTAATATAGTTTTTCAGTATATCATGCTTATATATTTTTTTATAATTAAAATCTTTCAGTTCTAGCATAAATTCGAATTTTTCTTTAGAAAAGCCTATTTTCCCATTTTTTAATGACCACTCTATCATATCAGTTACGAAACTATCAATTATTCTAACCAATATTTTTCAAAGAGAAATGCATAATTTTAAATACTAATTTTTTTCTTTTTCCTAAGATTCGATTTTTATCCATTCTTTTGGTAAAATATTTTGAGAAATGTCATCAAAATTAAACCATTTATTAGGAGCTAAAACTATTTTATTATTATTGCTATTAAGGAATGCTCCCCACCAACTAAATGAGCTATTGGCAATGATATTATGTTTACATTTACTCATTAAAAACATATCCCAATAACTATCCTTCCCTTTATTATTTTGTACATAAAAAATATTATTTATTTCTTTAAATAAATATTTACAATATTCAATATCATCAGAAAAAACAAAATATTTTGGGTTTTCAATATTTTTTTCTATATAATTGATAGCATTTAAATAGTATTTTTCATTACAAATATTTGCAAATTTATCAAAATTGTTTTTGTTTAATTAATCTCCTCTTCTAATATGAAT
>LSQX01238725.1_pt1 | contig 16520 bp, 10 predicted proteins | sample 654561 | NCBI WGS metagenome assembly LSQX01 (sample SAMN04489861, study PRJNA283612) | anaerobic digester metagenome | isolation source: 4 biogas reactors fed with cattle manure at either 37C or 55C with and... | place: Denmark: Kongens Lyngby | collected 2014 | reverse complement strand
TTCCCGGCGGTGTCGGCCCTCTCACCACCGCGATCTTGGTCCGCAATACCCTGAACGCCTGGAAGCTGCAGAAGGGCCTGTAGCCGCGGCTTCGGCCTGTAGGCGCGGCTTCGGCCTGTAGGCGCGGCTTCGGCCCGTAGGAGCGGCTTCGGCCCGTAGGAGCGGCTTCGGCCCGTAGGGGCGGCTTTCGCCCGCAGCGTAGCGGAGGGCGATTGCCGCCCGCTCGCTGGCGGAGCTGATAGCGAGACAGGGGATGGCTCGAGCTTCACTAACGAAAGGGCGCCGATGCTTCCGCCTCTGGCGAGTCAATTGACGCCCTTGCATGGATAAGGAGACTCACGCTCATGGCTATTCGGGACGCACTTGCTGCAGGGAAATTCGTGGTCACCACCGAGGTCGCGCCGCCCAAGGGCTGCCACCTCGACCACATGATCGAGGCCGAGGCCGAACCGCTGCGGGGGCGGGTGGACGGCTACAATGTCACCGACCTGCAGTCCGCGGCCATGCGCGCCTCCAGCTTCGCCGGTTGCCTGAAGCTCAAGCAGGCCGGCTTGGACCCGGTGATGCAGATGGTCTGCCGCGATCGCAACCGCCTCTCGCTCCAATCCGAGCTCCTTAGCGCGGCGGCCTTCGGCATCACCGAGGTCCTCTGCCTCACCGGCGACTACACCACCCTCGGCGATCACCCCGACGCCATGCCGGTCTTCGACCTCGACTCCGTCCAGCTCCTGGCCACCGCCAGAGGGCTACGCGAGGGGCATGACCTGGCCGGGAACGAACTCGAGGGCGATCCCCCGGACCTCCTCCTGGGCTGCGTGGTCAACCCCGGCGCGGTGCCGCTGGAGCCGCAGATCATGAAGCTCCGCAAGAAGGTCGCTGCCGGCGCGCAGTTCGTCCAGACTCAGGCCGTCTACGATCCCGAGAAATTCGCCGAGTTCATGCGCCAGGTCGAGGGCCTTGGCGTGCCCATCTTCGCCGGGATCGTTATGCTCAAGTCCGCCGGCATGGCCAAGTACATGAACAACAATGTCGCCGGCGTCACTGTGCCTGACGAGATGATTGAGCGCATGAAGAAGGCCGAAGACAAGGTCGCTACCAGCATCGAGATCACCGTTGAGTTGGTCAAGGGGCTACAGCCCCTCTGCCAGGGCCTACACTTCATGCCTCTGGGCTGGAATAAGCATCAGGCCACGGTACTCGATGAGGTCGGCCTGTAGCCCTCCCGTCCGGAGAGAGACTGACCTTCCTGATGCTCCCTTGAGCCTTGCTCCTTCGACCTGGACTCTCTTCTCTGCCTGCGCGATGCCAGGCAGGAAACGCCCTGTCGTTCGGCCAAATTAGGCCCAGCATCACAGACCACACCCCTTAGGAGGCATATCATGTCTTGGAATTGGGAAGAAATGACGCAACCGGATTTCGCAGAGGCGGTAAAGGCCGCCCAGGGAACCTGTCTCTTGCCCATTGGGTGCATCGAGCGGCATGGGGACCACCTGCCCTTGGGCCAGGACACCCTGATGACCTCTGAGTTGGCGCGCAGAGTGGCCGCTATCGAACCGGTAGTGGTCTTCCCCTCGCTCTGGACGGGACAGATCCACGAGAACAAGAACTACCCGGGCACCGTGGCCCTGCGCCACGACGTGATTCTCGCCCTGCTGGACAACCTCTGCGAAGAGATCTCCCGCAACGGACTGAAGAAGATCATCCTCCTTAACGGTCACGGCGGCAACGAGTTCATCCTGCCGACTTTCATGTGGACCATGCTCGAGAAGCCGCGCGACTACACCCTGTATATGCTGCGCCTGGGCGAGTACACCAGCGTGCTGGCCAAGGACGAGCAGTGGAAATCCATGATGGTGAGCTCCTATGACTACCATGGGGGCGAAGGCGAGACCAGTGCCATGCTCGCGGTGCGTCCGGATCTAGTCCGCATGGATCAGGTGGGGAAGCCCGGAGTCTCGCACGAGCGCCTCAAGCACCTGCCGGGAGTGGTCACCGCGCAGTGGTGGTATGCCGCCTACCCGGAGCAGTACGCGGGCGACGCGACGCACGCCACCGCGGAAAAAGGAGAGTACGCGGTTGGGAAATGGGTGGACAGGATCGCGGAGTGGGTGAAAACCATCAAGGAGGACACGGTCACCCCGGAGCTGGAGAAGGAATACTTCTCGAAGATCCAGCACTGAGTGCCGACCCCAGCTACGCGACACGAGCCACGGAGCGGCGGAGCCTGTCGAACTCCGGGTGCCGCATGAACGTTAGAAGAATCAGTAGCCCCTTATAGGAGGACCTCACATGAGACCTGTAACCGTTGTGGGACTGGCCCTGGTACTCTGCCTGGCCGCCAGCGTGGCGCTGGCCGATCAACCCGCACCCGAGAAGTTCGTTATCGAGTTGAGCACCGAGGTCACTGCTCTGCCCTTCAAGCTCCCGAGCATCCCTGGCTTTGAGATGCCCGATCTCAATGCGCCCAAGCACCTGCTCAGCGGCCAGGCGCACTACCCCACCGCAGCCGTGGAACCCATCTGGGTCACCGTGCCTGCGACGCTCGCACAGCCTGAGAACCGCCTCCCGCTGCACGTCTATAAACCAGGCGCTCCTGTGGAGGAAGAGCCGGGAGAGGAGACCCCCGACGCCACCCCCTCCCAGCCGCGCAAGTTCAAGCTGACCCTCAAGCTCTACTGGCACCCCGACGTCGCCCACGGCCCCCTCACGGAGACCACGGAGATGTCCGTGCCTGCTGGGGGCGGAGCGATGCCAGGTCCGGGTGCAGCGATGCCCCCGATGACTGACTGGGAAGCGGAGCTGGACAAGATCGCCAGTGGCAGCACCGAAGAACTGCCCCTGGACGCCGCGGGTCAGGGCAACTACGTCCTCAACACCGGCGGGCTGACCGCCACGCTGGACGGTTTCCTCCCACCGCTGAAGGTTAGCCAGCCGGGAAGCCTGGCCGAACTGGACCTGACCCAGCCGATCACGGTGCAGTGGAAGCCGGTCCCCGGCGCCCGGGGCTTCATCCTCCACGCCATGGCGATGTACAGTGAAGCCGAAGCCTACACGGTGGTGCAGTGGGTCAGCACCCTCAACGAGCCACCGGAGCGCGTCAAGACCGACTATGAACAGGCCACGACCATTGCGGATGACCTGGCCAACGGCGTCCTCCTGCCGCCGGAGACCACGAGTTGTGTCGTGCCGGGCGGCCTCTTCCCCGCCAACGCGCAGATGTTCATGCTCGACGTGATCGCCGTAGGCAATGACTTCTACAGCCAGGCCGAGGGCGCGACGGTCGTGGGCAAAATCCGCTCCAAGTGGACCGGCATGAAGATGAGCGGCATGGGCATGCTGCCGGGCGGCCTACCTCCCATGGACCTGGAGGACGAAGAGGGCTAGACGCCTCGTCGACCCCATCTGCGCCCGCTCGTCGCCCGATTTCTGGTGATCATGATGGACACTTCCGGACCTATCCTACAAGTCGCTCTCGACTTCGCCAATCTTAGCCAGGCCCTGCGGGTGGCTGAGGAGGCGGTCGCCGGTGGCGCGCAGTGGCTGGAAGCCGGCACCCCGCTCATCAAGAGCGAGGGTCTGGCCACCGTACGCGAGCTGAAGAAGCGCTTTCCGGACCACACCATCGTTGCCGACATGAAGACCATGGACGCGGGCCGGGTGGAGGTGGAGATGGCAGCCCAAGCTGGCGCCCAGGTGGTAGCCGTACTCGGCGCCGCCTCCGACGAGACCATCGCCGAGTGCGTGGAGGCCGGGCAGCGCTATGACGCGCGCATCATGCTCGACCTCGCTGAGGTTGCCGATCCCCCCAACCGTGCCCGCCGCGCCCAGGAGCTGGGGGTGGCCATCATCGGTACGCACCTGCCCATTGACGTGCAGATGCGCGGGGAGATGAACCTCGATACCCTGCGAGCCGTCGCAGAGGCCGTGGACCTGCCCCTCGCCGCGGCCGGAGGGCTGAACTCCGAGACCGCGCCGCTGGCAGTGGCCGCCGGAGCCAGCATCGTCATCGTCGGGGGCGCCATCACCAAGGCTCCCGACGCCGCCGAGGCCACGCGCACCATCCTGCAGGCCATGGCCACTGGGGAGAGCGCCGCGACCGACAAGTACAAGCGCGGCGGACCGGAGCAGATCCGCGAGCTGTTGGAGAAGTGCGAGTCCGCCCAGGTCTCCGACGCCATGCACCGGGGCGGCTGGGTGGAGGGCCTCCGCCCGCTCTACCCCGGAGCGCACTGTATCGGCCCGGTCCTGACCGTCTGGACCTACCCCGGCGACTGGGCCAAGCCCGTGGAGGCCATTGACCAGGCCGCGCCGGGGACGGTGCTCTTCGTGGACGTGCGCGGCGAGGGCCCGGCGGTCTGGGGCGAGGAAGCCACCAAATCCTGTATCTCCCGCGGCCTCGCAGGGATCATCATCCACGGGGCGCTGCGCGACAGCCGGGCCATCATCGAGTTGGGCTTCCCCGCCTTCTGCACGAAGGTCGCGCCTGCCGCCGGCGACCCCAAGGGCATGGGGATGATCGGCGTGCCCCTCAAGATCAACCACCGCGCCATCCGCACCGGCGACTGGGTGGTAGCCGACGACGACGGGGTGGTGGTCATCCCCCAAGAGCGCGCCGTCGAGATCGCCAACCGCTCTTGCGCGGTCGTCGAGCGGGAGAGCCGGGAGAAGTCGGAGATAGACAGCGGCAGCACACTCGCCCGCATCGTGGAACTGGAGAAATGGGAGCAGGTGGGAGGCGGCGGGGAACCCTCCTCGTAGGGGCGGCTTGCGAAGTGTCCGCACGAGCTTGCCGCCCGTTCGCTAAGCTGCCATCCGGCATGGGCTCTTCGCCTTGGTGGCCATACCGAACTCCCGACTCGTGATTCTCGTCTGAAAATCATGATACCCGACCCTCGCCTCATCGTCGTGGGCCCTGGTGCTATGGGTTGTCTCCACGCAGCGCTGCTCACCGGCGCGGGCTTCCGCGTGGCCCTTCTCGACCACCGGCCTGAGCGCGCTCAGCTTCTCAACCGCCGGGGGATCGAGGTCACCGTTCCTGGCGAGGCCACCCGCTCCTATAGCGTCCCCACTACCACCGACCCCCATAGCTTGCCTCCTGCAGACCTGCTACTCATCTTCACCAAGGCCTACGACCTTGCTGAGGCGCTGGGGCACGCCTCTCCCCTCATCTCCCCGCAGACGGTGGTGCTCACGCTCCAGAACGGCTTGGGCAACTACGAGCTGCTCGCCCAGCGCGTCTCTCCGGCCCGGGTCCTCGCCGGCTCCACCTCCTCCGGCGCCACCCTTACCGCTCCCGGCGAGATCCTCGTCGCCGCCATCGGGGAGACGCTGATCGGCAGCCCCGCGGGAGACCGGGCGCTTGCCGCCGAGGTCGTCGAGATATTCCAGCAGGCGCACCTCCCCGCCAGCCTTGCCGACAACGTAGACACCGTGCTCTGGCGCAAGGTCCTCATCAACGCCGCCCTCAACCCCCTCGGAGCGCTCACCCGCCGCCACAACGGAGAGTTGCTGGCCCTGCCCCCCCTGCGCGACCTGCTGGGACGGGTCGCCGCCGAGACGCATGCAGTGGCCTTGGCTCTGGGCCTGCCTCTGGAGGACCTCGACCCTCTCGCGGCCGTCGAAGAGGTCTGCCAGAACACCGCGGGGAACCAGTGCTCGATGCTACAGGATGTCCTCGCCGGCCGGCGCACAGAGATCCAGCAGATTAACGGGGAGATCGTCCGCCGCGGCCAGGCCGTCGAGGCGAACGTGACTCTGAATGAAGCGCTGGTGGCCTTGGTGGAAGGGCTACTCTAGAATAACGGTCCGGAGATGGGCACGGCTTTCGCGGCGTCCGCGCCGAGATTGCTGCCCGCGCCTTCGGCCAAAATGCGTCAAACGGGTGGCACTTCCGCCGCAAATGACGGACCGGAAAGAGCCACCCTTACAACAGCCAACGACGATAGAAGGAGCACTCCTATGGCCACAGGTGGCGCGACAACCTGGTATTTCCCCGACGGCGAGCTACCCCAGCCGGCAACTTCGGGCGACATGGAGCCCCACGAGGCGCTGATGGTGTTCAATCTCAACTCTGAACCGGCGCAACTCACCCTGGACATTTACTTCAAGGACCGCGACCCCCTCAAGGGTCTCGCCCTCACCGTCCCCGGAGAGCGGGTGATCAACTTCCGTCTTGACCACCCGGACGAGCTGGGCGGCGTGGAGATCCCTCGCGGGGTGCAGTACGCCCTGCGGCTGCAGTCGAGCGTGCCCGTGGTCTGCCAGTTCGCGCGCCTCGACGCCACCCAGCCTAACCTGGCGTATTACGTAAACATCGGCCTCTCTGAGTAGGGGCCTTCTCGATGGCACCGGCGTCTCGCCGGTGCGCCGTGTCTGCGTAGGGGCGGCTTGCGGCGTCTGCGCCGCTTGCCGCCCGCTCAACACCACCAAGATGACGAAAGTTTTCTCCGAGCAGGGGCCAACGCTGCCCTCCCTACACATCATGGCAAACTCACCAAATGTTCTCTGGATAACCACCGACCGCCAGCGGTTTGACACCCTGGGCTGCTACGGCAATCCTCACGTAGCCACGCCCAACCTGGACCGCCTCGCCGCCGAAGGTGCACTGTTCGAACGTGCCTTTGCCCAGAGCCCAGTCTGCTCACCCAGCCGCGCGAGCTTCCTCACCGGGCGCTACCCGCGCACGACACGCGTCTGCCGCAACGGCCAGGCCCTCCCCCCCACCGAGCGGCTCATCTCCCGCTTGCTGGCGGACGAGGGGTACATGTGCGGGCACGGCGGCAAGCTCCACCTCGCTCCCGGACACGTCGCGGAGTGGTGCGAGCGCAGGATTGACGACGGATACGTGGTGATGGATTGGTCCATCTGGCCCCCCGGCCCCCCAGCCAATGCCTATGCGGGCTGGTTGGTTGAGAAGGGCGTGGAGTTCCGCCGCACCCCGGTCGGTGATTCAGAATACATCTTCTACGGGATGCCCGCCGAGCACAGCAATGCCGGCTGGACCGCCCAGCGCGCCATCAACTTCCTCACTGTCAGTGCCACTGTGGATCGGCCCTGGTTCTTCACCTGTAGCTTCGAAGACCCGCACGAGCCCTTCGATCCACCGCGCGAGTTCCTGGATCCTTATCTCGCCGACCTCGACCAGGTCCCGCTCCCGCGCTACACGCCGGGTGAGTTGGAGAACAAGCCCGCCTTCCAGCGCCACGACCGGGGCGGGGTCTGGGGCAGTGGGGCAGGCCACTTTGCCGCGGACCAGATGAACGACACCGACCACCGCCTGATCCGCGCTGCTTACTGGGCCAAGATCGCGCATATTGACTATCAGGTGGGCCGCGTTCTGGAGGCCCTGCGTGCCACCGGCCAGGAGAAGAACACTCTCGTCCTCTTCAACGCCGACCACGGCGAAATGCTCGGCGACCACGGCATCTACTTCCAGGGCTGCTACTTCTACCCGGAGATGATCCAGGTGCCCCTCCTGCTCCGCTTGCCCGGCCAGATCCCAGCGGGTCTTCGTACTCGCCACCTGATTGAGTTGGTGGACTTGGCTCCCACCGTGCTTGCAGCGCTGGGGCTCCCTGCCTATGCTGGCATGCAGGGCCGCTCCCTGTGGCCCCTACTCACCGGACAGAGTGACGCCTACGAGCCCCGACCGGACCTTTACAGTGAATACTACCAATCCATCCCCGGAGGCTACCGCCCCTTTGGCGGAGCCTACGCCACCCACCTGCGCTCCGACCACTACGCGCTCACCGTGGCACATAATCTGAGTACCGGCGAACTCTACGACTTGCAGGAGGACCCCGGCGAAGTGGTGAATTTATGGGGTCAGTCGCAGGTTCGTGACCTTCAGTCCGAACTGTTGGTCAGGCTCAGCACACGCATGGCAGAGACGATTGACCCCTTGCCGCCCACAGAGGCGGTCGCCTGAACCGCCCGTCATGCTGGCAGGGAATGTTACTCTATCCCAACCATCTGAGAGGAAGCTCCCATGATCATCATCGGTGAACTCATCAACGGCACACGCAAGAAGATCAAGCAAGCTATTGCTGAGCGCAACGGCGAGTATATCTCCAGGCTGGCCCAGCAGCAGGACGAGGCCGGCGCCGCCTTCATTGACGTCAACCCCGGCACTGTTGGCGACCAGGAAATCAAGGACGCAGTCTGGCTGGTTGAAACCGCCCAGGCCGCGACCGCCAAGCCCCTGTGCTTCGACACACCGAATCCCGACGCCATGGCCGCCGCCCTGGAGGCCTACACCGGCTCGGCGCTGCCCATGATCAACTCTATCTCGCTGGAGAGCGAGCGTCAGCAGGAGATGCTGCCCCTCGTGAAGGACGCTGGCTGCAATGTCGTCGCTCTCGCGCTGAGCGACGCGGGCATGCCCACCCGCCCCGGCGACCGCGAGCAGGCCGCCCTCCCCCTGATGGACCTCCTCATGGAGCAGGCCGGCCTGCCGCCGGAACGCATATTCATGGACCCCATCATCACCCCGGTTAGCACCCAGGCCGAGGTGGTGGGGCTTATCTGTGACGCCATCCGGGCCATCAAGGACCACAACCCCCAGGCGCACGTCACCTCCGGGCTGAGCAACATCAGCTTCGGCCTGCCCAACCGCAAGCTCCTCAACCGGGTCGCGGTGACGCTGTTCATGCAGGCGGGGATGGACTCCGCGGTGCTGGACCCCCTGGATACTCAGATCATGGCCCAGATCTGCGCCACCGAGGCCCTCCTGTGCCGCGACGAGTACTGCATGAACTACCTGACCGCCTTCCGTGCGGGGAAGCTCCCCGACTAGCTGCTTGCCACCCCACCTGAGGCGAGTGGCCGCGACTCACTATCCGCACAGCGCCGGCCGTCCGGCCGCAGTGGCCTGCAGGCGCACCTCCACGACCATGGCTCGGCCGTCCGCGTCATGGGCCTGGCGCTCTTCCACCTCCACCGCCACCCGCGGCTGCCCTGCCCCGGCCTGAGTTGCCCGCTGCGCCGCCAGTTCCGCCAGCAACTCCCCGCCCGACTGCACTGCCTCCTCCAGGCTCTCGAACCCACAGATGCCCTCACGCCAGTGCAGCACGTACTGGGTGAACTGTCCGGGCCGGATCAGGCCCTTCTCTCGAATTGTGACCTCGCTCACTACCGCCCCGATAGCATTCGCCACTTCCGCGTGCTCCGGGATGATCACTCGCGACTTCAGGAGCGCCCCCACCTGCGGGAAGAAGCAGCTCACGGGCGCGCCAATCGCCACCAGGGGTCGGGCATAGGTGAGCGCAAGCTGCACCCCACCCAGGTCTCGCCCCTCCACCGCCGCCTGCAGCAGCCCCTGGGCCACCGAACCCTGCTCCGCTACCTCGTCCCCCAGCTCATGGCGCAGAACCTCAAAGCCCAGCCGGGCCACGACCTCTCGCAGTATCAGGTCGGCCACTTCCTCCACCGGTCGGCCGTACAGGTCCGCAAACACCTCCAACGCGCGCCTGGCCGCCGGCACGCTCCAGGCCGTAAACTCTCCCCGGGCGTGGAGCACGTCCGTGGGCGTCAGCGCACACCGCTGCACGTAGCCCAGCCTCTCCAGGCTCTCAGTATGCAGCAGCAGTGGCGAGACCAGCCCCACCCGCCGACTCAGCTCGATCCTTGGCAGCGGCCCGTCGCTCAGCGCTGAGAGCACCCGCGCCTCGTGTTCGCTCACGGCCTGCACGGGTGCCCGCCCCCGCACAAAGAAGTCCAGGATCGCCGCCGAGGACCTCTCATAGACCCCCTCCGGCGCCAGACCCTCCAGTCGCTCAAGCACGCCCGGATGCTCATGGGCCAGATTGCACAGAGGCATGACTCGCCGCGGCCCGATGTGCAGCCGCCGGTCCGAACCGAACTGCACATAGCTGTCCCCGCCCAGCCCCGCGGTCTGGATCGCTGCTGCCGCCACGCTGGTCTGCCACTTCCCCACCCGTGCCCCCTGCTCGCTGACCCGCACCATGCCGTTCTCCACCAGCGCCACATCCGTGGTCGTCCCCCCCATGTCCATCACCAGGGCCTCCTGCTCCCCGGTCAGGTATGAAGCTCCTGCCACGCTGGCCGCCGGCCCGGAGAGCACCGTCTCCACCGGCCGCTCATGCGCCCAGCCCTCCGTCATCAGCGTGCCGTCGCCCTTGACCACCATCAGCGGCGCCGTGATCCCATGCGCCTCCAGCACCTGGTGCGCCGCCTCCAGCAGCCGCCGGATGACCGGCAGCAGCTGGGCATTGAGCGCTGCGGTGTGGAAGTGATTGACATAGTTGAGGTGATTGGCCAGCTCGTGCCCGCAGACCACCGGCAGGGCACACCTCTCGCCGATTACCCGCCGCACTTCCTGCTCATGCGCGGGGTTACGCACACTGGCATACCCGCAGACGGCAAAGGACTCCACCCCCGCCTCCAGCAGCTCCTGCACCGCCTGCTGGCACTCCGCCTCGTCAAACGGCGCCAGTTCCTCCCCCGTTATGGACATCCGCGCAGACAACACCCGTTGGGGCTCCCAGGTGATCTGCGCGTCCTGCTTGCCATCCGGCGTCATCAGAATCGCGCCCGGCATGCCCCCCTTATCCTCTGCGATGGCGTTGGTCGCCAGGGTGGTGGAGAGCGCCACCATGCTGATCTGCCCGGGGTCCGACAGTTCCAGCTTGGTCAGCGCCTCCTCAATCCCGATCAGGAGGTCCTGGTGCGTCGTCGGTGCCTTGGACTTGGCGAGTACGCGATTCTCCCCGAAGTCGAACAACGCACAGTCCGTGAAAGTCCCTCCCGCGTCAATCCCCAAACCCCAACCCCCTGCCCGCTCCGACTCCGCGCCCACCTCTCCTGCTGCGCCAGTGTCCCGGCCCGCCGCACCCGCTAGTCGAGCAGAAGCCGCCCCGCCCATCCGCATGGCGGTCAGGACGCGATCGTCATGGGAGGTGGTGCTGCGTTGCCCGGGCTCCAGGACCAGGATCTCCGGACCTTCCCAGTCTCCCTGCACCAGCCTGCGCAGCAGTTCCGTATGCCCCTCCAGCCTCGTGTACTGCCAGCCGAACTCACCTGCCATCTCCTGGGCGTAGGCCGCGTAGGTCTCACGCTCCTCCAGGCCCGTGTCTATGAACCCTGCGCGGGTGTAGTTCCGCTTCCAGCTATCATAGAAATGCACGATGGCGCGCGCGTTCTCCTCACCATAGCGTTCCGCCCATTCCCGGAAGTGCGGGTGATGCTCCTCGCCCCGTTTCTGCCCCCGGCTGGCAAAGGGCTGCCGTCCCTGCGGCGCCACTTTCTTCTCATACCAGCCCGCAGTCAGGTAGAAAGTCCCCGGATGTGCGCGGAACTGCCGTCGGTACTCGGCCCGTGAGCCCAGGAAGAGCGTAAGGCAATCATGCACGCGTGGAATGACGACCGGGACCTCGCGAGCTACCAGACCCGCGGTGCCACCACCGCACAGGCCATAGACCAGCACCACGGCCTCCACGTCCGAGGCTCCGTCAATGGCCTCCTGGGCCTGCCGCCGCAGAAGATCCGGGCGCTCATGCAGCCCTGCGTCGGCCAGTTGGAGTTCAATCTCATGAGGGGACTGAGGAACAAGCGCGCGGAGCTCCGGCTCAAACACCCCACACGCCACAACTCTGATTTTCATGTACGGTACGTTCCTTGATCGCGAGAATGCCTAACGTCATGCTGAGTATATCAGATTCCCTGAGCACCGCATACGGTACTCATCGCCTGCTGCGGCTTCCCTCCGTCCGGGCCAGTCTCCTTCACCTACCTGCTGAGGAGATCGCCTCGCGCTAGCCGGGCTAGTGGCGTGCCCCCCTGCCCCCAGGCAGCCTTTCAGGCAGGTCTCTACCCCTCCTCACGCGAAGTAAGTCTTACTACTTTGCCGAAGGGAGACAGTCATGGACACCCGATGGTTACTCCTGGCCGCATTCGCCCTTCTACTGGGGTCTATAGGTGCTCTTTGCGCCCAGCCCCTCCCCGCCCCCGTCTTCTACCTCAGCTTCGATGAGGGCAACCTTGCCCATCTCAAGGGCAACCTCGCTCATCGCTTCTCGCTCGACAGCCAGTACTTTCACGAAGGGAAGTTCGGGCGCAGCTACCGCTTCGAGCCGCCCTACGCGAACCTTCTGCCCCCGGAACAGGCCAGTCCCGCTCCCAGCGGCTTCACCGCCGGCGAGGGCGTCAAGCTCACCTTTAACGGCTCCCCCCCGGTGCTCACCGCCACCGGCCAGCCCGGCGTGCTCTGGCAAACCACACCGATCGAGCTGGATGAGCTCCCTCACTACCCCCGCCCCACCAAGTCCTTCCTGGCCGCCGTCTACCTCCGCTCCCAGACACCCGGCACGAAGATCCGCCTGGAGCTGACCGACGACCTCGAGGCCACGGACTGGCAGCAGCCGATCCTCGACGCCAACGCCGCCGCGCTCAAGAAGAACCCCGAGGCCAAGGTCACCGAGCCCCTCGCGAGCAAGCCCACACCGCAGGAGGTAGAACTGACTGACACCTGGCAGCGCGTCACCGCCGGGCTGACTGTGGACGCCCGCCGTACGCGCCAGGCCCTTTCTGTCAAGCTCACGCTTCTCACCCCTGCGGCTGCGGTTGAAGCCCAGAAGCTGCAACTGGAGCAGATAGATGTCCACCCCCACAGCAAGAACTACGCCGGCCCCTGGATCCCCGGCGGGGAGAGCCGCCCGGGCAACACGCTCTCCATCCTGTTGCGTAATTTCGACTTCAGCGGGCAGCGGGGCACCATGTCCTGCTGGGTGCGTTTCCCGGCCCCCGAGGGCGGCGGCTCCCGCGGTGGACATTTCCTCTCAGCCGGCAGCGGTTGGTGGAATCCCATGTGGGTCTGCGGCACCTATTCCACCTACCTCGGCGATGTTGGCAAGGTCAACTTCAAGGCCGGCCAGGGCACCTTTCACAATCTCTTCCGCCCCACGTCCGACGGCGCCTGGCACCACATCGCCCTGACCTGGGAGAACGAAACGTGTGGCGTCTTCCTCGACGGCCAGGAGGTGGCGCGCAGCGCCTACCTCCCCGCCGACCCCGTCGAGAGCACCCCGCTCCGCATCGGCGGCTCCACCCTGGAGGGGGCCGTCTCCTCCGCTTTCGTGGATGAGGTTGCCCTCTGGGACGCGGCCCTTCCTCCCACGGACCTCCAGTCTCTGGCCACTGCCCCCGCCCCGTTGCGAGACCAACTTCCCACTTGTCTCGTTGAACGTCCGGACCGCCTACTCTTCCATCGCGGCGAGGCCACGGCGCCGCTGCCGCTGACGCTGGTCACCACGACTCCTCGCGGCGAGCCGGTTAACGCCACGCTCACTATCCCCGACCTGGGCCTTCACCAGCCCCTGACCCTCAAGCCCGACCAGGAGCAGACCGTAGCCCTGCAGCCCTGGCTGGTCTCGCCCGGCAAGTACCCTCTGCGGCTGGAGTCCAACGACGCCACACTCAAGGTCGCCACCACCCTGGAGGTCGTCCCCAGCCTGCCCCTTAAGGACTTCACCGTGCTCGGCTGGGGCAGTGGTTCTGATATCGCGCAGATGGGCTTCACCGCTGAGTTGGGCTCGGACCCTGAACCTTCTATGCGCCGCGGGCTGCTGCTCGCCTACCGCTGGGATGCCCGCCGCTGGCACCCCCTGGACCCTGCCATCCTGCCGGCCAGCCTGGCCTCCGCCGAATCCGCCGGACGGCGCGTTGCCCCTTACCCACACATTCTCTCCGCCCTGCTGAATACCGAGGTCGGCATCTCCACACCCCCCTCCGCGCCCTGGTTCACCGAGTGGCTGAAGAAATCCACCGGTTTGGATTCGCCGCCTCCGGAGGTGCACTACAACCCCTTTCTGATCACCGGTCCCCCCGACTCCCCGGCGCTCCTCCCCGCCGAGGATCCCGCCTATCGCTTCACGCAATGGTTCCTGCGCCAGGGCAAGGGCTGGCCGGTGCTCCACAAGCAGGTGGCGCAAATCATGCGTGATCAGGGTGTCAAGGACACCCTCTTCTTCACCGACCAGCCGCAGACACCCACTGACTGGGAAGGTCTGGACCTCGCCGACTACTGGCATTACCCTCACGTCCCCTCCGGCCTGGTGGCCGACTTCAGCCGCGTCACTTGCCTGGCCCGTCTGGCCGGCAAGCAGATCCAGCTCACTCCCGGCACCATCTTCTGGGATCCCTGGCCCATGCACGTGGACGATAAGATCGTTCTGCTCTCTCCCGACCTGATGCGCGAATACCTGTGGATCACCGTCGCCAATCCGCTAGATCGCATGGGTCTTTACGGCTGGGGTGAGCTCCGCAAGGGCTTCGTGCTCCCCGGATTCAAGGAGACGCTCAAGGAGACCGTGGCCACGCTCTACCCTCTGGGCCTGCTCACCGGCGGCCTCCCTCCCGGCCCCGTGCCCGTCGCCTATCTCGAGACCGATGGCCAGTACTGGCAAGGCCCCGGCGACAACGCCTGGATTCAGTTCTGGTTCAATCGCCAGACCACCCGCTCCCTGGCTGAGGCCCGTCTGCGCTACGACTGGATTGGCGATGACCACGTCCGGGCCGGCTGGCTCAAGAACTACTCGGCGGTGGTTATGCTCGGCGCCCATCGCGTGCCCGAGCCGATCCATCGCGAGCTGGTCCGCTACGCCCAGGCCGGTGGTCTGGTAGTCACCGATAAACGCTGCCGGGCAGAGATCCCCGGCGCGACCGTGCTGGACATCCCCGACCGTGCCCAACGCCCCGAGACCGTCGCGGCCCTGCAGACCTGGGCCCAGGAGTTCCGCGCCCAGCATCCGGCCCCGCTCCGCCTGGCGGATACCGACCAGGCCTGGCTCTACGAGAAGCTGGACGGCCCGGCGCGGTTCATCTTCATCATCAACGACTTGCGCAAGCCCGGAGCACTGGGAGACACGCACAAGCTCACCAACAACTTCGGCACCCACTCCGGCCCCCTGCAGGATCAGGGGGATGAGCAGACCGTCTCCCTCACTCTCCCCTCCGTCGCCGGCCAAGTCCTCTACGACCTCCGGCGACACGTTGAGGTCCCCCTGCCTGCCGGGCAGCCGCTACAACTGAATCTTGCCTCCACGGATGCTGCCGTCCTTGCGCTGCTTCCCGCGCGGATTACCCGCCTGCGCACCCAGGCGCCTGGCTCCCTGCCGGCCGGTACGGAGGGACTGCTGCGCCTGGCGATCGTCACCGAGGCTGGCACGCCGATCCAACACCGCGACGTGATCGAGCTTAGGGCCACCGACGCCGCCGGAAACGCAGTGGACCTGAACCGCTATTTCCGGGTAACCAATGGTCGCCTGGACTTACCCTTGCGCCTCCCGCGCGATTGCCCGCCGGGGGAGCTGACCCTCAATCTCCGCGAATGGATCGCCGGTTTGCAGGCTACCGTGACGATCCAGGTCACCGCCCCGCGCTAGGGGCCATGGATCCGCGGCCTTTTCCCCCGGACGGGTCGCCCGCCTTCTGGCGGGGCCGTCCCAGCGGCGTCCGCGCGGCCGGGTGGGGTGCCCCCCGCCCGTGCCATGCCTCGGTAGGACAGGCGTCTCGCCTGTCCCTCCTACTCCCCCTGTCGCCAGCCACCGGCGCGGAAGAGGTGCCCGGGCGGTGAGACTACCTCCCCGCGCGGTTAAGTTCCGCCTCTGCTGTCTGCCCGGTAGCCAGGTTCGTCGCCAGGATCTTCCACACGCCGGCGGGGTCGTTGACCGCCGTCCGGAAGGTATGCTCCAGCCTACCTCCCTCCGTCCCGAAGTAGCCGCCATAGGGCAGTACCTGCCCTCGCGCGTCGGCAACCGTCAGGCGAATCGGGAAAGCTCCGGCCACCGTCTGCTGCCCCTGGTCCACCACCGCCGCCTCTACGGTCACCTGCCCCTGCTCCTCCTTAACGGCCACGGTGACTCCTCCCAATGGCGCTGGAGTAATCGCGTACACCCGCCAGCCGCCCGCCGGCACGGTGGCCTGGAGCTTCAGCGCCCCGTCCAGCGCCGCCCACACCGCCGTGTTCCCACCGAACAGGTCATAGGCATACCCGCCCCGGGTGCGCGCGCTGATGAGCGCGCTCTGTTCGTTCTGCACATCAGCATTGAGCGCATAGAGGTAGTCCGTATCTCCGCTGCTGCCCAGACGCGCTATTATCTGCCGATTGCTGGAGGTCACCGCCTGCGCTGCCGCCGGCAGTTCCTTCTGCAGGACGGGCTGCGCGAGCAGAGCCCATTCCCGCTCGAGCCCCGTGGTGCGGTTGAACACGATGTCCAGGCGCTCTCCCGGAGTTCGCGCCGCCCGCAGGCCCAGGTTCACCATCCGACTGGCCAGCGCCGAGTCGAAGGGCAGAACCTTGGCCTCCTCCGGTTTGATGGGTGACCCCTGGTCCGCCAGCACCACTCCGCCGCCCGCTGCAAACTCGTTCAGCCGGTCCACCGTGGATTGCTGCGCGTACTTATGATCCAGCAGCACCACCGCCTGGTAGTCCTTGAGTTTGCCCGCTATCACGTCGTCCTCGGAGATGAACTCCGCCGGCGCCCCTGCCCGCAGTAGCGCGCCAA
>LSQX01391206.1_pt2 | contig 16526 bp, 15 predicted proteins | sample 654561 | NCBI WGS metagenome assembly LSQX01 (sample SAMN04489861, study PRJNA283612) | anaerobic digester metagenome | isolation source: 4 biogas reactors fed with cattle manure at either 37C or 55C with and... | place: Denmark: Kongens Lyngby | collected 2014 | reverse complement strand
GTTTCAATGATGTATTGAACACGTGTGCCATAAGCCGGATAATAGGCATCATCGGCTGTGTAGCACAGAAAATCGATTTGTCGCTCCCAGAGCCATTCGATTACATGAGCAGCATCTTGATCGTGCATCACCGTCTGAGACAAAATCTTATCGGATTGACAATCACGGATGACTGCACCATTGTTTGCTATGATGGGCAGCGATACGGAAAGCTGCTGTACATAAAATCGCGCAGTCCGGTCCATCCGTCCGGTTGCTAGCGTGAAACCGATTCCGTTTCGACCAAGGGCAGCAATGGCCTCGCGATTTTCCTTCGATATCTTCCCTTTCCGGTCGATCAACGTGCCGTCAATATCACAGACCAGCAATTGAATCGTGTTTTTTTTTGGACTCTGTTTTTCACCAACATCATAATCCTGATGTGTCAATAATTTTTCTGATCGCATGTATTAATCCGTCACTTCCATGATGTCGATGATGAATCGACTGCGTGGCGTATAGGTTATCCGATAGATCTGACCGGCTTTGAACGTAAACTGAGCCGGATTGTAATGGAAAGTCTGGTTATCTGCCTGAATAGCGGTTCGACCCAGCTGCTCTTCCTGAAGACTGATCTCTTCAATGGAATAGTTGCGTGTCAGGACAGATACTGAATCGAGCAGGCAGGGAATCGACAGGGTGATACTGATAAAAAGAAGAGCGACTGTTAGTAAAACAGGCATCAGAAAACTCAGCGGGTGTCTGTTTTTTCGTTCCCAGTTGATTTGCAGGCAGCGTGTCAGAAGAACAAACAGAGCGGCTGCCAGGATCAGGCTGAGTATAAGACTGATGATAAAAAGTATCAGATGTCATCATCCTTTGTCAATTGTGCAGAAACAGCGATCAACACTTGTGTAAGTAATAGAATTGATCCGCTGATCCTCGACCTTTTCATTGCATTAGTGTACAATAGAGCCTTGAAAAACGCAAAGATTCAATTTTTTATGGGAAAGGAGGCATCCATGCCAACAGATCAGGATATCACTCAAGAATTCGCACATTTGATGCAGTCCTGTAAGGGTAATGTGGTTTTTGTCACAGAGGAGGGCGACCGCCTGGTAGCCGACAGCATGTTGTCTGCATTGGTCGGTTTTTCCAATCTGCTGAAACTGGCAGAAGAAATCAATCTGTTTGTCGAATGTGAGCATCCGGAAGACTGCGAACGGATTATGGCATTCATCAAAAAACACCATTTAAATCACAGAAACTGATATTCCACTTCGGCCATCAAGATGAGGCAGCCAATGAACGGCTGTTTTTTTTTGCCCTGATCTTGACAAAGCTGATGTGATCGGTAAAATGTTAACCAGAACTAACTTTATTGCAGTTTTGCATAGGAGAAGACCATGAGTGATGACATTAAACCATTAAGCGCGTTGAAGCCGGGTGATACAGGCCGAATCGTTTCGGTCGGCGGTGATCGCCGTTTGAAACAGCGGTTAATCGCGATGGGCGTAACGCCTGAGGCCTGGCTGATTGTCCGAAAGTTTGCGCCGCTTGGTGATCCGATGGAAATCAACATCCGCAATTATTCATTATCTATTCGCAGAAAGGATGCACGGGATATCCTGGTTGATACCCGTCAGGATTCTGACTAATGAGTATACACGTAGCACTTGTCGGCAACCCGAACAGCGGCAAGACAACACTATTCAACAGACTGACCGGGACACGTCAATCAACCGGTAACTGGCCGGGTGTCACCGTTGAAAAAAAAGTAGGTACTGTTCGTCACTCGAACGGCGGAATCACCGTTATTGACTTACCGGGTATTTATTCACTGTCCCCATATTCCCTCGAAGAAACGATCACACGAAACTACATCGTCGATGAAACACCGCATGTCGTCATTAACATTATCGATGCAACCAATCTTGAACGCAATTTATACTTGACACTCCAGTTGAAAAAGCTGGGCCGGCCGATGATTCTCGCGCTTAACATGATGGACGAAATTCTCAGTCACGGTGACCAGCTTGATCTGCGCCGTTTGTCCGAATTGCTCAATGTTCCGGTTGTTGCCATTTCAGCCAAGAAAGGTGAAGGAATCGATGATCTGATCGACACCGTTTATCAAGTCAGCCGATCCGATTTTTGTCCAGGACGAGGACGCCGTGGTCGAAGACGTTTTGGCCGGCGTACCCGATCTGCATGCGGGGACTTAAATCAACATTGTCGTGCACACATGTCACAGTATGGATCAGAACCGGCAGAAACAACCAGAATTCACGATCCGGCTGTCATTCACCCGTTCGATGCGGAAACTGAGCAGGAAACAGAGGCGATGTACCGAAGGGCTGCTGAAATTCACGATCAGGTGCTTAAACACAGTCATCAGCGCGGGGCATTATCCCGCTCAGATCGGATCGACCGTGTTCTGACCCATCGCATCTGGTCTATTCCGATATTTCTGATCGTCATGTTTACCGTTTTCCAGATAACATTTCATGAAAACGTGGGTGGGCGGCTAACTGAATGGCTGGACATTTTCTTTTCCGAAACCGTGACATCCTGGTTTACCAGCTGGCTGACAGCGGCGGCAGCTCCTGCCTGGATAGAGTCTCTCCTGATAGGCGGAATCTTGCAGGGTGTTGGCGGAATCTTGATGTTTCTGCCGCAGATTACGCTGCTCTTCATTTTCCTGTCTGTTCTGGAGGACACAGGATATATGGCCCGGGCGGCTTTCATCACCGACAAAATCTTTCAGAGACTGGGTTTGTCCGGCCGCAGTTTCATTCCCATGATGATGGGTTTTGGCTGTACGGTTCCCGCGGTTATGGCAGCACGCACTCTGGACTCTGAGCGAGATCGCCGTTTGACAATTATCATCACACCCTTTATGTCGTGCGGCGCGCGGATGCCCATTTATGCCTTTATTGCCGGTATCTTTTTTACCAACCAGAAAGGTCTTGTCACATTCTCAATGTATTTATTGGGGATCGTCATCGCCATCCTTTCTGCATTTGTCCTCAGCCGGACGGTTCTCAAGGGGGAAGATGCCCCGTTTTTGATTGAGCTTCCGCCCTACCGCATTCCTGACGGCAAATCGTTGTTCATGCATGTGTGGGACAAGGTCAAGGATTTTCTGATTCGTGCCGGCACGATCATCTTTGCAATGTCCATCGTTGTCTGGTTCCTGCAGTCATTCTCATTTTCTCTCAAACAGGTCGCAGACAGCGCCAGCAGCATGTTTGGTCAGATCGGCCGGATTGTTGTACCTGTCCTGAAACCACTCGGCTTTGGCAGCTGGCAGGCAGCAGTTGCTTTGCTGACCGGTCTGATCGCCAAAGAGTCTGTCGTAGCAACGCTGGAGATTTTATTTCCAGGGGGTGGGCTCGAATCAGTTTTTACACCTTTATCAGCCTACGCGTTTATGGTTTTTACATTACTCTACATGCCTTGTATGGCTGCATTCGGTGCTATTAAGAGAGAGATGAACAGCTGGAAATGGACATTAGCGGCTGTCGGATATCAGACTGGAATCGCCTGGTTGATGTCATTCATCATTTTTCAGGCCGGACGCCTGATTGGACTTGGCTGACATCCTCATTGTTTTTTGTTATTCTGAAAGGGGCTTGAAAATGTCCAGAATTTACATGGTATGTATGTCCATTATCGACTTTATTGTCATGATATCTCCTTATGTTGTCGTTTTTCTGATGATTGCCGCCGCTGTCTGGATATTAGTCAGACAGTTTTATCCCAATAAAAACCGATCAGCCTGCCATGGTACTGACACCGCGTCCTGTGCTCACACTTCGTTATGCGCACCAGGCAGCCAATGTCGGAATTGTCATTATTATGGCCAGATAAAACAGACCGGTCCGAAACCAGCACCGGACGGGAGTCAACATGATGAAACCTGAAACACACCTTACGCCCGCCAACGAGGATTATCTTGAAGCGATCCTCGCACTCTCGGAACAGCACGACGCTGTTCGTTCTGTCGATATCGCAAGCCATCTAAACGTATCCCGGGCCAGTGTCAACAAAGCCATGAACATTCTGCGAACGCTTGGATTAATCGATCAGGAACCCTATGGATTGATTCATCTGACCAGTGAGGGTCGGCTGCACGCCAAAGATGTCCTTCAACGTCATCAGATGATCAAGCGATTTTTGTCTGACATCCTTGACATCAGTGCTGAAACAGCAGAAAAAGATGCCTGCCGAATGGAGCATGTCATTAGCCCCGAAACGCGGAAAAAATGGATTGCCTGGCTGCGCGATGTACTCAACGATCACCAATCCGGCGGATAACACTCGCCAGTTCACCGATGTCTTCAAAAACAAAATCAGGTTGTTCACTCTGTGTCAGGTCTTCCCGCTTCGTCTCGCCTGAGAGAACCAGAACAGAGACGATTCCTGCCCGTTTTGCCGCCTCAATGTCTGTATACAGCCGGTCTCCGACCATCGCCAGCTGACTTCGCTTATAGGATCCCTCCGCCAAAACAAGATCAATGAGATCTGTTTCCGGCTTACCGACGATTCTCACTGGTTTTCTGCCTGTACAGGTTTCCATATATGCGATCAGCGCACCGCAGTCCGGCAGAACCCGGTTATCCGGAAGCGGGCAGACCCGATCCGGATTAGTTGCCAGATAGGGTGTGTCTTTGCGGATGTAATCACAAGCAATATCAAGTTTCTGATAATTCAAAGTGGTGTCAAAAGCAAGTATGACAAAATCAATTTGCTGATCACGCTCATGCGTGATGGCAATACCGCCCTGTGACAACTCTGCTTCAAAGGAAGGCGTGCCAACCGGGAAAACGCAAAGCGGTTCATTTTTGCTTTTTAGAAACGCGATCAAGGCGTCCGTCGAAGTCAGGATTTGCGCTGCATCTGTTGCAAAGCCGATTCGGTTCAAACGACGCACATAATGATTTTTATCGTGTGACGAATTGTTGGTAATGAAAAGATAATCCTGCTCACAAATCGCATCAAAAAAAGCGAACGCGTTCGGCAGTGCGGTTTCCCCCAAAGTGACGGTTCCGTCCATATCAAGAAGCCAGCAGCGGACTTCCTTCAATCTGTCAAAATCAGCTTTGTCCTGTTTCACCCGATCAATCCCCTTGTATAAGCAAAGCGCGTAAACCGTCTTCATCCAGAATCGGGACAGACAAGCTTTGTGCTTGATTGAGTTTGCTGCCTGCTGCTTCTCCGGCGACGACATAACTGGTTTTTCGAGAGACAGACCCGGCTACTTTACCGCCGGCACTTTCGATCATTTCGCGTGCTTCTTCCCTTGTCCAGTTCGGCAGCTGTCCGGTCAACACAAAGGTCTTCCCTGCCAGCGGGAGCATCCGACCATCAGAACCCGCGGACAGATTGACACCAGCAATGCGAAGTTTTTCCAGCACATCGACCGTTTGATCCTGTCTGAAGAATGTAACAACGGCCTCTGCGCTGACCGGTCCAATATCCGGGATGGCTGTCAGTGACTCCAGGTCAGCTGCCGCCAGCTGATCAATATCTTTGAAAACTCTGACCAGTGATCGCGCCGCCTGTCTTCCGATGTTGCGGATGCCGAAGCCGGTGATCAGCCGTTCGAGCGGATTTTCTCGAGATCGGTCAATCGCATCGAGCAGTTTATCGACCGTCTTCTCTTTGCCGATCAAACCGCTGTTTATCAGCTCATCCCTATGCTGATGCAACGTATATAAATCCGTTAAATGTACCAGATAGCCGGCTTCCATGAGTTGTTCAACCGTAGCCGGTCCAAGTCCGTCGATATTCATCGCTTCTTTTGAGGCAAAATAAATCAGGCGTCTTGATAGCTGCGCAGGACAGTCGACACCGGTACAGCGAACATCAGCACCATCCGGATCGCGTTCAGTCGGTGCGTGGCAGACCGGACAATGATCAGGCAGCCTGAACCGCGGCACCGATTGACCACGGGCGTTCTTATCAACCGAAATAACGGCCGGTATGATATCTCCTGCCTTCTGGATCAGCACACGATCGCCGATCCGGACATCCAGCTGGTCGATGAAGTCCTGATTATGCAGCGTGGCGCGACTGACTGTTGTTCCGGCAATAAGAACCGGTTCAAGAATAGCCATCGGTGTCAATCTGCCGGTTCGCCCGACCTGAACCGATATATCAATCAGTTTTGTTTCTTTTTGTTCGGGCGGATATTTGTAGGCCACAGCCCAGCGGGGCACCTTACTGGTCGAACCGAGGCGTTCGCGATCTTCAAGCTGATCCAGTTTAACAACAGCACCGTCAATCCCGTAAGGCAGAGAAAAACGTTTGGAGCCGATCGATTCGATGGCTTCCCAGACATCATCTTCAGCGTGACAGACCTGAAAATCCGGAATAACAGTGAATCCTTGTTTTTCCAGCCACTGCAGGCTTTCTGCATGAGATACGAACACATGTCCGCTGACAGATTGAATGTTGAAAACATACAGCGACAAGCCACGTTCGGCAACAACAGACGGATTCAGCTGTCGAAGTGTTCCGGCAGCACAATTTCTCGGGTTGGCAAATTGCTTTCCTCCATTGATCTCCTGCTGTTCATTAACAGCATTAAATGCTTCGAAGGACATAAACACCTCACCGCGGATTTCCAGTTCGGATATCTTCTCAGCAAGTACAGCCGGGACAGCCTGAATCATGCGAACATTATGGGTGACGTCCTCACCAACAGATCCGTCGCCACGGGTAAGCGCCTGTATAAATAGACCGTTCTCATATCGCAACGAGACAGACAGTCCGTCTATCTTTTGCTCGACAACAAATGCCGGATTTTCGATTTCACCTTGCATGCGACGAACAAACAGCCGCAGATCAGCTTCAGAAAAAACATCCTGAAGGCTCAGCATGGGGACTCGATGCCGGACTTCACGGAATGTACGATCCGGCCTACCACCAACACGAACTGTTGGTGAATCTTCTGTCCGAATCTGAGGCCAGAGTTCTTCCAGTGATCGGAGTTCCCGCATCATCTCATCGAATGCACCATCGCTGATTTCATTCTGATTCAATTCATAGTACAGATGGCTGTGGTAATTGATCTGCTCACGCAGTGTTTCTGCACGCCGTCTGATATCATCTGGAATTGGCATTTCCTGTTGCCGACTATCCATCATCCGATTCCTCCGCTTGTTGCTGGTTGAGATCTCTATCCTCTGCTCCTGCCTTGCGAAAGAAAGACGAGGGGCAGAATGGATCCTGCGAGTGGTATGAGCAGCCACACGATCAGCGGGAGTCCCCAGACACCAGACAAGTTCCGGACCAGCGATTGTTCCGGCAACCCCAACCATTCAATTGCCGGACTTTGATTCATTGACAAAAGACGGGTAACCGGTGCCAGAACACCTTCGCGAAACATCCAGACGGAAAGCGACACAACATAAGCGTCAGACAGCCAAAGAGCCGGACTCTTCGCCCGGATAATCAGAAAAAACAATGCCAGAGCCAGTCCGATGGCAATCGCCAGTGATACCGGGTAGATCTGACCGGTCCGGATGCACAACAGCAGGTGATGAACCAGCGTGGCCAATGAACAGATTCCTGCAATGTACAACTGATTTTTATGGCGGCCAACGACCAACAGCAGAATCAAGATGATCGCAATAACCAGATAAACAAAAACAGCCTGCCAGGCTTGACTGGCTATCAGCCATTCAGCAGACCTGCCGGCACCTTCTCGAACCATATCCGCAAAATATTTAAATGGACCACCCGGCAATGTCTGCCAGATCAGAACCAGTAGAGCAAACAGTACCCATGCGCGGCTATGGCTTTTCATGAAACACCTCAACATCTAATTCTGAGTCGTCCTGCTATAACGACTCATACGTATGGCTTGTCAGGCTGCCCGTTAACAAAACAGCTGTTTATGAACACCTGTATCAATTGTATAACCCAGCTCTTATTCTAACCGATTCTTCTCAGGAATGACAACTCAGCCATTTTTACTGTGATGATTTTTTCGAGCGGACAATTTGTTGTTGTCAGATGTTCGATTCAACGATCCGGTGCATGATCATTCAGACATACCGCTGTCTAAAGATGTCTTGTTTCCCCGTATAACAGACAGGCCTGTTCAGGTAGAATAATAGACGGTGCCAGGCTGAATTTTTACGATGCACACAAGCAGTGACAAACGGAGGAGTGAGTAAGATGACCAGTAAAGATCGCGTCCATCATGTTCTGAATCGAAAGAAAGCCGACCGGCCAGCGACATCGCTGCGCTGCACACCTGAAGTCTGGGAATCATTGATCCACCACTTTGATGTCAGCACACCAGTCGATGTGCTTGACAGGCTGGATATTGATCTCAGGTGGGTCAGCATACCGTTCATCGGTCCGAAAGAGCGGTCGGCAGCGACATTGTCCAGTGAAGGAACTGATTTTTGGGGCATCGGAATGAAAGCAGCCAAAAATGAGTACAACACGTATTATGAGATTGCGTATCATCCGCTGGCAGAAGCTTCTTCTGTTGACGAGATCTACGCTTACGACTGGCCCAGTCTTGACTGGTGGGATTATTCAAAAATCAAAGACAATATTAAGGTTCACAAAAAGACGGATGACCGGGCGATCATGTTTTTTGCAGGTGGAGCGTTTGAAACACCATGGTATTTAAGGGGTATGGAGCAGTTTCTGACCGATCTGTATGAAAATCCGGAAATTGTGACCGCTATTTGCTCCAAAGTCAGAGAATACTATTATGGGCGGGCTGTTCGGGTTCTTGATGCAGCTGATGGTGAGATCGACATTATCGGCTCGGGCGGCGATATCGGCGGGCAGGAGAATTTGATGCTAAGTCCTACCCTTTGGAGAGAAATGATTAAGCCACATACGGCTGGTCTGATCAAGCCGTTCAAGGAGATGGGACTGGGAACATTCTATCATTCGTGTGGTTCCGTCGCTCAGGTGATTGACGATCTCGCTGAAATAGGTGTTGACCTGCTGGATCCGATTCAAGTCGGAGCAAAAGGCATGGAACCTGAAAGCCTGTTCACGCACTTTGGTGACAAGATATCGTTTCACGGTGCCATCGACGAAGTGGATTTGCTGCCACACGCTTCACCCGATCAGATATTCGAAGAGACAACTCGTATCATGTCCATTCTAGGCGGAAACGGAGGATACATCGTATCACCGTCTCATCAGGTTCAGGGTGACACGCCGGTTGAGAATTTGCTTGCAGTCTATCAGGCGGTTAAGAATTTCCAGTATTAATGATACGCTCTTTACGGTATTTTGCGGGCGTGAGTCCGGTACTGGCAGTAAATATCGAACAGAAATACTCGATATCCTTGTAGCCGACAGATAATGAAATGTCCTGTATACTCTTCTCTGAGTCACGCAGCTGATCTTTGGCTGCCGCTAACCGCATATCGATCAGTTTTTGTTTAAATGTCATCCCGTAATGTTTCTGAAGGACTCTATTTAACTGACGGGTACTCAAATTCATTGTTCGTGCGAGATCATCCGCATGAATGTTGTCCATATAATGGAATGCAAAGAAAGCGTCAATGACGGTTGTCCGGTTTTCGGACAACGAAAGCTGATCAGCAGCGGTTGCATCAGGCGTCAGACCGGTCAGTCTTCTGATCAGATAAAGCATGAACAAATAGAGCAAATGATGGATGCACCGATCGGAATCAAACAGATGCGCCTGGTGCTCACGGAATATCTCACGGGCCAGGTTTTCTTCTCTTTTGCAATCATGAAACAGGACCGGCGAATCAATATATCTGATCTTCTTCTGAATCTCATTCTGCGGGTTATCACAACTGCCGATATTAAATCTGAAGCAGTATTTTTCTGAGCAGTCTTCAATGGCGCTGACATTTGAATGATAGGTATTAGGCGGTATCACACATAAACTACCTTGACTCAAACTCATGTAATTATCATGAAACCCGAGCACATACCGACCCTGCTTAACAAGATGAACCTCAAAATCAGCATGGCTGTGCAAAGAGGCTGACGTTGGTTTTGGATAAAAATAACTCCTGTCAATAGCAATTTCAAAATGACAGCCAGCAACCATTACATATGCATTCAATACAACACTGTTTTTCATCTGACCCTACAATCCAGAACCCTATCAGTTGATAAATCAATAGCCGGACATCGACAGTATATCACGTTTGCCTGCTTTTCTTGCCTGGTTATTTGACCTCACATATCAGATGTGCTGTCATGACAGCCAGTTGAAAAAATTTCTTTACACCGAAATGAAGGTCTGTGACGTTTCCTGCGCTGTTTATGATAGAATCTAAACAGGAGGGACACTACCATGTTAACAGAGATTATTCCCTTGTGGTCAGAATCCGAGCAGAATGTCGGAAGCGGCAGCGCCATTGGCACATTTCATTCCTGCATACCAACATTAAGCTGGTATCCGGCAGATCGTCCGGAGAACCGCGGTACAGTGATTGTCTGCCCCGGTGGCGGATATGAAGCCAAGACGCCCTATGAGGGCAGTCCTGTGGCTGAAAAGCTTAATGCCTGCGGATTGAATGCATATGTTCTTGATTACCGCGTTCACCCGGACTTACATCCCTCGCCTTATCAGGACGTCAAACGCGCCATTCATCTTGCCCGGCAGAGAACTGAACACAACAATTCGAGATCGGATCGCATCGGTGTAATGGGTTTTTCAGCTGGCGGACACCTTGCAGCATCAGCCGGAACGATGTGGGATCACGAATCCTGCAGACCTGATGCTATGATTTTATGCTACCCGGTTATCACATTTGGAAAAATGGGCCACCTGGGTTCACGTCTGAATCTGCTTGGCGAGTCCGCTCAGACAGCGCTTGCCAGTGATCTTTCTATTGAAAACAGAGTCGACAGACGAACACCGCCGACTTATCTCTGGCATACAGCAGATGATGATGTCGTACCGGTTGAAAACAGCCTTTTGATGGCTTCAGCACTTTCGGCCAAGCAAGTGCCATTTGCCTGCCACATCTATCCTCGCGGCATACACGGTCTGGGACTGGCAGAAGACATCCCGGAAATCCGCGGCTGGTTTGATGAAGCTGTCTCGTTTCTGAGCGAGCTCGGCTTCTGATGGGGACTATTGGCCGCATTATTCTCTTATGACCCCCGGACAAGGGATTGCTCTGGCAGCAGGTGTCCTGCTGATTTTGGTCGTCATTCGGTCGCTTTGGGAACCCAGACAGATTCGAGTGACCAGACAACGTTTTTTCGGAAAAACATACGAAGCGGCAGCAAATCAAAAGACTGAGCCGACACTGAAGATCTTGTTCCTGAGTGATCTGCACCAGGACAAACTCAAAATAAAACCATCAAAAATTTTTGCAGCTGTCAAAAACCTGAATCCGGACATCATTTTGTTCGGCGGAGATTTATCCGCACATACGGCCTTTGTTTCATCCGCCATTGATTTACTGTCACGTATAAATGAGTGGGTCGGCGGAACGCAGATTCCGATCGTGGCTGTTCCGGGAAATCATGACACGACAGAAAGCATCGCCCGAATGCGGCAGGCCGGGTTCACAGTTCTGCAAAATGACAGTTTCGTTTTTCCCTGCCGCGGTGAGACATTTTTGATCATCGGGTTGGATGATCCGTCAAAAAATCAGCCTGATCCGATTGAAGCCTTCAAAAAAGTGGATCTGGAACAGATACCAGCTGACAGGCGTCTGCTTCTGACGCACAATCCTGACCATGTTCTGCTCGTCCCGCCAGGCCAGATCAAATGGTTTTTTGCAGGTCATTTCCACGGCGGGCAGATATACATGCCCTTCCGTCTTGAATTCCGTTTACTTCGACGTGAACGTGCACCCAGTCTCGGTTTTTACCGGGGACCAGTTGAATGGCACGATATGACAGGTTACCTGACTCGTGGACTCGGCTGTGTTGTCATCCCGATCCGTTTGCGATCGCTGCCGGAAATCGCACTCATTGACCTGTTCTTGCCCCCTCTATAGCCGATCGTTATCAGCGAATCGGTCTGGGATCGACATCCCAGATCTCTCTGCCATAATCATTGATTGTCCGATCCGAACTAAAGCGGCCGCTGCTTGTTATGTTAATCCAACACCTGGCGGCCCATGCAAGCGGATCAGTATAGTCTTTCTGGGCCTGTCGGCGTGTCCTGCGGTACTCATCAAAATCGCCCAGAACATAATACGGGTCTGCCGGTTCCCAGCTGGATCCGTAAATCAGGCCATTGTAAAGCTCCCTGAACATGCCTGTTCCCATGTCACTGAGTGTACCGTTGATCAGTGTATCCACACAACGTTTCAATCCCGGGACCTGTTCATATTGCCATTGCGGGTTATAATACGCTTTTGTCGGCACGAAATGTTCGACCTGACAGCCGAACAGATAGCAGTTTTCACGACCCGCCGCTTCTGCAATTTCAACGTTGGCACCATCACACGTACCGATCGTTAAGGCTCCGTTCATCATGAACTTCATATTGCCTGTCCCAGATGCTTCCATACCGACAGTCGATATCTGTTCAGACAAATCAGCTGCAGGAAATAGTTTTTCTGCTTTCGAAATATTATAGTTCTGCAGGAAAACGACTTTGATCCATTGGTTGACATCCGGGTCATTATTAACCAGGCAGGCGACCTCATTGATAAACTTGATGATCGCCTTCGCCTTGAAATAACCCGGCGCTGCTTTTGCACCAAAGAAGTAGGTGCACGGCACAATCGCCTGTTCCGGGTGCTCTTTAATCGTAAAATAATCATCCAGAATCAGCAGTGCATTCATCAGCTGACGTTTATATTCGTGCAGACGCTTAATTTGGACATCGAACAACGCATCCGGATTCAGGGTCAACTGCTCCGACACCTGCACAAAGTCTGCCAGTTTCTGCTTGTTATTTCGTTTGATCGCCAACAACTGACGGAGAACAGATTTGTCCTGAGCCAGTGGTTTCAGTTCAGCCAGTCGTTCCAGATCAGTCAGCCACTGGTTGCTCCCCAGTCGACTGGTCAGCAATTCAGCCAGTTCCGGATTGCAGACCTGAATCCAACGACGCGGTGTGACGCCATTGGTCTTATTGTTAAAGCGCTCCGGCCATACCTGATAAAATCCTTTCAGCGCCTGTGTCTTCAAGATGTCAGTGTGAACAGCAGCCACACCATTAACTGAATGGCTGCCATAGATTGCCAGATGAGCCATATGAACTTTTCCGTCACCTAACGGGGCAAGCACTCTGATTTGATCATCATGCAATCCCTGCTCATACCGTTCTCTGCGAAATTGGGCATCAATCTGTTCAATTATCTGGAAAACGCGCGGAAACAGATACTGGAATATTCCGATATCCCATTTTTCAAGCGCTTCAGCCATAATGGTGTGATTTGTATAGGCAAAAACAGTCTGAGTAACCGACCATGCTGTCTGCCAGCTGAGGTTATGTTCATCCATCAGTAATCGCATCAGTTCAGGGATGGCAAGTACCGGGTGTGTGTCGTTCAGCTGTATGTGGTTAAACTGGCCGAAACGGGTTAGATCTTCACCATGCTGTGCGATATAATCCGAAATAATCGTTTGCAGCGAAGCACTGACAAAGAAATACTGCTGACGGACTCGAAGCACCTTGCCATCATAAGAGGAGTCATTCGGATACAGGACACGACAAATGTCTTCAACGCGATTCCGCTGAGTAACGGCATCATCAAACCGTTGCGAATTGAACAGATTAAAGTCGAACTCCTCTGCAGGCTCCGCTTTCCAGAGACGCAGCGTATTTATATTCTCAGTCTGGTATCCAGTCACCGGCAGATCGTATGGTACAGCGATGACATCGAGATCCTGAAAATGGACACGAACTTTATCCTGATTCCGTCGCACAATAAACGGATAGGGTTCTTCCATCCAGGCGTCCGGATACTCTTTCTGAAATCCGTTTTCAATCGCCTGTCTGAACAAACCGTATCGGTAGAGGATTCCGTAGCCGCGAACAGGAAGATTCTGCGTGGCAGCAGAATCAAGAAAACAGGCAGCCAGTCGTCCTAATCCGCCATTGCCAAGACCGGGATCTGCTTCCGACTCCTCAAGTTCGGATAAAGAATGACCTAGTTCCTGAACAGTCTCTTGAGCAATATCATACAAATCAAGATTTATCAGGTTATTTAACAAAGAGCGCCCTTCAAGAAACTCAGCTGAAAAATAATGGGCTTGTCTTCCCTTCTTGTAATGCAATTGGGTACTCTGCCAGCGCTCAGTCAGCAATTCCATGACAGCACGAGATAATGCCCGCCAGAAATCTATCGCTGATGCACAATCGGGTGTCTGTGCCGTTTCAGCCTGAATCAAACAGATTAGTTTTTGTTTTAATACATCTTTTTCAATCATTTGGTTGCCTCATTAAATAGCGATTATTCTAAGGGATCAGTATAATCATAATACACACAGAGGTCAATAAATCCAAACCGAAGGATTTGTTGCATACGCTGTCAGGCAACGGTACAATTGAAATGACTTAAGTTAGGGGGCTTTCCGGCGAATGACCTACTTTTTTATCCCGATTGGACTTCTGATTGGTGCCTTGATCGCCTTGCTTTTTCGCCACATGCCAATCAGCTGGCTGGCAGATTATGGGGAGGAAGACTTAACGGAAGCTCAAAGGGCCAGAGATGGCCTGACGGTCTTTCCGGGTATGCTGCTGATCATGCTGGTGGATGGTTTGATTTTTTTCGCCAGCGCACATCTGATTGGCCCTGTCATCAGCCTCCCCGTCATTCTCTACGCAGCACAGCCGCTGTTGTTGATCGCGATCTCCGATTTTCGAGCACGTATCATTCCGGATCAGCTGGTTCTGGCGTTAATCCCCGCGGGTTTGCTGCTTTGGGTTTCTGACAGTATAAAGAATCCTGCACGCTGGCTGCCCGGTCTTCCGTCACGACTCCTGGCAGCGCTTGCAGCCGGTGTTTTTCTGTGGGTCTGTGGCTGGCTTGCAGCAAAATGGCTGCATCGCGATGCGATGGGGATGGGAGACGTCAAGCTGTTGGCAGTCTGTGCCTTTCTTGTTGATTGGCCAAATCTGGTTTTTCTGCTTTGCCTGTCTTTTTTGCTGGCTGCTGTCGTCGCAGTCCCTCTGCTGATTCGCCGCCGTATTCAGCCAGATCGTGATCCTGAACTGGCTTTTGGCCCCTACATTGTCATGGCAACATTTCTATTGCTGGTGGCAAGTTCTTTTGTCCAGCAATGGTGGCAAGCGTATCTCACGCTGCTGATATGACCGATATGATAAGAAAAAAGAAAAAAGATACGAACAAGCCGATTATTCGAACACCGACCGGCATCGAAGGCATTCATGAGCCAGAGGCGCAACCGCAGAATGGTATTGCCGGTACGCTGCTGCTGATCCATTCAGGAGCCAATCTGGCGATTATCCTGATGATGCGGGCCTGGCCGGCACTGGCCGAACGAATGGGCTACGCCAACTTGCAGTCTTGGGTTATCAGAACGCTGATCATGCAAGGTGCATTCATTTTCCTGCCGGCAGCAGTCATACTTCTGGTCAGCCGCTTCCCGGCTGAAATGGTTGTCGGACGCAGAGCTGCACCTGGCAGTTTGTTTCTGGCCGTCACAATCGGTATCCCAGCGGCCGTGGTCTTTCAGGGATTAAATAATCTATTCCTTTATGTTCTGATCCAGAGCGGAATACGTCTTCCGGTCATACGCAGTTCGAATATGGTCGCCGATACAGACCTCCTGTCTCGACCCTGGATCTTTATTGCATTCATCGTCCTGATCACGGCTGTCATACCGGCAGTTGTCGAAGAATTATTTTTTCGGGGTGTGCTGTTCGCATCGCTGCGTTCTGGCGGAGCTCTGGTTTCAGCGGCCGTCTGGCAGGCGATCGCCTTTGCACTGTTCCATGCGGATCCCCTGTTTCTCCTGCCTCCCTTTCTCACCGGCTTGCTGCTTGCCTTCATCCGGCATCAGTGTGGACGCCTCTGGCCGGCCATGCTGACGCACTTTTCATTGAATTTGTCCTTGATTGCCCTGACTCCGTTACTGCCTCGCTTGACTCAATCCATGCTGCTCGATCAATCGCAGCATACGACGTCACTGTTATATGCTTCTTTGATCGCCGCCTGCATTGCTGCGGTCGGGTTGATCCCATTGATCATTCTGATTGCCAATTTAAAACCGGAGGGTAAACAGTATAAAAAGAAATTTGTCGTCTTTCCGGGAGACTGGAAGTTCGCATTGGCAATTGTACTGTTGATTGTTACAATAATGTTGACCTATTCAGTCAGTTAACGGATTGTCCGAAAAGAGGTGCCAGATGACTGATCCAGATAACATTCAGCGTGACAAGGCCATCATTCTATCTATCATTAAATACCTCCTGATCGTTATTGTTGCCGGACTGCTGATTTATTTTGGCCTGCGCCTGTTTGTCATATTACTTCCTTTTGTGTTCGGCTATATCCTGGCGCGTGTCTCAACCCTGATTGTATCGGGTGTAAAGAACACGGTTTACTCAATTCGACAGCGCTCCTCGAACCGCACGGCTA
>LSQX01052265.1_pt1 | contig 16533 bp, 13 predicted proteins | sample 654561 | NCBI WGS metagenome assembly LSQX01 (sample SAMN04489861, study PRJNA283612) | anaerobic digester metagenome | isolation source: 4 biogas reactors fed with cattle manure at either 37C or 55C with and... | place: Denmark: Kongens Lyngby | collected 2014 | reverse complement strand
GGTTCTAAAAGTCTTTGTGGAAAAAAAGTTCATTCAGTTTTGGTTGTGCAGCCCTGTGTCCCATTGTGGTGCTGTGGTGAAAAAAAATAACACCAGCAGAAATCTTCATCCCCCTGAACTCTGTTCAACACTTGGTGTATTTAAGAAGGGTATGTTACCATGCAGATGGACAAAACCCATCCGCCCGAGAGATTCAATACACTGAACTGAAAGGATCCTGAGCCATGTCTGAAAATGCAGCTGAAACAACCGATCGTATTGAAGTTCATAACCCGAAAACCGGAGAGGTGCTTTACGCTGTTTCAGAGTATTCAGAAACAGAGATTGCCGCTGTCTACCAACGGGCCGGGGCCGCTCAGACGCTTCTTGCAGCAATGACTGTTGCGGAGCGTGTAGAAGAAACGCAAAAGCTGAAGAATTACCTCCGTGACAACATGGAAGAAGTGTGTCAGAAAATTATCCGTGAAACCGGAAAAAGCAGAACAGACGCACTTCTGGCTGAAATCTATCCCATCCTGGATATGCTGGATTATTACGCTAAAAATGCGGTTTCTTTTCTGGCTGATGAAAAGGTTCGCATACCCGTTGTCATGCTCGGGCCGGGTATGGTCAATTCAGTCAAGGATTTTTTCGGCAAGAAAGCGAAGATTGTTTATGAGCCTCTGGGCACTGTTCTGGTCATCGCCCCCTGGAACTACCCCTTTCATCTGAGTTTCTTTCCGGCTATCAGTGCTTTTCTTGCCGGTAATGCCGTGATTATCAAACCCTCCACACAAACGCCTTTGCAGGGACTGTATGAAGAGATGATTGAAAAAAGCGGCTTCATGAAAGACGCCATTCAATGTGTCTATGGCAGCCGCAAAACGGGCGAAGGACTTATTGACGCCCGACCGGCAAAAATCTTTTTCACGGGCAGTGTCTCCGGCGGCCGACATGTGATGAGCCAGGCTGCGAAATATCTCATTCCCGTCGAACTGGAACTGGGTGGTAAAGATCCCATGATCGTTTTTGAAGATGTCGATCTCGAACGTGCAACAAGCGGAGCCTTGTGGGGTGGCATGCTCAATTGCGGTCAGACCTGTACTTCTGTGGAACGGATTTTTGTTCAGGAAACTGTTCTCGATGACTTTGTTTCCATGCTGAAGGAGAAGATGGCGAAAATTTCCACCATGAGCGAGCTTTCCGAAGACGAAGGCGATCTTTGTGTGGGCTGTATGACCACCGTTTTTCAGATCGAAGAGATCGAAGCGCAGCTGGAAGATGCCCGTGCAAAGGGTGCCGAAATCGTGGCTGGCGGCTCACGTGTACCCGACACTTTTATCTTTCCGCCCACTCTGGTGGTCTCTCGTGATTTATCGCTTACAGTCTTGAAGGAAGAGACTTTCGGACCTGTCATGACCGTGGCTCCTTTCAAGACGGAAGAAGACGCCATTCGCCTGGCCAACGATTCTCCCTTCGGGCTCAACTCCAGTGTATGGTCGAAGGATCTTGTGAAAGCGGAGCGGGTCGCCCGTGCCCTGGTCACCGGAAATGTGTCCATCAACAACGTCCTCGCCACGCAGACGAATGCAGCCCTTCCCTTCGGCGGAGTCAAAGACAGCGGCATGGGGCGTTATCATGGCCCCTTCGGCCTTCACAGCTTCAGCAATATCAAATCAATGACCCTGGAAAAGAGCAGCGACCGCAGGGAAATCAACTGGTATCCCTACACAAAAGAGAAGTTTCAGCTTTTGGAAAAACTTTTCAAGACCCTCTATTCCGGTCATCCGCTGGCTCTGCTCCGGGCCGGATTACTGGGCAACAAACTGGCTGCTCTGGTGAAAAAACAAAAACTCTGATTTGATACAGACATTCCTGGTGGTTAAAACCAGCAAAAGGATGGAACAGTTCTTTGTCCACTGTTCGACAACAGGCTCTGGCTCCTGTGTTCGAAAAAAGGGGACACGGCATGACTTTTTTCGGTTTTGCCTGATCAGGGCGATGTGCACCTTCTTTGAAAAACACTCTTTTCCTCTCCGCAGCAGAACAGACGGTGGCTTGATCCTGAGCACAGGGCTTTGAATTTGTGAATTTTGCGCCAGCCTCTGTATACTTAAGTGCTTGAAAGGAACCTGTCATGGGAAAATATACCCTTATCCTGGCGCTTTTATCAGCCGTACTCTTTTTGTATTCCGGCTGCAATCTCATAAAACCGGAAGCACATTTCAGTGTCTCACCGGCGGGGGGTGATGCGCCCTTGCGTATTACCATGTTCAACCGATCGACGCCGGGTTTCTTTTCCTTACCCGGCTACGAATGGGATTTTGGCGATGGAAGCCCCCTGTGTTACGAGGAATCGCCGAGCCATTATTACGAAGAGGCTGGACGCTACACCATTACACTCACTTTGAAGAGCTTTTTTTATAAGGATGTTGCAAAAAAGATCCTGATCCTCCGTGATCCGGCTGAAGGCGAAATCGTTTCAGTGGATTTTGATCTCAGCCCCCGGGAAGGTACTGCACCACTTCTGGTCAGTTTTACGGATCAGTCTATGGTTGTCGGCGCATCCGTTACCGGTCGCCTCTGGGAGTTTGGCGATGGAGCCACCTCATCGGCGGCCAATCCCACACATCGTTATACGCAAGAAGGCTGCTATGACGTGCGCCTGACGCTCCACACAGAATCAGCGACATACAGCCACAGTATTGATAATGCCGTACAGGTGGAAGCTTTCCAACAATATGTGAATGCAAGCCGCAGCTTGAGTCCCTCTTCCGGTCTCGATGAACTGGGGCTGATCGCCGTAACCGTACATTTTGACGGCATGATCCGGCAGGTGCCCACGCCCATCATGTTTCATGAGCAACTCCCGGAAGGCTGGCACTTTGTCGGCTTGACGGAAGAATCCATTGAGCCGGAAGAAGTGGAACAAAGCACCGACGAAAATAATGTCAGCTTTTTCTGGAGCCATTGCCCTGAACTTCCTTTCGATCTGACATATCTCATTGAAGCTGCTGATCCCTGCGTGGATGGCCTTCTTCAGGGCCGACTTCAAATGCGTAATACAGGCCGCCTGGACTTGAACCAACCTGAAGACAGTATCCTCTATTGTGAAGCTCTCCCTGTAGAAGGTGAAATTGAGGGTGAAGCCGTAGAAGGTGAGTCTATGGAAGGTGAGCCTGTGGAAGGTGAGCCTATGGAAGGTGAAGCTGTAGAAGGTGAGCCCACAGAAGGTGAAATCGAAGCTGCAGAAGGTGAGATCGAAGCTGCAGAAGGTGAGATCGAAGCTGCAGAAGGTGAACCAGCAGAAGGTGAGCCTGTAGAAGGTGAAGCTGTGGAAGGCGAGCCAGCAGAAGGTGAAGCTGTGGAAGGCGAAAGTGAAGCTGATGAAAAACTGGTACTCATCCTCAAACGCCGGAGTACGGATGATCAATCTTATGAAGCATCGGTACCACTTACCATCCACCTGTCTCTCGCTTCGTTCGGCAAGGGTACCCCGGAGTCCTTGAGTCTGACAGAGCAGCTTCCTGAAGGCTGGTCTTTTTCAACTCTCCAGGATCCTTCCGGTCTCATCAGTGCCAGCTGGGACAGTAACAGCGGTCAATTGCTTTTCACCTGGTCATCCCTTCCCGCACTTCCTCTTGAGTTTTCCTATGAAGTTATTCCGGGGATTTCTGATGAAGTGGCTACCCTCAGTGGAAGAGCCTCTTTCAGTGTTGGCGGAACAGATCTTTTTTCCAACCGGGTTGAAAGTCAGTTCCGCCAGTACCAGACCCTTATTTCTCTGGAACATAAAGACCCTGTTTCGGGATACAGCCCTGGAACAGCATTCGTCATTACAGTGAGTTGGGAACAGATCGGAGTGGAGCTCCCTCTGGCTCTGGCCTGTACGGAATTTTTGCCTGAGGGCTGGCGTTTTCTCGGCATCGAAGAAAATGCGGGAACGCCGCCGGATATCGTCCCTGTAACGGGTCAGGAAGGTATTCTGGAATTTGGCTGGACAGTCACGCCATCGGCACCCGGATACTTCAGTTACAGTGTCCTTCCTCCCGGCTCAGCACGTGGTATTGCTTGTATCAGTTCTTCGGCTATCTATCGTTTCACAGCTGGAGAAGAGCAGACGGGGCTGACAGAACGCTGCTTTCCCCGTGGAGTTTTCTGATATCGGCAACAGGTTGATATAGTGATACAAGAGATCTCCGATCTGATTTCGGGGCCTCATCGGACATTGGCTATACAAAGGTTGTTCTTCATGAAAAAATATGCGCTTCCGAAAACATATCTGGTAATAACCGCGCTGACACTGCTTCTGACAGTCAGTCTTTTCAGCCATGCACAAAGCGGTGTGCGTATTGAATCGGGGACTTCCGTGGACAGACGCATCCGGGTCGCCGTACCGCCTTTTGCCTGCATCGATCCGCAATTGCAGGCCACGGCCAATGAAATGGCACAGACCCTGGCTGATGATCTTGAGTTTTCCGGTGTCTTTGTTCTTCTTCCACCGGCCAGCTATCCTCTGGGCTTTACCGGCCTCACCGCTGATCCTTCCACTCTGGACTTGCCCTCCTGGCGTGCCACCCAGGCTGAAAATCTGGTTTATGGTCTGATCTTTTACGAAGGTTCGCAGCTGGTGGCCCAGTTCCGACTCTTTGATCTCTATTCCAATACACAACTCTATGGCCAGGAAGTGAAGATCGCCCGTGAACATTTCCGTCTGGCCTCCCACCGTTTTTCTGAAGAAGTGATTCGCCAGGTTGATGGAACGCCGGGAATCGGTACTTCGGAAATCGTCTTTTCCGGCTTGTCCGGCAACAACCAGAAAGAAATCTATGTAGCCGACTACGATGGTGCCAATGTCCGGAGGGTGACCAATCACCAGAATCTTTCCATCATGCCTGAGATTTCAGCCGATGGCCGTTCCATTGCTTATTTGTCTTATAAAGATCGTTACGCCTTTCACTATATATTCGATCGTGCCTCCGGAGCATCCCGTCCTCTGTCCAAAGAGGTGGGGCTCAACAGTGCGGCCGCCTGGTCGCCTGATGGTCGCCGTCTGGCGTTGACCTTGAGTAAAGACGGCAATGCGGAGATCTATCTCAAAAATCCGGATGGAAGCGGTGCGCTTCGCCTGACCAACAACAGAGAGAATGATACTTCCCCCAGTTTCTCCCCTGATGGTGGCCAGATGTGTTTTGTCAGCGATCGGGCCGGGCGTCCGCAGATCTATGTCATGGGCTCTGACGGTTCCAATCCTCGCCGAATCTCCTTTCACGGAGGCAGTGCCTATGATCCCCACTGGTCTCCAGACGGCAAAATGATCACCTTTGTATCCAGCATTCCCGGCGAAGGATATGAGATCTATGTCATGGGCTCCGATGGCTCAAATCCGACACGTCTCACCAATTCCAGCGGTATCAATGAAGCCCCCTGTTGGTCGCCGGACTCGCGGCATATTGCCTTTTCCTCCACACGCAATGGACGTTCAGAATTGTTTGTGTACACCTTGAGCACACAGACGGAACGACCCATTGCCCGCCTCGGTATGAGTGCCGAGGGGCCCTCCTGGGGCCCGCGCCGCCGCTGATTTTCGCTTTACAGGGGTTGATCACAGTTTCAGGTCGGTTCAGCGTCCTTTTTTTCATATTCTGAACCTGTCTTCTTATCATCATGAAACCGAAGCAGTACAGAAGGGATCAAAGCTCAAGTAGATATACTCAGTGCTCTTCCAGTATACTTTTAGAATATTTTACACTGCCAAAGGCTTATCGGCCTTTGGGTCGCAGTGTTGCCATTATATTTAAATTGTTATTTCGGAGTGATTAAGTAATGAATAGAAAAGGTTTTACCCTCATTGAATTGCTGGTGGTCATAGCCATCATCGGCATTCTCGCGGCTATTTTACTGCCAGCTCTGGCCCGCGCCCGTGAGGCTGCGCGCCGTTCCAGTTGTCAAAACAATCTCAAGCAATGGGGGCTTGTCTATAAAATGTATTCCAGCGAATCGCCGGGCGAAAAATTCCCCAAAGTCTGCCTGGCTACCGTGCCCACACGTTATTGCGAACAGGAAGGCATGCCTTTTTCCGGAGGTAACGGTGTTGTAGCCGCCGGAGTCTATCTCCCGCCTCTTTATCCTGAATATCTGACCGACGCCAAGATTCTGATTTGTCCCTCCGATGCCATGGAGACGGTTGATTCCGTCATCAACCCCATCACCGGTACAACAGACATCGGCATTGCCTGTCAGGAGAACAAACGGGGAGCCCATCTTGGTGACGCCAGTTACCTCTATCTTGGCTGGGTGATTGATAAAGCGGGTTCCTCTGATCCCAGTATTGACCTGGCCAATGTGCCCATTCCCGGACTCAATCTGACGGGTCCGGCCCCTCAGCAGGTGGTTGATGGTGTGCTGGCGGCCTTTTTGCCCTTCCTCTTGAGTCAGAATGATGCTCTGGCTGATCAGGATGTGACTGTCGGGGATGGAGTGGGCAATGGAGTGGGCAATGTCATCTATCGCCTCCGTGAAGGGATCGAGCGTTTTCTCATTACAGATATCAACAACCCGGCCGCCAGTGCCATGGCGCAGAGTACCGTCTGGATCATGGGTGATATGATCGGCATAGATCCCAATCTGTTCAACCATGTCCCCGGCGGATCCAATATCCTTTACATGGACGGTCATGTGGCCTTCCAGCGTTATGAAGAGATGGGCCCGGCACCTGTCAACAGTGGTGTGGGTCGTTGTGTGATGGCCTTGCAATCCGTGCAGGATCTTATTTTATAATCGGTGACAGCCTTCCTTTTTCCTGGCTGTTGTAACCCTCTTGCTCCTTGAGCGGTAGAATACCTGTGGAAAGTCAAGTGTACCTCCGCCGGCTCATTTTCGTCCGTAAGGAATAGCGAAAGGTTTTTCATGAAACATATCATCAGACTGAGCAGCCCGGTTCAAAAGGCCAATTCGCTGTCTCTGGGAAGCTACATCATGCTTGCCGGTCAGATACTTGGTATTCTTGCGGGCATGTTTGAGGGCAAAGAGATCTTGAAACCTGACACTTCATCTGACGAGTCAGAATAAGTGTGATAAGCTTCCGGTACTTGCCTCCTCTTTGGAACTATTGACCTTCTGGAGGAATTGTATGGGTACAGGGCCAGGACGATTTCTGTCTTTTTATGGAGAAGAATTGTAAAGCCCCCGTGTGCTATGCGATGATATCAAGGTAGACTTTCAACAGTACTGCAGCAGCAGGAGATGAATTATGAAACATATCAGGATTATGGGACGCCTTCCCCAGCGGGCACAAAGCGACGGACTTTGTACCAATATCACCAGTGATCTGCAGGCCAGGTTCTGCTTTGTACTCTCCTTCTTTTCTCAGGTGTTCGTACCTCTGGTACAGCCTTTAATCGGATTGAAGGCGGGAGCTCCTGTGGATGACACCCCTTCGTATGAAGAGTAACCCTGATCACAGGGAAAAGAAACAGGGAGAATCCCATGAGACATTTGCATACAGTGAGCCGTAAACCGGAACATGCGGCCATGGCACCTGATGTGGTGATCACTCTGATCATAGACCTTCTGAAAGTGTTTTTGCCTCTCTTTCAGAACAAAGATCCGCAGAACCCGAGTGGCAGTGGCACCACAACACCGCCTGCGGATACAGATTGATAAAGGGCGGTCATTTGGTTTTTCACATCGAAATATGGTATGAATAGCGGGTACTGTAAATCCATTCCCATGGAGTTATGACAATGAAACATATTCGTAAGATGACTGTCAGACGTGCCGATGCCTTTCTGACCCTGTTTAATTCACTGTGGCGCGCCTGGTACGATTTTCGCCATACAAAATATTTATAAACCACGAAGCGAGGAGAAAACACTTATGAAGCATATTCAGAAACTCACGGTCCGCAAAGCGTCGGCATTTCAGGATTTTGTGTATACCGTTTACCGCGCTTTTTATGATTTTCGTTTTCAAAAGAAAAACGAATATTACGGATGAAATAACCTGACAGATCCTTTCAAGCCGACCCCTTTCGTTAAAGAGGTCGGCTTTTTGTGTCTGTCGTGGTATAATACCCGCCACCGGGAGAACCCGGTTCTCATGTCGCCCCGTTGCAGGAAATAAAGCACAGGTTGCTTCATGTTGATCTGTGAACAGGGGCGCATCCCCTTTTCCCACGCCCCAACTGTACAAGCAGGAAATAACGGGGCATAACCACGACCACAGGATAGCACTCATGCCAAAAATCATTAAATACATTGTTGCTCCCAGGCTGCCGAAAAGACTGCAGCGTCTGGCTGATATTGCCGGCAATTTATGGTGGGCCTGGAATCTGGACGCCGTAGAACTCTTCTTCCGCATGGATCGGGATCTCTGGTCTCGTGTGGAGCACAATCCCAGTCGGCTTCTGGGTGAAATCAGCCAGGCCCGTCTGGAGAAACTGTCGGAAAGTGCCAGTTTCCTGGCACACCTCGACCGTGTGGCGGCGAAACTGGATGCCTACATGACGGAAGGGGAATGGCGCTCCAGACACAGCGATGCGCCGGAAAATCTTCTGGTGGCCTATCTCTCTGCTGAATTCGGATTTCACGAATCCATAACCATCTACTCCGGAGGGTTGGGCATTCTCGCCGGTGACCATCTCAAAGCCGCCAGTGATCTGGGGCTCCCCATGGTGGGACTGGGTCTGCTTTATCGGGAAGGCTATTTCAGACAGTATCTGAATGCCGATGGATGGCAGCAGGAACTGTATCCTAAAAATGATTTTTATTCCATGCCCATCCAGGCTGTCCGTGATGCCACAGGCAAACATCAGGTCATCGAAGTGCCCTATCCCGGGCGTATGGTCAAAGTATACCTGTGGAAATGTCAGGTAGGCCGCGTGCCTCTTTATCTGCTCGATGCCGATCATGAAGACAATACACCAGCCGATCGCAGCATCAGCGGGCAACTTTACGGAGGGGACACCGACACGCGCATCAAACAGGAAATTCTTCTGGGTATGGGCGGTGTGATCGCCCTCAAGGAATTGGGACTCCACCCCACCACCTATCATATCAACGAAGGCCATGCGGCTTTCATGTTGCTCGAACGCATTAAAGACCTCATCGAGCGCGATCAGATCAGCTTCAATGAAGCGATGGAAGTGGTGAAGGTGGGCAGCGTATTCACGACCCATACCCCTGTGCCGGCGGGTAACGATGTCTTTGAACCGGCCATGATCAACAACTATTTCCGTGACTATTGCGCAGCGGTGGGCATCTCCATGGACAGCCTTCTGGCACTGGGCAGGCAGAATCCGACGGACACGAAAGAAAAATTCTGCATGACTGTTCTGGCTCTCAAACTGGCAGCGGCCTCCAATGGGGTGAGTGCCCTTCACGGAGAAGTGGCGCGTCAGATGTGGGCACCCGTGTGGAAAGGCGTTCCCGAAGAAGAACTGCCCATCACTTCCATCACCAATGGCGTGCATATCCCCACCTGGATTTCCCGGGATCTGGCCATGCTCTTCGACCGCTATCTCGGCCCTGACTGGCTCGCCATGCCTCATGATCAGTCCGTCTGGGAGCGTGTGGATTCCATTCCCGATTCAGAACTTTTCCAGACCCACATGCGCAGTCGCCAGCATCTGGTTGATTTTGCCCGCCATCGGGCTGAAAAGCAGATGGCCAATCGCGGTGCTTCCGCAGCTGAAATCCGGACGGCCAGCGAGCTGCTCAATGGCGAAGTGCTCACCATCGGTTCCGCGCGCCGCTTTGCCACCTATAAACGGGCAACCCTGCTCTTCAGAAATCCTGAGAGGCTCAAAAAGATTCTCACCAATCCGGAGATGCCGGTGCAACTGATTATCGCCGGGAAAGCTCATCCCCGCGATTCGGATTCCAAGGAACTCATCAGACAGATCGTGCATTTCGCACGGGACCCCGAAGTGCGCCAGCACATTGTCTTCATAGAAGACTATGACATGAATGTGGCGCGCTACATGCTTCAGGGAGTGGACTGCTGGCTCAATACGCCTCTGCGGCCCAACGAAGCCAGTGGAACCAGCGGCATGAAAGCCGCCGCCAATGGCGGCCTGAATATCAGCATTCCCGACGGATGGTGGTGTGAAGCCGAAGAACTGGGCGAAAATGGCTGGAGTATCGGTAAAGGCGAGCTCTATGGCAGCCGTGAAGAACAGGATACCGTGGAGAGCGAAGCTCTTTATGAAATTCTGGAGCAGGATGTGGTGCCCATGTTCTATAACCGCGACAAGGATAACCTGCCACGCGAATGGATTGGCCGCATGAAAAACGCCATCCGCACCATAGCCCCCATGTTCAACACCTATCGCATGGTTCTCGAATATGGTGACCGTTTCTATATTCCCAACTGCAGACGCAGACATCGTCTCTTTCAGAATGATCGAAAGCCGGTTTATGAACTGGCCGCCTGGAAAGAAAAAGTCCGCAACTCCTGGGCACAGGTGAAGATTCTGGAAGTGACCAACGGCAATGCCGGTAATCTTTCCTTTGGCGACACATTGGAAGTTACGGTTAAAATCCGATTGGGCAGCCTCTCGGAAAAGGACGTGAAAGTGGAGATTTATCACGGTGCCTTGAATCCCGAAGGAACTCTCGAAGACACTGCGCGTGAACGCATGTCCTGGGTGAAAGCGCTGGAAGGAGATGTGCATCTCTTCAAAGGCCATGCCCGCTGCGATCGCACAGGTGCTCTGGGTATCTCCGTGCGCGTTCTGCCCAGCCATCCTGATATGATTCATGAACATGAGACCGGGTTGATCACCTGGGCATAGTGAGCTATTGTTTTTTCCTGTGAAACAGCCGGAAATTTTGCTTTCCGGCTGTTTCTTTCTTTTCAGAAAACCACCCTATGTGGAAGTATATGGCTTGACATACCACAAGATATAGTTTAAACTATACCAAGTCTCAATGTATGGCTAATGGAGTCTGTACGTTTGTTTAAGCTCCGGGAGAAGACCGGAGCCAGCCGCTTCCGGGGAAGTGGCCCATCATTACGTCACGCTGTGGGAAGACAAATGAATTCACCTGTTTTTCCCGACAGCAGGCAACGAGAGGAGCACGTTCTTCTGTGAGTATCTTAAACAGACGCTTTCGACGTATTTTCGGCGGTTTCAGCGAAGGGCGCAGTTCTTTGGCGGCGGCTTTGCTGCTTGTGGGACTGGTTCTGGGCGGTTGTGCCCACAGTCCAGATCGCATCGCTCAGTTTGACCCGATTCCTCCTGAAGAAATGGATGTCACGGAGTTGGACTCCAGTCTGCCGCCAGCGGTCTCCGATCTGCTCCGCCAGGCTGAAGCCTCTCTGCAGCGAGCCAATGCCGCTCACGAACAGGGAGATCAGGAAGGGGCCATCCGCCACTATCAGCAGATGTTTTCTCTCCTGCAGGAGGCGGAGTTGGATCCGGCCTTGAATTATGCCTCCCGGGACCTCTTCGAAAAGATCCTCACAGCCCATCTGCGTCACAGCCATCTCTATCATGATCCGGGCACTTGCCTGGGTCAGGCCAGCTCGGAGGTATACAGCGATATCGTAATTCCCACGCCCTTGCCTCCTCAGGTACTGGTGGAAATTCAGACACTGCAAAATGAATACAGCGGCACCTTTCAGCGTGGCTTGGACCGCAGTTCCATCTATATGCCTCATTTACGCCATATGTTCCGCGAAGCGGGCCTGCCTGAAGAACTCGCCTGGCTGGCCATGGTGGAAAGCATGTTCCGGACAAAGGTCATTTCTCCGGCCGGTGCCGGGGGCATGTGGCAGTTCATGCGGGGCACAGCCCGTCATTACAAAATGCGTATGGACCAATATGTGGATGAACGCTTTGACTGGTATCGTTCTACAGAAACGGCCATCTGCTACCTGAAGAATCTCCACAACTTTTTCAATGGGGACTGGGCACTGGCTGTAACCGCCTACAACATGGGTGAGGGCGGTCTGGATCGCACTCTCACAGCCTGTGGAGGCGAACGTGACTTATGGACGCTTCTGAACAATACCTCACCCAGCAACAAAATGAAGGATGAATCAAAAAAATACTATCCTCGACTGCTCGCTTATATCATCGTGACCCACGCACCCGAGCAATACGGATTTACCGCCCCTGTGGAGCCAGCTCTGGATATGGAGCGCATTCCCGTGCAGGGATCCTATACCCTGGCATCTCTGGAAGAAGCGGCCGGACTTTCCAAAGGTACTCTGGCGGCTTGGAATCCCGATCTGCTCCGTGAAATGACCCCTGTACATGGAGAGTATATGCTTTCCGTACCCGGACAGCAGCGCAACAAGATGCTCGCCGCACTCTCGACGGTGAAGCCCGTACCGCTTCCCGCCGCCTCGGCACCCATACTCGCTCACAGCGGCGGAACCACTTACAAAGTGAAACGGGGCGACAGCATCTCTAAAATCGCGCGCCATCATGGCGTCAGTGAATCGGCTCTGATGAAAGTCAACAATATAAAATCAGCCCGTTCGCTCAAAGCCAACCAGGTGCTTCAACTTCCCGGAACAGGGTCCTCACAACAGGCTTCAAATAGCGGAGGCCATACAGCCACAGCTGCTGCGCAAAAGAATACGCCCACTGCAGCGCAAAAAGGAGCTGATATCACTTATACAGTGAAAAAAGGGGATACTCTGAGTAAAATCGCTCAAAGCCATAAGGTCTCCATGAACCAACTGCAGAAGTGGAACAAGATTCCATCCAATAAAATGGTTCACATCGGCCAGGTGTTGAAAGTGGGTGAAGCTCCGGTTCAGGTTGCCGCAGCCGCCTCTTCCTCCAAAGATGATGATTTTCATCTGGTGAAGCCGGGGGAATATCCCGCCATTATTGCCGAGCTCTATGATATACCCTTGAGTGATTTTCTGGCCTGGAACAAACTCAACAGCAGCTCCATCATTCGCACTGGTGACAAACTGATTGTTTCCGGATCACGAAGCAGCAGCTCCGGAAATACCACGGCTAAAAGGCAGACCAAGGCGCCGGAACAGAAGGAAATAATCCATAAAGTCGCCAAAGGGGAAACGGCGGGGAGCATTGCCAAAAAACACAATGTTTCTCTGAACGATCTTCTGTCCTGGAACAAATTGACGACAAAATCCGTATTGCGGGTCGGTCAGAGCCTGAAAATAAAAACTACGGCTGTGGCGGCCGCCGGCCGGGATCGCCAAAAGGATCTGACTGTTTCACAGGCCTCTGCAGCGGAAAAAGTGGTGCACAAGGTGAGAGCCGGGCAAAACCCCACGAGCATAGCCCGCCACTATGGCGTCGCTGTCAACGATCTCTACAAATGGAATAACTGGAAAAAAGACCACATCCTCCGTATTGGTGACGAGGTATCCATTTACAAATAAGAGATCAGCCCCTCAGGCCGTAAAGACATGTGTCGAAATAAGGACTCAAACTCCTGTGTTCTTTGAGTCTTTGGATTCTTCTCTCAATACGGCATGGCTCAACAGCTCGGCAACACGGGTCGGTTTGGGCAGTGAGCCCGTGCGGGGCGCATCGCTCAAGACGGGATCATGGACAACATGAATGGGCCCCTCCCGGGTGCCATCCATCCACTCAGCCAGCTGATGAATCCCCTCAACAGAACAATCCAATACAGGCAACCACATATGGGCCACAGCCTCGGGCAACACAGCCACTTCCTTGCTGTATGTCCAGACCAGGCATTCCAGAGAATCGCCCAGAACATGACCGCTCTTTTTGGCTGCTGAACGCAGAAGCCCGGCATCTTCGGCCACACTGGATTCCACCAGAGCTGTAACCCCGGGCTGTTGCATCAACTTTGTCACCGTTTCCTCCCGGGTCTTCGATGTGGGATCCGTGTAAACCACCAGCTCGGGATCAAAGGGGATCCCGCTTTCCTCCAGAGCCTGTTTGTAGCCCCGGATACGGTCTGCCCCGGCCTGGTAGCCTTCAAAAGCCGTGAGCAATGCGATGCGGCTGTGCCCGCGATTCAGAAGAAAACGGGTGCTTTCCAGTGCGCCCAGAAAGAAATCGACGGAGGCGCAGCTGCATTCCGGGAAAGCGGCTGTCTGTCCCAAAGCCAGATAAGGAATGCCGGAGGCGTGGATCCGTTTTATGACCGTGTCATCACTGGGAAGAGGGCCTACGACCAGACAGGAGTCATAGACCTGTTCCCAGACACCTCGGCCATAATCATTTCCCAGGGTAGCGGTGGAGCGGGGCGCCAGATCAAAGGTGATATAGGCACCTCGAGAGGAAAAGACTTCCGAGAGCTTGGCAAAGAGCCAGAGCAGAAAATCCTCATTGAGCGGTACCTGATGAAGCGTGGGGGCCAGCGTCACACCCACACAATTGCGCACACGGCCGCGCAGGCTCCGTGCACCATGATGAGGGTAATAACCCGTCTCGCGGATAATTTCCCACACTTTCTGACGGGTTGATTCCTTTACGCCAGGCTTGTTATTGATCACTTTGCTGACCGTTTTTGTGGAAACGCCGGATTTCCGGGCAATGTCATAAATGGTGCATCGTTGTTTCAAAATGGCTCTTTCGAAAAAAGTGACAGCAGACAATTTCACAAGATGGCCGAAAAGGTCTCTATAAAAATGAAGATGCTGCGAACATCTTACTGAAGATCCATTATATCACTACAGCACAAAAGTGAAATTATTGAAGCGGTACTCCTTGGAAAGAACCTGTGAGGGAATTGAGGAACTCCACAATTTCCGCCGTCTGCGATGCCTGGGCTTTTTTCCCTACCTGGTATTTCACCATGGAGTCCACCGCTTCTTCCAGAGTCTCCACAGTGCCATCATGGAAATAGGGGAAGGTGAGGGCAATATTACGGAGCGTCGGTGTTTTCAAACGGAAGCGGTCGTATTCGTCTTTTGTTTCATTGAAACGACCATAATCCGCCTCCACAACATTGCCGCGGTCACGATAATAATCGCGGCGCAGGCCCATCAACTCATAGGAACAGCCACCCAGGAGAACGCCTGTATGGCAGGTATAGCAACCCAGATCCTGAAAATGCTGGAAACCGGCCTTCTGTACATCGCTCAATGCGGATTCGTCGCCCTTGAGGAAATCATCCCAGGGGGCCGGAGTAAGCAGTGTCTTTTCATATTCAGCAATGGCATTGGTGAAAGTTTCTTTGCTGTACCCTTCAGGATATGCAGCGAGAAATTCCTCCTGGAAAGCATCATCTTCATCAAGCTTTTCGATGATCTGTTTCCAGTTGGAAGCCATTTCCGCCGGGTCGTTCACAGGACCATCAGCCTGATCGGCCAGATCCACGGCACGACCATCCCAGAACTGGGCGAACTGGAATACGGAATTGAAGACCGTGGGAGAGTTGATGGTACCCACGGCGTTACCGACACCTTTGGAAAATTTCAGTTGATCTGTACCACCTTTTCCCAGGTCATGGCAGGTAGCACAGGAAACAGTATCATTCTTTGAGAGGCGCACATCATGGAAAAGCTTTTGCCCCAGGGTCACTTTAACCGGGTCCGTTTCCACAGACTCGGGCAGGGGCTGCATGCCTTTGAACATTGTATCGGGATTAATGCCGGGGAGGACGTGGTGTTCTTTGCGTTCCTGCTCAATCCAGGCCAGAAGAGCGGCATCGTCATCGGCACTCATACGGTGGTTCCAGTGCATGAGCAGATAGGCGGCCGGAGGCATGGAGCGATTTTCAGTGGTATATTCGATTTTCGCCAGAGTCACCTGATCCACAGGCTGCTCTTCTTCCGGGAAAAATACGCGCATGAAATCGCTGTGTTTCAGACCCGTATACATATCATATTCCAGAATTTGTTTTGCCACGGGAAGGACACCATACCAGGGAAGTTGGATTTCGCTTGTATGGCAGTGCACGCACTTCGCTTCCAATACCTGAAGTGCTGCGGCTGTAACAGGATCATCCACCTGAAGGCTTGCCAGACGGCTGTCAGGAAGAGGAATAACAAGATTCAAAAGGGGAAAGGCTACAGCACCACAAGCACCCAGAATGATGGCTGCAATCAGGAGTTTCTTTTTCATGATCGATCCTCAATGAAATATTTAAGGCCAAAAATAAAGCATGGATGAACTGCCCGGCGAGGGTCAGCATCCATACCTGTGATTGAATATCAACAAAATGTTCGACTGTTTTCGTGTCTTTACTATACTATACCTTGAAAAAAAATACAAGAGATTGCGTGAGTTCAAGAACGAAACGCAATTTTTAGCAGACAAAAAGAAGAGACACTGTGTCCCTATGCGTTACTACCCATCAACTTCCATTATTGTTCCGAAGAAGTTTGTGCTGTTGACTCTGCAAGTCACATACTCTCAAGATATTGTGAGTTCCTCGATTCGGCAAACTGTCTTCCGACAATCACGACCAAACAATGACTTGGGAAACCCTGAAAGCCGTTGAGATTCACTCCCGGGAACGCCAATTTCCACATTGGCAGACAGCGAGTTAAGACATTGAGATTTTGTACACAATGATTCGGCAACAGGCCTTTTGTCGGTCACGAATTAAATAAAAGTCTTCACTGGTGTCCAAATTAAGGACA